>ENA-OWNT01002164-OWNT01002164.1-seawater-metagenome-genome-assembly--contig:-NODE-2164-length-21203-cov-6.679021_pt1 | contig 21203 bp, 14 predicted proteins | sample MGYA00238136_ERZ651165 | MGnify/ENA primary metagenome ERZ651165 (study PRJEB26861, sample SAMN08777766) | seawater metagenome | isolation source: coastal seawater | place: USA: Florida | collected...
TTCAAGACGCCCACCATCATCGCGGACATCCTCGCGTACCTGGCGCAGCCCGATCCGGAGAAGACGAGCTCCTGATCGTCAGGATCCGCCGAGCTCCTGCCGGAGCAGGCGAACCGTCGGATCGTCGTCGGACGGAGCGAGCTCGGCCGGAAGCACGCCGTGCGCGCCGACCCAGATGGCGAGAGCATCGAGGCGAAGCAAGGGAACGCTGCTCCGCAGCCAGGGAGTCAGCGGCCCGACGAGGTCGTCCGGCGCGCGGCCCCGCAGGCCGAGCAGCAGACCACGCGCGGCGGCCACCGACGGGTCCTTGAGCGCCGCGTCCTCCAGCGCGAGGGCGCCGTCACGGACCGACTCGGGCAGCCCCATCCGAAGCGGCGCCCACTCCCGCATCAGCCTCTTCCTGACGCTCCGGGACCTCACCGAACGGTCGTTCTCGGCCTCGAGCCGCGGCTCCGCGTCCTCCTCCAGGCGCCGCCACTCCAGGGCCAGCGCCTCGTCGAGGAGCGCGGCCGCCTCGGTCCCACCGTCGCGCCGGGCCAGCTCGGCCCCGATCCGTGGCAGCAACCCACACGGCTCGAACAGCAGCAGCTTCACGAGATCGAGCGGAACCGGTGGCTGAAGGAACAACGCGCGCTGGGCCTCGAGCCGATCCAGGGGCGGGAACCGCTCGAGCCAGTACTGGCCGATGGTGGCGTCCGCCCCCAGGCGAACGAGCGCCGTCGAGGCAGCCATGCAGACCGCCACGTCCATGTCCTGCTCGGCCGCCCGCAGCTGGGGGACCGCTGAGCCCACGCCGCGCCAGCCCAGGATGTCCGCCGCGGCGAACCGGCGGGCAGGCTTGCGGTCCTCCAGTCGAGCCACCAGGCCCGCGACAACATCGGCCGACAGGGTCTGCCAGGCGAGGTGCACGGGGACGCCCAGCTTCTTGTCCTCGTAGTGGTCCAGCAGCCACTCGATCCCATCCGCGTCACCCCGGGCTGCTCCCCGTGCTGCGTCGGCGAAGGCCGGCAGCGGGTGCAGGTCGGGACGGTCGCCGGCACCAAGCCGCACGAGACCCGCCCGGAGCCCGTCACGGACCAACGGATCGACCGCCGTCTCCGCCATGCCCTCGAGGAGCGCGCGCTCGTCCGAACCTCCCAGGTCACCGAGGGAGACTGCCGACCAGCGAAGCACGAGGGGATCCTCGTCCTGCTGCCCCGCGATCGCGCGCAGGCTCGGCAGAGCAGCTGGGTCCCCGGCGACACCCAGGTTCCCTGCGGCGCGCATGCGCACCAGCGCGACTGGATGCCTCAGCAGCGCCTGGAGGGCGGAGGCGGCCTGAGGGACTCGTGACCGCGCCACCGCGTCCTGGGCGACCAGCACGATCACGGGGTCCGGGTCGCTCAGCTCCCCCAAGGCCAGGTGCCCTGCGGCCGGGATCGGACAGCAGGCGAGGACCCTCAGGGCGCCGATCCGGACGTCCAGCGGCCCGGCGGAGACGTGGGGAGTCACGCCCTCGACCACGTCCGCCCAGAGCGCGAAGTGGGCACCGACGTCCTCCGGCACGGAGCGATACCAGGGCCGCTCGACCGGTCCGTCGCCGGTCAAGGCCTCTTCCAGCCGCTTCAGGGACGCCGGCAGGTCGGCGAGCAGAGAGCGAACTGCGACCGCGTCGAACTCCATGACACCTCCGTCGGAGGACGCTACGGGATGCGCGGCGGCGCGTCACCTCGCCGCCGGACGAGTAGGATCGGCCCATGTCGGAGTCACCGCTGGTCGCCCGGTTCATCGCATCCATCGAGTCTGGGGCTGCAAACGAGGAGCTGACGTACTCGACCGCGCTGCTGAAGGAGCTGGACGGCGACGACCGGCTCAAGGCGATCGCGTACCTGCTCGCCCGCGCGGACGACGGCGACCGGCGGGCGATGGAGACGCTGGGCGCGGTCGGAAGAGCCGAGACCGTCGAGCCGCTGCGGCGGTTCGCGGCGCGCCCGGGACCCCTGGGCGCTGTGGCGGCGCGGGCCGTGCTCGACGTGGAGCACCGGCTCGGAGTCCCGCGGCAGGACCCGGCGATGGTGCGCCGCATCGCGCAGGACGTCGGGAGCGCCGGAGCCATCGACGCGGGCATGGCCGCGTGGCGACTCCGGTTCAGCGAGGGCAGGGACGCGCTCGACGGACTGCTGGACGCGCTCCTGGCTCCTCACGACACGACCCGGGCAAACGCCAACCTCGGCCTGCGTGACAAGCTGGGACTGGCGCCGCTGATCGAGCCGCGGCAGGCGCCTCTGTTCGCGCTCCAGATGCGGCTTCTCTGCGATCTGGAGGCGGTCTGGCGTCCCGCCGCAGGCCGGATGCACACGTTGCTCCGCCAGCTGATCGACGGCGCGTCGCCCCACGACCTCGGTCTCGTCTACGTGCGGGCGTCGGACGAGGCGGACATCAAGGCGTTCTGGGCCTCGGCGGACGACAGCAGCCGGGGCTGGGACCTGGAGGCGTACGGCAGACTGCGCGGCCACGATCGGGAATGGGCCGACGCGTACCTGCTGGCGAAGACCTGGGATCGGGATGACACCCCCGCCGCCCTCGTGCAGCTCGCCATCCCGGGGACCCGCGAGGCGCTCGCGGAGGCTGCGGGGCGGGTGCGCCTCGCCGGCTTCCCCAACCCCTGGCGGGACGCCCTCGACGCCCGGGACGCGGCCGGCTGAGTTCGACCTCGACGGATCCGACGCGCTTCGCGAGGATCCACGCGATGCGGACCCTCCTCGTTCTCCTGGCCCTCCTGCTGATCGCCTGTCCGTCGCGCCGCCAGTTCGGCGAGGACGACGACGACAGCGCCGGCGACGACGACAGCACCGGTGACGACGACGACAGCGCCGGCGACGACGACGACAGCACCGGCGACGACGACGACGCCACCGGTGACGACGACGACTCGGCGTCCGTGGACGCGGACGGCGACGGGTACCCCGTGTCCACCGACTGCGACGACGGCGACGACACCGTGCACCCCGGCGCCACCGAGATCTGCGGGAACCTCATCGACGACGACTGCTCGGGCGACGCGCCGTCCTGCCGCTGGTCCGGGACCGTGGGGCTGAACACGGCCTTCCTCCGGCTCGATGGCGTGGCGGACGATCGGCTGGGACTCGACGGGGTCGTGGCGGATGTGACCGGCGACGGCACCGTGGACCTGGTGTTGCCCGCGTCCCGCACTGGCACCGGCGACCTCGGCAGCGTGTTCGTGCTGTCGACGCCGCTGACGCCCGGCACCGCGTCCGTGGACACCCTCGCTACGAGCCGGATCGACGGAGCCCTCCCCGGCGAGCAGCTCGGCGGCGGCCTGCTCGTCGCGGACCTCGACGACGACGGCACCAACGACATCCTCGCCGGCGCGCCGACGACGGACTTCGCCGGGCTCGACGCCGGCGCCCTCTACACCTTCTTCGGCCCAGTGGCCCCCGGCGTCACCACCGCGTCCACCGCGAACCTCGTCATCGACGGGGACACCATGGACGGACAGCTCGGGTGGGGGTTCATGCGCCCGTGCGACCTCAACGGCGACGGCGTGCAGGACCTGGTGCAGCGCGCCTTCCGCGCGAACCCCCTGGGGCGCAGCCTCGCCGGCACGGTGTACGTCTGGTACGGCCCGCTGCTCGCCACGGACAGCCTGGCCAGCGCCGACGCGCAGATCTTCGGGGCCGCCTCCGAGGACCGGCTCGGCAACGTCATGAGCTGCGACGGCGATCTGGACGGCGACGGGGACGACGACCTCGCCATCGCGGCCCAGGGCGCCGAGCCGGGAGGCGCCGTCTATGTCTTCTACGACGACCCCAGCGGGCTCATCGACCTCGCCACGACCGCCGCCGACGCCACGATCGTCACCGCCACGGCAGACGACCTGCTCGGGCAGGACGTGCGGATCGTCGAGGACACCGACGGCGACGGCGCCGACGACCTCATGGTGGGCGCGCGCACGGCGGACCTGGGCAGCGAGGACTCCGGCGGCGCCTGGCTCGTCACCGGTGCCCCGACCGGGACGATGGACGTGGGGGACCTCGCGGTGTCGTTCGCGGGGATCGGGCTCGACGAGCGCGCCGGCCAGGCCGTGAACACGATCGGCGACCTCGACGGCGACGGCCACGTGGACTTTCTCATCGGCGCCCGCCGCAGCGACTACGCGGGCACGAACTCCGGCGCCACCTACGTGGTCTACGGTCCGGTGACCGGCGCGGTCGACCTGGCCGACGCGGACGCGGTGATCGTCGGCGACAGCCCCACGAGCGGCTCGTCGTCGTTCATCCAGCCCGTCGCGGACATCACCGGTGACGGGCGCCCCGATCTGCTCATCGGCGCGTACCTGGCGGATCACACGGGCGAAGACGCAGGATCCGTCTACGTCCTCGAGGTGCCGACCTACTGACGCACGGACCCGGGGAAGGGGGGCAGCGGCTCGCGTCCCTGGCGGTGCAGCGGCAGCAGCGTCCCCGGCGCGGTGCCCCTGCGCAGCGCGATCGTCCCGCTCCCCACTGGCACCAGCGACACATCCGGCGGGATCGGGAAGCGCTCGTCGGGATCCGCCGGGAGGGCATCGACGATCTGCTTCCAGGCCGGCAGCGCCGTCACCGAGCCGGACTCGCCCCAGCCGAGCCCCTCCGGCATGTCGGTGCCGATCCAGATGGACACCGTGTGGCGCGGCGTCATCCCGACGAACCAGGTGTCGACGGAGTCGTTGGTGGTTCCTGTCTTCCCGGCCCGATCGAAGCCGGGCTTGCGGCCGGTCCGACCCGTCCCCCGCGCCACCACCTGGCGCAGCATGTCGAGGAGCTCGTAGGCGACCCCCGGCGGGATCGCCGGCTCCCCCACCGCGCCCGGCAGGCGACCGACGACGGCGCCATCGAGCCGGATCTCCTCACCGGGGTGCGCGGCTCCTCCGCGCCCGTCCTCGAGCCGCCGCACCAGCACGGGCTCGATCGGGACCCCCAGCCGGGCGATGGTCGAGAAGCCGACGGCCTGGTCCATGGGCGTGACCTCGCTCGCCCCCAGCGCCAGCGCCGTGTCCGGCCGCAGGTTGCTGCGGATGCCCATGGCGTTGCCGACGCGGACGACCTCCTCGGCGCCCACCTCCTTCAGCAGCCGCACGGCCGCGTTGTTCGAGGACCACGTGAGCGCGTCCCGCAGGGTCAGCTCCCCGCCGGATCCCCCGTCCTGGGGACTCCAGACCCGCCGCCCGAACCGGACGACCACCGGATCCGTCGAGACGTCCGTCATCTGGCTGCGTCCGTTCAGGAGCGCCGCCGCGTAGACGTACGGCTTGAACGAGCTGCCCGGCTGCCGCAGCGCCTGGGTGGCCCGCACGAAGCCCTCCAGACGGACGTCGCGGCCACCGACCAGCGCGAGCACCTCGCCGTTGCGGTGATCCATGACGACCGCGGCGCCCTGGGCCCAAGGGCCCTCGTCCGTTCGTCGCTGGCGCTCGGCGAGCGCCCGGATCGCGGCGGCGACGGCCTCCTCGGCGACGGTCTGGATGGCCGGATCGAGCGCCGTGTGCACGACGAAGCCCGCGGTGGCCGCGTGCCTGGTGCCGACGACCCGACGGAGCTCCCGCCTCACCTCCGTGATGTAGGAGGCGCCGCCCCGCGCGACGGGATCGGGATCGGGCGCGAGGATCGGGGTGCGCAGGGCCAGGTCGAGTGCCCGGGGAGTCAGCGCTCCCGTCATCACCATCCGCTTGAGGACGTGCTCGCGACGCTCTGTGGCGGCCTCCGGATGCCGACCCGGGGCATAGCGCGATGGGGCGGGGACGACGCCGGCCAGCAGCGCCGCCTGCCCGACGTCCACGTCCCGCACCGAGACACCGAACCAGCTCCGGGACGCGGCCTCGATCCCGTAGTTCCCCTCGCCCATGAACACGTAGTTGAGATAGAGCTCGAGGATCCCGCGCTTGTCGATGCGTCGCTCGAGCCGCCAGGCGAGCACGGCCTCCTTCATCTTGCGGCGCAGCGTCCGGTCGTTCCCCACGAGCAGGTTCTTCACGAGCTGCTGGGAGATCGTGGAGCCACCCTGGACCACCGCGCCGGCGCGCCAGTTCGCCCGCAGTGCCCGGGCGATCCCCACGACGTCGACCCCTGGGTGCTCGAAGAAGCGCTCGTCCTCGGCCGCCACGAACGCGTCGATCACGTGCTCCGGCACCGCCCCGATGGGCAGCCAGAAGCGGCGCTCCAGGTAGAAGGTGTCGATCTCGATGCCGTGTCGATCGAGGACGCGCGCCGCCTGCGGCGGCCGCCAGTCCACGATCTGGTCGACGTCCGGCAGGCCGGTCAGGATCTCCCGCTGGAACCAGAGCCCGCCGGCTGCGACGATCGCGATCGTGATGAGCAGACCGACAAGGACCAACCGCACGATCCAGCGCCTGCAGCCGCTCGTCCTGCTCGTCGCGCTGTCGGTGGGGTGCTCCATGCCGGCCGATTCTCCCTTGGAGTTCGACCGCGCGTTCGAGCCCGTCCCCGATCCCCCCGAGGAGCCGGGCCTGGAGCCGCTGAGCTTGCGCGCCCCGCAAGTGGACGAGCCGTCCTCGCCACCGGCTCCGCTCCGGCCCGAGACGAAGAAGGCGATCACGCTGCGCGGTGCCCTCCTAGCGAACCCGTCGCCGGACCTCGTGCCCGGAACCAACGCACGGGCTCACGCGCTCCGCGCCGCCCTCGCGCGGGACGCGGGGACCATGCGCCGCGCGCTGAGGGAGGCCGATGCTGCGCTGGCAAAGGACCGCTACAACGCCGACGCCATCGCCGTCCGGGCCCGCGCCCTCGCCGAGCTGGGGGGCGGACCGGAGGCGTGGTCGGCCCTGCGGCAGCTGGAGTGGGTGGATCCGGGCAACGAGTCCGAGATTCGCGCGCTGCGGACCCTCCTGGGGATGAAGTAGCGCCCTACGGCGCCAGCGCCGCCCCGGGGAGGACGACCGCGGGCCTGCAGTCGCATTGCATGTCCACACAGACCCGACCGCTGACGATGACGACCCCGCGGGCCAGGTCCTCGCTCGGACACAGCCGCCCCTCCGCCCAGATCGCGACGGGCGCGTCGGCCGCCCGGCCGGGAACCGGCGAGGGGAACCCCGGCGCCTCGCCCACGTGCTGTCCACAGCGCTCGATTCCGCGGCGCTGCTCGAGGTAGTGCCACTGCCACGACGCGGCCTCGCGCTGCCGACGGACCTGCAGCTCGGCGCGGCCCTGCAGGGCTGCCCCCTTTGCTCCGAGGGGGCCCGGCAGCAGCTCCGCCACCGTCTGCGAGGCCATCACGCGCGTCAGGCGTTCGAGCCGGACCCGCGCGGCCTGCGCGGCGTCCCGGTGTGCCGCCCCGAAGACCCGAGACCGGGCGACCAGCGAGGCGACGGCAGGGTCGTCACAGCGCAGGGGGTCGTACTCGTCCGCGGCCAGCGCGTTCTGGAGCAGTCCGAGCGCTTCGTGCACCGCCTCCGCCCGGACGAGGGTCTCCTCGAGCGCGTCGAGGGCGCTGCGCAGCTCATCCTCGCCGGGCGCCACGCCATCCAACGGGTGCCAGTCCCCGGCCCGCACCGGGGCCGCGAGGAAAAGGAGGCACAAAACGAGCATTCGGCGCATCGACCCAGGATCGCACGACATCAGCGCGACGTAGGATCCGCGCCGTGACGACCACCATCGCCTGGGAGAGCGGCACCATCGCCGTGCGGGACGTGCCGGACGCGTCGATCCTTCCGGACGGCTGCCGGTGGGACGACCGCACGCGCTGTCACCGCGCCGAAGCCGTCGACTACTTCGACGTCGTCATGGCCTTCCACCGCCGCAAGCTGCCGTACGACGACCAGGCGCGCAGGTACGCCGAGCTGGATCACGGGCTCGTCGTCCACCGCGATCCCCGGCCGTACCAGTCCGCGGCGCTGCGGGCGTGGCAGCGCTCCCGCGGACGGGGCGTGGTCGTGCTGCCCACCGGCGCCGGCAAGAGCTGGCTCGCCTGCATGGCCATCGAAGACAAGAAGCGGTCCACGCTGGTGGTGGCGCCCACGCTCGACCTGGTGCGCCAGTGGTACGACCTGCTGCGGACGTCGTTCGGCCGACCCGTCGGCATCGTGGGCGGCGGCGACCACACGGTCGAGGACATCACGGTCACCACATACGACTCCGCGTACATCCACATGGAGCACCTGGGCAACCGCTTCGGGCTCGTGGTCTTCGACGAGGTGCACCACCTGCCCGGCGCCGCCTACGCCCACGCCGCCCGCATGTGCCTGGCGCCGTTCCGGCTCGGCCTGTCCGCGACGCCCGAGCGCACGGACGGCGGCCACGATCACCTCGATCAGCTCGTGGGCCCCCTGGTCTACCGCCAGCACATCACCGAGCTCGCGGGCTCGTTCCTGTCGGACTACGACGTCGAGCGCGTCACGATCGACCTGAGCGACGAGGAGCTCGCCGCGTACCACGAGGCCCGCGCGATCTACCGGGAGTTCGTCTTCAACCAGGGCATCCGCATGTCCAGCAAGGACGGCTGGGCGCAGTTCATCCAGCGGTCGGCGGGGAGCGAGGCCGGGCGTCGGGCGTTCGCGGCCTACCAGGAGCAGCGTCGCATCGCCTTCGCCGCGCCCACCAAGCTCGCCTACGTAGCTCACCTGCTGCACCGCCACCGCACCGACCGCGCGCTGCTGTTCACGGCCAACAACGCCACGGCGTACCGGCTGAGCCGTGAGCTGCTCATCCCCGTCATCACCCACCAGACGAAGGTGAGCGAGCGCAGCGCGATCCTGGATGGACTCCGCAGCGGACGGTTCCACGCGGTGGCCACCAGCAAGGTGCTGAACGAAGGCGTCGACGTGCCGAGCGCGAACGTGGCGATCATCGTGAGCGGCAGCGGCTCGGTCCGCGAGCACGTTCAGCGGCTCGGTCGCGTGCTGCGCAAGCAGGAGGACAAGCGGGCGGTCCTGTACGAGCTGGTCAGCGGCGGGACGTCTGAGCAGTTCACGTCCGAGCGGCGGCGCGAGCACCGCGCCTACCAGGAGGCCGGCGATGCTGACGTCTGACCTCGTCCGGGTCCGCCGCAAGCGCGACGAGCTCATCGTGAGCCCCCTCGGCAAGCGGAACCGGCCCGTCGCGGAGATGCTCGCCCACGAGTACCTGGCGCTGATCCAGGAGCACGTGGGCCGCACGAAGGACGAGTGGGCGGCCGCGCACGGGCGCGTCCAGGTGCCGGCGCGCGCCACGAAGCTCGCCGGCGGGCTGGTCAAGCTCATCGAGGATCGCTGCACGTTCGCGATGGACGAAGGGGTGGACCCGATCGCCCTGCGGGACCGCGTGTTCGAGCTGGCCACGCAGGTCCGGGCCGCCATGGACCCCGGCGCCGAGTTCGATCGCGCCGCGGTCCTGGCCGAAGCAGGGGCGGAGCACGGCCTCAGCGCCGAGCAGGTCGACGCGCGCCTGTACGCGGATCTGAAGGCCGCCTGGCGGCTCCAGGAGTTCGATCCGATCGAGCCCGACGCGCTGCTGACCCACTACGAGCAGAGCCAGGGCCAGGCCGTTCTGCTCCGAGCCACGCGGGTCACGGCCACCGTGCACCGGGCGGACCCAGCGGCGCTGCGCCGCCTCTTCCGCAAGCTGAAGTTCCTGCGGCTCCTCCACGTCATCCGCGCCCTGCCGAACGGCGAGACCCGCATCGAGGTCGACGGGCCCGCGTCGCTGTTCGGCCCGTCGACGAAGTACGGACTCCAGCTCGCGCTCCTGCTCCCCGCCCTGGAGCGCACGGGGCCGTGGTCGCTGGACGGCGAGGTCCTGTGGGGCCCGGCGAAGAGCCGCTGCCGGGTGCACCTGGAGGGCACCGGCGCCCAGGCCGCGGACGCCGGCGACAACGCCCTGCCGGACGAGGTCGAGACCCTGCTGACGCGGCTGCGCAAGAAGCCCGGGGACTGGACCTTCTCGGTGAACCGCAAGGTCCTGGACCTGCCCGGGGTCGGCCTGTGCGTGCCGGACCTGGTCGGGAAGCGGGACGGCAAGACGGTCTACGTGGAGGTGCTCGGCTACTGGAGCCGCCCCGCCGTGTGGAAGCGGGTCGAGCTCGTGGAGGGTGGGCTGAAAGAGCGCATCCTGTTCTGCGTGAGCTCGCGGCTGCGCGTCGGCGAAGCAGCCCTGGGGGCCGAGCACCCCGCGTCCCTCTACGTCTTCAAGGGGGCGCTGGGCGCGAAGCAGGTCCTCGCCAAGCTGGACGAGCTCGCTGCCCGCTGATCGGGCAGATCCTCACGCGCCCGCGTGAGCGCGGGATCTAAGTCCGCTCCGGACCTACGTTCTGGGCTACTATCAAAGGCTGCCGCTTTCTCCATGAGCAAGGAGCCCGGCCCGTGAGTGCACAGCAAAAACAGTCCAGTTCGTCCAGTTCGAGCAAGTCCACCTCGGGCAACTCGAGCGAGAACGCCACCGGGTCCGGCGGAGCCGGAAGCTACAGCCTCGCCACCGCGAGCCCCGGTACGCCGCCAACTCCGGCGCCACGGCCTCCCAAGGTCAAGAAGCCCAAGAAGAAGAAGACCGCCGTCGGTGACGCGTCCGTCATGGGCGCCGCGCCGAACACGAACGACGGCCCCCCGGCGGACACCGCCGCGCCGACCACCACGGGTGGCGGCGCCGGCGCCGCGAAGGGCCCCGCGTCCGAGGCGGGCAAGGCCAGCAAGGCCATCACCAGCAAGAAGCCCTCCCAGTTCCTCACCGCCTACAAGGGCATGGGCAAGGCCGTCACGACGGCCAAGCAGCAGGACGAGCAGACCGCCCACAACGCGATCCCGCAGTTCCACGCGGTGATGCCCTCGGACGCCCAGGTCGAGCAGGACAACAAGGAGCAGAACGCCACCGCCGACAAGAAGGTCGACGACAAGGGCGAGGGCCCGGAAGCCCAGGCGAAGACGGGCAGGGACAAGAAGGCGAAGAAGGCGAAGCGCCAGAAGGTCGACGGCAAGGCGAAGTCGGACCTGAGGAAGTACGAAGACATGCTGGAGGCGCTCCAGAACATCTTCGGGAGCGTCGTCGGCGGCATCAACACGGACAGCCAGGTCAACACCAGCCCTGGCCCCGCGCCCGAGATCGAGTTCTCCGGCCAGTCCAACCCCGTCCGGGCCGACAAGGCGCACAAGAGCGCCGACTCCAAGATCAACGAGGGCCACGAGAAGTTCGCGAAGGCGATCGACGAGGGCAAGCAGCCCAGCGACGTCAAGCGCCAGGAGATGGACGAGGTCCATGACCTGATCAAGAACCCCGATCCGACGATCGGCGAGGAGTCCGTCGCGGCCGGGCAGAAGTACTTCGAGCAGCTGATGGCCCAGCATCAGTCCCAGGAGATCGACGCCGCCGATCCGCTGTTCCACGACCGCGTCCAGACGCAGATGGCGGAAGCCAACAAGCAGATGGACAGCACGCTGGAGAAGCAGGAGACCGAGCGTCAGGAGGCCGTCGCGAACCTCGAGAAGGACATCGACGCCAAGAACAAGGAAGCGAAGGACAAGCAGGAAGAGATCGTCGCCAAGGAGAAGGGGAAGATCGCCGAGGCGCAGAAGGAGACGCGCAAGAAGCAGGACAAGGAGGTCAAGAAGGCCAAGCGCAAGGGCGACAAGGAGCGCCGCAAGGTCGAGAAGGACATCGACAAGCGCGAGAAGGACGACGAAAAGAAGATCAAGACGAAGTACAAGGAGGCGGACAAGAAGGCCGAGGGCGAGAAGAAGAGGGCCCACAGCAAGGCCGCGAAGAAGAAGCAGGAAGCCAAGAAGAAGCAGAAGAAGAAGTCCTGGTGGGATCGCGTCAAGTCCGCGGTGTCCGACTTCGTGGACTCCGTCTGCTCCGTCATCGGCGACATCTTCGACGCGCTCGGCAAGCTGGTCAGCGGCATCCTCAACGCCGTCAAGAAGCTCGCCGCCTCCGTCATCGACGCCGCGATCAAGTGGGCGAAGAAGGCCCTCGATTCGCTCGGCGGCTTCATGAAGGGCCTCGTCAACGGCCTCATCGGGGACATCTTCCCCGGCGCCGCGAAGTGGCTGAACGACAAGATCGACAGCGGGATCAACCTCGCGAAGAAGGGCGTCGAGAAGGTCGGCGACGATCTGAAGAAGGGCGTCGAGGCCGCCGTCGACGGCGTCAACAAGACCGTCCAGAAGGGCCTGCAGGTCGCCAAGACCGGCATGCAGACCGCCGTGCGCGTGGCCGGCAAGGTCGCCACGGGCGACTTCGAGGGCGCATTCCTGGAGACGCTGTACGGCGCGCTCGGAATCGCCGGCGTCAGCCGCGGCGACGCGGACAAGATGCTCGGCAACGCCCGGGACACGCTCAAGTCCGTGGTGGACGCCCCCGGCGCCTTCGTCGGCAACCTCGCGAAGGCCGGCAAGGACGGCTTCATGAGCTTCGGGAAGAACTTCCTGAAGCACTTCACCGGCGCGGTGACCACCTGGCTGCTCGGCCCCGTCGCGGCGGCTGGCCTCAAGGCGCCGGAGAAGTGGGACGCACAGGGCATCTTCACGATGGTCCTGGGCGTGATGGGCGTCTCGAAGGAATCCCTGATGGGGATGGCCGAGGAGCGCATCGGCAAGAAGAACATGGGCGCCCTGCAGAAGGCGTTCGACTACGTCACGAGCTTCCTCGAGGGTGGGTTCAGCGGTCTGTGGAAGCAGATCAGCGGGGACCTGAGCAACCTGTGGACGCTCGTCCTCGGCAGCGTCACCGACTACATCGGGAAGAAGGTCGTCCAGATGGGCGCGGAGGCGCTCGCGAGCATGCTGGCCGGGCCGCTCGGCGCGCTCTGGCAGGCGCTCAAGACCGCCTGGAACATCTACTGCACCATCCGCGACAAGATCGACCAGATCCGCGAGACGCTGAACGCCGTCTTCAAGAGCATCAACGACATCGCGAAGGGCAACACGGCGAAGGCCGCCGGCTGGGTCGAGCAGAGCCTCGTGAAGGCGCTCGGCATCGCGATCGACCTGCTCGCCCGGATCCTGAACATCGGCGACATCCCCCAGCAGATCAAGGGGTTCGTCGAGGCGCTGCAGGCCCGGGTCAAGAAGGCCATCGGCGGCGCGATGGACTGGGTCCTCAAGAAGGTGAAGGGCCTGTTCAAGTCCGGCAAGGACGACAAGAAGCAGGACGCGAAGCCGGTCAAGGACGAGTCCGGCGTCAACAACGGCCGCACCGTCTCGCAGCTCCAAGGTGCCACGCTCGCGACGAGCATGGGCGCCATCACGATCGCCTTCAACAAGCCGTCGGGCAACGGCCACCCGCCGATCCTCAACGCGAAGGGCGGCATCAGCGGACCGCTGCGCGGCAAGGGCATTCCGGACCTCGAGAAGCAGGCGAAGTCGGCCACGAAGTCCGCCGCGCAGGCCAAGGCCCTCGAGTCCATCAAGCACGCCAAGGGCGTCGCCATGGGGCTCGAGAACAAGGGCCAGCGCTACCTCGCGGGGGACAAGAACAAGTCCGAGATCAAGAAGTCGATGGACGTGCTCGGGGCGCACATGCTCGAGGCGGCCAACTTCGTGGGCGGGCTGAACAAGACCGACAAGGGCAAGGACAACCTGCCCAAGCCGCATAAGTTCAAGGCCAAGGACGGGACACACACCATCTACGCGCGGCGCCAGGGCGCGGGCGTCCAGATGACGATGGCGTCCAAGGAAGGTCCCATCACCAAGCAGGTCAAGGCCTGGAAGGACGACCTGAACAAGCTGCGGCCCGACCAGAAGAAGCTGGCCGACGGATACATCGCGAAGGCGCTCGCCCTCGAAAAGGCCGCAGACCAGCTGTCCGAGGCCGCGCAAAAGCCCGGCGCCGACCCCGCGCTGAAGACCAAGGCCGAGAAGAAGATGGCGGAGACCGCCGTCCCAATGGCCGAGCTGAACAACCTCCTGCTCCCAACTCCGGAGAAGTGGGACGGGAACATGAACGCGTTCGATCACAAGTCGTACGAAGCGTTCCTCAACCGCGCCACCTCGATGAACCCACCCATGTCGCAGACAGAAGCCCAGAAGCTGTGGGCTGCGGTCATGAAGGCGCTGGGCTGGAGTTCGTCTGCGCACGCCAAGGGCAAGCCGAGCGCGGCCGCGCAAAACGATCTGTCGAGCGACTTCAACAAGGCCAAGGCGGCGTTCAAGCACATCGCCAAGGAGATGCTCAAGGGTCGGTTCGAGATGCTCAACGAGAAGCCCTACGCGCTCTGGTCCGGCGGCCAGATCGCCAAGGACTACGCGGGCAAGGTCGGGCACACGGTCCTGGAGACGACCCAGGCCGGCAAGCTCTTCGACAACCTCAAGATCCTGGCCGATTGGCCCGCCTTCAAGCTCCTCTGGGACGCGCTCTCGGCCGAGTACGCGTCCAAGACGACGATCGGCACGGTGCACTGCTACCTGCGGAAGATCGGAGACACCTTCTCCGGCATCGAGAAGCCGGTGATCCGGAAGAAGGCGCGGGACGCCGGCGACGAAAAGAAGCTGAAGTTCAAGCACCACGCGCTCGTCGCGCCGAACAAGCACGCGGACGATCGGATCAACAAGAAGCTCGGCATCGCACCGATCGCGCTCGCGGAGATCAAGGAACAGGGTGTCTACGAGAGCGAGTCGGAGTGCAAGGCGGTCTTCGACCGTCACAACAACGAGGTCCTCAAGCAGAACGATCCGAACGGGAGCAAGACCGGCGACGGAAAGCTCGAGGACAGGAGCGTCGACCAGCTCCTGAGCGACTTCGGCGGCTACATCCGCCTGATGCACCAGGAGGGGCGGAAGATCATGCCGAACATCTTCCGCGCGAACCGGAAGGTGATCGCCGCCCAGGGCCGCAAGTGGGACTCCGTGAAGAAGGAGCTCCTGAAGATCGGCACGATCAAGACCTGGTCGATGAAGCCGATGGACGAGAAGCACGCGTTCGGCGGGCACCTGCTGAAGCACCAGGGCAAGACGTCGGCGAAGAAGGCTCACGACGACCTGATCGGGGCGTCGCACCCGAAGCCGTACACGCCCCACGCCAACGAACTGTCCTACGCCGAGGCGAAGGCGAAGAAGGTCAACGGCGGCCAGAAGCACTTCGCCGCCGCGAAGAAGAAGTGCACCGAGTTCCTGTTCGACTTCAAGAAGGACCCGAGCCCCGACCTCGCGCTGGCCTACAAGCTGGAGATGGAGGCGGCGGCCGACAAGGGCCACACCGAGTACGACATCAAGCCCGGCACGATGCTCTACAAGCAGGGCAATGTGAGCGGAACGGCCCCCCCGGCGAGCGGCAGCTTCGATCTGACCTACCAGACGAAGAACGGACAGAGCTTCACGGTCAAGCAAACGGCCGATGCAAAGGACCACTTCCGCACCGACTTCATCGAAGCCGACAACCTGACGCTGAAGGACGACCCGAAGGGCCCGGACGGTCGAGCCAAGAAGCCGAACGCGACCGGCTCCCTCCGGGTCGGCGAGGGCCACAACCGCTCGCACCTGATCGCCGACGAGTTCAAGGGAGCGCGCGAGCGAAAGTCCGGCAACCTCGTCACGACCAGTTCGATCTACAACCAAAAGCAGATCCCGCTGCAGACCATGCGTTGGGCCGAAGTCACCATCCAGAAGTGGATCCGCAAGCAGGGTCAGAAGCTGTCGATGGACTCCAAGGACATCGTGTTCAAGATGAGCGCCAAGGTGGAGTGGGACAAGCTGGCTGACAACACGAAGAGACTCGAGCAGGTCCTGAAGGACGTGCAGCGCAGGAACATCAAGAACCAGGACATCCCAGCGCCCGTGTCCCAGGCTGAAATGGACAAGAACATCAAGGACTACCTTGCGCGGCACCACAACACCAAGCTGATGCGCGTGTCCGCGATCACGTACGCCGTCGAGTTGAAGAACGGCGCCGCGCCCATCAAGATGAAGCCGTTCACCATCGGCCCCGACGCCTGGCTCGGCGTCTTCAAGAAGTAGCCCTTAGAGAGACCACCTCATGGCTGACCTCAACGCCGCTCTGCAGGAGTTCCTGCAGCTCGAACGCGACCTCGTCCTCGCGAGGATCGATGGCGCCGACGATTTCCTCGACCGCTGGGAGGCGACGTCGGGGACGTGGTTCCACGGCGCGCAGAGCAACTTCATCGAGAGCGGGATGTTCTACGGCGACGCCGAGACCGAGAAGGAGTGGCTGCGGCCGCGCGACATCTACCGGGTCACGACTCACCAGCACCCCGAGCTCGGTGACGCACTGGTCGCACATCTCTCCGAGGGGCAGACCGATCACGCTGGCTACACGAACCGACTCGCCCTGGCGACCGTGGACGGGACACCGAAGGTCGTCGGCTGGTACGAGCGCTGCACGATGTGCGACAGCGAGGGTTGCGACGAAGAGGACTTCGAGAGCGGCAGCTGTCAGAACACGGGCTGGCTCCACCATCTCGGCGTGCCCCACCCCGCGGACTTCGGCGCAGCACTCAGCACGAACGACCTCCTCGCGCCGGAAGACGAGTTCTCCCGCAAGCTGCTCGCCAGGAGCTGACGCCGTGCCCTCCGAGGCCTTCCGGGCCTTCGTCGCATCGGTCCAGTCTGCGCCGTCCGGCCGTGATGACCTGGAGTCCTACGACACAGGCGCGCTGCTGGTGCTTCGGGGAGACGAGCGCATCCAGGCCGAAAAGCTCCTGCTCGACCGCATTGCGAGTGGGACGAACGACCCGCGCGCCCCTGCCGCGTTGCTGGAGATGCGGTGCGGGGGAAACGCCACCGACCGGCTCAACGAGCTGCTCCCCACGATGGAACCGACGGAGACCCGCGCGTCGGTCGCGGAGCTCCTGTTCCGCCTCGATCACCACTACGAGGCGGTCCAGTCGATCCTGGAGATCATCGACCTCGACTTCAGCTCCTCGCGCCTGACCCACGCGATCCTGCGGATCCGTGATCTGAGGCACCCCACGGTCGATGATGACATCGACATGGCCTTGCTGAGAGTCGCCACGGGGCATGCCGACGAGCTCGTCCGCATCAACGCGGAGACGGCGCTCGAGGAACGGAACGGAGCGGAGGCGACCCGCAGGATGATCGCGCAGATTGGGGGCATCCAGGCGCCTTCCGCGCCGCCCGAGCCCGTCTTCGACGCGGCCGCCTTCGAAGCCTCTCTCGTGTCCGCGGAGCCTACGAGCGCGGAGGCCTATGCCCTCCTCGCGAAGGCCCGGGACGAGGGGGCCGTCTCGGAGGACCTGGCGACGGCGATGGCTCGCGCAATCTGCCTCGACGACAAGGACACAATCGTGGACGCCGGCGCCCTGCTCGCCCGACAGGATCTCGCGATCCGGGTTGCGTTCTACGAGACGGTCGGCCGCTGCGCCAGGACCTGGAGGATGCTGTACGGCGACAGCCTGCGCCTGGCCCTGGAGATCGAGGAGGAGTAGCGAATGCGGCCGCCCTCTCCGGTCTTGTCCTGGACCCTGGAGCTCGAGTGAGCGACGCGCCCGAGCCGCCCGCGGTCACCACCGCCCGCGAGGGCGTCGCCAACTACAACAAGAAGGTGCTCGCCTACGTCCTCGCCATCTGCGCGGCGACGGGCGCCATGGTCGGCGTGGGCGCGGCCTTCGACGAGGGCCTCTTCTTCTGGCTCACGTTCGCAGCGATGCTGGTGATCACGTTCGCCGGGATCCCGTTCCTGGACGTGAAGAAGTACGAGTCCGCGCGGCACACGATCCGCGCGTGGGAGCAGCGGGCGCTCAAGGAGGAGTTCGATCGGTTCGATCGCGCCGCCTCCGCCGAGGCCAGCGCGGACCCGCGGATGGAGGCCGCCGCGGGCATGGCGGACCGGATCCGCGCCCTGCAGGCGTCGGACGCGAACACCGACGACATGGTGACCCGGCTGGAGAAGCGGCTCGGGCAGCTGATCACGGATGAGTCCGCCGCCCGCACCGCCGTGAACGCCCTCGCGGCGGCGGGCGCCGGGAGCGTGGGCACCGAACGGCTCGCGGCGGCGGGGCAGCACCTGGAGGCCGAGATCGGGCGGATCCTGACGGGGATGTCGGACCTGTACGCCGCCCTGCTGGAGGCGGAGTCCGGGGCGACGACCGATCCGACGGCCGGGCTGAGCGAGGTCATGACCTGGCTCGCAGCCGAGGCCGAGATCGCGCGGGCCGCACAGGACGAGGCCATGCGTCCCGCCCGGGGGAGCGCGGCCGCGAAGACCACGAAGGACGCACAGTGAGCGACGACATCCCGCCGGACGTGCTCGCCGCCTGGGACCGGCGGCAGAAGAGCCGACGTTGGATCTGGGGACTACCGGGGGCGTTCGCGTTCGCGGGGCTGTCGGCGATGCTGAGCCAACTCAGCGGCATCGACGTGATCGTTCCGATCGGGCTGTCGGTCGCCGCCCTGGGCGTCTGCGTCAGCATGGTGCAGGGGCTTCGTTTCTGGAGCATCGCGGACGAGCGGCTGATCCAGCAGTACCGCGATCACCGGCGCCAGCGCCGGTTCCGGGCTCATGACGAGGCGAGAGCGGCCGAGAGGGACCCGCGGCTCGACGCAGCCGCCGGCATGGCCGACAGGATCCACGAGGTCGCCAGTACGGACGACCGGCACCACCGCCTCGTCCGACAGATGGAAGCCAGGATCGCCCGACTGGTGGACGACGAGACGACCGCGAACGCCGCGCTGGCCCAGATCGAGGCCGTCGATCCTGGCAGCGCGGGCGCCATCAAGCTCCGCGAGGCCAGCGACGCGCTGCACACCCAGACCGCCGCGCTGCTCTCGGGCCTGTCCGAGCTCTATGCCGCCCTGCTGTCCGCCGACGCAGATGGAAGCGACGCAGCGCTCGCCGGCCTCGACGGCGTCCTGAACCGCCTCGAAGCCGAGGCCGAGGTGGACGCGCACGCGCGCGAGGCGATGCGGCCCGCCCGTGGCGCCAACGCCGCGAAGACCCAGGCGTCTACTGAGTGATCTGGAAGCGCCGACACAGGCGCTGTGGAGTCGTGAACGACTGGCCGTACGCCGTGGTGAACGATCGGATCACGGTCGCCGGCTGGAACGTCCCGTCGCCGTTGCCTTGCAGGAAGACCGTGTCGCTCGGCGGGTCCCACGGCGCCGTCGTGTTGTAGCCGAGGATGATGTCCTCGTTGCCGTCGAAGTCGAAGTCGAACGACCGCGCCGACGTGGACTCGCCGTAGTTCTCGCCGCCGGACTCGGCGCCCGGGTTCAGGTCGAACGCCTCGAACCCGTTGCCCGTGTCGATCGAGAACCCGTTGGTGGCGTCGTAGAGGCCCGGGTAGAACCAGGCGCTCCCTGCGTCGCCGTCGTCGTCCAGGCCCACAATCAAGTCGCCCAGATCGTCGTTGTCGAAGTCCGCGAACAGCTGCGAGTTGACCGGCGAGGCGCCGTGGGTAAACAGCGGATGGCTCGTCACGCTGAAGCCACCCTGCCCATCGCCCAACAGCAGCGTGACCGGCGACGACCCCGCGCCTCCGCTGCTGTGCGTGACGATGACCAGGTCCCGGTTGCCGTCCCCGTCCACGTCGACTGCGTCGCGCGAGACCCGGGCGATCCAGAGGCCACCGCCCCAGGACGTCAGATCCAAGGCGAGCTGCCGGACGAAGACACAACCGTCGGGGTTGGCGGGATCGTCGGTCCAGGCGCAGGTGGCAGTGGCCACCGTGCCCTGGTTGAGGAACGTGTAGAGCTCGAGCACGGTGATGGTCCCGGAGTTCCGGTAGAGCTGGAACACGTCGAGATCGTCGTCGTTGTCCAGATCTGCGGCGCCCGAGATGAAGCCTCCGGGCAGCCCCGTCCCGACCAACCTCTGCACGAAGCTCGTGGGGCCCGCGACCCGCCCGAACCACCACAGGTCGAGGCCCTCACTCGAGGTGCTCGGGTCCGCGTCGCCGTACGCGAAGAAGTCCGTCGATCCGTTGCTGTCGTAGTCGGCGATCGACGCGGGGTAGTAGCGATAGTCCGTGTTCGTGGTGTCCCCGTAGGGGAGCCCGATGCTCTGCGGAGCCTGGAACGTCCCGTCCCGGTTCGACAGGCCCAGGTCGATGGTCCCGTCGTCGTTTCGCCACAGGATGTACTCCGGGAAGGGATCGAGCGGGTACAGGTCCTCGTTGTCGCCATACCCGTCGGCGTCGGTGTCCGGGTTGTTCGGGTCCGAGATCGCACAGTCCACCCCGAGCACCGCCTCTTCAGCGTTGCTGATGCCGTCGCCGTCGTTGTCGTCCGTTCCGTCGCAGAGCCCGTCGCCGTTTGTGTCGTTCCAGCCGTTCGGGTCCTCCGGGCAGTCGTCGTCCACCTCGTCGCACCAACCGTCTCCGTCGAAGTCGGTCCACTGGAGCGCGTCACCAGCGCAGGCGTCGTCGGTCTGGTCGCAGTGCCCGTCGCCGTCGACGTCACTCCAGTTGTTCACGTCCTCGGGGCAGGCGTCGTCGGCGTCCGGGACCCCGTCGCCGTCGGTGTCGGGGGGCACGCTGTCGTCGTCGTCTCCCCCGCTGTCGTCGTCGTCGCCGCTGTCGTCGTCGTCACCGGGGTCAGTGCCGTCGTCGTCATCGGAGGCTTGAGGCGAGGGGCAGCCGGTGAGGGCCAGGGCAAAGAGAAGAACCAGGATTCGAAGCATGATCCAGCCTATCTGGGGGAGCCCCGGCGCGCCTCGGTCGCCGACACCTGCCCCACGTAACTGGCGTGTAAACCGCTCGTCTCCACGTTTACAGACGCCTTGCCCCCCTCGCGCGGCCTCCGGCCCACCATGAGTGTGCCCCGCGTCGCGTCCCTGGCGCACAACCTTGGAGACCCCACTCATGAGCCCCACTTCGAACATCAACAAGGTCCGCCGCGCGCTCGCCATCGACGGCGTCCTGCTCGGCGTCACCCTCGTGTGCGCCGTCGCGTTCAACCCCTGGGTCGTGGCGATGTTCGAGGCCCCTCCGGTCCCCGCGCCGCCGGCCCCCGCGGTCGCCGCGAAGCCCGACGTCCACTCGGTCCCCAACGCCTACCTCAACCCGCCCGTGAGCGCCGCCGGCATGGCCGCGGTGAGCGTGGCGAAGCCGGCCGCTGTCGCAACCCCTGGCGTGGGCATGACCGCGACGCTGGACCGAACCTCCGTGATGGTCGGCAAGGACGGCGAGGTCCGCGCCGAGCTCGTCATCACCGCTCCCACCGAGACAGAGGCCATCGAGCGACGCGACACCGACCTGGTCGTCATCCTCGACCGCTCCGGCTCGATGCAGGGCGACAAGCTGCACAACAGCAAGGACGCCATCGGCGAGCTGAT
>ENA-OWNT01002167-OWNT01002167.1-seawater-metagenome-genome-assembly--contig:-NODE-2167-length-21188-cov-19.253659_pt1 | contig 21188 bp, 16 predicted proteins | sample MGYA00238136_ERZ651165 | MGnify/ENA primary metagenome ERZ651165 (study PRJEB26861, sample SAMN08777766) | seawater metagenome | isolation source: coastal seawater | place: USA: Florida | collected...
CGGAAAGCGAGCTCCAGGCCTCGTCCCGGGCGCACACCACGGTCCCGTTCCGGCCCCGCGTCACCACGACGCCGGCGGCCTCCAGTTCCTTGTAGGCGCGCGCCACCGTGTGGGGCGCGACGGCCAGCTCACCGGCAAGGCTCCGGACCGCGGGGAGCTTCGTCCCGGGCGCCAGGGTCCCGTTGTCGGCGCGTTCAATGATGTTGAGCCGGAGCTGTTCAAACAGGGGGACCGTGCTGCCCGGATTGGGCCGCCAGGCGCCGGGAAAGGGTGTGGCTGATGTTGCCGCTGCCTCGCTGGTCGTCACTTTCCGGGCTCCTGGGTGCGCTTGGGCTGTTCGCGGCGGGCGAACTGCGCCTCGTACAGTTCCAGGTAAAGCCCGCCCCTGGCCATCAGCTGCCGATGGGTCCCCTGTTCAACAATCCGTCCTTGGTCCATGACCAGAATTAGATCAGCGTCGCGCACGGTGGACAAGCGGTGGGCAATGACGAAGCTCGTGCGGCCCTGCCGGAGCCGCTGCATCGCCTGCCGGATCTGCACTTCGGTGCGGCTGTCGACGGAGCTCGTGGCCTCGTCGAGGATTAGGATGTTGCGCCCGGCCAGTTGCGCCCTGGCGATGGAAATGAGCTGGCGCTGGCCGCGGCTCAGCGAGTCGCCGTCGTTGCCGAGCAGAGTGGCGTAGCCGCCGGGCAGCGCCCGGACAAACTGGTCCACGTGGCTGGCCTGCGCCGCGGCAACAATCGCGGCTTCGTCCGCGCCGGGGCGCCCGTACTCGATGTTGTCCCGGATGCTGCCGGTGAACAGCCAGGCGTCCTGCAGGACCGTTCCGAAGATGGACCGCAGCTCGTCCCGCGGGATGCCGGCGATGTCGGTCGAGTCCACCAGGATGCGCCCGGAGTCGAGCTCGTAGAAGCGCATCAGGAGGTTCACCACGGTGGTTTTGCCCGCCCCGGTGTGTCCCACGATTGCCACGGTTTGTCCCGGCTCCACCGTGAAGGAGAGGTCCTTCACTACGGGGGTGCCGGGGTTGTAACTGAAGCTGACGTGCTCGAACGTGACGCGGCCCGCCACCCCGCCCGGACTGGTCGGGACAGGGGCGCCGTGCGCGTCCGGGGATTTGCGCCCGTTGGGTGATTTGCGGCCGACAGGGGATTTGCGCTGGCCATTGGACTTGAGCGCGACGTGGATCCTTCGCGGGGCGCCCGCGCCGCGATGCTTGCCGGCACCGTTGGCTGATGCGGCCGGCGCCGCGGTGTCCGGCGGGATCTCCGGAGCGTCGAGGAGCTCAAACACACGCTCCGCGGAGGCCAGGCAGGATTGCAGGAGGGTCAGCATTCCGCCGATCTGGCCCATCGGCTGGCTGAACAGCCGGGAGAACTGGATGAAGGCCTGGATGCCGCCGATCGTCATGGCTCCCGCGGTCACCTGGAGCGCCCCCACAACGGCCACCGCAATGTAGTTGAGGTTGGCCACAAACACCATCAGCGGCTGGACGATGCCGGACAGGTACTGGGCGCGGGCGCTGGAACGCGTCAGCTTGTCGTTGCACTCCCGGAAGCTCGCCGCCGACGCCTCCTGCCGGCCGAAGGCTTTGACCACTTCATGCCCGGTGAAGAGTTCCTCGAGCTGGGCGTGCATGGCACCTGTGCTGCTCCACTGCTCCGTGAAGTGCGTCTGGGAATGCTTGGCCACCATGACGGTAATGAAGGTGGACACGGGCACGGACAGGACCGCAATCAGTGCCAGCAGCGGAGAGAGCCACAGCATCATGGCGAGTGCGGCGGAGAGCATCAGGACGGACATGATCAGCTGGTTGAGGAGCTGGTTGAGGGCCTGCGAGATGTTGTCGACGTCGTTCGTGGCCCGGCTGAGCACCTCGCCGCGGCGCTGTTCCTCGAAATGGCTGGACGGCAGCACATGGAGCTTCTTCTCCACGGAGCCGCGGAGCCCGTAGCTGAGGCGCTGTACGGCGGTGGCTGTCAGGGAACCCTGGATCCAGCTGAACAGCGACGCCCCGACATACATGGCGGAAACCGCCAGCAGCCGCCCCGCCAGCACCTGTTCGTCGAGGGAACCGCCCAGGAAACCCGAAACGACGACGTCGGTGGCGTCACCCAGTACTTTGGGGGCCGCCACGTTGAGTGTCACGAATGCACACGTGGCCGCGATGACACCGGCCATCCGCCACTTCAGCGGCCGCAGCAGGCCAAGCAGCCGGGCGGCTGCCCGCCACTTGGTGCGCTTCCCGGCCCCCGTACCGGCAGCGGTCCCGGCGCGGGACGCGCCACCGCGGCTCACGGGGTCTCCTCCAGCACGAACTGGGACGCGGCAATCTCCCGGTAGCTGGGCGAGGACTCCATGAGTTCACTGTGCGTCCCCTGGGCGATGAGGCGGCCGCCCTCCAGCACGAGGATCAGCCCGGCGTCCACGATTGTTGCCACCCGCTCTGCCACGACCAGCACCGTCGCCGAACGCAGCAGCGGTTCGATCGCCGCGCGGAGCCGCACATCCGTGCCGTAGTCCAGGGCCGAGAAACTGTCGTCGAACAGGTAGACGGGGGCAGCCTTGAGCAGGGCCCGGGCGATGCACAGGCGCTGGCGTTCGCCGCCGGAGAAGTTCGTGCCGCCCTGGCTCACGGGCGCTTCGAGCCCGAGGGGCAGGGCGCTGACAAAGTCGGCCGCCTGGGCGGCCCCGAGCGCCTGCCACAATTCCTGGTCGCCGGCCGCGGGCGAGCCGAGCCGGAGGTTTTCCGCGATCGTGCCCGAAAACAGGTGGGACTGCTGCGGGACCATCGCGATGAGGCCGCGCAGGGCGTCCAGCGGCATGGCCCGCACGTCGCGTCCGCCGATGCTGATCTCGCCGGCGGTCGCATCCAGGAACCGGGGAAGCAGGTTGAGGAGCGTCGTCTTGCCGCTGCCGGTCGCCCCGATGATCGCCGTCGTCGTCCCGGGGGCGGCGGTGAACGAGACGCCGTCCAGCACGGGCGCTTCCGCGCCGGAATAGGCGAAGGTCACGTTCCGGAACTCGACGGCATTCCCGGACCGTGCTGTGTCGCGGGGGTGCGCGTCGCCGGCCCGGTCCCCGGCGGGAGCGGCCGGGTCCGCGATGGCCGGCACCGTGTCGAGCACCTCACGGATCCGTTCCGCGCACGCCGCCGCCCGGGGAGCGGTCATGAAGACGTACATCGCCATCATGATGGCGATGAGGATCTGCAGGATGTAGGCCATGAACGCGGTGAGGGCGCCAAGCCGCATTTCGCCGGCGTCGATCCGGTGGCCGCCGAACCAGACGACGCACACCGAGGACAGGTTGACCACCAGCATGATCATCGGCATCATCCCGGCCACCAGCAGGGCGGAACGCAGGTTGTTGCGGGTGAGGTCTTTGTTGGCCTCGTCGAACCGGCGGATTTCGTGGTCCTGACGGACGAAGCCGCGGATGACATTCGCGCCGATGATCTGCTCGCGCAGCACCCGGCTGATCCGGTCCAGGAGCCCCTGGCCCTCGCGGTAGAGGGGAATCAGCCGGCGCACGATCACGGTCATGATCACGGTGAGGATCGGTATCACGGCGACCACGATCCAGGACAGGGCGACGTCCTGGTGCACAGCCAGCGCGATGCCGCCGATGAAGATGGCGGGGGCGGCTATCAGCATGGTGAAGATCAGGACCGCAAGGTTCTGGATCTGGGCGACGTCGTTGGTGGCGCGGTTGACGAGGCTGGGCGCACCGAAGACACCGACCTCCTGGGAGGAAAAGGACTGCACCTTGGCGAACAGTTCCCCGCGCAGCTGGCCGCCCAGCTCCATGGCGACGACGGCGCCCAGGTATCCGGCGGCGATGGCCGTGACCACCTGTACGGCCGCGATTCCGGCCATCCAGCCGCCGAGATGCAGGATCTCCCCCGTGTCGCCGACGATGATGCCGTCGTCGATGATCGCGGCATTGAGCGTGGGCAGCAGCAGGTTGGCGGTGGTTTGCACGAGCTGGAGCACAACGATGGCCAGCACGCTCCCCTTATGCGCGGACAGCAGCCGCGCCATCAGGCCTGTTAGCACCGAACCTCCATCACTAGCCCAGGGCCCGGAATGGGAATCAGCCTAACGGCCGCCCCCATACCGCCACGTCATTGTAAGCCCCATTTCGGAGTGCTTCGTGTCATGCCGCAGACACGTAGCTCACGCGAGTTTTTGCGCCACCGCGAACGTGCGCCGGAACGGAAAGACCGTCCCGTGCCGGCCCGCGGGATACGCGGTGTCCAGCCGCGCCGAGTACTCGGTCTCGAACTCCCTGGCCTCGTCGTCCGGCAGGGCGGCCAGGACCGGCCTGAGACCGGTGCCGCGGACCCACTCCAGCACCGGGTGGGCGCCCGGGAGCAGTTGCAGGTACGTGGTCTCCCAGGCGTCGGCGGCGCAACCGGCGTCGAGCATGATCTGCAGGTATTCCGCCGCGTCCCCGACGACGTCGTCGTGGCGCAGCACCCCGGCGAGCCGGCCGGCCCAGTCCGGGGACTCCGCCAGTTCCCGCATCAGGGTGTGGGAGGGGGCGTTGAAGTTCCCCGGCACCTGAAGCGCGAACCAGGCCCCCGGTTTGAGGGCGTCGAGCCATGCCGGCAGCAGCTGGCGGTGGCCGGGCACCCACTGCAGGGCGGCGTTGGTGACCACCACGTCCGTGTCTCCGGACGGCAGCCAGTGCGCGATGTCGGCCAGCTCGTAGGAGAGATTGGCCGCCGCGGCCGCATGGCCCTTTGACGTGGCCAGCATTTCCGGCGACGAGTCCAGGCCCACCACCTGCGCCCCGGGCCACCGGTCCGCGAGCGTCGCCGTGAGGTTCCCGGGGCCGCAGCCGAGGTCGACGACGTGCCGCGGGGCTTCGGCGTGAATGCGTCCGGTCAAATCAAAGAAGGGCCTGTCCCGGTAATCCCCGAACTGCACATATTTTTCGGGATCCCACTTCATGGTTGCCTCCAGTCCCCGCTGCTGTTGTCCTATCCGAAGCGTAGTCCGGCCCCGTTGGCCAGCCAAGGAGGCACGCGCCCGCCCCGCGCGGCGCACGGCCCGCCGGTGCCGCGGGCATGGCACGGGCACTAAGCTGGAAAGCAATGAAACTCGTTGATCAGCTCCCCGCCCCGGCCGCCCGAATTCCCGGCAGGACGGCCCTGGACCCGGACGAGCTCTACACCCGGTTTGTCGAGTGGACCGAGACCCGCGGCCTTGCCCTTTACACCGCCCAGGATGAGGCCATCATGGAGCTGGCCGCCGGCTCCAACGTCATCCTCGCCACGCCGACCGGGTCCGGGAAATCCCTCGTGGCCATCGCAGCCCACTTCCAGGCCATGGCCCGCGGGGCGCGCAGCTACTACACGGCGCCGATCAAGGCCCTCGTGTCGGAGAAGTTCTTCGCGCTCTGCGAGATCTTCGGGGCCGAAAACGTCGGCATGATCACCGGTGACTCAGGCGTCAACCAGGACGCCCCGATTATCTGCTGCACCGCGGAGATTCTGGCCAACATCGCCCTCCGCGAAGGGGCCGCCGCTGAGCTCGGCGCCGTCATCATGGACGAATTCCACTTCTATTCGGACCCGCAGCGCGGCTGGGCCTGGCAGGTGCCGCTGCTGGAGCTGCCCCAGGCGCAGTTCCTGCTCATGTCTGCCACCCTCGGCGACGTGAGCCGCTTCGAGGCCGGAATCACCGAGCTGACCGGCCGCCCGACGACGACCGTCAGTTCCGTCGAGCGTCCCATTCCGCTGCACTACTACTACGAGCAGACGCCGGTCCACGAGACCCTCGAAGAGCTCCTCGCCACCAAGCAGGTCCCGGTCTATGTGGTCCATTTCAGCCAGGTCGAGGCGATCGACCGGGCCCAAAACCTGATGAGCATCAACGTCTGCACCCGCGAGGAAAAGGACAAGATTGCCGAGCTCATCGCCGGGTTCCGCTTCGCCGCGGGCTTCGGCAAGACCCTCAACCGGCTGGTCCGGCACGGGATCGGCGTCCACCACGCCGGCATGCTGCCGAAGTACCGCCGGCTCGTCGAACAGCTCGCCCAGGCCGGGCTGCTGAAGGTCATCTGCGGTACCGACACCCTGGGGGTGGGCATCAATGTTCCCATCCGCACTGTGCTGCTCACGGCCCTGAGCAAGTACGACGGCGTCCGCACGCGGCTGCTGAACTCGCGCGAGTTCCACCAGATCGCCGGTCGGGCCGGACGGGCCGGCTATGACACGGCCGGAACCGTGGTGGTCCAGGCCCCGGAGCACGTGACCGAGAACGTGAAGGCGATGGCCAAAGCCACGGCCAAGTTCGGCGACGACCAGAAGAAGCTGCGCCAGGTGGTCAAGAAGAAACCGCCGGAAGGCTTCGTGTCCTGGGGCGAGCCGACGTACAAGCGGCTCGTGGAGTCTGTCCCGGATCCGCTCACGTCGAGTTTCACCGTGACCCACGCGATGCTGATGAATCTCATGGAACGCCCCGGCGATCCGTTCCAGGCCGCCCGCCGCCTGCTCACCGAGAACCACGAGACCCGGTCCTCCCAGCTGCAGCTCATGAAGAAGGCCCTGGGCATCTACCGCGAACTGCTCGCCGCCGGCGTCGTGGAGCGGATCCCTCCGGAAGAGCAGGGGGCGGACGGCCGCACGGTCCGGCTCACGGTCCACCTGCAGGCGAACTTCGCCCTCAACCAGCCTCTGTCCCCCTTCGCCCTCGCGGCGCTGGAGCTCCTGGATCCGGAGTCGCCGTCCTACGCCCTGGACGTTGTGTCCGTGATCGAGGCGACCTTGGAGAAGCCGCGCCAGATCCTGTCCGCACAGCAGAAGAAGGCGCGCGGCGAAGCGATCGCTGCGATGAAGGCCGACGGCATCGAGTACGACCAGCGGATGGCGATGCTCGAGGAGGTCACCTACCCGCAGCCGCTCGCGGAGATCCTCGGCGAGGCCTTCGAGGTCTACCGCAAGGCCGCGCCGTGGGTCGGCGACTTTGAGCTGGCGCCCAAGTCCGTGGTCCGGGACATGTACGAGCGTGCCATGAACTTCGGCGAATTCGTCCAGTTCTACGGCCTGGCCCGCTCGGAGGGGATCGTGTTGCGCTACCTCGCGGACGGTTTCAAGGCGCTGCGCCAGACCGTCCCGCAGGACGCCCTCCGGGAGGACCTCGAGGACCTCATCGCCTGGCTGGGCGAGCTGGTCCGCCAGGTCGACTCGAGCCTGCTCGACGAGTGGGAAGAACTCACGTCCGGCGCCGCGCCCACACCGCACGACGCTCCCCCGCCCCCGCCGCCGTCGCTGACGTCCAATATCCGGGCCTTCCGGGTGATGGTGCGCAACGAGATGTTCCGCCGCGTGGAGCTGTTCGCCGATGAGGCCGCCACGGCCCTGGGTGAACTCGACGCCGGGTCCGGCTGGGACGCGGAGCGCTGGGAAGATGCCCTGGATGACTACTTCGACGAGCACAACGACATCGGCACCGGCCCGGATGCCCGCGGACCCGGGCTGCTGATCATCACCGAGGAACCCGGCGTGTGGAAGGTCCGGCAGATCTTCGCCGACCCGGCCGGCCACCACGACTGGGGCATCTCCGCCGAGGTGGATCTGGAGGCGTCGGATGAGTCCGGGACCGCCGTCGTCCGCGTCACCGACGTCAACCGGCTCTAACAGGCCGGCTCAGTCGCCGACGGCCCCGCGGCCGCGCCGGACGATGAGCGGGTCGGCGTCGTGGACCACCGAGGTGTCCTTGTTCTCATAGTCGAACTGGTTGAGGAAGAAGCGCATGGCGTTGATCCGCCCCCGCTTCTTGTCGTTGGACTTGATGGTCATCCACGGCGCATGGTCCGTGTCCGTGCGCAGGAACGTCTGCTCCTTGGCCGCCGTGTACTCCTCCCACCGGTCCAGGGACGCCAGGTCCATAGGCGAGAGCTTCCAGCGCCGGACGGGGTCGATCTGCCGGATTGCGAAGCGGGTGCGCTGTTCGTGGCGGGTCACCGAGAACCAGAACTTGGTCAGGTGGATGCCGGAGTCCACCAGCATCCTCTCGAAGAGCGGTGCCTGAACCATAAAGGTGTCGTACTCCTGCTCCGTGCAGAAGCCCATCACCCGCTCGACATTCGCCCGGTTGTACCAGGAGCGGTCGAACATCACGATCTCCCCGGCCGAGGGCAGATGCTGGATGTAGCGCTGGAAATACCATTGGCCCAGTTCACGGTCGGACGGCTTGGCCAGGGCCACGGCCCTCGCCGAGCGGGGATTCAGGTGCTCGGTGAAGCGCTTGATCGTTCCTCCCTTGCCGGCCGCATCCCGGCCCTCGAAGACGATCACGTGCCGGAGCTCCTGGTCCTGGCCCCAGTACTGGAACTTCAGCAGCTCAACCTGCAGCCGGTATTTCTCCAGCTCGTAGTCCTCACGGGACATCCGTTCCTCGTAGGGATAACCCTCCCGCCACGTCTGCACGGCCGAACCGCCGGGATCGATCAGTTCCGGGTCCTCGCCTTGCCCCCCGCGCACCGAGTAACCGAGTTCCACAAGATGGTCGATGGCCTCGCGGAGGTTGTCCCTGACCCACCATTGATTGTCTGGTGTCCACGGCCCGCCTGCCTGCGACATCCGGGGCTCCTTCCGGCCTCGACCAACAGTGACGGAATTCTAACAGGGCCGGCCGGCGAGCCGAAGAACCCCGCCGGAACCGCTGTGCAGTCGGTTTTCGCGGAGAACAACGCGTGAGGCCGGCAGCTGTCCGCCCGGGCAGACTCGCTCGGCGGCCGGGCCCGCCGTACCGGGCACCGTGCCCCGAGTAAACTTGGACAATGAGTGTAATCCGGCCTGCCGCCCCGCACGACGTCCCTGCCATCCTGCAGATGATCCACGACCTCGCCCTCTACGAGAAGGAACCGGACGCCGTCCGGAACACCCCCGAGATGCTCACCGAGGTCCTCTTCGGCGAGAACCCGCGGGTCTTCGCCACCATGGCGGAGAACACGGCCGGCGAGGTCCGGGGCTTCGCGCTCTGGTTCCTGAACTACTCCACGTGGGAAGGGGTCCACGGAATCTACCTCGAGGACCTCTATGTCAGGCCCGAGGCCCGTGGCGAGGGCCACGGGAAGGCACTGCTGCAGCACCTCGCGGCGACCGCCGTCGACCGCGGCTACGCGCGCGTCGAGTGGAGCGTCCTGGACTGGAACGAGCCGTCCATCAACTTCTACAAGAGGCTCGGTGCAGCCCCGATGGAGGAGTGGTCGACCTTCCGCCTTACCGGCGCGGCGCTGGAGGCGTTCGGCGGCGGCACGGTGGCCGCCCATAGCAGCGCCCGCGCAGATTCCCGCGCGGAGGCCGCCCGTGGTTGATCTTCCGCTGACGGGGCTCATGGGAGCCGCCCTGCTGGAGACTGCATCCGGCGTCCGGCACACCGTCCGGGCACGCCATTCGTACCGTGGAATGCGCACCGCGGAGCATTACTTCCAGGTCCCCCTGGACCACTTCAGCGAGGCCGGACGCCGCGGTGAGACCATCACGGTGTTCGCCCGCGAGTACGTATCCGCGGAGCACAGCGAGGAAGACGCGGCCGGGCTTCCCTGGCTCCTCTACCTGCAGGGCGGACCCGGCGGCCGGGGCAACCGGCTTCCGTCCCTGGGCGGCTGGAGCAAGGCCGCCGCACGGAATTTCCGCATCCTCATGCTGGACCAGCGCGGCACCGGACTGTCCTCGGCAATCGACCGGAACACACTCCCCCTGCGCGGCACGGACACGGAGCAGGCCCGCTACCTGGCGCACTTCCGCGCCGACTCAATTGTCGCCGATGCCGAGGCCATCCGGGCCGCCCTGGGCTCCGCCCCCTGGACCGTCTACGGCCAGAGCTACGGCGGGTTCTGTTCGCTGAGCTACCTCTCCTTCGCCCCCGAAGGACTCCGCGAAGTGCTGGTCACCGGCGGCCTCGCCCCGTTGGGCGGCTCCGCGGAGCGGGTGTACCGGGCGACGTTCCGGCGGGTCGCGGCCCGGAACGCCGAATACTTCACCTGGTACCCCGAGGACCGTGCGGCCGTCACCCGGATCGCCCGGCACCTGCGGGACACGGAGGAGTTCCTGCCCGACGGCGGCCGGCTCACCGTGGAGCGGTTCCAGATGGTGGGCTCCTTCCTGGGCGGCAACACCCGGGTGGACGCGCTGCACCACCTGCTCGAAGACGCCTTCGTGTCCACGCCCGACGGCGACCGCCTCTCAGACGCCTTCCTCGATCAGGTCCGGGGCCTCGTGTCCCGGGCCGCCAACCCCTTGTACGCGCTGATGCACGAGTCCATCTACGGCCAGGCCGGGGCCACGAACTGGGCCGCCTGGCGGGTGCTGGAGGAATTCCCGGAGTTCCGCCCCGACGCCGCGGAGCCGCTCCTGACCGGGGAAATGGTCTACCCCTGGTACTTCGAGCAGGACCCTGCCCTGCGCCCGCTCCGGGACGTGGCCCACCTGCTCGCCGCCAAGGACGACTGGGCGCCGCTCTACGATCCGGAACGGCTGGCCCTCAACTCCGTGCCCGTCGCTGCCGCCGTCTACACCGACGACATCTACGTGGACCGGGGGCTCTCCCTGGAAACGGCGGCCGCCGTGCGCGGCCTGCAGGTGTGGGAATCGGACGAGTTCCACCATGACGGGATCGCGGACGACGGCGAGGCGATCTTTGGCCGACTGCTGGGCATGGCGCGCTCCGCCCGCCGCTGACCGCAGCCCGCCACCGCCGGGCGGCTATGCCGCCATTCGTGCCGTGCGGCTCCTCGCCGCGGCCGGGACGGCAAAGGCCAACACTGTTGCGGCGAGGGCGGCTGCCGCAAGGTTCAGGCCCTGGTAGCCCACCCCGCTCATCACCAGGCCGGAGAAGCCGGCGCCGAGCGCTCCGGCGGCTCCCATCAGGGTGTCCGAGACGCCCTGGACGAGGACCCGGTCGTCCGCGGAGACACTCTCGGCCAGCAGCGTGGAGCCGGCAATAGTGGCTGCCGACCAGCCCAGGCCAAGCAGCACCAGTCCCGCCGTAACCAGGGCCGGTTGCTGCTGTCCGAACCCTGCGACGCAGACGGCGAGCAGAATCAGGCCGTGCCCGAGCACGATCACGGGGAGGCGGCCTGTCTTATCGGTGAGCCAGCCCATCACCGGCGACAGGGCGAACATCCCGGCAATGTGCAGCGAGATGGTGAAGCCGATCAGTACCAGGACATCGGTGCTGGCGGCATGGACGTGGCCGGCCGGGATCCCGGCCATCGGCCCTTCGCTGAGCAGCTGGAGGTGCAGCGGCGTCATCGACATGACCGCCACCATGCAGCCGTGCGCGGCCACGATCGCGAACAGGGCCAGGCGGGCGCGCGGCGAGTTCCCGACGGCCCGGAGGCCGGCGCGGAGCCCGTGCCGGCGTCGCACGCCCGCGGCGCCTTTCGCCCTTTGCGGCTCGCCGGCGGCGCGGAGCCGCACGGCCAGCAGCAGCGGATCCGGCCGCAGGCCGATCGTGAGCAGCAGGGCGGCGAGAGCGAGCCCTGCGGCCGAAAACACGAACGGGCCGGCCAGTGCAGGCAGGCCAAGGGCCTCCCCCACCGCTGCCCCCGGACGGATCAGGTTGGGCCCGGCGACGGCGCCGATCGTCACCGCCCACACGACGATCGAGAGCGAGCGTCCGCGGTGCTCGGCGTCGGCGAGGTCGACGGCGGCGAACCGGGCCTGGAGGTTGGCGGCCGTCCCGAGACCCAACATCGCGGCCCCCAGCAGCAGCACCGGGAAGACCCCGGACACGGTGGACAGGATGATGAGCACGGATCCGCACAGGGCGGCCAGCTGGCCGGTCACAAGCGCTGTCCGCCGTCCCCGGCGCCCGGCCAGGCCGGCCAGGGGCAGGGCTGCGACTGCGGCGGCCAGCGTCACGGCCGTGGTGACCGAGCCGGCCCAGGCGTTGGAGCCGGAGAGTTGGACGGCCAGCAGGGAACCGACAGAAAGGCTGGCGCCGCTGCCCACGCTGCTCAGGAGCTGGGCAACGCTCAGAACGGAAACGGTACGGCGCTGGACCCTCTGCAGGTCCACCGCCGTACCGTCATGTGGTGCCGGGTAGAAGGTCTTCACGGTCCGAGCATAACGCTTCGGACCGGCGCTACTCGACGTCGCTCAGGCTCTTCCGGGAGTCCTCTTCCAGCCGGGCGTCCAACTTGGATTGGGACGCCTTGGAGCTGATCAGGCTGGCAATGACCGCAATGATGATGGTGCCGATGATCACGCCGAGCGAGACGTATGTGGGAATCTCGGGAGCCCACTCGATGTGCTGGCCGCCGTTGATGAAGGGCAGTTCGTTGACGTGCATGGCGTGCAGGACAAGCTTGACGCCGATGAACGCCAAGATGACAGACAGCGCGTGCTTGAGGTAGATGAGCCGGTTCATGAGTCCGCCGAGCAGGAAGTACAGCTGGCGTAGTCCCATGAGGGCGAAGATGTTCGCCGTGAAGACGATGAAGGCGCTCTGGGTCAGGCCGAAGATGGCCGGGATGGAGTCGACGGCGAACAGCAGGTCCGTCATGCCGATGGTCACGAAGACGATCAGCATCGGGGTGAAGACCTTCTTGCCGTCCACCACGGTGCGGAGCTTGCCGCCGTCGAACTTCTCGGACATCGGCAGGACCTTGCGGATCCGGGCGATCAGGGGGTTTTCCTTGTCTTCCTCGTCCTCGCCCTCATCCTGGGCCTGCTTCCAGGCGGTCCAGAGCAGGAAGGCGCCGAAGATGTAGAAGACCCAGCTGAACTGCTCGATCACAATCGCGCCGAGCATGATGAAGATGCCGCGGAGAATCAGGGCGATGATGATGCCCACCATGAGCACTTCCTGCTGGTACTTACGCGGTACCGAGAAGCGCGCCATGATGATGATGAAGACGAACAGGTTGTCGATGCTAAGGCTGTATTCCGTCACCCAGCCGGCGATGAACTGGCCGCCGTATTCCGGGCCGGTGAAGGCGAACATGGCGCCGGCGAAGACAAGGGCCAGGGCCACGTAGAACGTGACCCACAGTCCGGCTTCTCTCATGGAGGGCTCGTGCGGGCGTTTGAGGACCATCAGCAGGTCGATGGCCAGGATGACGCCGAGGACGACAAACGAGCCGATCTCGAACCACAGTGGAAGTTCGGGCACGGGGAAAGCCTTTCGTAGGGTACAGCTAAGCGGTGTAAGTCTCTCCGACCGCCGGCGCTTGATGCCTGCCTGGCTGCCCACTACGCCCGGCGCGGCATCGTAGCCGTGCGTGTTGACGATCGTAGCGCTTGGGATACTCCCCTACGTTTGACTGAGTTTACCCTAGGCGTGCCCCGCCGACTGCATTTGCCGCAGCTCCTTCTTCAATTCGCCCACCTCGTCGCGGAGCCTGGCCGCGAGTTCGAACTGCAGCTCCCCGGCCGCGGCGTGCATTTGCTCCGTCAGCTGTTCGATCAGCCCCACCAGGTCTTCAGCCGGGGCGGCCGCCAGCCCGTCTGCCCGGATGGCCGAGGCGCCCTTGCCCTTGCCGCGGTTCTTGCCGGCGGCGGCCAGCAGCTCGCGGGTGTCCGCGTCTTCCTTGGCCAGCTGGTCAGTGATGTCCGCGATCTTCTTCCGCAGCGGCTGGGGATCGATCCCGTTCTCCGTGTTGTAGGCGACCTGGATGGCGCGCCGGCGGTTCGTCTCATCGATCGCGTGGGCCATCGAGTCCGTAATGCGGTCCGCGTACATGTGGACCTGGCCGGAGACGTTACGGGCGGCACGGCCGATGGTCTGGATCAGGGAGGTCGAGGAGCGCAGGAAGCCTTCCTTGTCCGCGTCCAGGATGCTGACCAGCGACACCTCCGGGAGGTCCAGGCCTTCCCGGAGCAGGTTGATGCCGACCAGGACGTCGAAGACCCCCATCCGCAGTTCGCGCAGGAGTTCCACGCGGCGCAGCGTGTCGACGTCGGAGTGCAGGTACTCCACCTTCACCCCGTGGCCCAGCAGGTAGTCGGTGAGGTCCTCGGCCATCCGTTTGGTGAGCGTGGTGACCAGGATCCGTTCGTTCTTCGCGGTGCGGGTGCGGATTTCGCCCAGCAGGTCATCGATCTGGCCCTTCGTGGGCTTGACGATGACTTCGGGGTCGATCAGGCCGGTAGGACGGATGATCTGCTGGACAAAGCCGTCGGACTTGCCGAGCTCGTACTTGCCCGGGGTGGCGGAGAGGTAGACCGTCTGGCCCACGCGTTCGAGGAACTCGTCCCATTTCAGCGGCCGGTTGTCCATCGCCGAGGGCAGCCGGAAGCCATGGTCCACGAGCGTGCGCTTGCGGGACATGTCGCCCTCGTACATGGCGCCGATCTGCGGGACCGTGACGTGCGATTCGTCGATCACCAGGAGGAAGTCGTCCGGGAAGTAGTCGATGAGGCAGTGCGGCGCGGTGCCGCCCTCGCGGCCGTCGATGTGCCGGGAGTAGTTCTCGATGCCGTTGCAGAAGCCCATCTGCTGCATCATTTCGAGGTCGTAGGTGGTGCGCATCCGCAGCCGCTGGGCTTCGACGAGCTTGTTCTGGCTTTCCAGGACCTTGAGCCGCTCGGCGAGCTCGTCCTCGATCTTCTTGATCGCCCGGCCCATGCGTTCCGGCCCGGCGACGTAGTGCGAGGCCGGGAAGACGTACATCTCGGTCTCATCCCGGATCACCTCGCCGGTCAGCGGGTGCAGGGTGTAGATGTTCTCGATCTCGTCGCCGAAGAACTCGATCCGGATGGCGAGTTCCTCGTACATCGGGATGATTTCCACGGTGTCGCCGCGGACCCGGAACGTGCCGCGGTGGAAGTCCATGTCATTGCGGGTGTACTGCATGGCGACGAATTTCCGGAGCAGGTCGTCACGGTTCATCTCTGACCCCTTGCGGAGCGTCACCATGCCGGCGATGTACTCTTCCGGCGTGCCGAGGCCGTAGATGCAGGACACCGTGGCGACCACGATGACGTCGCGTCGGGTCAGCAGGGCATTCGTGGCGGAGTGGCGGAGCCGTTCGACTTCCTCATTGACGGACGAGTCCTTCTCGATGAAGGTGTCCGTCTGGGGCACGTAGGCCTCGGGCTGGTAGTAGTCGTAGTAGGAGACGAAGTACTCCACCGCGTTGTTGGGCAGCAGTTCGCGGAATTCGTTGGCGAGCTGCGCCGCGAGGGTCTTGTTCTGCACCATCACCAGCGTGGGCCGCTGGACCTGCTCAATCAGCCACGCCGTGGTCGCGCTCTTACCGGTACCGGTGGCGCCAAGCAGCACCACGTCCTTCTCGCCGTTGCGGATCCGCTCGGTGAGTTCGGCGATCGCCGCCGGCTGGTCTCCCGCGGGCTGGAAGTCGCTGATGACCTCAAAGGGTGCCACGACACGGTTGATTTGCTGGGCAAGGCTCATGTATCTAATCTACCGCCGGCCCCCGACAGGATGTCCTGATTCAGCTTTGGGCGGTACCAGGGCCGGTCCCGGCGCCCGCGCCCGGGGCAGCGAGCGGGGCAGCGAGCGTGTCACCGCCGCCGCCGGTGGCGGAGGCGGCGGAGGCGGCGACTGCCGCGCCGCCGTCGTGGTCGGCGTCGTTGTCGGCGTGTTTGTCGGCGTACGACGGCGGCTGCCAGCCCGTCCGCCTGACCCAGGCCTCCATCCGGGGCCAAGCATAGTCGGTGAACCAGCCCTCCTTGTCCGCTGCGTAGCCGGCGGTGGACTTGTCGACGCCGTGCAGCCCGGCCACCCGCCGCTTCTCGGCGACATAGTCCGCACGGGCCCCGGCATCGGCACGGAGCCAGTCGCGGAAGCACAGGGCGTACCGCCAGCCCGGCGAGCCGGCGACGCGGAGGTGAAGGTTTACCGGCCGGCCGGGATCGGCATTGCCGTGCAGCCGTTTCGCCCAGTCGGCGGGGTCAGGATGCGAGGGTTTGGGGTTGTCGGAAATGATGCCGGGCCAGCGCGGAAATCCGGCCCCGGCCAGCAGCGGCGCGAGCCGGTCGGCGCCGTCGAGGTCCCGCACACTGAGCTGCAGGTCGATCACGTCCTTGGCATCAAGCCCCGGGACCGCCGTGGACCCGATGTGGTCCACAGCCAGGACATCGTCCCCAACGGCGGCGTGCAGCCGGGCGATCAGCCGGCCGGCCTGGGCCGCCCAGGACGGATCGGCGGGGGCCAGGACCGGGCCTCCGGTCCGCGGCGCGATTTTCTGCTCCTTGAGGTTCAGCGCAAACGGCGTCAGCCGCCCCTCCCACAGGGTGTCGACGGCGTGCCGGAGCTCTTCCGGGGTGCCCGAGTTGTCCAGCACGACGTCCGCGGCGGCCAACCGCTCCTCCCGGCTCGCTTGGGCGGCCATCCGGGCGTGCGCCTCCTCGGCGCTCATCTTGCGGTGATCGGCCATGCGCCGGACCCGGACCTCGTCCGGGGCGTCGACCACGACCACCAGGTGGAAGTTCTTCCCCTGTCCGGTCTCCACCAGCAGCGGGATGTCCTGAACCACGACGGCGCCGGCCGGGGCGGCGGCCACCAGCGCTGCGGCGCGCTCCCGCACGAGGGGATGGATGATCCCGTTGAGCACTGCCAGGCGTTCCGGGTTGCCGAAGACCAGTGCGCCCAGCCGGGGCCGGTCCAGCCGGCCGTCCGGCGTCAGGATGGCGGCACTGAAGGCTTCAACCACCCTGGCCAGCCCGGGGGTGCCTGGTTCCACAACTTCCCTGGCCAGCGCGTCGGCGTCGACAAGCACCGCGCCGAGCTCGCGCAGGCGCGCGGCAACCAGGGACTTCCCCGAGGCGATCCCGCCGGTCAACCCGATCTTCAACACGACACCAGCCTAAACTGAACCGGTGGCAGATGAGACGGATTACCCCGAGAGCAGGACTTCCGCCTACACCACGCTGGCTGCGGGGCCCGGGTTCCGTCACGAAATCGAGGTCAAACGGTCCCGGTTCATCACCGTCCTGGCGCGCACGGCCGACGAAGACGCCGCCCGCACCGTCCTGGCCGGCCTGCGCCGGGAGTTCCACGACGCACGGCACCACTGCTTCGCCTTCGTGCTCGGCCCCGACCGGAACGTGCAGCGGTCCAACGACGACGGCGAGCCGTCCGGAACCGCCGGCATCCCCATGCTGGAGGCGCTCCTGAAGCGCGAGACCGCACCCGGCGTCGCCGATCTGAGCGACGTGGCCGCGGTGGTGGTGCGCTATTTCGGCGGCGTCCTCCTCGGGGCCGGCGGCCTGGTGCGCGCCTATTCGGAATCGGTGTCCGGGGCGCTCGAGCTTGCTCCGCTCGTGCGGCGCAGCCGGCTGCGGATCTGCTCGGTGCCGGTGCCGCATGCCGCGGCGGGGCGGCTGGAGAACGACCTGCGCGCCGCAGGGTATGTCATGGCCGAAACCGGTTATGAGGCGCAGACTACTGTCTTGAGGCTTGCGCTGCCGGATGATCCGGAAGAGCTGGCCCGTGCCGCCGACCGAGTGGCCGCGATGACAGCCGGCAGCGCGTCGTTGTGGCCCGGAGAAACGGAGTGGATCGATGTCCCCATCAGCTGAGCCGACGCCAGCGGTCGCGCTCCTTGACGTCACCGAGGCCGTGCTGGAGCAACTCCTCGAGCTTGCTCTCCGGGACGCCGACGCCGACGAGGTCACCCCGCCCCTGGGCGCGACAGCCGGCTGGAACACCGATCGGATCAGCTGGTTCCGCGAGTTCCACCGCGCCGCCGCGGCCGGCCTGGACGGTCCCGCACGGCAGAAGAGCTGGGCCATCAGCTGCGACGGCCAGCTGGCCGGATCCATCCGGCTGCAGTGGACGAAGGCAGCAACTGGCGGGGCTGATGACGGGCGCGGGGGCGGCGGCGGAGTTGGGGCCGTTGACGGCGGCGGCAGAGTTGGCGGCGTCGGTGGCGGAGTTGGGGCCGTTGACGGCGGCGGCAGAGTTGGCGGCGGCGGCAGTGCTGATGGCGGGGGCGGCGGCGATGTACTGGAAACCGGGATCTGGCTGGCCCGGAGCTTCCGTGGCCGCGGTGTCGGCCGCGAGGCGCTGCGGCTAGTCAAGGATCGGGCCGCGTCTGCCGGGGCAGCCGTCCTGGTGGCCGACACCACCGCCGGAAACGTAAGTGCCCTCGCCTTGCTGAAATCCGCGGGCGCCGAACTGGTGACCGGTGGTGCCTCGGATACGGCGACCGTCCCGGTCAAAGGCAGAATCCCGCTGCACTGACACCTTGGAGCCCGGGCCGCTCACGCCCGCCAGTGGACATGTCCCCCGTTCACTGCGAGGAATGCGCATAGTCCCACTATGCCCGTCGCGCGAACCCAGGACTGGACATGCCCTCCCTAAGCCAGGCCGGCAACCGCTGGACATGTCCCCCTCTAACTGTGAACTGGTCCCCGAATGTTGGACTGGTTGTTATGAGCCTAAGCTGCGAGGGCCTGGGCGCGGTATTGCACCGGGCTCAGGCCCTTGAGTTTTGTTGAGATTCTTTCGGTGTTGTACCAGCGGATGTATTCGTGCAGAGCCGCTGCCAGCGCGTCGGTGCTGAGGAATCGGACATGGTGGAAGAGCTCTTCCTTGAGGTGCCCGAAGAAGTTCTCCATCACCGCGTTGTCGTAGCAGTTGCCCTTGCGCGACATCGATTGAACCGCGCCGGCATCCTCCAGGAGAGTCCGCCAGGTGACGTGCCGGTACTGGAATCCCTGGTCCGAATGCACCAGGGGCTTCTGCCCGTCCTCAAGAGTCGCCAGGGCCTGGCGCAGGGACGTGTTGGTCAGCTCCAGGTTCGGAGACGAACCGATGGTGTAGGAGGTGATCTGCCGGTCGAAGAGATCCATGACCGGTGAGAGGTAGAGCTTCCGGTCGCCGACGCTGAACTCGGTCACGTCCGTCACCCACTTCCGGTTCGGTGCATCAGCGTCGAACTCGCGGTTCAGCACGTTCGGGGCAATACCGCCCTGCTCGCCTTGGTAGGAGTTGTAACGCTTCCTCCGCCGGACCTTGCAGACCAGCCCGAGGGAGCGCATGAGTTTCAGCACGGTCTTCTTCGCGACCGTCCAGCCTTGCTTGAGCAGTTCAAGGTGGATGCGGCGGTGCCCGTAGCGGCCATGGTTCTTCGTGAAGATCCCCGTGAGTGCGGCCTTGAGTGCCTCTTTCGGATCGGAGGCCTGAAGGCGGGCCTGGTGATAGAAGAACGTGGACCGGGCCAGACCGGCGACCTGCAGCAGAACCGGGAGCGGGAAGTCAGCCTTGAGAGCGATGACGGCCTGGACCTTCACCTGCGTTCCTGCGCCCTCAAGGCCCGCAATTTTCCCAGGTACGCCACCTGCGCCCGCAACAATTCGTTCTCGCGCGTCAGGCGCTCCAGCTCCGACTCCGCCGGCTGGGTACGGGGGGTCCCGGGCCCGCCTCTCTGCTTCGGGCGCAACGCATCAACACCCTCGCGCCGGTAGGCGGCCGCCCAGTTCTTCAGCAACCCGGACGAGGACAAACCAGCCTCCGCCGCAAGCTCCTGGGCAGTCTCTCCCGCGATGAACCGTTCGACCAACTCAAGTTTGAGCTCGAACGGATACGTCTGCTTCGTGCGTCTGGCCACCAGCACTCCTCGGCCATGGATCCTCCACCGCAGATAGAGCTCCTTCACCGGTGACTGAGGCACCCCCAGCAACCGGGCAGTCGCACTATATGCAATGCCCTTCTCAAACCACGCTACAGCGGCCTCGCGCTGATCTTCAGACAACGGACTACGTCCATACATAAAAACTGCTCCCCGGAAGTCGAAACTGAATATCTCAGTCCAACATTCGGGGACCAGTTCACTGCGTGGCATGGGCATAGTCCCACTATGTCCATCCCGCGAACCCAGGACTGGACATGCCCTCCCGAAGCCACCGGGTCCAAGGCTGGACATGTCCTCCGTCACGCACGCCCAATCGGACAGCGCCGACATAATTCCTAGTGAGCAATTTCCCAGATATGTCCGGCGGGGTCGCGGAAACAGGCAGTGCGGATGCCCCACGGCCGGTCCATCGGGCCATTGAGAAGATCGACGCCGCGGCGGGACAGCTCGGCACACATGGCGTCGACATTCTCCACTTCGATGGTGAACTGCATGCGGGCCCCGGAATCTGCGGTAGCCACAGTTGCCGGCTGTATGAGCTCGGGTGCTTCGGAGATGTTGAGCAGATTTATCATGGTGTTTTCGAACTTGAATACCGCAGAGACATCATCCTCAAAAATAAGAGGCAGCCCAAATACCTCTTGATAGAAGCTCCTCGTAGCGGCAAGGTCTTCCGCAAATAGGGTGATCGCAGCGATGCCCCGCGGCCACGAACCCGCGGTTTCAGCCGTGCCCTGCGATTCAACAGCACCTGATGCTTCAGCCATGGAAGGTTCCCCTTGTCGTTCGGTCGCAAAATCTCAACCTGCAGAGTCTGGGTCCAAAGCCTCCCTGCCGTCAAGGACACCTCCGTCGGCCGTTCCTGCTGGCACAGCTCCGTCCGGCACGAACAGGAGATCTCCTTGTTGCCCGCATACCCAAGGCCGGGCCCAGGAATGGAAGTGTCCAACGCAGCTGCGGCCTGGCTGAGCATGTTCCCAAGGAGTGCTCACGAGGAATGGACATGTCCCGCGCCCGGGGCAAGGACTGGGCAGGATACCCAAGTGTCCACTGGATAAGTCCAGGAATGAGCATGTCCCCGACAAGAATGAGCATGTCCCTAAGGGCGTCGTGAACTTGCCTCTGGAATGGACATGTCCCATACAGCTGCGGCCTGAATGAGCATGTTCCCAAGGAGTGCTCACGAGGAATGGACATGTCCCACGCCCGGGGCAAGGACTGCGCAGGATGCCCAAGTGTCCACTGGACAAGTCCAGAAATGAGCATGTCCCCGACAAGAATGAGCATGTCCGGAGAACGCAAAAGTGGCCGCCCCAGAGGGACGGCCACTTCTACTGTGCACCGTGACGGTGCCGCTTCAAGCTACAAACTGCCAGGTCTCAGGGAGCGGGCTCCCTGAGGATCAAGGGCAATTAGTTGCCGGTCAGCTTCTCGCGCAGAGCCGCAAGAGCCTCGTCCGAGGCAAGCGTGCCTGCACCGGCTTCGGCTGCAGCCGGCTCGGAGGAGTAGCTGGTGGTGCCGGAGTCGCTCTCACCGGACGTTGCAGCTGCAGCGTCGTCGGCAGCGTGCTGGGCAACCTGCTTCTTGTGGGCTTCCCAGCGGGTCTGGGCGTCAGCGTACTGCTG
>ENA-OWNT01002168-OWNT01002168.1-seawater-metagenome-genome-assembly--contig:-NODE-2168-length-21188-cov-4.233338_pt1 | contig 21188 bp, 14 predicted proteins | sample MGYA00238136_ERZ651165 | MGnify/ENA primary metagenome ERZ651165 (study PRJEB26861, sample SAMN08777766) | seawater metagenome | isolation source: coastal seawater | place: USA: Florida | collected...
GGTGCGGGGCACGGGGCGGACGAGGTCTTCGCGCAGGGTGCGGGCCTGCAGCTCCCCGGCGAAGCTCTGGGTGGCCAGGAGCAGCACCAGGGCCTGCATCAGCCACAGGTTGCGGATGGACAGGGCCCAACGTGCCGCCATGGGAGCCGACGCCGCCAGGGTGTCGCTCACCGCGGCCCCGTTCACCACCATGCCGGAGTTGGCCACCATGGTGAGCAGCAGCGGGGCCACGAGGCCCAGGCCGGCGGCGAGCACCAGGCCCAGGCGCGCCGAGCTGCGAGAGAGCAGCTTCACCGACTCGGCCCACAGGAGCAGGTCGAACCTCATCGCGTCAGCTCCAAGAACACGTCTTCCAGGTCGCGCCGCTGGGGCACCACGGCCTCGATGGCGAGGTCGTTGGCCACCAGGATCTGCACCAGCTGGGGCACGGTGAGGGGCGCCTCCAGCTGCACGCGGAGTCGCCCGTGGGCCCCCGCGCCCAGGACTTCGACGAGGTCTACGTCGTCGAGGACCTTCCCCATCTTCTCTGCGTCGGACACGCCCAGCTCCACCACGGTGTCGGGGGTGGCCGAGCGGGAGAGCAGCTCGCCGACTTCGCCCTCGGCCTGGAGACGACCCTGCTGGAGGATGCCCACCCGGTTGCAGATGGCCTGCACCTCGGGGAGCAGGTGCGTGCTGACGAAGACCGTGATCTGGTCGTGGAGGGCCAGGGAGCGGATCAGCTCTCGCACCTCGCGCATGCCCCGGGGGTCGAGGCCGTTGGTGGGCTCGTCGAGGAGGAGCAGCTTGGGCTTGCCGAGCAACGCGCGGGCGATGGCCAGGCGCTGCCGCATGCCGAGGGAGTAGGTGCCGGCGCGGTCGCGGGCGCGCTCGGTGAGGCCGACCCGGTCGAGCACTCGGTCGATCTCGGCCGCGGGCTGCCCCAGGCCCAGGTAGCAGGCGGACAGCCAGAGGTTGTCGCGGCCGGTCATCCAGTCGTGGAAGGAAGGGGTCTCGATCATCGCGCCGATGTGGCGGCGGGCGCGTGTGGGGTGACTCTCCCCGAAGATCCGCACCGTGCCGCTGTGGGGACGGAGGAGCCCTACGATGCACCGCATCGCCGTGGTCTTGCCGGCACCGTTGGGCCCCAGGAAGCCGTAGACGTCGCCGGTACGCACCGAGAGGTCGAGGGACTGTACGGCGACCCGCGCGCCGAACCGGCGCGTGAGCCCTTCCACTTGCATCGCGACGACATCGCCCATCGCGCACTGCTAACCACGTCGGTGGAACAGCGGCAGAACTCCGGGGGTAGAGTAGGGACCTGGAGGACACATGCGCGGAACGCTCTCGATGATGGCCCTGGCGATGGTGATGGTGGCGGGGTGCTCGCAAGAAGACCCTTGTGCCGACTACGTCGACTACATCTGTGAGTGCCATCAGGAAGACCCGGACTTCGACTGTGGGGAGCTCCGGACGACCTACGAGAACGCCGATCCCTCGACCCAAGACGAGTGCGCCATCGCCCTCGACGAGCAGGAAGAGCAGGACGAGAGCGACGGCCTGGAGTGCAGCGTCTGAACAGCGGTGCCGGCAACGGGCTCCCGCTTTGGGGTCGAACTCGGTAGGGTGGCTCGGCGAGCGTGGAGCGAGAGGTGCTGGAAGTCGGAGACCGCATCGATGTCTGGGTCGTGGCCGAGCGCCTCGGCAAGGGCGGGATGGGGTCGGTGTACCGCTGCCACAACGCCGATGCGGTCCGCATCGAGGCGGCGATCAAGGTGCTCGACGTCGAGGTCTCCGAGCACGACGAGACCCGCCGGCGCTTCGTGCGCGAGGCCGAGATCCTCTACCGGCTCGACCACCCGAGCATCGTCGCGGTGCGGAACATCCGCATGGACTCCTCGCCGCCGTTCATCGAGATGGAGTTCGTCGAGGGGCGCTCGGTCCACGAGATCATCCATCGGGGGCCGCAGCCCTATGAGGTGGTCGGCCCCTGGATGACCCAGCTGGCCGAGGCCCTGGCCCACATGCACGAGCAGGGGGTTCGCCACCGCGACGTGAAGCCAGGGAACCTGCTGATCACCCCCGATGGCCAGCTCAAGCTGGTCGACTTCGGCCTGGCCCTCGAGACCGATGCCTCCCGCCTCACCCGAGAGGGGATGAGCTTCGGCACGGTCGGCTACGCCCCTCCCGAGTGGATGGACCCCGCCTCCCTCGACCCGGTCCAGTGGGATCTCTACGCCCTGGGCGTGGTGTTCCACGAGCTGCTCACGGGCACCTACGCCTTCCCGATGTCCGGGGAGGGGCCCCTGCGGAAGCAGCTGCTGCAGGTGGCGCTGTCCAAGCAGTCGGCGCCGCCCCTCGATGTGGCCGACCGGGCGCCGCCGGCCGTGCGGGCGCTGATCCAGCGTCTCACCTCGCTCAAGCCGGAGGACCGCCCCCAGACCGCCGCCGAGGTGCTCGAGGTCTTGCAGCATCCCCAGCAGGCCGTCGGCACCACCGCGGTCGAGACCCGCGGGCACGAGGCGTCGCCCGTTCCCGTGGTCGACGGCGGGGCTGCGCGGTCGGTGGTCATCGTGGGTGTGTTGCTGGCCTGCATCGGCGTGATCGGAGCGACCGCCTGGGTGACGCGTCAGCAGCCCGAGCCGGTGGTCGCGCCGCCCCCGGAGACGCCGGAGGTCCGCGAGGTGCGGGTGCGCGTCGATGGGCTCGGGCCCGAGCATCCGGTGGCCATCTCGGTGGGGGAGCAGTGGGTTCCCCAGGCCGACGAGGGGGCCGTGCTGGCCTTGCTCCCAGGGCCCTACGAGGTCGCATGGTGGGCAGGGGATTGCCCCCCGGAAGCCTGCCCGGGGGAGCGCTGCCCGGCGACCTGCGGCAGCGGCCCGCTGAGCCTCGATCTGCACGAAGGCGACGCACCCCTCGAGGTGAGCGCGTCGGCTGTGGTGCCGCGGTCGACCGTGGTGGTGGAGATGCCCAGCCTCCGAGAGGGGGGCGGGCGGCTGTTCCGCAAGCGCCCCGAGCTGAGCGTGCGCATGGAGGGGGCTCGCTTCGCGGCGATGTCGCCCTGGCAGGTGCGGGCCACCGACGTCCTCCCGGGCACCTACGAGGCGCTGGTGGTGGCCGGGTCGTGCCCGGACGAAGCGCTGGGCTGCCACCCGGGGGAGTGCCCGAAGCACTGCCGCTCGGAGCGGGTCTCGGTCACGGTGCCCTGGGGCGCCGAGGCCGTCGAGGTGCGCTCCACCATGCCGCTGCCCCCCTGAGTGAGGCCTATCGCTCCCCGAGCACGATTCGGCGGGCCTGATCACGCCACCGCGGGAGCCGCCCGTCGCGGTCGATCCGGGCCAGGCCCTCGAGGTCGAGTGGGGCGGCGCTGGAGAAGCTGGTGGGCCGGGGGATGAGCTCGTGCACCAGCGCGTCGGCCACATGGAGGACCTCGGCCAGGCCCCAGGTGCGCCAGGAGGGCGATGCGCTGCGGGCGACGCCGTTCACGAGGGCCAAGGGCAGGCCCCACATGCCGATGAGGTAGGCGCCCAGCTCACAGGGGGCCACCCCCCACTCCGCCACGATGCGGGCGTGGAGCTCGTCGCTGCTGACGCCACGGGCGAGCTCGGCGAGCCGGCGTCCACGGCGGGCTGCCAGGAAGAGGCCGCCCAGGTCGTGGAGGAAGCCGGCGGTGCGGGCCGGGCCGGCCAGGGCCTTGGGGGCGATGGCCTGGGCCAGCATGGCGGTCGCGGTGGCGTGGTCCTGGAACTGCTCGGCGATGCGCGTGCCGGGCCCCCCCACCGCCCGCGCGGCATCGACGGCGAGCACGATGTCCTCCACCATCTTCACCCCGAGCAACACCACGGCTCGCTCGACGGTGTCGACCGTGCGGGGCAGCCCCACGAAGGCCGAGTTCACCACCTTCAGCACGGTCGCCGCGACGGTGGGGTCTCGCTCCACCACATGGGCGATGTCGTCGGTGGACGCCTCCTCCCGGGCGGTGACGCGCTGGAGTGCCAGGAAGATGTCCGGCGCTCCGGGGAGGGCGCGCCCGCCGGCTACGTCGGCCCGGAGGCGCTCGTCGTCGAGGAGCGCCCTGAGGTGGACGACACGCTCCAGGCGTTCGCCGAGCTCGGTCGGATCGCACGGCTTGGCGAGGAACTGATGGGCCAGGTGGACCGTCTCCAGGCTCCGGGTCGGATCGGCCAGCCCCGACAGCACCAGGCGGACCACGTCGGGGTGGGCGTCGGCGACCGCCCGCAGCAGGTCTTCGCCGTCCATCTCGGGCATGCACAGGTCGGTGACCAGGACGTCCGGTGGGTGCTCGGCGCAGTGAGCCAGGGCCTCCGCGCCAGATCCGACGAACGAGAGGTTCCACTCGTGGCGCCGACGCCGGAGGGACCGGCGGAGCCCCGCGAGCACGTGGGGCTCGTCGTCCACGAACAGGATGTCGACCATGGGCATCTCCCTGCGACATGCCCATCGGGCGCAGCGTCGTCGGGCTCAAGCGAAAGGTCCAGGATCCGATGGATGGGCAGCCGGGCCGCGCCGTGGTCGGGCGGGAGCGTGCGGGTGAAGCCGAAGGTGCTGTGTGTCGACGACGAGCCGAACGTCCTCCACGGGCTGAGGCGATCCTTGCGTGGGCGCTTCGACGTGCACACCGCGACCAGCGGAGAGGAGGCCCTCCGCCTGCTCGACCGTCCGCTCGACGTCGCCGTCATCTGCTCCGATATGCGCATGCCCAACATGGATGGAGCGGCCTTCCTGGCGGAGGCGGCCCTCGTGGCACCGGACGCCACGCGGGTGCTTCTCTCGGGGCAGGCCGATCTGCCCTCCCTGGAGCGGGTCATCAACAGCTCGGGGATCTACCGCTTCCTGGTCAAGCCCGTGGAGCGGGCCGACCTGGTCCGCACGCTGACCGACGCCGCCGAGCAGCACCGGCTGCGGCGGGCGGAGGAGGAGCTGCTCGAGGGCACGGTCGCCGGCAGCCTGCGCTTGCTGGCCGATGCCCTGGCCATGGCTTCCCCCCAAGGCGGGCGGGAGAGCGACCGCGTGCAGCGGGTGGTGGCGCGGCGTGCGGCCCACGACGGCGTACCCCTGGACTGGGAGATGGCCACGGCGGCCTCCCTCGCTGCGCTGGGGCACCTCGCCATCCCCGCGGAGGTGCAGGCCAAGCTCGAGGCAGGGGAGGCGCTGAGCTTCGAGGAGTCCACCCTCGTGCACCGCTCGGTGGAGGTCGGCGCCGACCTGGTGGGGCATCTGCCTCGCCTGCAGGGGGTCGCGGACATCCTGCGCGGGGTCGTGTCCCCCTCCCGCAAAGAGCCCTGGATCGTCACGAACCTCCGCTCGGCCCTGGCCTTCGTGCGGGCCTGGACGGCCACCGGCAGCCAAGAGGCGGCGCTGCGGCGTCTGGAGGGGTCGCTCCCCCCGGAGGAGACCCAGCGCCTGTGGGCCGTGGTGAACAGCCAGATGAGCCCCGTGGTCGCGATCCGGCGTCACGAGCTGGAGGAGGGCATGGAGCTCGCGGAGCCGCTGCTCACCCGAAGCGGTGTCCTGCTCATGCCTGCGGGGGTCACGGTGGACCAGCAGACGATGACCCGGCTGCGCAACTTCGCGGTTCGCTACGGCCTGCGGGAGCCCATCCGGGTGCGGCGCCCGCCCGAGGACCCTCTCGCCGTGGCGGTGTAGAGCAGCGGGAACAGCCACCAGAGCCCCCCGGGGGTCGGGCTCGTCGCGCAGCCCTTGGCCTCCGCGACGGTGCGCACATCCCGCACGATGACCGGGACCTCGGCCGTGGACGACCGCGGCGGCTCCCCATCGTCGACGACCTCGATGGTGACGGAGGTGGTGCCGTGCCAGACGGGGTCGGGGCGGAAGAGGAGGGTGTGGCCGTCGAGCCAGGCCAGGCCGTGGTCGGGTGTGCCCACGATGGACAGCGTGTGCTGCTGGTCGTCGTTGGGGTCGAGGACGCTGAGGACGACCCCACCGGTGCGCAGCCGGTTGGTGGTGATCTCGGCCTCCGCCAGGCGCGGGGACCGGTTCACGCCCTCGCACTCGGCGGGCGGGAGGGGCTCGCCGATGCTCTCCTCGATCCAGGGGAGCACGGCGTCGGCGCGGACGTAGATGCCGCCCTCGCCGCAGGGATAGCGCGAGGGCACGGCGGCACGGCTCACGATGCCGGTGATGAGCATGCCCTCGGCGGTGTCGAGGAAGAGGGGGCCGCCGGAGTCGCCGAGGCAGCTGTCGACACCGTCGCCGCCGGCGAGGAGCTCTCCCCCGGGGGCGAGGTCGGCGTGGCAGCCTCGCCCGGGCTCGACGCAGTCGGCGTCGTGGATGGGCACGACGGCCTCGTACAGGGCCGTGGGCTTGTCGGAGGCGTAGCGGTCGATGGCGCCGTAGCCCACGATGAGGCCGTCGACGCCGTCGTCGAGGTAGTCCTGGACCAGGCAGTCCCGCAGGATGGGGAGGGGCTCCACCCCCGGCACCTCGGCGTCGAGCCGGTACAGCGCGACGTCGTAGGTGGTGTAGTAGTCCGGGTGGACCCACGTCTCGGTGATGCCGTAGATGTCGCCCAGGTCGGCCGCCAGGTCGCTGGAGCCCACATGAATGGCCTCGATGCCGGTGCCGCAGTGACCGGCAGAGAGCACCAGATCGGGGGCGATGAGTGTGCCCGTGCAGGAGAAGGCTCCCTCGTCGTCGAACAACGCGACCACGGCCGGCCACGCGCTGGGCTCGCTCCGCTCTCCGCCCACGATGGCCACGGGCAGGTCGGCGTCGTCCTCGCTCGACGGTGCCGCGGCGTCGTCGGCGTTGCGCTCGATGGCGATGGGACCGAGGGCGTGGGCGGTGGCGAGGGCCAGCAGGGCGGAGGGGAGCATGGGCGTAGCGTAGCCCACCCCGAGGGGGGTCAGGGGAGGGCGGCGGCGCCGTAGGAGGGCTGGGCGTCGGGGCCGGTGAGGAACCAGGCCGTGAGGCCGCCTCCGACCACGCCGAGGGTGAGCGCGACCCCCAGGGAGGTCATCGTGACCAGCGCGGCGCTGGCCAGCAGCCAGCGAGGCTTCCGGTAGGTGACCCGGGTGGGGGCCTCGAAGAGGATGTCGTCGCAGGTGGTGGTGGGCGACGGCGCGTACATCGCGCGGCGGATGCACGAGGTCGGGGGGGACTGACGACTGGTGGGAAGGCCGCTCACGGGCGCGTCGTAACGCAGCTTTGCGGGCGCGATGTATCAGTGTGTTTCGGCGGCTCAGCCCGCGGCGTACTGGCGAATGGCCTCGAGGAAGTGGCTGCCGTACATCTTCCACCGGTTGGGGCCCATCCCGTGCACCTCGAGCATGGCTCGCTTGGTGAGTGGTCGGGTGCGCGCCATGTCCTTCAGTGTCTTGTCGGGGGCGACGACATAGGCCGGGAGGTTCTTCTGGTCGGCCAGCTGCCGGCGCACGTCGCGGAGGAGGGCGAAGAGATCGCCGGGGATGCCCTGGGCGGCGAGGCTGTCGCTGGCCTTGGGCCCCCCTCGCACCAGCTTTCGGGCATGGGGGAAGCGGAGCGCGAAGGCATCGGCCTGGCGCCGCATGAGCTGCCAGCTCAGCTCGTTGAGGCGGACCTCCTTGTAGGTGCGCTCGTGGCCGCCGATGCTGCGGGTGACGTAGCCCTCGGTGAGGGCGCCGGCGTCGACCAGGGCGGCGAGGAGGTCGTTGATCTCGCCGCTGTTCCAGCCCTCCCGCCCGAGCATGCCGTAGGTCGAGATGGACTCGAAGCCCCACTGGCGCACCTTCTGCTCGCGGCTGCCGGTGACGGTCTTGGCGACGAGGTCGCGGCCCCAGCCCTCCTTGCCGGTGTGGCGGTCCATGCGGGCGACGGTGGACAGCACCTTGAGGATGACCTGCTCCTCATCGGGTGTGGGGGCCCGGGGGGCGTCGTCCGGGGAGGCGCCGGAGCGGCAGGCGTCGCAGGTGCCGCATCGCTCGAAGGGGGCCTTCTCGCCGAAGTACTCGACGACATAGCGACGCCGGCAGGAGGCGTGGGCGTAGCGCTCCATGCGGTCGAGCTTGGCGTACTCTCGCCCACGGCGCTCCTTCATGCGCTTGTCGTCGAGGGTGAGCGGGGTGCCGGGCTTGAGCAACTCGACGCCGCCGTGACGCTCGGGGGCGCGGTAGCGGAGGAGGCCGCGCTCCTCGAGGCCGCGGAGCGCTGCGGTGAGCTGGTCGCGCTCCATGCCCAGGGCGCGGGCCCAGCCCTCGGGGTGGAACTGCAGCGCCTGGCCGACGGCGTCGGACCCCTCGGCGCGCTCGCAGGCTCGCTCCCAGGCACGGTCGAAGACGGCCTTGCGGTGACCGGAGGTCTTGTCTGACGGGCGCCCGAGCACCTGCAGCCAGGCGGAGCGGTCGGAGGGGGCGATGCGGCGCACCATGCCCTCGCGGACCAGGATGTAGAGGCAGGAGGCCGCCGCCCGGTCGCCGGCTTCGGGGGGGAGGGCGTCGGCGAAGGACTCCAGCGTGCCGAAGACCGGGTTGGAGCGGTGGCTGGTGAGCCAGTCGTAGAGGCGGTGTACCCACTCCGCGGGCGGGTGCGCGTTGTCGATGAAGAACTCGTGGATGCGGCGGTCGACCGGGTGGTAGAGCAGGGAGGCGCGGCTCATGCGGCCATCGCGGCCCGCTCGACCGATCTCCTGGTAGTAGGCCTCGACCGTGCCGGGCATGTCGTAGTGGACGATGGCGCGGATGTCGCGCTTGTCGATGCCCATGCCGAAGGCGTTGGTGGCGACCACGACGGGCACGCGGTCGTTCATGAAGTCGTCTTGGATGCGGGACCGCTGGGAGGGGTCGAGACCGGCGTGGTAGTAGCCAGCGCGGACGCCGTCGTTGCGGAGGGCCTCGGTGGCCCGCTCGACGTTCTTTCGCGTGGCGCAGTAGACCAGCGCGGGACCGGTGCCGACGAGGTCGCGGAGGAGGGTGTCCTTCTCCTTCTTGCCGGAACACTCCACCACCTCGAGCACGAGGTTCTCGCGGTCGAACCCTCGGATGAAGGTGCGGCCGGCGGCGAGGTCGAGCGTGCGGACGATGTCTTCCTGCACCTCGGGGGTGGCGGTGGCGGTGAGCGCCACCGCCGGGGGCCGACCGAGCTGCTCGCGCACCTTGCCGAGGCGGAGGTAGTCGGGGCGGAAGTCGTGGCCCCACTGGGAGAGGCAGTGGGCTTCGTCGACCGCCATCAGGCGGAGATCGAGGCCCTGCATCCACCGGACGAAGGAGGGCGTGAACCGCTCGGGTGCGATGTAGAGCAGCTCGACCTCACCGCGCTGGACGGCCTCGCGGCGCTCTTCGTAGGTGGTGCGGTCGATGCTGGAGTTGAGGAAGGTGGCGCGGATGCCTTTGTCGACCAGGGCGTCGACCTGGTCCTTCATCAGGGCGATGAGGGGGCTGACGACCACGGTGAGCCCGCCCCGGGCGAGGGCCGGGAGCTGGTAGCAGAGGGACTTGCCAGCCCCCGTGGGCATCACGACCAGGGCGTCGTGGCCCTGGGCTACGTGGGCGACGATCTCCTTCTGGCCAGGCCGGAAGGCAGGGAAGCCGAAGCGGTTCTCGAGCAGGTCTTCGAGGGACATGGGGGGCAGCTACCCCGACCGTCGAGGCGTTGCATGGACGTCGGGCCCAGGATTTCGCCTGCGGGTTCCTCAGCCCGGTTAGGCGGCGTCGTGCCCTTCCCGGAGCCAGGCTCGCAGATCGAGGATCGCTTCGTGTTGGAGCGGCCCCTCGCCCGTGGCGCCATGGGCGAGGTCTGGGTGGCGCGGGTGGTGGGCGAGCGCACCAAGGTGGCGGCGAAGCTGTCCACCGGCGCAGAGCGGGCCCGTGCCGTGCGTGAGGCCGAGGCGCTGGCCCGGCTGGATCATCCGGGCATCGTGCGGCACCTGGCCACCATCGAGCTTCCCGAGCACCTGGTCCTCTGCATGGAGCTGGTGGAGGGGGCGACCCTCGCCGGGGTGCTGAAGTCTTCCCCGCCCACCGTGGCGACGGCCATCGGCTTCGCCCGTCAGGTGGCCGCCGCGCTGGTGCACGCCCACGAGCGGGGGGTGGTTCACCGCGACGTGAAGGCGAGCAACCTGTTGGTCACCCGTGGGCTCAAGGGGCAGCGCCTGGTGCTCATCGACTTCGGCCTGGGGCTGGTCGAGGGAGCCGCCCGCGTGTCGTCCTCCGACGTGGTGCTGGGCTCGGTGCACACCATGCCGCCGGAGCAGCTGGCCGGCCAGACCTCCGACGGCCGCGCCGACGTCTACAGCCTCGGGGCGCTGCTGTTCCGCATGATCTGCGGTCGCTACCCGTACCACGCCACCAGCTCGGTCCAGGTGCTGGCCATGCACGCCCACGCCAAGGTGCCGACCCTGGCCCAGCGGGCGGAGCGGCCCATCGACGTGCCCGCGGGCCTCTCCGAGCTGCTGGTCCGATGCCTGGCGAAGGACCCGACCGACCGGCCGACCGCGGCGGAGCTGCTGGCCGGCCTCGATGCGCTCCCCACCGACGGCCATGGTCCCTGGGTGCACATCGAGCCCGAGGACCCCGCCCCCGAGGCGCCGCCGCCCGCACGGCCCGGGGCGGCGGTGGCGCGGCTGCCTCCGCTGGTGTGGGCAGCCGGCGCCGCGGTGCTGGCGGGCCTGCTGGTCGTGTTGGCCCTGGTCTGGCTCTCCTGAGGTCCTCTCAGGACTCCAGGTGGAACTCGACCCGGCGGTTGGCCTCGTGGGCGGCGTCGGTGTCGCCGGACTTGAGGGGCCGAGACGCGCCGTAGCCCACGGAGCGGAGCCGGCTCGGGTCGATGCCCTTGCTCATGAGGTAGGTCCGCACGGCGTCGGCCCGCTGCTGGGAGAGCTTCTCGTTGTACCGGGACGGGCCCTGGTCGTCGGTGTGGCCCTCGATGCGCACCCGCGACACCTCGGGGTGCGCGAGGATGGCGGTCGCGACCTGGTCGAGCAGGCCGTAGCTTGTCGGCTGGATGGTGGCCTTGTTCAGGGCGAAGAAGACCTGCTCGTCGATCTCGATGCGGTCGGTGGTCATCCGCACGTCGGAGGCGACGGACTCGCCATGGAGAACCGCGCTGTACTCGCGGCCCTGCCCGTGGTCGACGTGGAGGCTCACCGCCTGGGCCGTGAAGCCCGGCGCCGAGATGACGAGGGCATGCTCCCCGGCTCGCACGTCGACGGAGACGCCGTCGGTGGGCCACGGGTCGGAGCCGGACACGGTGAAGGTGGCGTCGTTCACCGCCTGGCCGTCCGCGTCCACCGCCCAGACCTTGAGGGTGCCCATGCGGGCCACCATCGGGCGCTCGATGACCCGGCCGGCTTCCTCGGTGCCGATGACGAGCTCCTCGCGCCATGGCTCGAAGCCGGGGGCGGTGGCGCTGGCGGTGTAGGTACCGGGGTGGAGGGTGACGACCGTGCCCGTGGCGCTGTCGAGCTCGTGGGTCTCGGGCCCCTCGAGGACGACGTCGACGCCGGGAACAGGCTGGCCATCCGGGTCGGTGAGCTGCAGGACCACCGTGGTCTGCGGGTCCGGGCAGCCGTCCCAGTCGTCGAAGCCGTCGCTGTCCTCGGTCTCGGCGGGGCACCAGTCGTCCCGGTCGGTGACGCCGTCGAGGTCGCGGTCCGGGTACATGTCGGGCTCCCAGGAGAGCCCCGCGAGCACCCGGGCCGTGGGGGTGCCCGGGGCGCGTCCCAGGCCGGCGGACACACCGCCGCGGAACACGACGCTGTCGGACAGGTCGAGCCATCCGCCGCCCAGGAGCTCGGCGGCCGTGCCGGCCGGGTTGTCGCCGGAGGACCAGTTGGTCTGGGCCCCCAGCTCGGCGCTGAGACCGGCCCGCTCGGTGAAGCCCCAGCCGGCCCCGGTGCGCAGGAAGAGCTGGTCGTCCCACGTGATGTGCTCGAAGGTCTCGCGCGGAACGCCGCGGGTGCCGACGTTGGTGGCCACGTGCACGTCGCCGAACTGGCGGTCGACGATGGCGGCGAGCTCCCATCCGGTGGAGCGGGCCCCCAGCGCGGCGGCGACGCTGGCGGTCGGGAGGATGAGCCGACCGGCCAGGGCCACGCCCACCGGCGCCTCCGTGCCGTCGACGATGCGACCCTGGAGGTCGAGCATGATGTCGCCCAGACCGGCCTGGTCCTGGGTCATCGGGCTGCTCGTCCAGGCGTAGATCGGCACGTGGGCGCCGAGGCGGAGCCCCTTGAAGGAGTAGGCGCCGGCGAGGTCGAGCTCGGCCACGTCCTGGACGACCACCTCGGTGCTGTCACCGGTGCGGAGGCGGAAGGGCCGGTTCGCGTAGTGGATGAAGGCACGACCCGTGGCGTAGCCATCGGGCGCGGTGGCCGTGCCCTCCGTCCACAGGGTGTCGGTGCTGCTGAGGGCGGGGCGGAACAGCTGGGTGTTCATCTGCGGCGCAGTGTCCTGCGCCAGCGCGCCCGAGATCAGGGCGAGCCACGTGGCAACGACGGGCGTCATCGGGGACTCCGAGGGAAGGGGGGAGGGAGCTGGGGAGGGGGGGCAGCAGGCGCCGCCCGGAGAGAAGGGGGGGAGAGGAGAGAAGGCTAACACGCTGCGGCGTCAGCCCGAGTGGTAGGCTCGCCGCACCTGGAGGATGGATGGCTTCCGAGTTCCCCGATGGCATCGACCCGACCGCCGAGCTCGACCAGCTTCGCGTGGCGTTCGCCGCCTTCGTGGCCAAGCTCATCGTCGACGCCGACGGCATCGTCGACTTCGGTGAGCTCAAGCTCATGTCGCAGGTGTTCCCCGATGCCCTGCTCGTGAAGATGGGCTTTCTCGACGCGAAGGGGGCGTTCACCGCGCGCTACCGCGACGCCTACACCCGAGCGATCCGGGTGCTGCCCCAGAAGCTCGACATGCCCGCCAAGCTCGAGCTCATCACCGTCTTCCACCGCACCTGCATGGCGGATGGCGAGCTGATCCAGGCCGAGCTGTTGGTGCTCCGGGAGGCGGCCGAGGTGCTGGGCATTCCGATCTCGGTGTTGTCGAACCACCTCGATGGCCTGAAGAGCCTGTCCCGACGCGGCTGATCGGCTCTCGCGCACGCGGTGCAACCCGGCCGCAACGTGCCTCCGGCGCCTTCGGCGCGTACGTCGGGGCGGGAGGTTCCTCTGAGCACGGAAGCAGACGACGCGGCAGCAACCCGCCGGTCCACGGGATGGACGGGTCGACTGGCCATGGGCTGCGGCACGGTGGTGCTGCTGTCCGCGCTCGCGGCGGGGGGCACGCTGTGGTGGTGGACCGACCGCGCCGCCCGGCTGGAGGCCCAAGCCCAGGCGGAGCAGGAAGCCCGAGCGGCCGAGGTGTTCGACGCAGCGCAGGCCAAGCTGGAGGCCGAGGCAGCCCCCGCCTATGACATCGACCGCACGGTGCGCGTCATCCACTCCATCGACGTCGCCCTGCGGGAGCACGACGACTTCGACTCCTACCTCCGCTACATGGCGCAGCAGGACTACCGCGATGTGGCGCCCGAGGTGCTCGAGGCCCGCGGTGAGCTGCTCGAGGTCCTTCAGCCCTTGTACGCCAAGCAGACCCAGCTGGAAGACCAGCAGGCCATGTGGGAACTCACCAGCGAGCTGATGCTGGCGACGCTGTCGGTGGTGTCCGTGTCGGGCGACGTCGACATGGTGTCGCCGTCCGGGGAGTTCTCGGTCGACCGGGAGCAGGCCCGGGCCCTGTGGAACGACCTCAAGGAGCGGCAGGAGGAGAAGCGCGCCCTGCAGCGCGACATCGACGCCCTCGAGGAAGACCTGGTGGACGCCCTGGTGGGCTACGCCGACGTGTACTACCGCTACGTCGACGAGTGGGACCAGCTGTCCATCCTGCGCGACCGGGCCTACCTCGCCGTGCACAACCAAGACTGGGCCGCGGCACGGGCTGCCGCCGCCGCCGCGGTCGAGCGGGCACCGAAGGAGCGCGAGGCCCATCTGTTGCTGGCGCTCGCGATGATCGAGCAGGGCAACCCCGAGGACGAACCCCAGATCCGCCAGCTCCTCGAGGACACGATGGAGGAGCACCCCGGCCAGACGGCGCCTGCGTTGCTCCTCATGGGGGCGCTGGAGGCCCGCGGTGGCCGCGCCGAGGAGGCCCGCCTCGCCCTGCAGCAGGCGGCCGCCTACTACCCCAAGCAGGCCGATGCCCTGCTGGACATGCTCGACCCCTACGCCATGCGCAGCTTCCTGCGCTCGAGCCGAGAAGGGAGCTTCATCGTCGAGCAGTACAAGGCCACCATGCTCGGGGCCGGGTACTTCAGCCCAGACCTCCAGATGGCCAAGCTCCACTTCGACGCCGGCGACTTCGCCTCCGGCAAGGCCAAGGTGCTCGACCACTTCGCTCGGCGGCGAAACCAGCAGCAGTGGGACTTCATCCTCGACGACATCGCGTTCTGCCAGGAGCTGCTCGGCCCCGACTTCTGGCAGATCTTCCCCGAGGACACCTACCTCGACCTCGAGGTCAGCCAGGCCATGTTGGGCTCGTCGCTGAACCTGGCGGTGAAGAACCGCAGCCCGAAGACCCTCCGCAACGCCACCCTGGTGCTGGCGCTCCACTTCACCGACATGTACCCGGACATGTACGAGGCCCTCCCGGCCGAGCGCACCGTGACCGCCGTGCCGGCCCACGAGACGACGGACTTCGGCAGCCTCGAGATCGAGGCGGTCTACGGCGGCAAGACCAAGACGGTGGAGGACATCGTCGAGCACCGCGCCATCCTGGTCACCAACGACGCGGTGCTCTGGGTCGACACCGATGCCTACAAGCTCCAGCGCGCCGAGGCTCGCGACGACGCGCGGCACACCCCCGAGGTCGGTGGCTCCGCGCCGACGGAGGGAGCGCCGCCTCAGTCCCGCTACCCGGAGTTCATGGAGACCCGCGAGGCGATCCTGGCCGGGCTGTCCAACGGGCTCGACCTCCACATCGAGCAGAAGTACGGCACCGACAACGTGTTGATCGAGCTGCCCCGAGAGCTCTCCATCCTCCGGCCGGTGTTCCGCCTGAAGTACGGCGACCAGCTGTTCCACGCCGAGGACAACCTCATCGACGGCGACCGGATCAGCCTCCGCTTCGCCGGCGTCGAGAACTTCGACGATGCGTCGGTCCCACCAGAGGATCTCGAGCTGGTGGTGGGCAGTCCCTTCGGGGATTTGGTGCTCACGTGGAACGCCAAGGGCCAGCTGACGTGGGACTACGCGGGGCTCGACGTAGGGCCCACCGCCCCCTGATGCTGCGCGATGCGCGAGCGCGGTTCACGCAGGCCATTTTGGGAGGGATTCGGGGCCCCCTCCTGGTGTAGTCTTCAAGACCACCGGAATTCCACTCTATGAGTCACACGGACGCCAGCCCCCAGTCGGCGCAGCGCCCACCCCTCCTTGCCCGTCGCTTCGTCCTCACCCGGCGGATCGGCAAGGGCGGCACCGCCAACGTCTACCTCGCGTACGATCTGCAGCTCGCCCAGTGGCGGGCCGTGAAGATCATGCATCAGCGGTTCTCCACCGACGAGGAGATGCGGGAGCGCTTCGACCGAGAAGCGGCCATGATGGCCCACATCGACGACCCCTACGTCGTTCGGGTCCTCGATGTGCAGATGGGCGAGCTGCCCTACATGGTCATGGAGTACATGGAGGCCGGCTGTGTGCTCGACTGGATGCGCGCCCACGCCCGCATGCCGCCGCAGCTGGCGCTCAAGATCACCATCGACCTCACCAACGCGCTGATCGCCACCCACGCCCTGGGCATCGTCCACCGCGACGTGAAGCCCCACAACCTGCTGGTGAACCGGCACGGGGAGTGCAAGCTCACCGACTACGGCATCGCCAAGCTGCTCTCCGAGGTGGAAGACGAGGAAGACGAGCTGGCCCTCACCCGGGTCGGCACGGCGATGGGCACGGCCTCCTTCATGCCCCCCGAGCAGCGGCACGATGCCTCCTCGGTCGACGAGCGCGCCGACGTGTACGCCGCGGGCGCCACGCTCTTCACCTTCCTCCAGCGCAAGGCCGGCAAGGACCTCTTCATCGCCGACCCCTCCGAGGCGCAGTTCGAGGGCATGCCGCAGAACCTGCGGGAGATCGTCGTCAAGGCGTGCCGCTACCGCCCCGAGGACCGCTACGGCACGATGCTGGAGTTCCGCGACGTGCTGCGGGAGGCGCTGCGTGGCCTGCGGGGCGTTCCCGATGTCCCCTTCCCGGGCCCGGTGCCCGATCTGCCACGGAAGCCCCCGGACTACCTCCCCTACGAGCAGGTGCGGGAGCTGCGGGAGCTGGTGGCCGACGGCGCCGTCCGCACGGCCTATGTGCCCGAGGTGGTGGCCGCCGCGGTCGACGGGGTGCACCCGCCGGTGTGGCTCGACGTCGACGCCTACATCGCCACCCCGATGGCGCCTCCCCGGCTGGTCGGGGGCCCTGGGGAGGTCGCGATGGGGCTGGACCGGCCCGGGCCGGACTTCTCCGCCGACGCCCCCACCCCCATCGGTGGCACCGGGCTCGGGCGGGTGGTGGCCGGTGGCGCCACCGACGACAGCTACACCCGGCCCACGCCGGCCCTGAGCAACTCCTTCGATGCGCCGGTGCCCACCCCAGAGCCCGACTCCCTCGAAGACGCACCCACCATCATCGGCGACTGGGGCGACTTCGACGACGACCTCTCCGCGGGGCTCCTCGACGACGAGGTCTCGGAAGACGCCGAGACCGCCCGCATCGACCCCCACGACCCCATGCTCGCGGCCTACGCCCTCAGCGACGAACCGACGGTCCCGACCTACTTCGACGACGAAGAAGAGGGCATGTCGGAGGCCGAGACGGTCATGCTGTCCCAGACCGACGCCCTCACCGACGAAGAACCCACCGAGCCCACCGATGTCGCCGACACCTCCGGGGGCGAGGGCGACAACACCGCGGCCGCCGCTGCCGGCGTCACCCTGTTGGCGGTGGTGCTGGCGGTGGTGCTGTTCCTCCTCGTCGTCCTCACGGGTGCTGTCGGCTACGGCATGGCCACCGGTGCGGCCTACGAGATCGACACGGCCGAGCTGTCCCAGGAGCAGGCGAAGAACGAGCTCGAGGCGGCCCTGGCCAACGAGGCCCGCATCGTCGAGCTCCTCGTGCAGAAGGGCGCCGACCGAAGCCGCCTCGAGAAGGCCTTCTTCGAGTTCCAGGACGCCACCGACAAGGGCCCCGCGGCCATGACGTACGTCGACGTGATCAACAAGCAGCACAGCGCGGTCACGTCTCGCTACGGCACCGACGACGCCATCGAGCGGAGCTGGGTGCTGATCGACGAGAAGGCTCGCACGTACGAACGACGGCAGCGCGAGCTCGAGCAGTCCCGCAAGGGCCTGGGGGCCTCGCTGGCGTCGCTGCTGGGGCTCTGAGCCGTGCGACGCCTCGGCCGCTACGAGCTCGTGCGGACGCTCGGGCGTGGTGGTGCCGGGGAGGTGTTCGAGGCGGTGCTCCACGGGCCGATGGGCTTTCAGAAGTCAGTGGCGCTGAAGGTCCTGCGTCATGGCGTGGAAGACTTCGTCCGCGAGTTCCTCTTCGAGGCTCGGCTGGGGGCGCTGCTCGCTCACCCCAACGTGGTCGCGACCCACGAGCTCGGTCAGCTCGAGGGGCGCTGGTTCATCGCGATGGAGCTGGTCCGCGGGGGCAGCACCCGTCAGCTCCTGGGTGACCACGGCCCGCTGCCGGCCCGGGCGGTGGTGGAGATCGGCATCCAGGCGGCGTCGGGCCTGGAGCACATCCACCAGCTCGAGCTCGACGGCCAGCCCGCGGGGCTCGTCCATCGCGACATCAAGCCGGCGAACCTCCTCGTCACCGAGGAAGGGCTGGTGAAGATCGCCGACCTGGGCATCGCGCGGCTGGCGGGGTCCGAGCGCGGGGTCGGCGGCACGTACGGCTACGTCCCCGCCGAGCAGCTGGAGGAAAAGGAGGACGCACGGGCCGACGTGTTCTCCCTCGGCGTGTCCCTCCACCGCCTGCTCACGGGGGAGCCGCTGTTCGGCAAGGGGCCCAAGGCCGTGATGGCCGTGATGGATGCCGACGCCTACCTCGAGCGCACCCTGTCGCTGTCGTCCGCTCGCCTGGCCTTCGGCCCGCTGGCGGCGGTGATCCGGGACTGCGTGCGGCATGCGCCAGCCGACCGCCCGGCGAGCGCGGCGGAGGTGCGGGAGCGGCTGCTCAAGATCTTGCCCGATGCACCGGGGAAGGGGCTGTCGGCGTGGCTCCGCACGGTGCGGGGCGATGTGTCCGGAGGGGAGCCCGACGACCTCGCCCTCCCCGGGGTGCCGACCACCTGGATGCAGTACCCCTGTGTCGGCCGTGACGCGGTCGTGCGGCAGGTCGAGCGGCAGCTCCACGCTCAGCGAGCGGTGGTGCTCCTCGGCGACGAGGGCGTCGGCAAGACGCGCATCGCCGTCGAGATCCTGCGTCGGCATGCGCGGGCCACGGCCTTCGTCGACCTGTCGGAGGGGTGTGAGTCCCCCTGGCCGGTCGTAGCGCGGGCCATGGAGCTGCAGCTGGGGGCCTCCGACCCACTCACGGCCCTCGGAGAGCACCTGCGCAATGCCGGCAGCCTGCTGCTGGTGCTCGACCACATCGACGCCTGCCAGGAGGTGGTGGCGCGCGTGGTGGCGGGCTGGCTCGCGACCTGCCGGGAGCTCGAGGTGTTGGTCACCAGCCGGGTGCCGGTGGAGCTCCCACGGGCGGTTCGGGTGCGGGTGGGGCCGCTGTCCGTGGAGGACGGCGTGGCCCTGTTCACCGCCATCTGCCAGCGGTCCGCCTCCGGGGCGACCCTCCGACGCGTGGTGGAGGCCGTCGGTGCGGTGCCCCTGGGCATCGAGCTCGCGGCGTCTCGGGCCAACGAGGTGGGGGTCGACGATGCGCTGGCCGAGCTCCTGGCCCCGGAGCGTCCGGCGACTGGGCCGGAGCGGGCCATGGCGGCGAGCTGGGCGGCACTCCCGCTGTGGGGGCCGTCGGCCCTGGCCCAGCTCTCGGTCTTCGTGGACGGCTTCTCCCTCGACGCTGCCGACGCCGTGCTCGACCTGTCTGCCTGGAAGGGCGCGCCATGGGTGATGGACGCGCTCACCGAGCTGGTCAGCCGCTCCTTGCTGCGGGTCGACGCCGAGGCCCGCCGCTTCTCCATCCCCCCCTCGGTGCGGGAGCACGCCCAGGCCACCCGTCCTCGAGATCTCGCCGGCGCCGAGCGCCGTCACGGGGCGTGGTTCGCCCAGCTGGGTTCGCCAGCGTCGCTCCAGACTCTCACCCAGCGGAGCGGGCGGGCGGCCCGGCGCCGACTGGAGCTCGATCTCGACAACGTGGTAGCGGCGAGCCGGCGAGCCCTGGCCCGGGGCGATGGGGCGGTCGCGACGGCCTGCGCCCTGGCGGCCCGTCGGGTGTACGAGGAGCGAGGGCCGGTGTCGGCGGCCGACGACCTGCTGGCCCAGGTGGAGCCGGCCTCCGGGGAGCGGCAGGTCGAGGTGCGCAACGTGCGGGCCTGGCTGCACATCCTGCGCGGTCGGCTCGACGCCGCGGCTCAGTTCGCCGCGGTGGCCCGGGAGGCGGCCCGTGGCCGTGGCGACGTGCGGCAGGACGGCCTGTCGGAGATGTACCTGGGCCTCGTCTCCCTGATGCAGGGGGACCACGAAGACGCCATGCGGGCGCTGCGCATCGCGGTGAAGCGATTCGAGGCCTGCGGCGACCAGTGGCTGCAGGGGGTGGCGCTGCAGAACCTGGCTGTGGCCTACAACGACCACCCCGAGCAGGCCGTGGAGGTCTACGAGGCCAATGCGGCCCTGGCGCGGGCCATCGACGACGACCGCCTCTACGAGCTCTCCCTGGCCAATCGCGGGCACATCCTGAGCTGGCTCGGGCGCGGTGACGAGGCCGAGCCGCTGCTGGAGACCTCCCTGGAGAGTGCGCTGGCTCGTCGCAGCCATCGCATGGAGGGGGTGGTGCGGATGTACCTGGGCGACCTGCGGCTCGAGCAGGGGCGCACCGGGGAGGCCGGCGAGCACCTACGGCTGGCCATTCAGCGGCTCCGTGAGGTCGGTGAGGCGCGCATGCTGGGCATCGCGCTGTGCCTACGCGGGCACCTGGAGCTGCAGCAGGGGCGGCCCGACGCGGCCCTCGCCAGCTGCGACGAGGGGCTGGCCGCGGCGGCGGCGATGGACGCGGTGGCCCACTACGGCCTGCACCGCGCGCAGGCCCTGTGGGGGTTGGCGCGTCGCCCCGAAGCCCTGGAGCAGCTCGAGTCCTGCATGGAGCAGCTCCGCCAGTCCGCCGACCCGCGCTACCACGCATTCGCGTTGGCCATCCGCGCAGAGTGGCGAGACCAACCCGCCGACCTCCGGCGCGCCGAGGCGCTGCTCGATGGGCTCGGCACCCAGCGCTTCGTGCGAGAGCAGCTCGCTCGGGCTCGGTCCACCCTGAAGCAGTGACGGCTACGGCGTGGGGGCCAGGCCCAGCCCGCCGACGATGCGGCCCGTCACGCCGCGGGAGGCGTGGGTCCACGCCTGGTGGGCGGCCTGCTCCGACGCCAGGGCGTGCTGCAGGCGCTCGATGCGCTGTCGGGCCATCATGGCGTCGGGGTGGTCGGGCGGGGTCGGGCCCAGGATGGGCGCCGCTGCCTGCGCGATACCCCTCACAGCGGCCGCGGCGGTGACGCGGTTGGGCGTGCCCTCCCAGTGCGTCACGGCCTCGGTGGCGACCTGCGTGTCGAAACCGAGGACCTCGAGGTCATCCAGCACCACGCGCTCGTGCTCGAGCCGGTCGTGCAGTTCGTCGTGGGCGGCCCCGTGGGCCGCGGCGTTGGCTCGCAGCGACCAGGTGCTCCAGCCCGCGCCCCCCATGCAGCCCAGACCGAGCAGCGCGACGAGGGCGAGAGGCAGCATCATGGCCCGGAGCAGCTTCGGGCCAGGGCCGGGGCCGGGTGGGGGCGGAGGCGGCGGCGGGACGGGGTCCTTCAGGTGGGCCAGCGGGTCTTCGCGCGGGGCCTCGTGCACGACCCAGTCGGGGTCCTCGGTCGTGCGGACCACCGTCTCGTCGGTGGGCAACCCGGTGGTCGCGGGGCGCGCGAAGGTGGGGTCGTCGAGGCTGCCGATCAGGTCGTCGACCGCGGCCAGGGGGGTGAGATGGGGGGTCTGGCCCACGGGTAGGGGGGGCGTGTCGGGCGGGTCGAGGTCGAGATGGGAGACCGCTGCCTCGAGCTCCGAGGCGAGCTGCGCCA
>ENA-OWNT01002169-OWNT01002169.1-seawater-metagenome-genome-assembly--contig:-NODE-2169-length-21185-cov-5.596362_pt1 | contig 21185 bp, 19 predicted proteins | sample MGYA00238136_ERZ651165 | MGnify/ENA primary metagenome ERZ651165 (study PRJEB26861, sample SAMN08777766) | seawater metagenome | isolation source: coastal seawater | place: USA: Florida | collected...
GGCATCCCGGACTGCACCGACGACTGCGACGACTCCATCGACACCGACGGCGACGGCATCTCCGACTGCACCGACGACTGCGACGACTCCATCGACACCGACGGCGACGGCATCTCCGACTGCGTCGACCCCTGCGACGACACCGTCGACACCGACGGCGACGGCATCTCCGACTGCGTCGACCCCTGCGACGACTCCATCGACACCGACGGCGACGGCGTGCCCGACTGCACCGACCCCTGCCCCCTGGACGACCCCGACGACACCGACGGCGACGGCGTCTGCGACACGGACGACCTCTGCCCGGGCGGGGACGACACCGTGGACCTCGACGGCGATGGGATCATCGACGACTGCGAGCAGTGCCTCGGGTCCGGTGGGTGGACGCTGCCGGACAACGACGGCGACGGACTGCCCGACGACTGCCTGCTGAGCGTGCTGCTCGAAGACGGCGGGTCCTACGTCACCGACAACATCGAGACGGAGCTGCTGAGCCGCGGCTGGACGGTGAACTACGTGACGTCGTCGGCCCTCGCGTCGATGACCGACTTCTCGACGTACGACGTGGTGGCGCTGACCTTCCCCGGATCCGCCCAGCCGAACGCGTACGCGGCCAACGCCGCGGGCCTGGTGGGGATGCTCATCCACCGGGGCGGCGGCAGCTTCTCCGACAGCGGCCTCGGGACCGACAGCTTCTATCAATCCGGCAGCTGCACGGTGAACGACAACACGCACTTCGTGACGCAGGCGTTCGCGCTGGGTCCGCTCAACCTGGACTACGTCTACAAGACGATCGTCAACGGGGCCTCCGCGGGGACGAGCACGCTGCTGAGCTGCACGGCGCCCTCGCTGGTCGTGCACCCGACGCTGCGGCGCCTGACCACGCCGTACTACGGCCACGACTCCGGCATGCCGTGGTCGACGGACGCCGACCTGCTCGACGTGCGCAGCTACGCCTGGGCGGCCGGGTTCGGGCCCTGAGGGTGACTCAGCGCCGGCCCCCCTGGCCCCAGTAGAACGGTCCAGCGGTCTGGGTGACCGCGATGTCCCAGCCCAGCGTCGCCAGCCGCGCCTGCAGCTCCGCGGCCTCGTGGGGCACCTTCACCGCCCGGAACGCCGTCCCGTCGTGCAGCCGTCGCTGGATGGTGGAGGAGGCCTCGCCTTCGATGAGCTCCTCGGCGGTGCGGTACGCGTCGTCCACGAAGAACACGCGCCCGTCCGGCGCGAGGCACTGGTCCACCAGGTCCCAGAAGGCCGCGAACCGAGGCAGCGGGACGTGGGACAGCCAGAACCCGAAGAACACGACGTCGTACCTCCGGCTCGGCTCCCAGGTGAACAGGTCGGCGCAAAGGAACGACACCGGGGCGCCATCCACGCGCCGGGAGGCCAGCGCGATCATCTCGGGAGAGGCGTCCACCGCGGTGACGTGCCGGGCGTGGCGGGCGAGCCGCTCCGTCCACACCCCCGGTCCGGGCGCGAGCTCGAGCACGTCTCCCCGTGGCCGGAAGGTCTCCAAGGCAGCGACGACTTGCTCGGCGCCGCCACCTGGGATTCCGTGGGTCAGGTACTCGGATGCGATGGCGCGGTAGTAGGCGATCTGTTCGGTGAGCAGGGGTGCGTCGGTCATGGAGCCTCCGGGATGGGTCGATACCGGACACCATGAGTCCCCAAGGGCGCCGCTGCGAGGGCAGAGGCGCCCGGCGTAACCTCTCGGACGCTGCGGCGACGGATCTGCGCGGGACGAACCCCGGCTCGGAGAGGCGACACCTTGATCATCGCGACTGCGCTCCTCGTCGGCCTCCTGCTGGCCTTCGCGAACGGAGCGAACGACAACTTCAAGGGAGTCGCGACGCTGCTCGGCAGCGGGACCACCTCCTACCGGACCGCCCTCGGCTGGGCGACCCTGACGACGGCCCTCGGGTCGGTCGCGGCGTTCTTCGTCGCGCGGACGCTGCTGGCCGCGTTCTCCGGCAAGGGGCTGGTCCCGCCGGAGGTCGTGGCCGATCCCTCGTTCCCGGCCGCCGTGGGGTTCGCCGCCGGCGCGACGGTCCTGCTCGCCACCCGGCTCGGCTTCCCGGTGTCGACGACGCACGCGCTGATCGGTGGACTCGTGGGCGCCGGACTCCTGGCCTCCCCGGTCGGCGTCGACCGGGGCCGACTCCTCGGGAGCTTCGTCGTCCCCCTGCTGACGAGCCCGGTGATCGCGGTGGCCCTGGCGGCGGGGCTCTACCCCATCCTCCGCTCCCTGCGGCGACAACTCGGGGTCACCCGGTCCACGTGTGTGTGCGTGGGGGAAGAGGTCGTCGGCGTCGTTCCGGGAGCACCCGGCGCTGCCCGCGCCCTCGAGCTGGTCCGCCTACCGACCGTGAGCGTCGGCGAAGCGCGCTGCGAGGTGCGCTACGAAGGAGACGTCGTCGGGGTCGACGCCGGGCGGCTCCTCGATCTGGCCCACTTCGCGTCGTCGGGAGCGGTGTCCTTCGCCCGCGGGCTCAACGACACCCCGAAGATCGCCGCGCTGCTGCTCGTTGGCGGCGCCATCGACCCGGCCCTCGCGTTGGCCGCCGTGGGCATCCTGATCGCCATCGGCGGCGTCACGAGCGCGCGCCGGGTGGCGCAAACGATGGCGCACGGCGTCACCGCGATGAACGCGGGGCAGGGGTTCACGGCGAACATGGTCACGGCCGCCCTGGTCATCGGCGCCTCACGCCTCGGAGTGCCGGTCTCGACCACCCACGTGTCGGTGGGCTCGCTCTTCGGGATCGGGGCAGTGACCGGGCAGGGCCATTGGGGCACGATCACGAGCATCCTGCTGGCGTGGGCGATCACGCTGCCGGTCGCCGGCGCGCTCGGCGCCCTCGCGTTCACCATCCTGCGCTGAGGCCTCCGTCCGGCCCGGGCGGACACCTTGCGATGAGGGTCGACGATGCACCCCGATCAGACCCCGCCGGCCGACCCAGCTGGGCGGGCCGCCAGCCCGGCGCGCACCATCGACACCCGCGAGGCGATCCTCATCGGCGTCGGCGCGATCGTGGGAGGTGGGATCCTGGCGCTCGGCGGGCACGCGATCGCGCGGGTCGGCCCGGCGGTGCTGCTCGTCTTTGCCGCCAACGGCCTGTTCGCGCTCCTGACCGCGGGGTCGTTCGCGGAGCTCGCCACGCGCTTTCCCGTCGGGGGAGGGGCCTACGCCTACGCACGCCGTGTCGTCAGCGTCCGGGCCGCGTTCGGCGTGGGCTGGGTGCTCTGGTTCGCCTACATCGTCGCCGGGGTCCTGTACGCGCTGGGCTTCGGCGTGTTCGCCCGGACGTTCCTGCTCGAAGCCGGGCTCGCGGGACCGGTGCTCGAGGACCCGCGGTTTCCCGGCCTGCTGGGTCTCGCCGCCATCACGATCTACGCCCTGCAGCTCCGCCGCCGCGTCGCGGGGGGTGGCCACGGCGCGACCTGGGCAAAGCTGATCGTGTTCGGCGCGTTGGTCGTCCTCGGCCTGGTTCGAATGCCGATGCTCGGCGCGGACCATGTCGTGGCGTCCCTCCACGGCACCTTCTCGGCCCCGACAGCGTCGCTCCTGGGGGCCATGGGGCTGACCTTCATCGCCCTGCAGGGGTTCGACGCGATCGCCACGGTCGCCGACAGCGTGAAGGATCCGTCCCGCGTCCTGCCACGGGCGATGCTCGGCTCCGTCGGCCTGGCGCTGCTCGTGTACCTCCCCCTCCTGCTCGTGACGGTGGTGTCGGGCACGCCGCCCGGAGAGCGCGCCGTGGATCTCGCCGCGGCGGAGCCCGACACGATCCTGGCGTCCGCGGCCCGGACCTACGCCGGCGCCCTGGGCTTCTGGCTCGTCATCGTGGCCGCGATCGCGGCGATGCTCAGCGCCCTGCGCGCCAACCTGATGGCGGCCTCCCAGGTGGCACGGACGATGGCCGAAGACCGGACGCTCCCGCGGGGCCTCGGGGCGCTGCACGAGACGCTGGGGACCCCCGCCTCGGCGATCCGCGCCACGGCCGTCGCCATGGCGGCCGTGCTCCTGATCGTGCCGGACCTCGAGTCGGCCGGCGCCTCCGCATCGCTCATCTTCCTCCTCACCTTCACCGGCGTGAACGTCCTGGCGGTCCTCGCGCGGCGGCGCCTGGGGCCGGCCGAGGGCACGTTCCTGATGCCGCTGTTCCCGGGGCTGCACGTGCTCGCTGGGGTGGCGTGCGGCCTCCTGCTGCTGTCGCAGCTGGTGGGCTCGCCGGGCGCCGCCGGGATCACCGTGCTCTGGCTCGGGGTCGGCGTGCTCCTGTACGCCGCGCTCTTTTCGGGGCGCGCCCAGGCGGCGGACGCCTTCGCCGAGGCCCACGACCCGCAGCTCGGGCTCGCGCGGGGGCGCTCGTCGCTGGTGCTGGTACCTGTCTCCAACCCCGCCCAGGCCGCCGGGCTCGTCGAGCTGGCCACCGTCGTCGCGACGCCCGGGACCGGGGACGTCCTGCTGATGACGGTGGTCCGGGAGGCCACCGCCGAGGCGATCGATCGCGGCCACGACGTGCTCCGCCGGGCGCTCCTGCGCTCCGTCGACTCCGGTCGGATGCCCCAGGCCCTGACGGTCTTCGGGCCGACCCCGGCGCAGGAGATCATGCGCGTCGCCCAGCAGCACGGCTGCGAGAGCTTCGTGGTCGGCTTGAGCGGCTTCGGCGAGGCCGAGGAGGGGCCCCTGGGCCAGCTCCTGCGGGAGTGTCGGCAGGACGTGGTGGTCCTCCGCGCGCCGGCCGGCTTCCGGGTGTCGGACGCCCGGCGGATCCTCGTGCCGATCGGGGGGCGGGGCGCCCACGACGAGCTGCGCGCCCGCCTGCTCGGGGCCCTCCAGCGCACGGGAGAGCGCGAGGTCACGTTCCTGAGGGTCCTCCCCCTGGGGGCGAGCGCGGACGAGGAGCGCGAGGCGCGACGGCAGCTCGAGCACATCGCCGCGGACGAGGCGCCGGGGCGCGCGCGGATCGAGATCGTCCGGTCGGCGAGCTTCCCGGACACGCTGGAGGCCCGCGCCGCCGAGACGGACCTCCTGATCCTGGGGATGCTGCGGAGCAAGCGGCGCGAGCGCGGCTTCGGCGCCCTCGCCCTGGAGCTCGCCCGGCGCACCGACTGCGGCGCTGTGTTCATCGGGCACGGCGCCTGACGCGAGCGGCATGACCGGCTGAGGCTGGCGCGAACCCAGCGGACGCCGTCGCCTCAGGGCCGCTCGAACGCCCCCACGTCGACCGAGGCTCCGACCAGCCGCGCGGCGCCAGCCAGATCCACGCTGACAAGGTCCGTGGCGATGCCGGTGTCCACCGCCGGACTGCCGAGCGCCGGGGTGAAATCGAAGCCCGCGGCATCCATGAACTCCGTCTCGGGATCCTCGACCTCGAGGTTCGCTTCGACGAGTGAGGTGGAGTCGTAGTCCCACGGCGTCAGCATCGTGGTCAGGTTGTTCCGGATCACGTTGTCGAAGTTGGCGTGGTTGCTCTTCGTCTGGTCGGCGATGCGCACCCACGGGCCCGTCTCCGCCACGAACGCAGGGTGCCGCACCACGGTGTTGCCCTGCACACGGCAGTTGCGACCGCCGTACAGGGTGATGCCGTGGGCGTGCGCGTTCACGACGAGGTTGTTCTCGACGATCCACCCGTCGGCGTAACCGTCCGTCACGATGATGCCCTGCATCAGGGTGCCGACCAGCTCCTCGTCCAGGACGAACTGCGTGATCGGGTCCGTGAAGAGGAGGAAGCGGTTGTGGCGGATGACCACGTCCGCGATCCGCAGGTCCTCGCCCTCCAGCCGATACGCCTGGAAGCCGTCGTCGTGCTGCACCTCGTACTCATCGATGTAGGCGTCGCGGACGGTGTTCCACTCGTACAGGCTGCCCGACCCGTGGCCCCGGATGCCGTCTCCCCCGAAGTTGTCGATCAGGTTGCCGACGACCGTCGAGCCGTCGCCTCGCACGGAGAGCGCGTGGTGCACGTTGCGGACGACCGAGTCCTCGATGTGGATCGCGGGCCCACGGAAGTCGATGCCGCTGAAGGCCAGGTCGGTCCAGTCCTGCCAGGTCCAGGACGTCGAGGACACCGCGGACTCCACGAGGAGGCCCCGGAGCGTGATGTCCGAGGTGTTGAGGTCGCCGCGGACGAGGAAGACACCGCGTTGATCCTGGCCGGGATCCACCAGCGTCGATCCGTCCACCACGAGCCCGTCGACCGTCACCAACTGGACCCGCTCGAAGGCGAGCGAAGCGACGACGGCGCCGAACTCGGGCCAGGCCCGCAGCTCCAACATCGATGACGGGGAGAGATTCTCGAGCACCGGGGCGCCATGGTGCCCGGGGAGCAGGCAGACGACCCCTCCGGCCGGCGGCAGCAGGCCCGCTTCGGCGGCCTCCGCGAGGGAGGGCCATGGGAAGTCGACCGAGCCATCTCCTCCGCCGGTGCCGGTGGGGGAGAGGTGGAGATCGCACGGCGTGCCTGACGCAGAGTCGTCGTCGTCTCCACCGGAGGCGCTGTCGTCGTCGTCGCCCGGCTCGGCGCTGTCGTCGTCGTCACCCGGCTCGACGCCATCGTCTTCGGACCCGCCGCCTCCCTCCGGGAGCGAGACCGCCGGAGGTGCGCACCCCATGCCCACGAACAGCCACGCGACCAGCGCGACGACCGCATTGGTCACGACGGCGGACCTCGCGGGCACGTGTGCGGAACGCGCAGGGCCGCTCAGCCTGTGAATGCCTCGTCGCACGGTCGGCGATGCTACCTGGGACGGTCGGGCGCAAGACTGGCGGCGATGGTCTTGGTCGGATGAACGATCGTTCATCTCACGTTGCTCAAGGGGCGCCGGCGAGGCTTCAGCTCAAGAAGGATGAATGATCGATCATCCCGCGGCTTCCAACTGGACGGTTTCGGGGTACTCTCCGCAAGAGATGATCGATCGTGCAAAGAGCCTGGGGGACGCAGTGCGCTCGCGCCGCAAGGAGCTCGGGCTCAAGCAGGCGGAGTTGGCGGAGTTGGCAGGCTGTTCCGCCCGCTTCGTCCACACGATGGAGGCCGGGAAGGCGACGGTTCGTCTCGACAAGGTGCTCGACGTCCTCGATGTCTTGGGGCTCCGGCTGACCGTCGAAGGGCCCGGCCGGTGAACCTCGAGGCGCTCGTGGGCCTCGAGCGGGCCCGGGTCTACGCGGATCGCACCCCAGCGGGGACCCTGGCCCGGTCCTCCTCGGGAGTCGCGTTCAGCTACGACCAGGCCTACCGAGGCCCGCCGATCGCGACGACCCTGCCGGTGCGCGCCGAGGCCTACGTGACGGGCCACGGCGGCGCAGTCCTTCCCTTCTTCGCGGGCCTGCTGCCCGAGGGGCGGCGGCTGACGGCTCTCCGGAGAGCCATCAAGACCTCCGCCGACGACGACCTGAGCCTCCTGCTCGGCGTCGGGTCGAATCTCGTCGGGCACGTCCGTGTCCTGCCCGAAGGCGCCCCCCTCGACGACGACGGAGACGAGGTCGCCGGTGCGTTCGGCGAGGTGCGGTTCGCCGAGCTCTTCTCCCGGGTGCTCGCCCGGGAGCCCGCCGACCGGGTCGGGCTCCCGGGCGTCCAGGACAAGGTCTCGGGGCGCATGATCTCGCTCCCGATCCGACACCGGCGCGCGCGGTGGATCCTCAAGCTGAACCCGCCCGAGTTCCCGCACCTCGTCGAGAACGAGGCGTTTTTTCTCGACGCCGCCCAGCACAGCGGATTGACGGTGCCCTACCACGAGGTCGTGCGGGACGCCATCGGCGCCCCCGGGCTCCTCATCCAGCGCTTCGACCGCCGGGACGACCGACGCATTCCCACGGAGGATGGATGTCAGGTAGCGGCGCGCTATCCAGCCGACAAGTACCGGCTCACGTCCGAGGAGCTGGTGCGCTGCCTGGCGACGGTCTGCGGCGCGCCGATCGTGGCGGCGAGAGACCTGCTCCGGCAGCTGGTCTTCGCGTTTCTGACCTGCAACGGCGACGCCCACGCCAAGAACTTCTCCGTTGTGCGGTCCGCCTCCGGGGAGTGGTCGGTGTCCCCCGCGTACGACCTGCCGTCGTCCCATCCCTACGGGGACGTGTCGATGGCGCTGAGCGTGAACGGGAGGCTCCGCGAAGACATCGGCCGCAGCGACTACCTCGCCCTCGCGTCGGCGAGCGGCGTGCGGGAGCGCGCGGCGGCTCGGGTCATCGATGAGCTCCTCGCCGCGCTACCGAGCTGGCTCGACCGACTGGATGAGCTGCCCTTCGACGAGCGACGCGTTCACAAGCTGCGGCGGGCGATCGAGTACCGGGCCCGGCGGCTGGAGGGCTGAGCCGGAGGACTCCCGTTCGTGGGTAGGGCAGCCGCGACGCCCCGGCTGGGTTCCCGCCATCCTGCCGGGTCCGTCATCCCAGACGCACGAATGCCGACCGGCAGACGGAGCGGGCTCTTCGAACGTTGGTCGGCCTTACAGGATGGTTCTAGAACTCACGGCGACGCGAGCCTCTGGTGGACGGCGTGACTCAGACGCTCTTGCTGAGCACCGTCGCGATTGCCGAGACCGCCTCGCCGGGCGCCTCCAGCCCGGCCGTCGTGGGCGATGTCTTCTTCCCACCCGCTACGCCCGAGACGCCCCGTCATACAGCTTGGCCACAGCCATCTGGGCACGATCGGCGAGCTCCCTGGCGTCGTCGTCCTGGAGCCCCGCCACAGGGATGGGCTCCCCGATCCGCACCTGAACCGTCCCGGATTTGATGGCGAGTCCCCCCCAGGGCATCAGCCGCTGCCCTCCATGGAACGCGATGGGGACAAGCGGTCGGCCGGAGCGGATGGCAAGAAGCGCCCCACCCCGCTTGAAGCGACGGACGCCATCGATGCCCGACATCTGGCCCTCGCCTCCGAAGAGCACGCGCTCCCCGCCGCGGAGCGCGGCCGTCAGCTGGGCGAGCACCCGTTCCGTGCCGGTGCGGTCCCCTCGGGGCACGAGGGCGAGCCCAAGCACCGTGGCCGCCCGCTTCATGTAGGGCAGGAATCCGTACTCGTACGCGGCGGCCCCACGGTCGAAGTGGACGCCCCACAACACGGCGTGCTGCGCCCAGGCGTCGGGCCAGGAGGTCTCGTTGTAGACACCCACGTAGCCACCCGAGGGCAGCCGGTCGGGTCCCTCGAGCACGACGTCGATCCCGCTGAACTCCAGGATCCGCTCCGCCCGCCTGCGCATCAGCGCTTGAGCCTCCGCCCGATTGAGGCCCGACTTCACGATCTGCGCTGCGTCGCGGGGCATACCCAGGACGAACCAGGCCAGGGCTCTGAGGCCACGAACAGCAGCAGACAGACGAACAGCAAGGGCGGTGGGGTACGACATGACACCTCCGGGTGACGGTTGACGGTTCACGTGGTCCTGCGTCAGAGACGTCCGGAGTCCGCCAGATTCCACGGATCTGGCGGACAACCGCGACGAACGACGCAGTCCTCTGTGAACCCTGTCTCGGAGGTCCTTGTGCCCCGCATCGCGCTGCTGCTCGTTCTGCTCCTCGCCCTCGTTCTCCTGTACCTCGGCGCGTGGCCGACGCCGATCGACCCCGTGGCCTGGTCTCCGGCAGCCCCACCCTCGCTGGCCGAGGACAGTCGGCTCGTGCGGGCAACCCGCCAGGCCCTCGGGCGCGGCGTGGAAGACATCGCGGTGGACTCTGAAGGCCGGATCTACGGAGGGGACGAGAACGGCCGCGTCTGGAGAGCACTGCCGGGGGGAGAGCCGGAGCTCTTCGCGACGACCGGCGGGCGTCCCCTCGGGCTCGAGTTCGCCGCCGACGGCGCCTTGATCGTCTGCGATGCGGAGCGTGGCCTGCTCGCGATCGACCCCCGTGGAGAGGTCCGGGTGCTCACGTCCGAGCATGGCGGGCGCCCCTACGGCCTCACCGACGACCTCGACATCGGCCCCGACGGCACCATCTACTTCAGCGACGCGTCGGACCGGTTCGGCTTGGACGAGGTCCTCGAAGACACCTTCGAGAGCCGGCCGAACGGGCGGCTGCTCGCGTACGACCCGACGCTCCCAGAGACTCGGCTGCTCCTGGATGCTCTGCACTTCGCCAACGGCGTGGCCGTGAGCCCCGATGGCGACTTCGTCCTCGTGGTCGAGAGCAGTCGGTACCGCGTCCGGCGCTACTGGCTGGAAGGGCCCGCCGAGGGCACCTCCGATGTGTTCGCGGACAACCTCCCCGGCTTCCCCGATGGCATCTCGCGCGGAGCCGCGGGCCGGTATTGGACGGCGCTCTACGCCCCTCGAGACGCCGGCTTCGACCGCCTACTGGCCCGGCCCTTTCTGCGCGACGTCGTGTACCGGCTCCCAGACGCGCTCCGCCCCGCGACCACGCACCGGGCGATGGTCCTGGAGCTCGACTCCGCCGGCCAGACGGTCGATCTGCTGATGGACTCCGAGGAGTCGGCGTTCGCCCCCATCACGAGCGTCGTCGAACACCGTGGCTCCCTGCTGCTCGGGAGCATCTCGGAGAACGGATACGCCCGGTTTCCCCTCCCCCTGGCCGAAGGCCCCGGCGCCGGAGGAGCAGCCCTCCGTTGAGCCCTTCGGGTTTCTCGACGATGAGGCGCTGGACGAGCAGCGCTTCGTCACCGCCCCGGGCGGCAGCCGGAAGGGTGAGCTCAACGCCGACGCCACCCGCGCTGGCGCTGAGCCACCTGGCGTTCCTCAAACAGAAGAGCCCGCCCGGATTGATCCGAGCGGGCTCTTCCATTTGGTCGGGGTGAGAGGATTTGAACCTCCGGCCCCTTGCTCCCGAAGCAAGTGCGCTACCAGACTGCGCTACACCCCGTCATGACCGCCGCGCGCGTTCGGGACCAGCCGCGCGACCCCTCCGTTGCCGAAGGTCGCGGGACTGTAGGGAGGCCCCTGGGCCGTGTCAACCCATCCTCGGGGCCCTAGAGTGCGACCCGTGATGCCTTTCGACGCGAGCCTGTCGACCGCTGCCACCGTCGCCGGACTGGGGGCGCTCGCGCTGAGCTTCGCCTGCGCGCGCCTGGCTCCGCGGTGGGGCCTCCTCCGGGACGGCGAGCAGCCCCGCGTCGGCGGGCTGGCCGTCGCGGGAGCGCTCGCCCTCGTGGTGGCGCTCGTGCCGGAGGCGCGGATCCCCGAGGTGCTCGTCCCCGCCGGGCTCGCGCTGCTGCTCGGCCTGCACGACGACCTCACCGACAGCCCCGCCTGGCTGCGCCTGCTCCTCCTGACCGGCATCGCCGGGGTGGCCTGGGCGCTCGGCGCGCGGATCGACGCCGTCACGCTCGGTGGAGACCCCATCGCGCTCGTCGCGCTCTCCGCGCCCGTCACCGTGGGGCTGCTGCTGGTGATCGTCGTGGGCTTCGACTTCATCGACGGGCTGGATGGCCTCGCGTCGTCCCTCGGGCTGCTCGCCGCGGTCGGGCTCGTGCTGCTCGGCGCCCCCATGGTGCTGACCGTGGGGCTCATCCTCGCCCTGGCCGCGTTCGTCTTCGGCGCGAACCGTCCGCCCGCGAGCGCGTGGCTCGGCGACGCAGGCAGCAACGGGCTCGGCATGCTCCTGGGCACCCTCGCCGTCAGCATCCCGGGACCCCTTCCGCTCGTCCCCGTGCTGCTCGTGTTCGCGATCCCGATCCTGGATGCCGGCCTGACCGTCGTGCGGCGCTTGCGAGGAGACGGCGGCCTGCTCGACGGTGAGCTCGGTCATCTCCACCACCGCCTCGTCCAGCTGTGGGGATCGCCGGTCCCCGCCCTCGTCGAGCTGCTCGGCGTCGCCACGCTCTGCACGGCGAGCGCGCTCCTGTTCCGCACGGACGGACGGGCGCGCCAGGCGCTGGTGGGCGCGGGCTTCGGGCTGGTGCTGCTGCTGTGGCGGACCGGCTGGATCAGCGCGGGTCGAGGCGATCCCGGAACGCGCTGATGCGCGCGGCGTAGTCGTCGGCCTTGAAGATCCCCGAGCCGGACACGAACACATCCGCCGCCGCGAACTCGTGCACGTTCTCCACCTTCACGCCGCCGTCCACCTCGATGAGGACGTCGTGCAGCTCGAGCGCGTCGAGCTTGCGCCGCAGGGGCGCGATCTTGGCGATGGCCGACGGGATGGCGGACTGGCCGCCCCATCCCGGGTTCACCGTCATGATCAGGACGAGGTCGAGCGAGTCCAACACCGCGTCGAGCGCGCTCAGGGGCGTCCCCGGGTTGATGCTCACGCCCGCCTTGCAGCCCAGCTGGCGGATGGTGCGCAGCGTCATGTGCAGGTGCGGGCACGTCTCCAGGTGCACCGTGATCAGCCCGGCGCCGGCCTTCGCGAACGCCTCGAGGTGCCGTTCGGGCTTCTCGATCATCAGGTGTACGTCGAGCAGCGCGTCCGTGTGGCGTCCGGCCGCGGCGGTGATGGCGGGGCCGAGCGTGATCACCGGCACGAAGTGGCCGTCCATCACGTCCACGTGGATCCAGTCGGCGCCGGCGGCGGTGACCGCAGCCACCTCCTCCCCCAGGCGCGCGAAGTCGGCAGACAAGATGGACGGGGCGATCAGCTTCGGACGATGCGTCATGGGAGCTCCAGGCTCTCGCCGACGGCGACGGGGTAGCCGTTGAGGAAGTCGGCGACGTCGAGCGCCCTCTTACCGGGCGGCTGGACCCGGGTCAACACGACCGCGCCGTGCCCGCAGGCGACCACGATGCCGTCTCCGTCGGCCTTCACGACCACTCCCGGTGCGCCCTCTCCGTCGGCCACGCCGATGCCGTGCACCTTGAGGATCTGGCCGCGGTAGCCGCACACGGCGCCGGGCCAGGGCGTCATCCCCCGGGCGTGTGCAGACACGGCGCGCGCCGGGCGGGACCAGTCGATGTGGCCATCTTCCTTGGTCAGGAGCGGCGCGAGCGACACGCCCTCCTCCGGCTGCGGAGTCGCCGTCAGCGTGCCCGCCACCAGCTCCTCGAGCGTGCGGATCAGCACCTGCGCGCCCAGCGCGGACAGGCGCGCACCCAGGGTCGTCGCCGTGTCGTCGTCGCGAATGGGGTCCCGCCCGACGCGCAGCATCGGCCCCGTGTCCAGGCCCTCTTCCATCCACATCGTGGTGACGCCCGACTCGGCATCGTCATTGGCGAGGGCCCACTGGATCGGGCCGGCTCCGCGCCAGGCCGGCAACAGCGAGGCGTGCACGTTGATGCAGCCGTAGCGCGGGGTCTCGAGGTGCCGCGTCGTGAGGATCCGGCCGTAGGCGATGACCACGGCGACGTCGAGGTCCAGCGACTCCAGCAGCTCCGGGAACGCGCCGGTGCGTACCCTGCGGGGCTGCGTCAACGGCAGCCCCACCTCGGCGGCCCGCTTCGCGACGGGTGGCGGACGCAGCTTGCGTCCACGTCCCGCGGGCTTGTCCGGCTGGGCGACCACCAGCACGACCTCGCAAAGGTCCGGGCGGGCGAGCAGCGCGTCGAGCGTGGGGAGCGCGAGGGCGGGAGTGCCGAAGAAGGCGACCCGCAGGGGCCGCCCGAGTGGTTCAGACGGGAGCACCGTCGGATCGAGCGCCATCACGCACCCTCTGCTTCTGGATCTTCTTGAGGTACAGCTTCCGCTTCAGCGGCCCCATCCGGTCGTAGATCGTCCGACCGTCCAGGTGGTCCATCTCGTGCTGGAAGACGACGGCGTAGAAGCCGCGGGCTTCGAACCGGAAGGGCTGGCCGTTGCGATCGAGCGCCTCGATCTCGATGACGTCGCTGCGCTCCACCTCCACCACGAGGTCCGGCACGGACAGGCACCCCTCGTCGTACAGGATCACGTCCTCGCGCCGCACGATGACCGGGTTCACGAGCTCCGTCAGGAAAGCCTTGCTGCCGGCCTCCTCGTCCTCCGGGAGCTCATCGGCCACACCGTCACGGATGGGCACGGCGGCCACGAGGATCCGCTCCGGCACCCCCACCTGGACCGCGGCGAGCCCGACCCCGGGCGCCGCGAACATGGTCTCCGCCATGTCGTCGAGCAGCTTCCGCACCCGGTCGTCGACCTCGGTGACGGGCTTGGACACCGTCTTGAGGATCGGATGGGGCACCTCGTAGATGGGGAGAATCGCCATGGCGGGTGTATAGACAGCGTCCTGCGGACTGGCAAGCACACCGGGCAGCGAGGCGGCCGCGCGGGCTACATTGCCGTCCGTGCTGCGCCCGCGCTCCATCCCCGCCTTCGCTCCCGCGCTCGACCGCCTCGTGGTCCGCGCAGCGCTGGCCCGCGGAGCCGCCTGGCCGCGCACCGGCTCCGACCTGGCCGCGATCGTCGCTGCCGCGTGCGGGCGCGCCGACGCCCACTGGGTCCCCCACCCCGAGGACGCGCTCATCCGGGCCGTGAAGGACCGGACCCACGGCCCGATCGCGGCCCCAGCGTGGGGTGTCGCCGCCTTCGCGGCGCCCCTCGGTGACTCGGTGGTGTGGATGCCACCGGCCCCGGGCCGCATGGATCCGGGCCCCGACGAGGTGGCCGCAGCCCTCGACGCCGGCGCCACCGCGGTGCTCCACGCCCCCGTCGCCGGCGACTGCGCCGCCATAAACGCCATCGCCACGCTGTGCTCCGAACGCGGAGTGCCGCTCGCCCTGGACGCCCGCATGGCCTCCGGAGGGCGCGTCCTGGACGGTCCTCCCGGCGCCTGGGGCGACGTCGCCCTGCTGGCCGTCCACGGGGAGCCCGGCCCGGCCCCCTGCCCGGGCGCGGTGCTCGCGGGGGCCACGACGTCCAACACGAACGGCGTCGACTCCGCCTCGTCCCTCGGTCACAGCCTGGCGCTCCTGCGCGACGCCGTCGGCAGCGAGCCCCGCGTCCGGCGCATCTCCCGCTCCCAGGGGGGCACGACGGTCCGGGCTCGCCAGGAGGGGGCAGCTCCATCCTGGGCCTTCGCCGCGGCCGCGGCCCGGCTGCAGCAGTCGGCGGAGCGGGCATCCCAGCGGGCCCGCCACGCGCGCACCCTCCGGGCGAACCTCGCGCACGTCGAGGGGGTGACGGTCATCGAGGAGCCGACGGGCGTCCAGTCCGCGTCCTGCGTGCTCCCGCTCCTGGCTGACCACCGCGACGCCATCGCGGCTCACCTCGCAGAGGCGGGGATCCCGACGCTGCAGACGCTGGGGGGGTGGCTGAGCCGGGACGATCGGCCGGATCGGGCGACACACGTGGCAGAGCACGCGCTGCTGCTGCCGCTGCATCCGTTCTATCGGCCGGACGACCTCGTGTTCATCGGCGAGGAGCTGCGCCGCGGCGCCCTGCGCGCCGGGACTTGAGTCCGCTCGAGGGTCCGCTCAGAGGTCGATCTGGTCGGCGAGCTGCACTTCGCACTTGCTCGCCGTGAAGTCGGCGTTGAAGCCGCCGATCGTCGTGGTGCCCTCGAGGATGTCCCCGTCCACGGTCACCTTGCGCTTGTCCTCGGAGGGCTCCTCGATGTCGAGCTCCGCCGCGGACAGCGAGTAGGTCTGGGGGAAGTCGACCTCGGCGGTGACCTGGGCCAGCAGCTGACCCAACACCACCGCGTCGTCCATGTCCGCCTCGGACAGGTCCTCGCAGCTCCACGCGTCCGCCCACTGCTGGTTCCACTTCGCCTCGTGGTAGGCGAGGTTGGCCGCGAAGGTGCCGTCGCTCGTGCCGCCGAGCTGCTGGTAGTGGCCCGCCGCCGGCGCCGTGATGGCGTCCACGTCCTGGCTCTCCACGTCCCGCGCAAGCACCACGGTCAGGTAGCTGGCGCCGGGCTTCTCAATGGGATTGAAGGCCTGGGCGAGGTCGTCGTAGTAGGTGTCCAGGGACTCGCAGAGGGGGGTGCCGCCGTCGAGCCGCTCCTGGTGCTGGTCGAACGCCTGCTGGCGCTTCGACTCGGCCGTCTGCCGCTTGCCGCAGTACGACCCGACGCTGCCGGCGATCAGGGCGTGGCTGCGGGTCGTCCCCTCGACGAGGACCAGCCAGTGGGCCGAGGCGACGGTGAACCCGTCGATCCCGTCCGTCGAGACGGATCCGGGGCAGCCGGTGAGGCCGAGACCGAGGACAGCAGCGAGAAGGAGACAGGAGCGAGACATGCGCCGGAACCTAGCAGAGAGCCTGCCGGGTCCGCGGGTCCGGGTCTGCACTGGAATCAGGGAGCTGGGGGCCCCAGCGGTCCGGGGGTCCGGACGAAGGGGGCCCGGGCCTCCAGCTGCCGAGCGTGGGGGGGGGTCGCACTCGACAACTACACGGAAACCCGGGCCATGACGCCCTTCGGGCCGGACGACGGAAGCTCCGCCGTACTCAAGGAGCGTAGGTTCCCAGGGTCCGGAGTGTCAACGCGAAATCCAACTTTCGCATAAAGCCGGGATCGGGTCGCGACGACTGTTACTGGGACTCTTCCCCGTCCGGGTCGAGATCGATGTCGCGATCCGGGTCGTCGACCTCCTCGGGGTCGAGGCGGATGTCGACGTCGAAGCTGCCCTCGATCGTGACGCTGCCGTCCCGCTCGGAGAAGCGCTGCGCAGTGAACGCGAGGTTGTAGCGGCCCTTGGCGTGCGCCTGGCCGTCCTCGCCCGGCAGGGTCAGCTCGTCGATGACGACGGTGCCCACCAGCGGCTCGTCGAGCATGCGGCGCGCGTCCTCGATGGAGCGCTCGTCCAGATCGTCCGCCTCACCGAAGTAGTCGGCCGCGAACACCTGCGTCGCGACCGAGAGGCGGCTGTACACCTCCACCTCGCACTGGGGGAGCGGGGCGTCGTCGTCGGTGCCGTAGATCGTCTCGTCGCTGTCGAGCGCCACCGGGCCGGTGGCGTCGTAGTTCACGAGCATCGCGCGGGGGTATTCCCAGTCGCCGCTGCTGAACTCGCGCGGCGCCTCCTGGCAGGCCACGGAGCGCACGTCGTCCTCACCCGGCAGGTTCAGCAGGATGACGAGCCGGATGTCCTCCTTGAGCGGCTTGTAGGACGACTCGTTGCCCTGCACCTCTTCGAAGAGGCAGCGGCCCACGCCGGTGCGGTCGGCCCCGTCGTGCTCGCTGGAGCAGCCATCCCCGGCGTTGCCGTGCAGGCGGTCGCCGTTGGTCAGGTAGTTCCAGTCGTCGTAGCCGTCGTTGATGAGCGCCTTGTAGGCCTCGCCCACGTCCAGGTGGGACGTGATCTGCAGGTCCCCCTTCTGGGTCATCAGCCCGCGCGTGCGGGACGTCTCGTAGCGCATGAACACGTCGACTTCGTCGCTGCGCTCGACGTCGTCCTGGTCGCACTCGTCCTCGCCGTCGGGGCAGAGGTTCGGGCGGTCCGAGAAGATCTCCTCCCAAGCGGCCTCGCGGGACGTCGGGTAGAGCAGGCCCAGGTACTGGTCCCAGTTCTTTTCGGTGACGGTGAACTGCACGCCCGCTTCGATGTCGCCCCAGAAGCACCCCGGAAGGAGCGCGGCGGCGAGCAGGAACAGCGAACAGGTCTGGAAGCGGCGGATCATGGGCAGCCCTCGGGCAGAAACTCGGCGGAGCGTAGCCCATCGCGGCGCGCTCGTGGCCGGGCACTGGACGGCCGAATCACCCGCTGCGGAACTGCGATCGGGGAACCCCGCGTCGCGACCCCGGTCCGACAAAGACAGAACTTTGAAGGAAAGGTCTCTCCAAACCGTCCGATGAGGTGAGCATGACTTGAAGGAGAGACGCGAACCGGACCTGGAGGTCGCCATGAAGCCCTGGATCATCGAGCGCATCGAACAGCAGCGTCGCAATCAGGAGTGGCAGCCCGTCCCCCTTCACATCCAGCAGCCGCCCCCCGAGTGGATCGAGCGGCAGCGCCAGAACGAGCAGCGCCGCGACCGAAGCGACCGCGGCGTCTGCATCATCGGCGACGACGCCCCGTCCGACCGGGGCGTCACCATCATCGACCTTTGATCACCCGACGGCGGTGAGCTCCGCGCGCGGGGCCTTCGCCTGCTGCATGCCCAGCAGGACCAGCGGCTCGCCGTAGCGGTCCCGCCCCTCTTCCACCCGCGCCAGATCGCCGCGCGCGATCAGCAGCTCGCGCACGCGCGCCGCCTGGTGCTGCGCGGCCATCGCCAGCCGGTTCTCCTCGCGCGACCGGTGGATGACGATGAGGTTTCGCAGGCCCGCGAACATCCCGCCCAGGTCCTCGACCTGCTCGTACAGGAACACGGACCGCACGCAGTGGAAGATGGCGCCGTCCCGGTCGCCGCGCTGCTGGAGCACGACGGCGAGGTTGTGGTTGGCCGGCGCGGCCTGCGGCGCGTCCGCCTTCTCGAGCTCCGAGACGCAGCCCTCCAGGATGCTCGCGGCCTGCTCCCAGCGGCCGACGGCGTTGAGATCGGTGGCCTGTCGGTAGAGCAGCAACGTCTCGTCCGAAGGCTGGTTGGCCTGGTGCAGCAGGTGGCTCCACATGCGCAGCGCGTCCATCACGTCCTCCCGGCCCTCCCGAAGGGACCTCGGCGCAAATTACCATGCGCCTACGAAGCGCATAGGAATTTCAAGGGCGATTCGGTCGGATTGTCTCGACTTTTTCCCGTAGGACGTTCCGGCGCGCCAGCGGTGTTGCATCGAAGAATCTCGACACCCGGACCACCACCCGCCAGAATCGGTCGATGCTCTCCATGCGCCCTGCCCTCTTCGTGATCGCTGCCGTCAGCGCCGTGGCCTTCGCCGCGCCGCCGGCCGAGGCACGGGAGGACTGGTTCGAGCCCGGCTCCCTGGGAATGGGCGGCGCCGTCCGCATCCTCGGTGGGGATGTGTCGGCGGTTCGGCTCAATGCGGCGTCGATGATCGGCAAGCCCACCTACTACGTGGGCGCCAGCTACTCGTTCTACGGCCGCGAGAAGTCGCACATCTTCAGCACCGGGGCGTACGACAGCAAGACGTCGGCGTTCGGCCTCGGCAGCTCCTACTCGGTCAACATCTACACGCCGGTCATCGACCCCGACACAGACCTCAATTGGTACAAGGTCGGCGCCGAGATCAAGGACAAGCGCACCACCCACCGGTGGGAGATCGCAGCGGCCTACGGACTGCTCGAGCGGCGGATCAACTTCGGCCTGAGCGCCCGGATCCTGCGGCACGTGAACGCGCTCAGCGAGAACTCCCTGCGCTTCACGCTCGACACGGGGATCGTCTTCTATCCGTTGCCGATCCTCGGGATCGGCGTGTCGGCGCAGAACATGATCCCCACGAAGGACGAACGGTTCCCGACCCGGCTGTCGCCCGGCATCGGGCTGACGCTGCCGAACCTGCTGGATCTGGAGGTCGACGCGGTCATCGACTTCACGAGCCAGGACGTCATCAAGGTGGACGTGCACGGCGGCATCGCCGTGCGCTTCCTGCAGTTCTTCCTGGTGCGCGTGGGCTACTACGGCGATCGGGGCTTCCTCGACAACTACGTCACCTGGGGCCTCGGCTTCGACATCCAGGCCGACCGCCGCTTCGGCGTGGACTTCGGCATGCGCATCGAGGTGGGCCCCGTCGACGGCCGCACCCGGGCAGACAAGGCGCTCGCCTGGCAGCGGGTCTGGAACTCCATCGGCGTGCACGTCGGGTTCTGACGCCGTGCTCCCCGTCGTCATCCCAGCGGCGCCGGGCTCCCCCCACCTCGCCACCTGCCTCGCGTCCTTGCCGGACGACTGCGTCGCGTACGTCGTCTCGGAGGAGGCGCAAGGCGGCGCCCACGTCCCGGTGGCCAGCGCCGACGGCTTCGCGGCGCGCGCGAACGCGGGCCTCGGCGCGGCACAGGCCGACGGACACGACGCCGCGCTCCTGCTGAACGACGACACCGCGGTGACGCCCGGCGCCCTCGACGCCCTGACCCACGCGGTCGCCAGCCACCGCCTCGTCGGCGCGGTGCTGGAGGAGTGGGCTGGGGGCGTGCAGCAGGCGGGGCTCTGCGTGTCGCGGCGCACCGGCCGGGTGGTGGCGCGCACGGCCGATCCGGGGGGGGCGAGCGTGGACGTGCCCGCCCTGAGCGGGGCGGCGCTGGCCGTCGATCTCGCGCTGTGGTCCGCCCTCGGCGGGTTCGACGAGCGGTTCGCCTTCTACTTCGAGGACGTGGACTTCTGCCTGCGCGCCGGAGCGGCTGGTGTGCAGCCCCGGCTGGTGGGGCACGCCCGGATCCGGCACCGGGGCGGCGGCACCCAACGACGGCGCAGCGTCGCCGCGGCGGGCCACCTGGGCCGCAGCCACACCCTGCTCGCGCGGTCGATCGGCGGAGGTGCCCTGCGGTACGGGACCGTGGTGGCCGCCGGCACCGCGTGGACGTTGCGGTCGGTGGGCCCTCGGGGCCTCCCCGCCTTCGGACGAGGCGTGCTCTCGGGACTCCGCGCCCCCTGAGTCAGGCTGCGGGCCTCCGGAGGAGCGCCCGCAGGCCCACGCGCGCGTGGGAGAGCCGCGCGTCCATCCCCGCCCGATCCCCGAGCCTCCCCAACGCGCGACGCCGCGCCAGGCTGGGCGGGATCGCCGCCGCGCCGGCGATCCACGCCGCGGCCAGGACCAACGGCAGGGCCACCCGATCGCGCCGAGCGAAGCCTCCTGCCACCCCGTCCCCCCGGAGCCCCGCAAGACCGAGGGCCGCGACGCGCGCGGCCGTCCAGAGCGGCGCCGCCGCCAACCAGGAGGCGGGCAGGTGGGTCACGGCGACCCGGATGCGGTTCCGCTCCACCAGGTAGGCCTTCCGCAGCCCGTGACTCCCGAAGGCGCCGCCTACCCGATGGGTGACCACGGCGTCGGCCACGTAGCGACAGCGGAGCCCGAGGCGCGCGGCGCGCAGGGACAGATCGGCGTCCTCGCCGTACGCGAAGTAGGCGGGATCGAGGCCTCCGCAGCGGGCGAGCGCGTCCCGGCGGAACGCAACCGCGGCCCCGGAGAAGAAGAGGATGTCCTCGTCCTCGAGGTACCGGCCCGCGGCCTCCTCGCCCCGGCCACGGCACCAGTTCAAGCCGTCGGGGAAGACGTCGTGCCCGCAGTTGTCCAGACGGTTGGGGTCGGCGGCGAGCAGCACCCGGGGCGCCGCAATGTCGGCGTCGACGAGAGCATCCGCCAGCGCGGTGAGGCAGCCGGGCCTCACCGCGGCGTCCGGGTTGAGGAGCATCACGACGTCGCCGCTCGCCGCCGCCAACCCGGCGTTCGCTCCCTCGGCGAAGCCGCCGTTGTCCGACATCCAGAGCCGGCGCAGGCGCGGGTCCTCCGGCAGCCGCTCCACCGCTCCGTCCTGCGATCGGTTGTCCACGACGACGA
>ENA-OWNT01002170-OWNT01002170.1-seawater-metagenome-genome-assembly--contig:-NODE-2170-length-21185-cov-5.216221_pt1 | contig 21185 bp, 20 predicted proteins | sample MGYA00238136_ERZ651165 | MGnify/ENA primary metagenome ERZ651165 (study PRJEB26861, sample SAMN08777766) | seawater metagenome | isolation source: coastal seawater | place: USA: Florida | collected...
GGAAGTACACCTATATCTCAGGAAGAGAAGCAGTCAAAACTGGCACAGCTGCGCGCACAAATGGGCAGTAAGACTAAAGAGGAGGCTTCGACCTCTATAGCGTCGCCTGATGTGCAAGTAAAAGTATCAAAGAACAGCACCACCACAGCATCAGAAAAACCGACGCCTCCGGCGCCGAAAAATGTGCCAGCATCACCTGAAGGTATTCCTCTTAGCGCCGAGCAAAAAGAACAAGCTGAAATGTGGCTTAATGATCTACAGCTTGCATGTGTTCAACTTGGCTTACCCTCAACACTTGCTCAAAGTATTATGGTAAGTACGTCAGTGCGGGTGGACGAAAATGCGATTATTGTTCCAAGTGCACCATTATCATTGAGCGCTAGTCAGAAAAAAGCCCTATGGCAGGCTCTAGTATCTATGGCAGAGAAGCGTTAACGTTCGTGAGTTTTCATCTTGTTACTTCAGACACACCGAAAAATTGGGTCGAGTGCGCTTATGCTATTCATAAAGCGTCGCAGTTTGCACCCTGGAAAATCACGACGTTTACAGATTGTTTTACTTCACCCTACTATGGCGTTTTCGCAATAGTAGATAACAGTGTAGTAGGCTATGCCATTATGCTGGAGGTGGCCGGCGAAGCTACTTTGATGGACATCGCAGTAAAGGAAAGCTACAGAGGCAGAGGTATCGGTGCTAGCTTACTTAATTACGTGCTGAATGCATCTGACCGCAATGGTATGACTGAAGTATGGCTTGAAGTGAGAGAAAGTAATATCAACGCCATTACGCTATACCAAAAGTACGGTTTTAAACATATCGAAACACGTAAAAACTATTACCCTTCAGAAACAGGTAAAGAACACGCATCCATAATGAAATGGGAAAACGCGTAGGCTGTATTTCTGCAGCGGGTAAAATTCTTTCTTTGTAATCATTTCTTTCCAAAAGCGCATACAAAAGTTGACCATACGGTCAGATTTTTGGCCTATTTTCTTGCTTACAGGTTTTATTCGCCTTCGAATTAACATATATTTGCGCCCGCTAAAAAACTAGCCGTGTTCTAGTATTCAGACTACGGTTAATAATCTTCTCTATTGCGTACTTGCGCTCCAAGGCAACGAATAAATGTCTACACCACCACTATTGGCAGAACAGCAGTCTAAAGGCATTAAAATGCTTTTGGTGGCCGTACTATGTTTAGGCCTCAATTGGCCTGGTATGAAAGTAGGGCTGGAGATAGTGGGCCCAGTGTGGATGGTGTGCTTACGCTTTTTGCTAAGCCTACCCGTGCTTGCACTTTTTGTGTTAGTTACCAAGAAGAGGTTTCCTGTACTTAATCGCAAAGACAGGGCAGTAGTGCTGGTAGTTGCTTTTTTCCAGTTCATTTTGTCGATGGGCTTAATTACGCTGTCATTACAGTACATTCCTGCGGGTACCGCCAGTATTCTGATTTACACCACACCGCTTTGGATGCTGCTAATCGACACGCTGTGGTACAGACAAAAGCCCCCAGCTAAACGACTTGTTCTTACCGGAATTTCTACCATTGGTTGTGCAATGATTTTGTTTGCAAGTGGAGAGCCGGGTGCATGGATCCCCTTATTTGGAATGTTGCTCGCATCAGCATTGTGGGCACTTGCTATTCGAAGGGTGTCGTTTCACAAATGGCAAGGCACCGTCATTGAAGCGGTGTTTTGGCAATTTACACTTGCCGGTGTAGCAATGCTCGCTTTGGCACTGATAATTGAACCCATTCCTGATTTCGCAAACTATGTATGGCAAGACTGGTTGCTGTTAATGTATATAGGTCCTGTAGCCACGGGCTTGGGTTTTGGTTTAATGGTTGCTGCTGGCCCGAAACTCCCTCCTGACAAAATTGTACTTATCAGCACGCTTACTCCAATAGTAGGTTATGTAAGCTCTGTGGTTATTTTAAATGAAACATTGCTGCCTATGGTGGTTGCTGGTGCAGTCCTTATGATTGCAGCACTCATTGTGAATGGCTTGCCGCCAAGCGCCTTGAAAAAGCTACTAGGCAAAGGGCAATAGCGAAAAGCCAAAACGTTGTGGGCGTTGGTACATCCGTAGCGCTCACAAGTTGTCGCGTATTGGCAATACCAATATCAACGGCAACTAGCAGATCGTTATAGTCTTTGTCACCACCTCCCCACATATCTTCAAACCCTAAAGCAATAAGCCCCAAGTCTTCATACACGCCCGCAATTACGTGGGGCATACTGTCTGCGTTGAATATCGTATCGGTATAAAAATGGTTACCGTTCACACCTCTATAAAACCCATTTGAAGTGATAAAGAAGCCAAGCGTTGTTCCAGCGGAAATGCTTCCAAGCTGTGCGCTGTCGCCCATATTTAAACTTCCACCACCGCTAAGACCGGGGCCAGTGCCAGACGCATTATTCCAAACGATATTTCTATTACTTACTTGTAATGGATCGTTCGCCGCGTTGTACCAGCCAAAGCTGTTTTTGTACCCGGCTCCCTCACTAATAAAAAACACGCTTACATTGTGGTCGTACTTTAACGTTAACATCGATGGGTCAACGGAAAGGTCTGTAGCATCTGAAATTGATTGGGACTCATGCAGACTAGGGAAAATAGTCGCAAAGTTGATAAGAGCAGCATGCACACTATTAAACGAAACAAACCACGTTACTACTATGAATTGGATAATTTTTTTCATAACTACGCCCTTTTACGCTGATGGTTATTGCAGAAGCAAATCTAGTGCGCATTTGGGCTCCTAAAGGGCCTCTTACGAAAACGCTTTAGTGAGTACTCACCTAAGTACTCATCTAACTTCTATGCATCTGCATACATAAAGTGTTTATCAAGGTACGTGCCAATACTCTTTTTTACTTTTTGTAATTGATTTTAAATAGCTTTTTTTTGAGATGGGGATGAGCTCGCGCTAAACGCTTCTCAAATTGAGAATAAACCTTTGAATTTTCAAAAATGCGAGGCCTGATAATAGTATTTTGCGAATAAGCAGCCGTTTAAAGCGTCAGTCTTGGCTGAATAAAATCGAGAAAAGCAGTGATACGCGAGGAAACTGCACTATTTTTGTAGTAAACCGCTTGCACCGTTTCTCGTCGGTTTGGCGAGACAACCTCGTCTTTTAAAATAGGGACTAGCGTACCGTTTTCGATATCGCGATGAATCATAAAATTAGACAACAAGGCTATTCCTTGACCCGCTAAACACAAATGCCGAATGGTTTCGCCACTTGATGCCTGTAAATGAAATGCGAGTTTTATTTCTTGCTCTAGCGGCCATTTATTAAGGCTGGACGAATCACTAAAGCCGATTAATTTATGCTGGCTTAAAGAATTCAGGTTGTCATCGACTGGGTTCTCCCTTAAATACTCCGGGCTTGCAACAATACTTAGCTTACTTCTACCTAAATGGCGAGCATGTAAGTTAGAGTCACTTAAGTCGCCTATCCGGATAGCGATATCAGTTTTGTGTTCCAGTAAATCAATAATACTGTCGTGGCTAGTAATATCTAAAGAAATATCAGGATACTTCTCATTGAAGGGTTTGACCAAAGGCGCAAGTTGATGGAGTACAAAAGGGCTCGCGGCATCAACACGTAGCTTCCCTGATGGTGCGTTTTTAAGCAGTTTCAGCGCTTCTTCACCTTTTTCTAGCGTGTTTAAGCTGTCTCGAGCGAAGCGTAAAAATAGAGCGCCTTCCTCAGTTAGCTCCAGTCTTCGCGTTGTTCTGTTTAACAGCGTTACGTCTAATTGCGTCTCCAGTCGAGTCACAGCCCGGCTAACTTTGGCTACTTGCTGATTCAACAAGTTTGCTGCACCTGAGAAGCTGCCGGTATCTACTACAGTAAGAAAGGCCTCAAGATCTTCAGTTTTAGATTTCACTGCCATAACGCATACTCTTTTACAAAAACAACAAAAGTATTTTGTCATTAGTGCTATTTTTTGCAAATAAAAAATGCCTCACACTGCACACACTTTTTAATGATGTGAGGATAAACAATGCCTATTGCGTTATTTGCATTAACGTTAAGTGCGTTTGCTATTGGTACTACAGAGTTTGTGATTGTAGGGTTAGTACCCACAATTGCTGCCGATTTAGGAGTGTCACTGCCTAGTGCAGGGTTGTTAGTAAGTTTGTATGCTGTCGGTGTTGCTGTTGGCGCACCTGTTTTAACTGCACTTACTGGAAGATGGAACAGAAAACATGTGTTGTTAAGTTTAATGGCGCTGTTCGTGTTTGGAAACCTATTGGCTTGGCAGGCGCCAAGTTATGAAACCTTAATTGCGGCGAGAATATTAACTGGCTTAGCGCACGGTGTGTTCTTTTCTATCGGGTCTACCATTGCTACCGGCTTGGTAGCGAAAGAAAAAGAGGCGAGCGCCATTGCTATCATGTTCACAGGATTAACTGTTGCGCTGGTTACTGGAGTTCCGCTTGGTACCTGGATTGGTCAAAGTTTTGGTTGGAGAACCACATTCCTAGTAGTTTCAGCGTTGGGCACAATTGCATTTATTGGAAGTGCGTTATTAGTGCCAAGTAACTTAAAGCAAAGCAAGCCTGCAACGTTGAGCGAGCAAATGAAAGTGCTTATTCAGCCTCGACTTGTGCTTGTTTATCTTATGACTATTTTAGGCTACGGCGGCACGTTTACTGCGTTCACGTATCTAGCCCCTATTTTGCAAGAAGAAGCAGGCTTTGCTCCATCAGCAATAAGTTTAATTATGCTGGTATATGGTGTCTCTGTTGCTGTCGGTAACATTTACGGCGGTAAATTAGCTGACAAAAAAGGCCCCATTCGCGCACTAACCATCATCTTCTCTGCACTTGCCGTTATCCTATTTGCGCTAACGTTTACCATGGGAAGTAAAGTGGCAGCTGTGGTTACAGTATTAGTATGGGGGGCCTTTGCATTTGGTAATGTGCCTGGCCTTCAAGTTTATGTTGTGCAGTTAGCTGAAAAATTCACACCTAATGCAGTAGATGTTGCGTCAGGCCTTAATATCGCCGCATTTAATATTGGTATAGCTATGGGGTCTATTCTAGGAGGCGCCATTGTAGATGGTATGCAGCTGTCCGACACCGCTTGGGTTGGAGCGCTGATCTCGATTGTGGCGCTTCTAACGACGCTATTTAGCGGCTACCTTGATAAACGCGAGCAGAAAGCACTTAAAGCATAAATAAAATCGATGTAACCACCTTTCAAATTAGTGCCTATTTACCCAATCGAAAACGGCCCTCATCTGTAAAATATTGACGACTTAGGGTTGAAACTGGTCTGAATAGGCATATCAAACACTATAAAGAAATGAATTAACAAGGAGACGTCATGCAATCACAAACCCACATTCCTTCATTAGGTGTAGGTACATTTCGTTTAAAAGACGACGAGGCTTACGATAGCGTAACTATGGCTTTAGATGTTGGCTTTCGTCATATCGACACCGCCCAAATTTACGACAATGAAGCATCTGTTGGTCGCGCGATCAAGGACAGTAATGTGTCACGCGATGAAATATTTGTCACAACTAAAGTGTGGAATGACAAACTTAGCAAAGCAAAATTTGTTGATAGCGTAAAAGAGAGCTTGGACAAACTGCAACTGTCTTACGTCGATTTATTACTTATTCATTGGCCTGCGCCGGAAAATGGCGAAAGCATGGAAGAGTATTTAGGTGAATTAAAACGCGTTAAAGAAATGGGATTAACTAGGGAAATTGGTGTATCCAACTTTACCATCGCGCAAATTGAAGAGGCGGTGAGTATCTTAGGTGAAGGGCAAATTGCCACGAACCAAATTGAAGTTCATCCATACTTAACCAACGAGAAAGTGCGCAAAGCATGTGAAAAGCATGGCATTACAGTGACCGGTTATATGCCTTTTGCTGTGGGTAAAGTGCTTAAAGATGAAACCATCGAAGCGATAGCTGAAAAACACAATGTCACTACAGCTGAAGTCGTTGTGGCGTGGGAGTTGGCACACGGTTTAATTACTATTCCGTCCTCAACAAAACGCAAAAATTTGGAAACAAACTTTGGTGCTACTTCGCTGACATTAGATGCCGATGATATCGCGAAAATTGACGCGTTAGATTGTGGAGACCGTCAAGCAACGCCTGACTTCTCTCCTGAGTGGGATTAAATTATCCGCTAAGCTTTGTGCTTTCTATTATTACGTTACGCCCTTTATCTTTTGCTGCGTAAAGGGCGTTGTCTGCGCATCTAAATGCGTCGACAATATCATCAGCGCTAAGGCATTGTGACCAACCTATGCTCACACCTACTTTTCTGCCATGAAGCTGCTTGATATCAAGGTCGTTAATGTTTTTGTGAATGCGTAAAATATTGCCAAATTTCATACTATCACAATTGCAATATTTGATTGTTGCGGTCTGTCTGTTGTTGCCTCGGTTATCGGCAGTTATATATTGCACTATCTCATCCTAACAAGCTGAGTACGAGTCAAAAGTTTCTTGCCAATTCGCTCTACTGTTACGCGTCGTAAAATGCTAAAATTCGCGCCAATTATTTCCATGCCGTATCAAGCGTTTTATCGCAACTACAGATTTGCGCGGAAAAGCCATGCTTATCCGTTACGAAACGCGCTAGCAAATACATTGTTTGCAAAGTTGATAGATAACGAAGATTAGTATTGATGTCAGATAAAAAGCTGTTAGAAGAGATTAAAAAGCGACGCACGTTCGCGATTATATCGCACCCCGATGCCGGTAAAACGACGATTACTGAAAAGGTGTTGTTGTTCGGACGCGCCTTGCAAACCGCAGGTACAGTGAAAGGGAAGAAGTCGGGTCAGCACGCCAAGTCTGACTGGATGGAAATGGAGAAAGAGCGTGGTATCTCAGTGACTACCTCTGTTATGCAGTTCCCATACAGCGATCACTTAGTGAACCTTCTTGATACACCGGGACACGAAGACTTTTCAGAAGATACTTATCGCACACTTACTGCCGTTGACTCATGCCTTATGGTAATCGATGCAGCAAAAGGGGTAGAGGATAGAACTCGCAAGCTGATGGAAGTTACTCGCTTGCGTGATACGCCAATCGTCACTTTTATGAACAAGCTTGACCGTGATATTCGCGACCCTATGGAGTTGCTGGATGAGGTGGAAACTGAGCTGGATATTTTGTGCGCACCAATCACATGGCCTATTGGCTGTGGAAAAAGCTTCAAAGGTGTGTATCACCTGCATCGCGACGAGACTATTTTGTATCAAAGCGGTCAAGGCCATACCATTCAAGACGTACGCATTATCAAAGGCCTGGATAACCCAGAACTTGATACTGCAGTAGGTAGTGACCTTGCAGAGACATTACGTGACGAGCTTGAGCTTGTGCGCGGTGCGTCTAACGAATTTGAGCAAGAGCTATTCTTGGAAGGACAGCTTACTCCGGTATTCTTTGGAACGGCGCTAGGTAACTTTGGTGTAGACCATATGCTAGATGGCCTTGTTGAGTGGGCTCCGGCGCCATTAGGTCGCGATACAGAAGAAGGCACAATTGAAAGCACTGACGGTAAGTTTAGTGGTTTCGTATTTAAGATTCAGGCGAATATGGATCCGAAACACCGTGACCGTATTGCGTTCTGCCGAATTGTTTCTGGTAAATACGAAAAAGGCATGAAGATGCGCAACAGCCGTTTGGGCAAAGACGTGCGTATTTCTGATGCATTGACTTTCCTAGCGGGCGATCGTGCACTGCTTGAAGAGGCTTACGCTGGCGATATTATCGGGTTACACAATCACGGTACTATTCGTATCGGTGATACGTTTACGTCGGGCGATAACTATCGTTTCACCGGTATTCCTAACTTCGCACCAGAACTATTTAAGCGCATTCGCTTAAAAGACCCGCTTAAACAAAAGCAGCTTTTAAAAGGCCTTATTCAGCTTTCTGAAGAAGGGGCCGTTCAGGTTTTCCGTCCTCTTGCTAATAACGACCTCATCGTGGGGGCGGTAGGTGTACTACAGTTTGATGTGGTTGTTGCTCGCTTAAAAGCAGAATACAACGTAGATGCACTTTATGAGCACGTAAACGTAGCAACAGCGCGCTGGGTATATAGCGACGACGAGAAAAAGCTGGATGAATTCCGACGCAAAGGCGAGCAAAATTTGGCCTTAGACGGTGGTGACAACCTTACGTATATCGCACCAACGATGGTGAATTTGCAGCTAGCGCAAGAACGCTATCCCGATATTCAATTTACCAACACGCGCGAAAATTAAGCTAGCAGAAACCAAGCTAGTTAAGATTAAGAAAGACAAATTATATTATGAATATACATGCACTATTAGTTAATCGTTTCACTGAAGCTCTACAAGAGATGGGCGTAGAAAACGCACCTGTACCTGTTTCGCGAAGTGCTAGACCAGAGTTCGGTGAATACCAGTTTAATGGCGCAATGGCGTTGGCAAAGCAGCTTAGACAAAAGCCTCGTGACATCGCTGAGAAAATTGTCGAAACCGTAAAGCTTGATGATATTGCAAGCAAGCTTGAGGTGGCAGGTCCAGGCTTTATCAACGTGCACCTGAGCGACTCATGGCTAGCAAATCAATGTGAATCGTCGTTAGACGACCCACGTCTTGGTATTGCCGCGTCTGAAGAGCAAAATATTGTTGTGGATTATTCTTCGCCAAACTTAGCTAAAGAGATGCACGTAGGTCACCTGCGTACAACTATTATTGGCGACGCTGTGGTAAAAGTACTTGAGTTTTTAGGTCACAACGTTATTCGTCAAAACCACATGGGTGACTGGGGTACGCAGTTTGGAATGCTTCTGGCGCACCTTTCAGACAAACTGCAAGATGAAGTGGCTGAAACAGCACTTTCTGATCTTGAAGACTTTTACCGTGAAGCAAAAGTACGCTTTGATGAAGAAGATGGTTTTGCAGACCGTGCACGTGAATACGTGGTAAAGCTTCAAGGTGGCGATGCTCAGTGCTTGGCGCTTTGGGAAAAATTCATCGACGTATCCATTGCACACTCTGAAGAAGTGTACGACAAGTTAAACGTAAGCCTAACCCGTAAAGATATTATGGGAGAGTCTGCCTACAACGACGATTTAGCTAACGTGATTAGCGACCTTAAAGCACAGGGGATTGCGGTAGAAGACCAAGGCGCGCAGGTGGTGTTTATACCAGAGCTTGCTGACAAAGAAGGCAACCCTGCGGTTTATATCGTTCAAAAGTCGGGTGGTGGCTATTTATACGCAACTACTGACCTTGCAGCTATGCGTTATCGCAGCGGCAAACTTAACGCCGACCGTACGCTTATTCTTACCGATGCCCGTCAGGCACTGCACTTCAAGCAAACGGAAATTGTGGGTCGCAAAGCTGGCTTTATGAAAGAAGAGCAAAGCTACGAGCATTGTCCATTCGGCATGATGCTTGGCAGCGACGGCAAACCATTTAAAACCCGTACTGGTGGCACAGTTAAGCTAGTTGAGCTACTTGATGAAGCAGTTGAGCGCGCGGGCAAATTAATTGCCGAGCGTGATAACGACCTAAGCGAAGCCGAGCTTAAAGAAGTGGCACGTAAAGTGGGTATTGGTGCAGTGAAATACGCTGACCTGTCTAAAAACCGTACCACAGACTATATGTTTAACTGGGACTCAATGCTCAGCTTTGAGGGCAATACTGCACCGTACCTTCAATATGCGTTCACGCGTGTGAAGAGCTTGTTCCGAAAGGCTGGCGTCGATATGGCAAGCATGCCTGTAGATATCAATATCACTGAGAAGCAAGAGCACGCGCTAGCTGTGTTGCTACTGCAGTTTGAAGAAGTTATCGGCATGGTGTCGCGAGAAGCCACACCGCATGTGTTGTGTACCTATTTGTACGACGTTGCCTCTGCGTTCATGACCTTCTACGAGGCATGTCCAATGCTTAAAGAAGGTATAGAGCCGAAAGTGCGTGATAGTCGTCTAGCGCTGTCAGCTCTTGTTGCCAAAACATTAGAGCAAGGATTAACGCTTCTGGGCATCGAAACACTGGAAAAAATGTAGTGTTCACGGTACAACTAAAAAAATGAAGTTGAAAAGGCTGACAATTATTGTCAGCCTTTTTTTATGTTTATACGTTAAAAGTATTTAGGACCAAATCGACACAGTCTAAAAATCTCAAAGTTTGTGTGTTTTGGGAACGTAATTTTTCAGTATTAAAAACAAAGACAGGAAACTCAAATGACTAAGATCCTTGCTTTTGCAGGCAGCACACGAAAAGGTTCGTTTAACCAAGCCATTATGAAAGTCGCGGCTGAGGGCGCGCGCGAGGCTGGTGCTGAAGTTACAGTAGTAGATTTAGCTGACTATCAGATGCCGCTTTTTAATGAAGATGAAGAGGCGGAGTTTGGCACGCCGGAAAAAGCACAGGCATTTAAAGAATTGTTGATGAGCCACGACGGTTTCCTCATCGCGTCACCCGAATATAACTCAAGCTACCCTGCATTATTGAAAAATGCCATAGATTGGGCATCGCGAATGAGCGAAGGCGAAAAACCACTACAGGCGTATCGCGGAAAAGTAGCCGGTATTATGGCGGCTTCTGCAGGTGGTCTTGGCGGAATGCGTGTATTAGTAGTACTTCGTATGTTGCTCGAGAACTTGGGAACTATGGTGATACCTAATCAGAAGGCCATTGCAAAAGTAGATACGCTTATGAATGATGATGGTGAAATTTCAGATGAAAAAACCATTAAGCAGCTGAAAAACTTAGGTAAAGAAACCGCTGAATTAGCAAAAAAAGTCGCGGGCTAGTGCTTTAGCGGCACTGCATTTTCTGTAACTTTCACGTTTTAAAAGATGTGGCATGAGGTGAATACCTGGCCACATCTTCCTTTCATTTTTCGTTATTACTTCTTTACATCAAAACCGTGCTTCTACGCAGTTTTTTGCATTGAAAGGCGCCTGCATTTAGCAAAAGTATGGCAATACCTCCTCGTGGTTTTATTAATTAAACGCATGGTTACGCCAGACTGTGATCGCCTTGATTATGAGTCCAAAGATTGGAGGTTACGTATTCTTGGACTATGATCTTAAGAGTCAAAACAAAATAAAACATGCTTAATGCCAATATGGATATAAACAGGCAACTTCATTTATCGCTAAATACAATCAGCATACTTCTAATCCTGTTTGCAGGTGTTAAGTGTAGCGATGGCAAAGCAAAAACATTTGAAGACCTGTCGGCTTCCCTCATGCAACACGTGCGCACTCTTCCTGGTAGCGAGTATGACTACAAATCACACGACTACTATACCTCGCTGTTGCAACTAGCCTTGTCAAAGACAGAAGCTGAATATGGAACGGCTGAGTTAACATACATTGAGGAGAGACTCGTTCAATCCAGAATAATGAAAGAGTTGTCTGGCAAAGGGAGCATTGACGTTTTTTGGACAGTCACCTCCCAAGAACGCGAGGAAATGGCCATTCCCGTAAGGGTGCCACTGCTAAACGGTATTATGGGGCTTCGCGTTTCCTTAATTCTTAAAAAGCGGATAGGTGAATTTTCTTTTCCCAGTATCAATGAACCGTTAACCGAGATGGTTGCAGGGCAAGGGCACGACTGGCCTGACTATCATATTTTGCATTCAAACGGCTTTTTAGTTCTGGGTACAAGTACTTACGATATGCTAGTTGAGTTGCTCAAGAAAAAGCGTATCGACTACTTTCCAAGGGCCCTTAATGAAGCCATTGTTGAACGGGAGGCACTTGAAAGTAGTGGAGTGATAATAGAGCCAAACCACGTTCTTTATTATCCTTCGTATATTTTCTTCTTTGTCTCTCAATCAAAACCTGAGCTTGCTGAAAGGCTTGAAAAGGGTTTAAATCTCGCCATTCAGGATGGAAGTTTCGCACAGTTATTCAACGCTTATATTGAAGTTGATAAGCTTTCTTCTGAACTCAATCTGCAAAATAGAACGATGTTCAGGTTGCACAATCCACTCCTTTCAGAAGAGACCCAGAAACTTTCGAAATCATTTAATGCTATTTCATATCTGCAAAAAACAGAGAGATGACATTGCACTAGACATGCAATGTAGTTCGAAATCGCGAGTCCATTTTGTGTTTGACTTTGCTTATGTATTTCTACAATCTATTTCTTGCAGGTAAACGACGAGCGGCGTTTAAAACCACGGCGTTTACCTTAAAAATACTAATTATAAATATAAAGGAATAATATGGACGTTAATAAAAAAGCGCTGCTTATTGCTAATGCGCTATTCATCTCTCTTTCCATTCAAGCCCAAACTTTAGAAGACAATACTGATGTAGTTGCCACGACATCAGCGGCATCGGAAGTATTACCTCAGGACGAAAGTACAGCACTGTCAGAAGAAGAACAGCAGCAACTCGCATACCTAAAATGGGCTGAAGAGTTTGAAGCCTCATTACAGTATCAAACTGGCGCTATTCGACTACCCGGTGGTAAAGCGAGTTTAGACGTCCCTGAAGACTATTATTATTTATCACCAGAAGATGCGAAGCGTGTTCTTGAAGAAGGGTGGGGTAACCCAGAAGGCGAGCTCACACTTGGCATGTTGTTCCCACAAAAGTATCGTGTGTTAGATGCGGATTCGTGGGGCGTAACGATAGAGTATGCTGACGATGGGTATGTGTCTGACGAAGATGCTGCCGATATTGATTATGATGATCTTCTCAGCGAAATGCAGGAGGACACGAAAGAAGAGTCTGTATGGCGCAAAGAGCAAGGCTATCCAGCTATAGAGCTTGTCGGGTGGGCGCAGCAGCCTTATTACGATGAAACAACCCACAAATTGTATTGGGCGAAAGAGCTTAAGTTTGGCGACAATGAAGCGAATACTTTGAACTACAACGTCCGCGCACTTGGGCGTCAAGGTTATTTAGTGATGAACTTTATTGCTAACATGCAACAGCTTGATGAGGTCAGTGCGGCTCGAGATGAAGTGCTTACTATGGCAAGTTTTAACGAAGGGCATAAATACAGTGAATTTAATCCTGATATTGACCAAGTTGCAGCTTACGGCATTGGGGGCTTAATTGCAGGTAAAGTGTTAGCGAAGACAGGCTTTTTAGCATTAGCCTTGGTATTCCTTAAGAAGTTTTGGTTTGTTTTACTTCTACCGCTTTACTGGTTAAAAAATAAAATCTTCTCGAAAAAGGCTGAAAGCTAGAAGTAGCTGAAAGTGAAGGTGGCTTAAGCCACCTTCACTGTATTTAGGAAAGCATCAAATTCACACGTTTCCCCAATATTATCTTTCACCCATTCATTATCGTAGTAAGTGTCTTTATAGCGTTCGCCGCTGTCACACATCAATGTGACAATAGAACCCGAAATCCCGCTTTCAGCCATATCTTGGGCTATATTGAGTACACCCCATAAATTAGTACCCGTAGAAGGGCCGGCTTTAATACCTATCTTTTCGTTAAGCCAATGCATTGTCGCTACACTGGCTGCATCGGGGGCACGCATCATGCTGTCGATAACGTCATGCTGAAATGAAGCCTCTACTTTGGGTCTGCCTATACCTTCAATACGGCTACCGCGTTGCGATGTGAGGGTAACGTCTTTGTTGTGGAAACTGTCATAAAAAACACTGTGTTGTGGGTCGACCACAACTAATTTAGTGTTTAGCCCTTTATACCTTATATAACGACCAATAGTGGCCGAGGTACCGCCAGTACCTGCGCTCATTACAATAGTGTGAGGCACAGGGTGAGGCTCAGCGCCCATTTGCTGAAAAATACTCTCCGCAATATTGTTGTTACCGCGCCAGTCTGTAGCGCGTTCTGCATATAAGAACTGGTCCATAAAGTAGCCCTTCATTTTACGAGCGATACGCGTTGCTTCTTCATGCATTTGTGTGGGGCAGTTAACAAAATGACATCGACCTCCGAAGCGCTCAATCAGTGCAATTTTACTCTGCGCTGTTGATCGCGGCATAACTGCTACAAATGGGATACCAATCATTCTTGCAAAGTATGCTTCCGATACTGCAGTGCTGCCTGAGGAGGCCTCCACTACAGTAGTGTCCTGATTAATTTTACCGTTGCACAATGCGTACAAAAAGAGCGAGCGAGCTAGGCGGTGCTTCAAACTGCCAGTAGGGTGTGTACTTTCATCCTTTAGGTAGACATCAACACCACTAATACCAAGCCTATCTAGTTTAATGAGGTGAGTATCTGCAGACCGCTGTACGTCAGCGTTAATAATTTGAATTGCTCGACTTACCCAGTTATGCACGGCGAATCCTCTATACGGTGGGGAACTTGCCTATTACAGTAGCAGGAAGACGTTGAAAAAATTATTCAAGAATTAGCGCTGTATTAAGTTTTTAGAGCATATATTTTTATTAAATTAATGTTGGGTAGCAAGAAATAACCTGCTCGCGTTATTTTATGGTTCTTCTTTCTTGGGGGAATGCAAGGAGAGTCGTAAAGCATGGCATTGTAGTGCGGTGTTGCGTCAATCAAAAGTTCTGGTATTTTTATGTGATATTATAACAATTTGAGTTTTTTCATGAAAACCTATTTATTCGCTCTATCTCTGGTGTTTACCTCTACCTCTGTTTTCGCAAAAGCCGTCCAGACAATAAAGGTGGCAACATTTAATGTGAGTATGGAGGCGACCAACTATTCGCAGCTAAATATGAAACCCAGTTCAGCGGTGCTTAAGCATGTACTTAGTAACGGTGACAATCAGCAAGTTAAAAACATTGCAGAGATTATTCAGCGTGTAAATCCAGATATTATATTGCTTAACGAGTTTGACTATATTTCAGACAAAGAGAAAGGTGTTGATGCCTTTGTACGCCGCTACTTAAATGTTTCTCAACAAGGACAGACCCCAGTTGACTATCCTTATACTTACATCGCGCCGGTGAATACAGGTGAGCCAACCCCCTTTGATTTAGACAACAATGGTGAAGCCACACAGTATGGAGGCGATGCTTATGGGTACGGTTTATATTCAGGCCAATACGCTATGGCACTGTTATCTAAATACCCTATAAAACATGAAGAAATACGCACATTTCAGTTTTTCAAATGGAAGGATATGCCAAACGCACTGCGTCCCATGATGGTGAACAAGCAAGGTAATGATAGTGAGGTGTCTTGGTATTCTGATGAGGAATGGAATGCTTTTCGACTTAGCTCCAAGTCGCATTGGGATATTCCTGTTTCTATTGGTGATGACACTATTCATATTTTGGCAATGCATCCTACACCGCCAAACTTTGATGGAGATGAAGACCGCAACGGAAAACGTAACAGTGACGAAATTCGCCTGATGGCCGATTACTTATCGCCAGGCGCTGGAGACTACATTTATGATGATACTGGTAAGCATGTTTCGTTAGATGATGATTCTCAATTTGTTTTAATGGGCGATTTTAATGCGGCTGATATAGGCGATAAACACCGTAAAGGGGTGATTGAACAGTTAATTGCTCACCCGCTTGTAAATGGTGCCGTAACACCTACTAGCAAAGGCGGTGACAGCGCATCAACGTTGCCCTACAGCGATCGCTTTACGGCATACTGGGGAGCGAGAGCCGATTACGTGCTGCCGTCTAAATACGGTATGTCGGTAATCAATTCTGGGGTATTTTGGCCAGAGAAAAGCAGTGACCTTCATCGTTTAGTTAAAGACAGAGCTGCAAGCTCAGACCACCGATTAGTGTGGGTGAGCTTGGCGCTAGAAAAGTAGACCTCAAGCTTATGCTATTTGCTCGTCGCTCTTGCCCAATGTGAAATAAGCTACCACGAGAAGGTTAGCAATAAACCACTGATCTTTGACAACAAAGTGGCCCAGGCCGTTAACTAGCGTGTCGCTGTTAAATGTGCCTGGTACGGTGAACATAAATGTTTGTGTCATCAGAAAAACGGATAAGCATGCAAAGCCGCTTGCAACAATAAGCGGCTTGTTTTTAATCGCGATACCAGCGCCAAGTAAAACCGTGAATAAAATGTCGAAACTACCTATTACGTTAGATGCCTTCTGTACAGTAAACACCGTGTATAGCCATGACATAAAAGGAGAGGTTTCAATTAAGCCAACAATGCCATTTGCCTCGAATTCATAAAACTTCATGCCACCAATCCATACCAACACCATAGCAACAGGTGCAAAGTTCATATAGGTGAGCTGCTTTGTTGTAAATTTGTCCCTGTAAAATAGAAAAGCAATAAGCGGTAAAACGGCTGCGTATTTTATAATGCCTTGACCGCTGCCAATTATGGGGAAGCCACCCAAATCTGCCACCCAGCGTGAGGGCGATAGCAACGTGAGCAATGGAATAGTTACGGTGATAAGGGCAAGAGAAAAAGGAATAAAAGCGGGAGCTAGGCGCATTCTTGCTGCTAGCGTTGTAACTGCAACGCCAATCATACCAAGGCCACTTAATGCTCCCAGTATTGTTGTGCTAAATATATCTGCTAGGCCATAAAAGCTAAATGTTGCTGTTATTGCTCGCGGGTTCGCACCAAGTAAAAGCGTGATACCTAATAAGGCAAAACTGAACGTAAGTAGAAACGTAACACCGTTTCTTGTTTGAGCAAGTGACATGAAGGCTCCATATGGTTAAGTTAGGCACACATAGACCTTATCAAATGAATAAAAATTTCATCACATCTATTTTTAGGACTACATAGCCCTGTAATTCCAATGGTTTTTTTACATTCACGTTAGTTGAAGTTGAAACTTATTTAAATAAAAGGGTCAGAGCTAAGAAGAAAAAAGGAAATACACCATGCGCTACTTACTTTTACTTGCACTATTTATTTTATCAGGATGTGGTGCAAGGCCTGTGCACACTATCCCTACCCCGGAAGACGTGGCAAAACTTGAGTTTACTGTCGACAAATCCTTACCTTTGGTTCAGCAAGCCTATTCTATTGAATCTGAAGAAGTGTGCGAAAAGAATGATGGTGAGTGGAAGCGGGTAGGGCGTCAGCAAAAAGATAGCTGCGTTTTAACGGCGGACGATGCGGGTAAAAGTTGTAAAAACAATAACGAGTGCCAGGTTGCCTGTGTAGCACAGCATGAGCCTGCTGTGTCAGGAGCAAAAACGCTTGGTGTATGCTTAGAGTCAACCGATTTATTTGGCTGTAGAACCTATGTTGCAAACGGCGTGGCAGAGCCCACGCTGTGTGTTGATTAACAAACATAGGCTTGCCCTAAGAAACCTGTTAGATAGTGTGCTTTTTCATAAAATTTTCTTCTCATGCTGCCATTGTTCTTTGCGCATAAACCATGACACACTACTTACATTAAACGGAAACTATATCAGGGAGTAAGCGTAATGCTTGCCAATATCGTTCGCTATGCGAAACCAATCCTTTTGTCACTCGTGTTTATCTTTATCTGTTTTGGTGTGCTCGATTTTATATGGTTAGGCATAGTTGCAGACAGCTGGTATCAAACAGAAATGGCACCTCTGTTGCGAGAGCAATTCATAACATGGCCATGGTTGGTCTTTTACGCCATGTATGGTTGCGTTGTTTTTGTACTTGCAGTGGTAGCCAACAGAGATAAATCGATGTTGTATGCAGGCATAGATGGAGCGCTTTTAGGTATTGCAAGCTATGGTGCATATAACCTTACTGCCTATAGCATCATCGAAGGCTTTACGCTTTTTATCATGAGTATAGACTGGGTGTGGGGCACTTGTTTAACCAGTGCAAGCGCAGTTGCTGGATGGCTAGGTTTTCAAATGGCTAGAAACGACAAGTAACGCTGAAGCTGTTATACATTCAGCGCTACTTTTTAAGGCTCTGTCTAATAACGAGTTTACGGTAACGAGTAGCGCAAAATACGCTTCAGTACACTTGAATACTGCTTGATAAAACTACCAGTATTGTAGTGCATGCCATGCTCTTCAAATATGGCTTTCACTTTCGGCGCCATTTCACGATACCGACGTGCAGGAATATCGGGAAACAAATGGTGCTCTATCTGGAAGCTAAGGTGGCCAGTTAATACGTGAAATACATTGCCGCCGCTTATATTTGAAGAGCCAAGTGCTTGTCTGTAATACCACTGGCCTCGTGTTTCGTCTTTACACTCTTCTTCTTTAAACGTTTCAACATCACCCGTGAAGTGGCCGCAAAAGATGATGGTAGAGGTCCACAAGTTGCGCAGAAGGTTTGCAAGTGCGTTTCCGGTTAACACCCAAAGGAAAAGCGGCCCTGCAAGTGCTGGAAACAACACATAGTCCTTTATCAATTGGCGGGCGCCTTTACTAAAAAAGCGTTGCTTTAGCTCTTTGTGTGTTATCGCATTTTTTCGATTTTCTTTCTTTTTACCAAAAAAGACACGCTCCGCTGCCATCTCGTGGTAAGCCACACCCCACTGAAACAACACACTCAACAGCATGTAAGTAACAAACTGCCAGAGGTTTTTAATGCGCCAACGAAAATCACTCGACAGCCTTAGTAAACCGTATCCAAAGTCTCGATCTTTACCAATAATATTGGTGTAGGTGTGATGCTCGTAATTGTGAACTCGGTTCCAACTTGAACCATCACAAGCAATATCCCACTCGTATGCCTTCGAATTGATGTGCTTGTCGTTCATCCAATCGTATTGACCATGCATCACGTTGTGGCCAATTTCCATGTTGTCGAGGATTTTGGCTGTAGCAAGGCTCAACACGCCTAAAACCCACAACAGAGGTTGCAAAAAACCGAGCATAAGTAGAATACGTCCGCTCCATTCACACACTCTTTGCATTAATATAATTCGCCTTATGTACTGCGCATCATCGCTACCTACTTTGGCGCGGGTATCTGATTTAATCGCATCAAGCTGAACGGCAAGTTTGTCGTAGTTAGGTGTTGATGATAATGCTGTATTCATTGTTTTTTTCATTACGACTGAAGCTCCAAATTAGTTACCGCTTGAGAAACACACAGCTGAATCAATTCTTCTGCGTTATCTGATAGCTCTCCTGTGCGTACATCCCGCACAACGCCTTGTTTTTTTACACACTGACACTGGTGACAAATACCCATACCGCAACCGAAATTAACGGGAATGTTTGCTTGTTGTAATTGTTCTAACAGCGTTTGTTGGTTATTAACGTTCAGCACAGTGTTGTCGTGGTGAAGCGAGAGTGTTTGTTTACTAGCGCTATTGGAAATAATGGGGCTTAGGGCTGCAAAATGTTCACTTTCTACGGTGATATGGTGTGAAGTAGCGTATTGTGAAACACTCTCATACAGTGACTGAGGGCCGCACACCATCCATTGATATGACTTAAATAACGGCAAGTGTTGTGAAACGTCACCATCTCTTTCCCTTGTTAATATACGAAAAGAAAAATTGGATACTGCTGACGCTATTTTCGACAGTTCATCTAGCAGTAAATGTTCATCTTGCTTTGCGTAATGCAGCAAATGAATGTCTGGAAGAGGAGAGGCCGTTGTATCTTGCAGGGCAAGATAATCTTCAAGCATAGCGATAAAAGGCGTGATGCCAGACCCGCCAGCCACCATTAACACAGGTTTATCAGTTGGAAGCTGAAAGCTGCCCTTAGGCGCTGAAATGTTTATCCACTGGTTTGTTTTCAATGAGCGAAGGTAGGGGGTAAGTGCGCCATTTTCCTTGACGCGTAACACCAATCGAATTTCATTATCTGTACTATGCCTACGCGCACCTGATGCAATAGTGAACACACGGGTTGTGAGTTTTCCATGCACATCAACAGTTAGGGCTAAGTGCTGACCTGCCTGGTGTACCGGCCACTTATCTTCAGTTGATAGCGTTATGTTAAGTGTATTGGCATTTATCTGCTTTATGCTGATCACGCGTGCGCGATAAAAGCCATCTCGCCACGCTGGTAAGAACCATTGCACCGCAGGCTCCCAATAGCCTTTCCACGTTGAATGGTGGAAAAGAGATTGGCTGATTTTTGAAAGGAACGATTTCACTTAGTTTATTGACCTTGAGTGATTTAGATGAAAAATTTCATTTGAGCGTACATGTGTACGCCAAATGAGCGAACAAGTGTAAGCTTAAATAAAAAAAGGTCAAGGGGGCATTCTTGGTCAGTTGTTGTCCAAGTGGTCAATTTTTAGTTGCACAACGTACCAATAGTCATTAATCTTCATTCCCCCTTTTGAAAAGTGGTACAGAAAATTGCTTGAAAATTTACGTCAAGACGTTGTGGACGCATACGAAAACGCGTTAGCGGCTCGAGAAAACTCTTATTCTCCGTATTCTCATTTTAAAGTAGGTGCAGCAGTAAAATTTAAAGGTGTAGATCAGGTTTTTTACGGCTGTAACGTTGAGAACGCCAGTTACGGCGCAACAATATGTGCTGAACGCAACGCTATATGGAGCGGGGTAGCAGCAGTAGGCAAGCAGGATATGGAATACCTTATCGTTGTTGCCGACCAGGACGATCCCGTTCCGCCGTGTGCGTTGTGCCTGCAGGTAATATCTGAATTTTATGATCCTAAGATGCCAATTTATTTAGGTAATTTAGAGGGGATCCGAAAGATGTATCTTCTTGAAGAGATTTTGCCCGTGCCGTTTAACAATTTCGTTGCTTAAAGCGGCACAGATGGTACGTCGTTTTACTAAAGGGAATTGAGAAGTCGTTAGCGTAACGGTTTCTCTAATACTCTTTACTTTTTCTATTTCTGTAAAGCCAAGCCCCTATGCCAACACTGGCAACAAGCACTGAAAGCCCTGGCCAAATAAACGAGACAGGTGCGCCATCGGGGCATTGAAGACTCATGGCTGAGCCTGCTAAATCGCTGCAGTCCACCATGGGGCCGATAGCAAGAAAAAGTAATCCAAATAGGATGCCTATAACGGCCGAAGATAAGTTGTTGAGTGACATTGTGATCCATTCTGGTGCAAAAAAAGCACTGATAATTTAATAAGGTGCAAGGAAACGCGATTGCAACTCTATGTATATGAACGCTTTTGCTGGAACCAAGTCAGTACGAAAGCCGTTTATCGACCCATTCCTATCGTTCAACGAAAACGTATCTAATACATGCAAAAACAAGATGGCAATATTTGCGCCAACCCCTATCAAAATTTCCTTAAATTCGGTACTATCCGCGGTCTTGAAATTTATGAATTAAGCGGTCTATGTTTGAAATAAACCCCGTTACCAATGCGATAAAAGATATCCGCGAGCGCACCGATGCGCTTAGGG
>ENA-OWNT01002171-OWNT01002171.1-seawater-metagenome-genome-assembly--contig:-NODE-2171-length-21184-cov-3.623727_pt1 | contig 21184 bp, 15 predicted proteins | sample MGYA00238136_ERZ651165 | MGnify/ENA primary metagenome ERZ651165 (study PRJEB26861, sample SAMN08777766) | seawater metagenome | isolation source: coastal seawater | place: USA: Florida | collected...
TCTTTGTTGGACTTCGAGTGAAGACAAACATTGTAGGATTTCTGCCCTCGCAAACTTTGTCATCCGAGTCAGCAAGCTCGATGAATTGTGTTACATGTTATGGGACAACTGCGCGAAGGGCTGGTTGTGCACTCACTGCAGCAACTTCATTCTTTGAGTTACAGCCCCCTCTGTGGAGTTCGTCCCGACACTACTACGAATGAGTAGGTCAAGGGTGCCCTGCAGCTTTTGCAAATCATCCTGCACAAAAACACAAAAAACCGGAAGGTGGCGGTTAACACTGTTGCGAGGAGCGCAGCGTGCACTCAACCAACAATACGCACCTGAAAATCTATTTCTTCAGCTAACCGTTTGTGGAGTGACACGTACAGTTCATCAATCCGGACGCTACGCCCAAGCCGATGGCCATACAAATCGCAGACTACTTTGCACACGTGTATCAAACCGGCGGCGTACTGCGGCATGGTTGTGTACTTGACGAGGAACCGCAATATCGGCTCCATTTCCTCTTCGGTACGATCTCGAAGCGCAATCAAGAGCCCACCATCTCGTCGTCTGAGCTCACTGATGATAGACATCACCACAACAGGGTCGTGTGTTGCTAGCGCTTCATCAAGAGCCGCCGTGTAATCGAATTTCCGAAGCGCTCTGTCATATGATTGCAGCTTCCGTGGACGTTTCGCTTTGAGGCCACCAGAAGCATTGCCAACTATATCGCCTGCGTCGGCCTTTGTGCCTTGGCCTCGGTTGAAGAAGCGACGAGTACCGCCATGCGGGGCCGGCGGTGGCCTCTTGCTCACACGGATAAGCGACTCGCCATGCCCAGTCTCGTAAGGACTTTGTTGAGAATCTTGAGCAGATTCGTGGATTTCCATTTTCCGGATTGAGACGATACCGGTGATAAGCCCAACTGCAAAATGGGCATTGTCGGGAGAGAACGATAGCGCACTGATACCATCCTGCAAATCATGAACAAATAAAGATGGTTAAGGTCCAACGGACAGACAACAGGGGCCCCACTCAAACACACGGCAGGCGCTGTGCAACACTGCGTTCATATGCGGCAATACCTGATATTTGAGGGCGTGCGAAATGCGATACGTGCTTAGGTCGTGAATTTTGATGTGACCGTCCAGTCCACCAGAGAGTAGGCGGGAGCCAGTTCCATCAACGGCGAGCGAAGTAACTGTCTTTTGGTGGTTGCTAAAGCAATGAAGCATTTGTCCTCCAGTCAGCAGGTCCCAGGCTTTGACGACGCTGCCGCCAGCGGAGAGCACTACGTTGCCTCCAGGAAGCACGACGATTTTTTCAATAGGTTCGCCATGGTCGATTGTTAGGGACGGTCCTTGGTTCTTGTCACCTTGTTGCGTTCTCAAGTCCCACAGTTTGACGGTGTGGTCATAGCCGCTGGTCAGCCACATGTCCGGGTTGGTGGGGTGGGCGGCCAAAGATCGGACGTAATCGGTGTGACCTTTCAAAGTACGAACACATTCTCCCGACGCCAAATCCCAGTAGCGCGCCGTCGTATCATTAGAGCCTGAGAGCACATGAACTTTTCCGTTCGAAAACCCCACGGTTGTGACTTCACCTGCGTGCCCCTTAAATGTGCGCATTGGTGGACCCGACTGCTCAGCTTGGAATACTTTGACGACATTTTGACTTCCTGCAGCAATGAGCTTGCCATCACCGCGATACACACCACAGTTGGCCGTTGCGGCAAATTTCGTAATGGTGCGTTTAAGACGGTGGTTCCGGCCGTTGTAAATGCAAATTTTTCCACCGCTTGTAGCAATGATATCGTGGGGCTTTGATGGCGAGATGTCGACGTTGTTCACCATGAAGTCCAACTTATGAGCTGCCGACAACTTGAACTTTTTCCAGTACCGTGCCTCGTTTGTCTCTTGCAGCTTGGGGCGAGGAAATCGAAGGAGCTGAAGACGCTGGAATTGTGTGCGGTGCACATTCTTCGTTGGTGCACAAGTGGAGAGAGTGTTTAAAGTTGACATTTTGGCAGGACCACAACTGTCAGTTCCCCACGAGCCTGACAATCGCCGAGAATTGACCACGCGATTGGCACGGCAGCGCCAGCCTCGGCCGACGTCGAAGTGACTCAAAATACGTTTATAAAATAACTTTTCTTTGAACAATTTCTTCTTTGTATTCGTATCGATGTTCTGTTTCGCATGGACTGACAATTGCCATCGCTGAAGTCGTTTTTGATCTCCGCTGGAGTCCATTGAATTCATTGTCTTATGACCGACTTTCGTCCTGTCCATGGGAACGGGAAACATGCACGATGTGCAATGCCTTTGCCGTCGCTGTTTCAATGTCTCGTGCACTTCGCTCTTCATCGTCGTTATTGTCGTGATCGCGGTCGCGGCTGTGGTTGTGGTCATTGTTGTTGTCATCCACTTCTTGGGTCATCGCTGTCATCGTCGTCGTCGTCGTCGTCGTCGTCGTCGTCGTTGTTGTGTGGCCATGCCAACCAAAGTTGGAAGTCAAAGTGTGGCCACTGCCTCACTCCATCAATCTTCCGTCACTCACTCACTCACTCACCCCACACACCACACACACTGCCAAAGAACATCCAACACCCAAGCATCACAAAACACCAAGCAGGAGTAAATTGAATGTACAGTACATAAAGCTGAGTTTTGATGAAGTCGACGATCGCTGTCGTGCACATTTAAAGCGCCGCCTAAAAAGCTCGAAATGCTCATGGATGTCAATCGTCAATCGAGTTTGAAGTTCTAAAGTGTAACCAAGTGGCATATACAGTACAATATTCACATTTTAAGTGACTCGCCAAATTCACTGTTGTGCACTAGGTAAGCGGCCGCTGAAAAGCTGGAAACCCTCCCATGGCATCCCTGTAGGGAAGGAAGGCGGGCCAGAGAAACTGAGAAACCAAACCGAAGAAACCTTCGTCGTGTCGTTCGAAGTCAGCTGACATTTTTGAGTGTTCGAATCGCATTGCGCACCGCCGCACCCCGACCACCGGTATTTCAACGCGACTGTGCGCCACTGTGGGTTCCACCCACAGCCTCCCACCGGTTTCGTTCAAATCACACCGCACTTTGAACTGCGTGAGTTTTACACATCAACTTTCGAAATACATTAGTATCAGTGGGAGTGCATGCTATGTCAAAGCGCAAAACTGAGAATGTACGTCATTTACACCAATTTACCTCCACAAACCAAGAACAGGCAGGCGTTGGCTCGCTGACATTGGCTGGCGCCGCTTGCGAGCGGGTGTCGGCTCTGAGTTCACGGTTTCGATGTGGGGCTGGGAGGGGTAGTACAACACTGCACTATCCCATACCACACCGGCAACAGCACTTTCACTCTCACTCACAGCAGCGAGCTCGTCAGGTGACTTTGAGTGAGGCGCGGTGTGAGTGAGTGGGCACCAACCATCAGCGAGCTGACTGCCTTTCACTGTCACTCACTCACTCACTCACGATGACAGCTCCACTTCTCTGAAATCAATTTACAGTACTGTACGACGTCATTACCATCGCAGTATTTCAGTAATTCACTTTCTCGCGCCATAACCCGGGTACCACATAATAAATTGCGACCTGAAAACCGGTGTTTACAAATGTACAGTACCGGAAAAGTGTAAGACATGAATGTGCAAAACGAGCGAACGAACGCGACGTCGTGCATGAATTGAGTGCGAGTGACTGACTGCCCGTGTGCTGCTGCGTTGCTCACCAATCCCTCCCTATCCCGCAGTGTCGAGGAAGGAGGGCGTTCGTTCGTTCGTTCGTTCGTTCGTTCGTTCACGCGTTCGACGCGTGATGTCCGCTCATTCAGCGCCCGAGCCGTCCTCGACTACTCTGTTCTTTCGTTCGTTCGTCGGCTCGTTCGCCGGCTCGTTCGCCGGTTCGTTCGCTGGTTCTTTCACTGATTCGTTCGCTGGTTCGTTCGCCGGTTCGTTCGCCGGTTCGTTCGCCGGTTCGTTCTCTGGTTTGTTCGCTGGTTTGTTTGTTGGATCTTGGAGTCGGCGTCACTCGCTGCGTTCGTTCGTTCGTTGTCTGTCTGGGAGCGGCACAATGTATGTGGTAGTTGAGGAACGAACTGTGTAGTGATTGCTGGCTGCACGCGTCGAGCAGTCTTGCATGTGGTCTGTGCTACAACGCATCAAGTCCTCCACAGCAGATCCGTGGAGCTAGCAGCCGGGCGTCCACCAGTCTATTTTGACGGCGCTGTGCTTTGGGATGCGCAGAAACCAAGTTAAAAAGTTGCAAAGTTGAGAATCGAGTCGGCGCGAATTGAATAAGAAGCGTGAAATCAAGAACAGCAGGAGCTATGAAGCTTCTGCAAACGGCCACCGTTGCGGCGGCAGCGCTGTGCAGTGCAGCCAATGCCCAGCGCCCCGTGCCTGCTTACATGGGCATGGAGGAGCTGACCCAACCGATTGTTGATGGGAACAGGGCCCAATTGAATGTCACCCGTCATTTTGGAGACAAACGAGTGCACTTGTCCTACGATGTGGAGCACGCAGATGATTCCTTCAGCTTGAAACTTGATGAAGTCGTTGGCCTCGACTCTGTGTCCTGTACCGCGGACGCCGTCACGTTGACGTTTAGCTCGGAGGAAGAAGCAAATAATGCCCTGTCATCGGTTACCGAAGCCGGACTCGACAAGGTGCTCATCACGGGCAGCCCGCAATGGGGTTGCAAAAAGCGTGTGCTCCATGAACAACCCCACCGAGCACGCCCTCTCATCACCCCTGATGGTGTGATTCTGCGCAAAGCATCGACAGACGATGTCGATCAGGATGGCGTCACCGTCACCATCAGCACGGAAGAAGCCCATTACTCGGACGTGTTCAAGAATGCGAACATCCGACTTCGCGCATCTGCCTTCCCAGCTGACGGTTTCCGACAGCACACGCACTCCTTCAAAGAGGAGGAGCAGGTGGAGGAACAAGAGGAAGAAGAACCTGTTGTGGACGAAACTCCCACAGCGCAAGACCTGTTGCTTGGAATGCCGGCTCGCTCCAAGCGTGCGTTGCTCACACAGCGAGAGTCCGTTCAGGAAGACGATTCTGCCGATCGCCGTAACTTGAAGTTCTGGAAGTGGGTCGAGAAAGCTGCGTCCTCAACTGCCAAAGCCTTTGTCAAAACAGTTTCCAAAGTTGGTTCAACCGTTGTCAAGGACGTTGAGACAGTTGGTAAGGACGTCGCGAAGGTTGGTAAGGACGTCGTTGATGTCGTCGAAGATGGTGTGGAGTTGCTTGTCTCGGGATCCCTCGATGTCGACAAGACCGAAACCCTGGGATCCCTCTCTTGGAACTACAATGGAGCAGGCGGTGCCTCTGAGTCGTCGATTGAAATCGGGACCGATTTGTACTGCGAGAGTTGCTACGCCCACGCGGAGCTGGACCTGATCCTCGATTTGGATATTGCTGACTACAAGGTGTCAACCTTCAAGGTTGCCGCAGAGGGCGAATTTGAAGCCTCTTTGACGACTACTCTTTCCGCCAGCTACACCAAAACTTTCACGTACAACAAGACTGTCGCAACATTGACGTTGCCCACCATCACGTTTTACATCTCTGCTATCCCCATCACCATCGACATCAGCGCTCCCGTTTACGTCGGCATTGATGCGACGATCAAGGCCGACGCCGAGATCAGCGCCACTGGCGCTGTTTCAGGCTCTGCCGAATTTGGATTGCAGTACTCAGACGGCAGTTTCGGGTGGATCAGCGACAAGTCTTTCTCCGCAACAGGAGGATTGACCGCCGCTTCCGCCGAGGCTACCGCTGTTCTCGACCTGTGGGTAATGCCTGTTCCGACGCTCACTGTTGAGCACATCGGCGGTCCCGACTTCTCGGTGAAACCCGCTTTGCAACTGACTGCCGTGGGCGAAATCAACCAAGACGTTCTGGAAGTGCTGGGCATTGAGGCAACCGATGACAACTCTGATGGCAGCCTCACTGACGAGTGCAGCAACGGTATCTCCCTCGCGGTCAGCCTTGGCGTTGAAGCGGCCATTGGCGCTGAAATCGATATCGAAATTTTGGACATGGAGGTGTTCGAATGGACGTCTTCTCAGAAGGTTGTATACTCCACCAGTGACCCCTTGACCTCTGGATGCTACAGCGCTGGCAGCCTCCGACGCCGTGCCACGCCAACTTCGCTGCTCGACGTGGAAACTTATGACACCCTGCAGGTTGGCGACTTGTTGTCTGGCCGAATCCAAGTGGACCAAGACGTGTCTTCCAAATGCTACGACATGTTCGGTGGCAACCCCTCGACCGACCTGCACATGCACATGCGCGTCGCTTCCCGTCTGGACGGGGCCGGCGACAACGGCGAGGACGTATTCTTGGTCGTAAACACAATCAACTACGCCGACAGTACGAATGCCACCACGACACCGTTCGCCTGCGTCCACCAACAAATGGCAACATGGGAGGTGTTCCCTGACACATATGCTGTGATGGAGCCCGCCGCCGATCAAGAAGGTGTCAACTACACGTCTTGCACGAACGGCGCTGTTCCGCAGTTGGAGTTCGTCTGCACTGGGTACGACGGCAGCGTCATCTGCGCGGACACATCGGCTTGTGTTGAAATCGAACTTTTCAAGGAGAATGACGGGCGCACGGGTGCGACCACTGTGGCCACCGCTGGCAAGGAAATCGCCACGAAGTGCTACTCTCTGACCAACCAAACCGACTGCTTGCAAACCTCATCCTGTGGATGGTGCGTGAGCGACGAAACGTCTGACGACACCAACGATTACGTGATGGGTTGCGTTCAAGGCCCCAACCCATACCGCAGTCTTCCGTGGCAAACGCCCTCCGGCGATCGCATCACCAACTGCAACCGTGGATGGTTTGGCTTCGACGATGCGCTGGCTTAAGAGCACGACGGTCTGGGGTGAACACAGATTCACTGCAGTCGCGGCAAGTTGTGTGTACTCAGTACTGTACCACAAGCACATTAAACTATAAACATGTAAGATTGTTTGATTGCAAGATTCAAACGAGGATTGTTTTGTACAGTTTTGTCATCGCCAAGGCCTCCAATGGATGACCTGCCCGTCCTGTTCGTCCAACCATTTCTGTTTCGCGGCTTCCAGTCGACGTTGAAGTTTCGCCAGTCGCCGCTTCTCTTGAAGCTCGCTCCCCTCGTCACTGTCGCTGCAACTGTCACTCCCAACGTCACTTTCGTCCTCCGAAGACGTCATTTCGTGCATCCAAAACTTCCAGTGCTCGAAGCCGTGTCGCTGCTCGTAGTCCTGCACAAAAGAAGTTAGTTTTGACCGTACGATGCCACATCAAATACGTGTAAACACAATGGCACATCAGTGCACATCACATACCTCAGCGCGGCTCGTCAACGACTTGGCATATGCAATTCTACTTCGAGCAGCAGCCGCCATTTGGCGACCGAAGTAAGCCCGGACGAATGCCTGTATTGTTGTTGCACATTTTGAGCGTACTAATCTGCGCTGCTGTCCCGAACGCTTCTTTGGCCGCCGTCGATTCAAAGCTTTCTCTTTTTGAGTACGCTTCGAGGGAGGATCAGATGATGCAGGTTCGCGCGTTCGGTTTACTTTTCGACGCTTCGACTTCAACTGCGTGCGTCGAGAAGTGGTGGCTTGACCCTTTTTGCTTTGTGGAGACTGTGAACTCGCTTTGGGAGCTGGCAGACTTGGCAATTGACCTTGGCGAGTTTGCACGACTGGCATGTCAGGCACCGCGTAAACTTTCTTTTCTGAAAACTCGAACTTGAGCTTGTACCCACGAGCAGGCAAAGGTGCGAGCTGTGTGGGACGGCGGGCTTTGCCTTTTGAGGCCTTAGCTGTACCAGCATTGGCGTTGCGTCGAGCAGCACTTGCCCTGGCGGCAAAATTAACACTCCGGCTGTGCTTCGTGCCATTTAATTCGAGAAGGAGCAACATATCTTCTTGTGGTAAATGGGAAAGGTCGATCAAGGCCTGCAGTTGCGAACTTTTATGCGGGGGCTTCGTCAGCATTGACTCCGATGCTTGTGACTCTTTTTTCTGCTTACGTGGTTTCGCCCGCCGAACAAGATTGCGTTTGATCATCGACGCGACCCCGCCGCGATACGCGGACATTATTGTCCTTGGCAAATACTTTGGTCTAACATCCGCGTTTGAACGTTTGAGGCAGCATTTTTTGCTCAATACCACTCAACGCTTGGCGACAACCATTTTTTGCGTTGGTTGCGTGATCGCATTGGGTGTGCTTTCTTTCTTTTTTGTTCGTTCGTTCGCTTGCCTTTTTTCTTGTTGATTTTCTTTCTTTCGTTCTTTCTTTCTTTCTCCTTGCGTCATACTGGTGCACTGTGAACAAAACCACGTTCGTCAGCAGTCCTCTAACTAAGGTAAATCACGCCGTCCATGGACAAGCCACAGCACAATTGTGACGTCGTCACAAACGCACAAACGACATGAACGGTAACAACCGTAACGATTCATCGACGTTTCGCAGCAGTAGGTGAGCAGTTGGGTGTGGGTGGGTGAACGGGTGGGTGTGTGTGTGAGTGAGTGGGTAGAATGAGTGGGTGTGTGTGTGGGTGAACGATGAGTGAGTGAGTGGTGGAGTGCGACGAGTGAGTCATCACACCAACCAACCACCAACCACCAACCACCAACACCCGACATGTCATGTGATGATTTGATGTCATGTGGTCATGTGGTCATGTGGTGTGGTACGTGTGTGGTTGGTTGTTGTTTTGTCATGACGTCGTTAATTGCACGAGCATACTCGTGTACTCGATTACTCGAGTACAATACACTCTCATCAATCATTCGATTGACTCATCGTTCCAAACGAAACATCTCTGCTCATTTTGTGTTGTCCGAGGCGTTGAAAAAGTAGATGTACCCGTATCAATGTGTTTTGTTTGTTTGCTTGTCTCCAATTGCGCACAGTTCATTCAGAATTTGTTTTTATCGTGCACACGCAATGTACTCTTAGAGCTGCCAGTAGATCCACGTCGATCTGGCAACCAGTGATGCAGAGCAGCAGGTACAATCTTGTGCGTCAAAGGGTTTAAACGGTACATTTTGCTCCAGGGCGAGCCCGTAAACCACGGCTGCATTACGGAATTATATTTTATCACAGGGTGTTCGGCATGGCTCAAAAGCAGACAAGCCTTACTGCCAGGCGCTGGTGACAACTTTCGGTGGAGGCGGTGCACGTCGAACGGTAATCTTCGCCTTCTCAGCGTTTTTCAGTTTGTTCACGAGTTGCAGCATTGTGTACACTTCTTCACCGTCAACCTTTATAATGAGATCGTACTCACGAATTCCTGCAACCTTCACGAAAAGACGAAAAGTTACTCCAAAAACATTGCGAGCGATGCAATACACCGGCACGCGACACACCTCTGCCGGTCCCGCACGACCTGTCCCATTGTGGTAGCTGACAAGTTTGTTGACCATGATGCAAGTTGACGCTTTCCGGTGCGCCGGGACATCTTTGCGCCACATCATGGCGCCAACTTCAATCAAACGTGCCCCTAGGCCTATGCCGCCCATGCGACCAGGATCAAGATCCACCTGCAAAGTTCCAACGTACGCCCAATAAAGCAAAGTTTTTGCTGACATTTGACTTCACACAAATACGTACTTCACAGTGAAATTGCCGTTGCGTGGACGGCCGTACGTCAGACTTGACGACTCGGTGCAGAAGAACGGATGGCTATTCACAACACAACATTACCAGTAAATACACCTCAAGGACCACAACACCATACGTGTGGTCACCAAACTAACCGATTCCTTCCCGTGGACTGCTTCCGAAAAATCGATTGTTGAGAACACAAGATGGTTGTTCACAGCAACGATGGTATCGTGGGGCTTAATGCCGAACCGATCGCCGCGTGATCCCGGGCGCACAAAATTGACCGTCAAATACGCCTGTGAACACGAGGGCACATCAATGGCGTCACACATTCTGGCAGACACTGAGGAGTGTTGCTCAACACTTGCGTACCTTTTCGACTCCATATCCTTCATTGCCGCTGCCGTAGATTTCGCTGATGTTAATGCCAACAGGCTCGTTTACATCGCCACCCTGTGTAAAGAGCGCCATCAGAAACAGCGGATTGCAGACGAACAAGTCTGATTCCATGAACGCACCAAGACCACTGTGGACACTTCAGGTTCCCATCCGTCCATCCCAGACAGCTTGCTATGCGCATCGACGTCAGGCAGCCAGCGAGGAGCTCGCTTTCGCTTGTGTGATGGAGTGCGAGTCCCCTTTTGCGTTATTCGCTCGACTAACAAAACTACATCTTCCATATACTTCGCTTCGTCAACCTCTAGAGAAAATTCCTTGACTCCGCCAATGACCTCGAATCCATTAATTTGAATAATGCGGTCTCCAACCTGAAGTCCAGCCTAGGTCGACGAAACATGTGACGTGGCGATAATTACGAAAGCAATGGCAATCAGGTGGACTCACCGCAAGGCCCGGTGACATTACTTCAATGCCATCATCATCTTCACCGTCATCGCGGTGCTCAACCAGTTCGGTGTACAGACCACCAGCTTCATCGCCGTTCTCGGTGCCGCCGGCCTCGCGCCAGATAATCACCCCGTCGCGATCGAGGATGTAGGCCATAGGAAGGACCCCCTCGGGGTCCCACACCGGAGCGAAGCTGCCGTCTACATCAGCGGCCACGGGGAAGGTCAGCTCCAGGCCCTCCTGCCACAGGGCGGCGTCCTCGGCGGTGGGGACTTCGCCGTAGAGGTTCTCGATCACCACGCTCACGGGCAGGAAGCCGTCAGCCCCGTAGGTGGCGTAGAGTTCGTCGATGCCCTCGACCAGGGCGCGGCAGGACGTTCACCACAGCGCCGCGATGTCCACCAGCGCCACCTTGCCGCGCCGTTGCTTTGCCGGCGTGTCATAGGCCACGGCGGCGTGGTCCTTGAGGTTGTCCCGGTTCACGCCTTGCTGCATCCAGACCTCGGCGCGGACACCCGACAACAATAGCCGATCCCAAAGCGAATGCGGAACCACCTGGACCGCGGTCTGGCCGGTGACCAGTTGACGTGTGTGCAGGTGATCGACAAAGGACTTGTCCTGCATCTGGCTGAGCGTTTGCATCAACCCGTTGCACGCCGACATCAGCGCGTAAGGCCCCGAAATCCACTCCTCCCCCACCAGCGGGGAGCCGTCCGGGATCTGTTTCTTGCGGGCCGCCGTTTCGGCCCAGCCCTGCGCGACCTGCTGAACGCCGTCCTTGACCTGCGCCAGCAGGGCGATGCGTTCGTCGACGTCGGTCTGCGCCCAGCGGTCCTTGGCGGCATCCAGCGTGTTCAGAGCCTCTTCGTACTCGCTGACCCAGATCGGCTGCGCCTCGGTCTCTCTGACGGCGGTGTTCATTGTGTGGCCTCCGTTTCGAGCAGCACGTCACCGAATTGTTCGCGCAGCTTGTTCTTCAACATCTTGCCGGTGCCATTCAGCGGGATCGCATCGGTGAACACCACCATGTCGGGGATCTGCCACTTGGCCACCTTGCCCTCGTAGAGGGCCAGAACATCCGCCGCGCTGGGGTCGGCCCCTTCGGCCTTGACCGCGACGATGATCGGGCGCTCGTCCCACTTCGGGTGTTTCGCACCGATCGCAGCGGCCATGGCCACGCCCGGATGCGCCACGGCGATGCCTTCGAGATCCACCGAAGAGATCCATTCGCCGCCCGATTTGATGATGTCCTTGGTCCGGTCGCGGATTACCATGTAGCCGTCCGCGTCGATGGTCGACACATCGCCGGTGTCGAACCAGCCGTCGTCGGTCAGGGCGGTCTGCTCCTTGCCGAAATAGGTCTCGACCACCCAATGGCCGCGCACCTGCAACGCGCCTTCGGCCTTGCCGTCGTGCGGCAGTTCGTTGCCGGCGTCGTCGACGATGCGCAGGTCGATGCCAAAGGTCGGGCGCCCCTGCCCCAGCCGCAGCGCCGCCATGACGTCGGCCTCAAGGTCCAGGTGCTTGCCCTTGATCTGATTGGCGGTACCCAGCGGGCTGGTTTCGGTCATGCCCCAGGCGTGAATGGTCTCGCAGCCGAAATCATCACGGAAGGTGGCAATCATGGACGGGGCCGCAGCAGATCCGCCGATCACGTTGCGTTTGAGCGTTTCCATCTTCGACCCCGATTTGGCGGCGGCGGCCAGCAACATCTGCCAGATCGTCGGCACGCCCAGCGCCAGCGTCACCTTTTCGCTGTCGATCAGTCCCAGCAGGCTGTCGCCATCCAGTCCCGGCCCCGGCATCACCAGCTTGGACCCGATCATCGCCGCCGCATAGGGAATGCCCCAGGCGTTGGCGTGGAACATCGGCACCACCGGCAGGATGGTATCGGAGGCCGACAGGTTCAGCGCGTCGGGCAAGGCAATGGAGAAGGTATGGATCATCGTCGAGCGGTGATAATACAGCACGCCCTTGGGGTTGCCCGTGGTGCCGGAGGTGTAGCACAGCGAACAGGGCGTATTCTCGTCCAGTTCGGGCCAGTCGGCGGGCTCTTCGCCGACCAGATCGTCAAAGAAGATCACGCCCGGCACGGCGGCGGCGACCTCGTCGTCATGGGGGCCCATATAGATGAAATGTTCGACCGTTTTCATGTGTTCGCGGGTGCCGGTGATCAGGGGCATGAACGTCTTGTCAAAGAACAGCGCCTTGTCGGCGGCATCGTTGACGATAAAGATCAGCTGTTCGGGGAACAGGCGCGGGTTCAGCGTGTGACAGACCATGCCGCCGCCCGACACGGCGAACCAGATCTTGAGATGACGGTGGTTGTTCCAAGCAATCGTGCCGATACGGTCCCCCGGCTGCAGGCCCAGCTTTTGCAGGCCGGCCAGCAGGCTTCGCGATCCTTTCTCGACCCCGGCCCAGTCGGTGCGGGTGATCTGGCCGCTGGTTTCGCGCGATACGATTTCGGTATCGCCGTGGAATTTGGCCGCGTGGCGGACCAGGTCGCTGATTACCAGCGGTTTGTTCATCATGGAGCCGAGCATGGCATCCTCCCTCATATCCGTGATTGCGCGCGTTGCGATCGGCGACGCGCGCGGGAAACTTCGTGCTACTCAGCCGCGACGGCTGACGGGCTGTGGTCCGCCTTGATCATGTCGGCGCATTTTTCGCCGATCATGATGGTGGGGGCATTGGTGTTGCCCGATACCAACAGCGGCATGACCGAAGCATCGGCCACCCGCAGCCCCTCTATCCCGCGCACCTTCAGGTCCGGGGTGACGACCGCCGTGTCATCAACGCCCATCTTGCAGGTTCCGACCGGGTGATAGACGGTGTCGGCGCGGTTGCGGATGTGCTGCTCCCACTCGGCGTCGGTGGTGTCGTCGTTCACCCCGAACAGCTCCTTGTGCTTGTATGTCCGCATCGCCGGCGCCTCCATCACGGCACGGGTCATCTTGGCGCCCTTGATCAGCGTGCTCAGATCGCGCTCGTCGCTGAGAAACCGGGGATCGATACCCGGCGGTGCCATCGGATCGGCGCTGTGCAGAAAGACTTCGCCCCGCGAATGGGGCCGCAGCACGCAGACATGGCAGGAATAGCCGTGCCCCATGTGAAGTTTGCGCGCATGGTCGTCGACGACGGAAATCACAAAGTGCGTCTGTACGTCGGGACGATCGAGACTTGGGTCCGTCTTGAAGAAACTGCCGGCCTCGGCGATCGTCGAGGCGATCATCGAGTTGCCGTCCTTGCGCCATTTCAAGATCTCGCCCATCAGCGCAACGCCTGCCCGCAGACCCAGCCCGAGGTTGTCGCGGTCCTTGGTCTTGTAGGCGAGAATGAAGTCCAGGTGATCTTGCAGATTCTGCCCGACACCGGGCAGTTCATGCACCATCTCGATACCGTGCGGCTGGATGTCCTGTGGGCGCCCCACCCCGGACAGCATCAGCAGTTGCGGCGACTGGAACGCGCCGCCCGACAGGATGACCTCGCGGCTGGCGCGCACTTCCCTGTCCTGTTTGCCCTGGCGGTAGGCAACGCCGACCGCCCGCTTGCCCTCGAACAGGATGCGCGTGGCGTGGGCGCCGGTAATCACAGTCAGGTTTGGGCGTTTGTCGAGAACCGGAAACAGGTAGCCGGCGGCTGCGGAACAGCGTTCGCCGTTCTTGTCCGGCGAATGGAAAATCGTGCTCTGGTACAGGCCCGCGCCCTCGTTGTCGCCGGTGTTGAAATCCTCGGTCCGGCGCATCTGCATCTGCGTGCTGGCCTCGACGAAGGCCTCGGAAATCGGGCGGGGACGCTTTTGGTTCGAGACCTGCAAGGGGCCGCTGTTGCCGTGGAAGTCATCGCCGCCGCGCACGTTGTTCTCGGCCTTCTTGAAATAGGGCAGCACGCTGTCCCAATCCCAGCCGTCGCAACCCAGATCAGCCCAGCCGTCATAGTCCGCCTTTTGACCGCGCACGTAGAGCATCGCGTTGATCGCCGAGGAACCGCCGAGGCATTTGCCGCGCGGCTGGTAGCCGTTGCGCCCGTTCAGACCCGGTTGCGGCACGGTTTCAAAGGCCCAGTTGTTGATCTTGGGGCGCCCCGGCATCATTGCCACCACGCCGGCGGGCGCGCGCACCAGGATGCCGTTGCCGCCACCACCAGCCTCAAGAAGGCAGACGGTCATCTTTGGATCTTCCGACAGACGAGACGCGATGGTCGCCCCTGCCGATCCGCCTCCGACGATCACGAAATCATATGGCATTCTGGTCTCCTCCACTTCGGTTGCGGCGGCCTGGGTGGCACACCCAATTCCGCCGGCGGTCCCGTCTCCCTCGGGGCCGTTACTCCTCTACCGATCCAGCGACGGATTTCGCGGGCTTTGGTCTTGGCACCGCGACACCCGTCAAGCCATGAATCGGCCTCCGAGGGGTACAAGACGAAAAATTTGGACAAAAGTCCAGAAAAATTGTTTAGCCCAACCGCACACCGATCAAACGGCATAAATCCGGCGACTGAGAAAAACGAATTCGGCTTGTTTCCTGGCTGATTTCAAGACCCGTGGCTGATCCCGGCTTCGAACGCGAAAGACGGTAAATCCGGGCCATACCAGTAACTGAGCCGACCACGCCTGTGAATCGGGCGGAGTGACAACCGTGGCCCGCTCGGGGCGGGAAACCGTTTGTCAGGAGGGGCGCGAGCCGTCCCGCCGGGCCCGTTTACGGGCCTTGTAGGCCCCCCAAATCAGGCTGCAAAGGTAAGCCACCGTAATCAGGATCATTGCAGCCCAGGGGTAAGTCATGAGCCCGACGGCGGTCAGCACAGCCCCCAAAAGCAAGAGATGTGTGTGCTTGCGCGAAACATAGACGCTTTTGAACGAGAACGTCGGTATCCGGCTGATCATCAACAGCCCGACCGCAAAGATATACCCCGCCACGACAAGCGGATGTATGGACGGCATTTCCGGGAACAGGAATGACACGAACATCGGCAGCATGACCAGGAACGCCCCTGCCGGGGCGGGCACGCCGACGAAAAACTGTTTTTCCTTGTCCGTCGGAACCAGGCGGCTGGTGACGTTGAACCGCGCGAGCCGCAGCACGCAACAGACGGCATAGGACAGGACCGCGATCCATCCGATGCTGTCGTAATCAGGGAAAGCCCAGGCATTTAGGATCAGCACCGGCGCCACGCCAAAATTGGCGAAATCCGCGAGCGAGTCGAGTTCGGCGCCAAAAGGGGTCGGACAGTTCAAAGACCGGGCAAGGCGCCCGTCCAAACCATCCAGCACACCCGCGACCAGGATCAGTTGCACCGCTGTCTGGAATTCACCCTGATAACCGAAGCGGATCGCCGTCAGCCCGGCGCAGATCGCCAGGATGGTCAGCAGATTTGGCAACAGCTGGATGACGCGAACGCCGGTGGGCTTGGTGTCCTGAGGCAAGATCGACATCGGTCAGTCCACCCTGGCCACGCGCGGCGGTTCGCCAGACGACAGATCGGCCAGAACGGTTTCCCCCGAGATCATGGTCTGTCCCAGGTCGACCATCGGCGAGACGCCTTCGGGCAGGTAGACATCAAGGCGCGAGCCGAAACGGATCAGGCCAAAGCGTTCGCCGGTGCGCAGCTGATCACCGGTCGAGGAGAAGCACACGATCCGGCGCGCCACCAGTCCGGCGATCTGGACCACCGCGATCTGGCGGCCGTCTTCCATTTGGATACACAGGCTGTTGCGTTCATTGTCTTTGCTGGCCTTGTCCAGCGAGGCATTCAGGAACTTGCCCGGCCGGTAGGCGATCTCGGAAATCTCGCCGCCGATGGGCGCCCGGTTCACGTGGCAATTGAAGACGCTCATGAACACGCTGACCCGGGTCAGCGGCGTGTCTGCCATGCCCAGTTCAGGCGGCGGCACGGCCTTTTCGATCAACGACACAACGCCGTCAGCCGGGCTGACGATCAGCCCGTCGCGCATCGGTGTCGCGCGTTTGGGGTCGCGGAAGAAGTAATAGCACCAGATCGTCAGACCGACCCCGATCCACCCCAACGGTTCGGCGATCAGAAACAACACCACTGTGATCGCGGCAAAGATCGCTACGAACCGACGTCCCTCGGGATGCATCGGTTTCAGAAACGTGTCACGCAGCCTCATGAAAGTACTCCTGCAACAACGCGTTCATCGCTGGGCGAAGTATCGATCCAAGAACCATGAAAAGGAAACACAGGCCGTTCACTCCTATCGTCAGGGCATCCGCGCGAGTACCGGGTGCCTTGGCTGTTCCGGCCCTTTTCCGGCCAGCCAAGCCCGGTCGATCAGGGCTTCTATCGCGGTGTTCATGGCTTTTAACGCCAGATGGGGGGTAAAGACTACTAGAAAAGCGATGACCTGACCGAGCGGAAGATCGCAGCTGTTCGACGATCTGCGACCCGATGGGAAATATAGTCCGCCCTGCCGCTCCGGCCACAGGCGCGGGTAATTTCCCCGCCCCGCAGGGCGCGGGCGCAGAGATCTCACGTTTCGACCTGGGGCTTTGACGGCGTACCCGCGGGCAGTGGCCACGAACCGAGCGCCGTGCCCGAAGGTTTCGAGCCGCGCGTGGGGCGGGAAACTTATTAAATCACTTTTATTTATTAATTGACAGACACGAGGGAATCAGCGACGGTCCCCGGCCAACGGAAACCGGCAGCGATCGGAACAGTGATGGGACAGGCGGCGGACCCGGCGCGCGTCAGAACCGAGGTGAGCGACGGGCCTCGTGGGTCGAACCAAAGCGGAATGCGCGCCCACAACGAGCGCGCGGTCCTGGCCTTGATCCGGCAGACCGGCGCAATGGCAAAGGCGGATATCGCACGCCGGACCGGGCTGTCTGCGCAGACCGTTTCAGTGATCATGCGCGGTCTCGAAGCGGATGGGATGCTGGTGCGGGGGGCGCCGGTGCGCGGCAAGATCGGGCAACCCTCGGTTCCGATGAGCCTGGCGGCCGATGGTGCGTTCTTTCTGGGCCTGCAAGTCGACCGGCGAAACCTGCAACTGGTTCTGACCGATTTCCTGGGCCATGTGCATCAACAGCTGGGGGTCAGACACCCCTACCCCACCCCCGACGGAACCGTGGACTTTGCCCTGGATGCGATCGCCCGGATGAAAAGCGAGCTGTCGGCCGAGCACCGCTCGCGTATTGCGGGGATGGGCATTGCGCTGCCGTTTCAGCTGTGGAGCTGGGCCGAGGCGCTGGGTGTCGAAGACGCGGACATCGCCGGCTGGAAAGAGCGCGACATCGCGGCCGAAATCGGCGCAGCCGCCGATTTCCCGGTGTTCATGTGCAACGACGCCTCGGCGGCCTGTGCTGCGGAGCTTGTGTTCGGCGATCAGGACAAACCGCGTGACTTTCTCTATGCCTTTGTCGGTTACTTTGTCGGCGGCGGGCTGGTTCTGGACAACGCCCTGTATACCGGGCCCGGCGGGAACGCGGCGGCTCTGGGATCAATGTGTATTCCCGACCCCGATGGCCAGCCGCGCCAGTTGATGGATGTCGCATCCCTGGCCACGCTGGACCGCACACTGTCTACGGCCGGACATAGCCCGTTGATCTGGGACAGCCCGGAAAACTGGAACCTCCCGCCTCTGATACTGGAGCGCTGGCTGGACGAGGCATCCAAGGGGATGGCCGACGCCATCATGTTGTCAGTCTGTATGATTGACGTGCAGCAGGTACTGATCGACGGCTGGATGCCAGCCCAATTGCGGGCCGAACTGGTAAGGCGCGTCAAACACCACCTGTCCGGCGATACTCTGGCGGGTGTCGCGCCCCCGGATGTCCGAGAGGGGTCGGTCGGACCAGATGCGCGCGCGCTCGGCGCGGCAAGCCTGCCGCTCTGCGAACGTTTTCTCATCAACCATACCTCAATTCAAAAAGGCCCGCCCCGATGATCCTGTGCTGCGGAGAAGCCCTCGTTGATATGATCCCGACCCCGACCGACAGCGGTCGCGACGGGTTCGTCCCCCATTCTGGCGGCGCTGTGTTCAACACGGCAATAGCGCTGGGTCGGCTTGGCGTGCAGACGGGAATGCTGACCGGTCTGTCAACGGATATGTTCGGCCAACAGCTGACCGATGCGCTGCAGGCGAGCCACGTCGACACGTCGCATGTTGTCACGTCGGACCGCCCGACCACACTGGCGTTTGTGAGGCTGCTGAACGGTCATGCGACCTACAATTTCTTTGACGAGAACTCTGCCGGACGCATGTTGGCCGAGGACGACTTGCCCGTGCTGTCGAACGAGGTCTCCTCGCTCTATTTCGGCGGCATCAGCCTGGCCAGCGAACCCTGTGCAACCACCTATGCGACCCTTTTGCGGCGGGAAGGCACGGACCGCGCGGTGATGCTGGACCCGAACATACGCCCTCAGTTCATCCGGGACATCGACCGGTACCGCGAGCGGCTGGATCAGATGCTGGCACTGACGGACATCCTCAAGGTGTCGGACGAGGACCTGAACTGGATCCTGCCCGCGCCGCTGGCGCTGAGCGACAAGGTGAAGTTGATGTTGGAGAAGGGACCGGGCGTCGTGATCCTCACCCGAGGCGGTGACGGTGCGACCGGTTATCTGGCCGACGGAACCGAAGTCACGGTACCGGCCACCCGCGTGAACATCGTCGATACTGTTGGGGCGGGCGACACCTTTAACGCGGGCGTGCTGGCCAAACTCTCCGATCTCGGAGCCTTGCGGAAAACCCGCCTGAAACATCTGCCTGCCGAATTGCTGGAGCAAGCCCTGGCGCATGGCGCACGTGTCGCCGCGGTTACCGTTTCACGGGCCGGGGCGAACCCGCCCTGGGCCGACGAACTCTGACACTGGCGCGGCTATCTGTATCAGAAACGAGCGCATTGCGTGGCTCCCGCCGTCAAGACGGTTGTTGGCGGGAAATTTCCTTGACGTTTCACCCCCGCCCTCAGTATCTTTTCAATACTTTACGCGCGACATAAAGATAGGCAAATTGGGAAAAATGGTCCAGCCGAAAATTCGCAATATGGAAGAATTCGCAGCTGTCAGCGGGATTTCCAGACCGACCGTCTCGAAATACTTCAACGATCCTGACAGCGTTCGGCCCTCGACCCGGCAAAAGATCGAAGCCGCGCTGGAACAGCATGACTACCGCCCGAACGTCTTTGCGATGAACCAGAATCGGCGCAAGACCAAGAACATCGGCGTTGTCGTTCCGAACCTTGCGGACCCGTTTTTCTCGGAGATCGGCCGACGGGTTGAGCTGGCCTGTATCGATGCCGGTTACAGCCCGATCTTGCTAAGCTCGCACGGTATCCCCGAAATGGAGAGCGATAACCTCGAGTCGCTTCGGTCTCTGAAACCTGCCGGGGTGCTGCTGGCCCCGTTCGGACGCATGTCGAACAAGGACGCGGTGCAGGCGTTTGACCGAGATTTTCCACTGGTTCTGTTCGATGCCAACATGAGCGACACCGGACAGGCATACTTTGGCACCGACAACTTTCAAAGCATTGATTTAATGGTTGAATACCTGTGCCGCAGCGGGGAACCGCCCTGTTTCTTCGAGATGAAGTCCCCCTCTAACCCCAATGCCAACAAGCGCCACCAGGCCTATGTCGAAAGCATGGAGCGGCATGGGCAGACACCGCATATCTTTCAGGCCGAGGGCGAGGGGTGGAATTTTGAAGAGATCGGCAAGGTCGAAGGCGGGCGCCTGCTGGCCTCGAATGCCTTCAAGACCGAGACGGTCCTGTGCAGCAACGACCGGCTGGCCATCGGCATGCTGTCGGCGGCCTATGCCCTGGATCTGCGCGTCGGCCACGGCCCGGGGTGCCATCTGCGGATCGCGGGCCATGACGACCACCCGTTTTCACGATTTACCTGCCCCGCCCTGACGACCATCGCGCAGGATTACGAGGCCATCGCGAATCGTGCGGTCAGAACGCTGTTTGAAATGCTGCAGGTCGATGAGCGCCTGCCAACCCGTGTGGAAATGCTGTTCGAAGGACGCCTCGTCATGCGAGACTCGGCCTAACTATATATAAAACAATCACAAACCGATATTCTTGACGCGCGTAAATTTTTAATTGACTTCGCGTTGCGATGGTGGCTAGGCTGAATGCCATCATCCAACGAGGAGGAACATTGAGGATGTCATTCAAAACATCATTGCACGCAGCGACCGCCGTGACGCTTGTCATGGCCGGAAGTGCGTTCGCCGAGACGCTGACCATTGCAACCGTGAACAACGGCGACATGATCCGCATGCAGGGCCTGACCGATGACTTCACCGCCAAGACCGGCCACAATGTCGAATGGGTGACCCTTGAAGAAAACGTGTTGCGCCAGCGCGTGACCACCGACATCGCCGCCAAGGGCGGTTCTTTCGACATCATGACGATCGGCATGTATGAAACACCGATCTGGGCCAAGAACGGCTGGCTGGTGTCGCTGGACGATCTGCCGGCGGAATATGACGCCGACGACATCCTGCCCGCCATGCGTGGCGGCCTGTCCCATGACGGGACCATGTATGCCGCGCCGTTCTACGGCGAAAGCTCGATGATCATGTATCGGACCGACCTGATGGAAAAGGCCGGGCTGGAAATGCCCGACGCGCCGACCTGGGACTTTGTCGCCGACGCCGCCCGCAAGATGACCGACAAGGACAACGAGATCTATGGTATCTGCCTGCGCGGCAAGGCGGGTTGGGGCGATAACATGGCCTTTTTGACGGCCACG
>ENA-OWNT01002173-OWNT01002173.1-seawater-metagenome-genome-assembly--contig:-NODE-2173-length-21179-cov-5.506445_pt1 | contig 21179 bp, 15 predicted proteins | sample MGYA00238136_ERZ651165 | MGnify/ENA primary metagenome ERZ651165 (study PRJEB26861, sample SAMN08777766) | seawater metagenome | isolation source: coastal seawater | place: USA: Florida | collected...
CCCTCTCTCTCCGCCAAATATAAAAGAACCGGCTTTTGCCGGTTTTTTTATATTTGTTGGAATGCGACGGACGAGAACCCGAGTATAGGGTTCGACAAGTTGCGGCTAAGCAACTTGAAACGAGCGGCTTGCCCGCGAAGCCCGAAGGGGACAAAACGCCATAGCGTTTTGGATTAATCCCTCTCACCGCCAAATATAAAAGAACCGGCTTTTGCCGATTATCACTTTAAAACTGCGCTGTATCTAGCTCACTAATTCATCACTATCAAAATTTTAAATATATACGCTTTGCGCAAGTTAATGGCATTGAAGGCCTTGTTTTACTTGCGACCTCGCTAATTTTGGCGCTGACTTTTTCTTTTTTCTTTTTACAAAATTTAAACAAATGTTTTACAACCGTTTTCTTTCTTGGTTATTGTAGATTTTCCACATCCAGTGAGCCGTTCGCTAAGTTGTTACTAAAGACCGCCGCTCAATAATTAAAAAAGTAAATAAGAACAAAAAGAGAAGAGAAATGAGTAAACGCTTACCCTCAAACTTTAAACGAAACCGCGCAGCTTCGCTTATAGCATTAAGTTTAGGATTGACCAGCCCAGCTCTGTATGCACAAGAGGCACAAGAGCAAAGTGAAGACGAACTCTATGAGCAAATCCTTATCACTGCATCAAAACGCAGCACAGGGCTTCAGGAAACCCCAATCGCGGTTTCAGTTACAAGTGGTGAAGCGATAGAGCAAACGCAGGTATTGGATATTCAAGACATGCAGGCCCTTGTGCCTACATTGCGTGTAACACCACTACAGCGCTCTACTAACACTAACTTCTCTATTCGTGGTTTTGGTAACGGTACCAATAACACCGGTATTGAGCCTTCGGTAGGTGTGTTTATTGATGGTGTTTATCGTTCGCGTGCTGCTGCGCAAATAGGTGATTTGCCTCGTTTACAACAGGTAGAGGTGCTGAGCGGGCCACAAAGTACTTTATTCGGTAAGAATGCATCGGCAGGTGTTATTAGTATTCGTACTGGCGCGCCTTCTTTTACTGAAGAAGGAAAGATTACGCTGGGTATTGGCAACTTCAATCAGCGATTATTGCGAGGCTATTATACTAATGGCATTACTGATGAGCTTGCTTTCAGCATTTCAGGCGGCATTAACAAGCGTGATGGTTATACCGATAGCGTAGTAGATGGCGTTGATGAGCTTAACAATCGCGATCGTTGGAATGTTCGCGGTCAGGCGCTTTACGAACCAACGGCAGATGTGAAATTACGCTTAATCGCTGACTATAGTGAAATTGACGAGCGCTGCTGTACCGTAGCCGATGTTATTAACGGTCCTACCACTGGCGTAGTTCGAGCTTTAGGCGGTACTGTACTAGAAACTGACGACCCGTTCGCTTACGAATCAGCACTTAATTTTAACCCTAACAACCAAGTTGAAGACGGTGGCATATCGTTACAGCTTGATGTTGATTTTGAGACGTTCTCATTTACGTCCATCACTGCGTATCGAAATAACAAGTCGAACTATATTGGTGATGTAGACTATACCTCGCTTGATATATTGACCGAGGAAGGTAACACCGATATCGATACCTTCACTCAAGAGTTTCGCCTAACGTCAACGGGCGATAACACGCTAGATTGGATGGTTGGTATGTTCTACTTCTCTGAGGAAGTAGATACTGGCGATACATTGTCATACGGCCAAGCCGTTAGACCTTATTTCGATGTATTGCTAAATTCAGGTGTTGCCCAAGCCATTGCGCCATTGCCTTTCGAGGCCGTTTTCCCTGCTGGCTTCTTAGGAACCTTTGAGCCACTTTATGGCCAAGCTCCGGGCACGTTTTTTGCCGCTGATCAATTTGTTAATAGCGAGTTCTTGCAAGAAAACGATGCGCTCTCAATTTTCCTAAATCTTGATTACCATATCTCAGACGACCTAACTGCGACCCTAGGTGTGAGCTATACTGAAGATGAAAAAGACGTATCAATTGAACAAATTAACACAGAGGTGCTTTCTTCAATTGACTTTGTAAACGACCCAACCGTATTTGGTGTGCCTTTATCAACTGCGGTGCCTGCGTTAACGCCATTTATTCCCACACTGCAAAGCGTACAATTTCTGCCGCCTCAGCTTCTATTTCCAAATAGTGTAGAAAACGGCAACACTAACGACGACAAAGTGACGTGGAGTGCGCGTTTAGCATACGAGGTTAATGACAATATTAATGTGTTTGCTACCGCGGCAACGGGCTTTAAGGCATCGTCTTGGAATTTATCGAGAGATACTAGACCGTTTCCGGCAGATCAAGCTGCATTGTTAGCCGCCGACCTCCCGCGCGCTAATCAGAGCTATGGAACGCGTTATGCCGGCCCAGAAGAGTCTACGGTTTATGAACTAGGTATGAAAGCACGCTTCAAACGCGGTGCGTTTAACGTTACGTTATTCGATCAAACCATTGAAGGGTTCCAGTCAAGTATCTTCGTAGGTACTGGTTTTGTACTTGCCAATGCCGGCGAACAGTCGACGAAGGGTATAGAGTTCGATTCAACTTACGACCTAACTGATAATCTAACCTTCACCTTCGCAGGTACGATTTTAGACCCTATCTATGACTCTTTTGAAGGGGCTAACGGTTTGAATGGACCAACAGACCTGTCGGGTGAAATGCCGGCAGGTATTCACGAGCGAAGCTTTGTGGCAGGGCTAACTTACCACCTAGACTTTGAAAACGGTATGACAGGTTACTTGCGCAGCGACTACTTGTATGAAAGTGAGGCTCAGTTAGTAGAGAACGTGCCGCCTGAGCTTACTCGTGAGGTACGTACTTTGAACGCTAGTGCTGGTCTTGAATTTGAAAATGGTGTGAGTGTACAAGTGTGGGTACGCAACTTAACGAATGATGAGTACTTTATGTCAGCATTCCCACCGCCAATTCAAGCTGGAAGCTTCAGTGCTTACCCAAATCAGCCTAGAACATTTGGTGCAACCGTATCGTATATGTTCGATTAATCATTTAAAACGTTATCAAAACCAAAAAGCCAGCTGAATTTCAGCTGGCTTTTTTTTGCCTATACAAGCATGTTCGTGACCCTTTATGCTTCAATTAGTTAGCTAAAATTTCATACGAATGTTTTCAAAAAATTTACAAACATGAAGTTTTTCTAATAAATTTGATTTGATGAAGTGTGTTTTGTGTTCATACTAAAGTTGAAGATATCAATTGTCTGCGTAGTCTTCGCGCGGCTACGCGTAAGTTACCAGCGGTTAGTTTCAGGCATTTTGCGTACATCTCACGCAAAGTTTAACAATGTTTTATGTTCAGTGGCTTTTTCATTGCCACGTAACAGGGTAGTTGAAGGAAAATATAATGAATGCACTTCAAAGTAATCTAGCTCACCAAAGCGACTTTTTTGTATTTTGGAAGAAACGTTTGTGGCTATTTGTTTCGCTGTTTTCTCTCGGTTTTGGTTTGTTCGTAGGCATTTTCAGAGAAAGTTTTGCTGCATTCGACATGGTTGTGCAGGCTGTAATTGTTCTTAGTTACGCAGCAGTATGCGCCTATGGACTTGTTCAAGGCATGCGAGATTAAATCAAACTGTCTACTATGCGGCGTTTTGCAATGATGCCACGCTACGCGATAATGTCCTCCTTACGCAGCGCTTTTTTCACGACGAGCGCTGTTCACGTTTTCAAGCACACCGTTCGTGTGGTTGATAAATAAACGCCCAATCGTTTTACCCTCTGCATAATCGTGTTTTAATTCGTCATTTGAACTTCCTAAAAGTTTACTTTTCAGAGTATTTTGTGAAAACAGCTGAATGATCTCTACGTCCTCTGGCGGATTCGTAATAAAAGCCAACTCTCGCTGATAGGCTTTCTCGTGTTGTAATAGATATTCAATTGTTTTGGGGCATTGGCCAGTAGCACACATTATGGTGCTTAAGCGTTGCAGCCAAACTGATTGCGCTTCAAAATCTTTATTTACGGTTCGAATAACAACAATGCGCTTTGCACCTCGATTGTAGGCCTCTGTAACGGGAAGAGGAGCTGCCAAACCACCATCAAGGAAAAAGTCTTTGTTTGCAGCATCTTTGCTGTACTGACCTTCGGTTATAAGCGGAACGCCTTGCTTGTAAAGCAATGGAAGCGCGCTAGATGCTTTAATTAAATCAATCCAATGGTTTTTACTTTCTTTAGGATTCAAAAAGTAGGCTTTTCGGTCTTTTACACTGGTGGCGGTAAACAAAATTTCTCTGTTTGAGATATTGTCCATCGCTGCTTCTAAGTCGAGCGCTCGCTTTGCTTCTTTGGTTTTCTCAAAATACCAGTCTAAATCTACAATATGCTTACCCAATAGGCCTCGTCCTAACTGGAAAAACTGCTTGTGGCGAGTCAGCCCCCTTATCAATCGTTTCGCATAGCCTTTTTGGCGAGCCACATAACTCGTTATGTTTTGTGAGCCTGCGGACGTGCCTATCAATATATCAAATGGATCGAAGCCCTGTTCTAGCCAAGCATCAAGCACGCCAGCCGTGAAAATGCCACGTTGACCACCGCCTTCGGCGACTAATGCTGTTTTCACTTTTCTTGAACTTGAGTTAGCCTGATTTAAGTGATTACTGCGATCCATGGTTACCTTCTCCAACTAATGCTTGATATTGACTGCTTAGTCAAATATTAGGCAGATCACGCTGTAACTTAAAATTGAAAGAATGAATCGGTCTAATTGGAAAAACACGCATTAACAATGGCTTGGTTGTAAATTAAGTGTTAATTTTGGAATGTGCGCTTGGTGATAGAGCAAAAGGTGAGTAGATGGGCAATAAGGCAAATACATTAAACGTTGTGGTGCTTGGCGCAGGAAGTATTGGGTGTTACTTAGCTGGATGTATTTTGGCAAACTACAGCGCAAGCAATAATAAAAAGGGCGTTACCGGCGGCCCAAACACAGGGTTATCGCTCACACTGATAGGTCGTCCTCGACTGCAAAATGATATTGTATGTAGTGGCCTCACGCTTACCGACTGGCAAGGGCGCAGTGAGAAAGTGCCTTCAAATGCAATTAACTTCACGTGCGACTACGACGGTTTAGCTTCCGCTGACTTCATCTTTTTGTGCGTAAAAAGCCAAGATACTCATAGTGCTGCGAAGATAATAAAAGCACATGCTAAAAGTGATGCAGTAGTGATCAGCTTTCAAAATGGCGTTGCCAACGGTGATATTTTGGCAAGCCAGCTAACGCAACCGATTATTAAAGGAATGGTTCCTTTTAATGTTTTCTATCAAGGAAAAGGGCACTTTCATTGTGGTACGGAAGGGCACTTAGCTATTGAAGATCCGCTCTCTGTCTGTGCGCCTGTCGTTCAATTATTTGAAGATGCTCGACTTCCCGTTACTGTATATTCAGATATCAGCGGTGTGCAATACGGTAAGTTAATTATGAATTTAAATAACGCAGTGAACGCGTTATCAGGTATCCCGCTTAAACAGCAGCTTGGTGACAGGTCATATAGGCTGGTAATGGCACAAGTCCTTAAAGAAGCGCTCTTGGTATTTAAAGCCGAAGGCATTGAGCCTGCAAGAACGGGCAAGGTGATTCCAAAGTTAATGCCAACCATTATGAGGCTGCCAAATTTTTTGTTTAGTATTGTAGCCGCATCAACATTGAAGATAGACCCTCAGGCTCGCTCTTCAATGTATGAAGATTTACAGTTAGGGAGAACAACTGAAATTGATTTTCTAAACGGTGAAATAGTACGCTTAGGAGAGAAAAACAAAATTCCCACTCCTGTGAACAGCAACATTGTTGCGCTTATCAAGCAAGCACAAGGCACAAATAGTCGAAGCCCTATGCTCGCTGCTTCCCAACTCGTCGTTACTCCCACTAATTATAAATAAAGGAAGAAAAAGTGTCTGAAAAAGCACAACTCAATTATGTTGAATTTGCCACAAAAGATATTGAAGCCTCTAAAACGTTTTTTGGTTCTGTTTTTGGCTTCTCGTTTACCGACTACGGCAGCGAATACAGCGCATTTACTAATGCTGGGCTTGAAGGTGGTTTTTTCGTATCTCCAGCGGTGGCTCAAGCATCAAACGGCGCGCCCTTGTTAGTATTTTATTCAAAGAATATAAAGCAGACACAGGGTGAAGTGGAGCAGGGCGGCGGGCAGATTAGTAAGCCTATTTTCTCATTCCCCGGTGGCTGCCGCTTTCATTTTATAGAACCCGGCGGTAATGAATTTGCGGTATGGTCTGAGTCAGCTTAATTCAAAAAAAGCCCCTACAATAGGGGCTTTTTAGTGAGTTTATATAGCTTTTATGGAAAGGTGTTTAAGCGGTTTCCAGTATAATGCGAAGCATTCTTCTTAGCGGCTCTGCAGCCCCCCATAAAAGCTGGTCGCCTACTGTAAAGGCCGAGATGTATTCTGGACCCATAGTAAGCTTTCGAATTCGGCCCACTGGAATAGACAAAGTACCTGTTACCTTGGCAGGCGTAAGCTCCTGCATGGTGACTTCGCGGTCATTTGGTACAACCTTTACCCATTCATTATGCTCAGCAAGAATTTGCTCAATTTCATTGACCGGTAGGTCTTTCTTAAGCTTTAATGTTACCGATTGGCTATGGCAGCGCATTGCGCCGACGCGCACGCAGATACCATCGATAGGCACTTCACTTTCTGTGCTGCCAAGAATTTTGTTAGCTTCTGCCTGTGCCTTCCATTCCTCACGACTTTGACCAGAAGGCAGTTGCGTATCGATATACGGAATTAAGCTACCGGCTAGTGGCACACCAAACTGCTCACTTGGATACGCATCGCCACGTATAAACTCAGACACCTGTTCATCAATATCGAGTATTGCTGTAGCGGGGTCGTCAATCTTATCTTTTACGTTTGCATGAATAGCACCCATCTGGCTTATTAGCTCACGCATGTGTTTAGCACCAGAGCCTGAAGCTGCTTGATAAGTCATGGGAGAGGCCCATTCAACTAAACCCTTTTCGAAAAGGCCGCCAAGCGCTAGTAACATAAGCGATACTGTGCAATTACCACCCACATAGGTACGTTTTCCGCTGGCAATGCCTTTGTCTATCTCTTTTCTGTTAACAGGGTCGAGAACAATCACCGCATCGTCATTCATGCGTAGTGCTGACGCTGCGTCAATCCAATAACCATTCCAGCCAGTAGCGCGTAGGTCTTGATACACTGCTTTAGTATAGTCGCCGCCCTGGCAAGTAATGATGATGTCTTGTTTAGCTAGCATTTGAATGTCAAATGCATCTTCAAGAACACCCGCATCTTTACCCCCGAAATCTGGCGCTGCGCTGCCCTTTTGGGAGGTAGTAAAAAAGGTGGGTTCGATGTGCGCAAAATCTTGTTCTTGCTGCATGCGCTGCATCAATACCGAGCCAACCATTCCACGCCAGCCCACTAAACCTACTTTTTGTTGTGACATTAAACTAAAAACCTTGTTGCAAATGGATGAGTAAAGTAAGCCCGCCGCTCAAGCGCACTGCCTACACCATACCTGTCGTTGTTTTTATTATGCTTGCAGTCTAATGAGAAACCCGTTAGCTGGCTAGCGGGTTTTTATAAATATTACTTCGTCGATATAAGTTAATTTGCTGTAAAACCGGAGCGTCTACATGAAGGGAACTAACTTACTTAATCATCGACTTCGGCAAAAAATAGGTAGTCGTCAGGGGCCGATACTTTATTCTGCTTAGCTTTATACATGGCTACATCAGCCAATTTTATTAATGCATTCATGTTTGATGTCATAGCGGGGAAAAAGGCAACGCCAACACTCATAGACACGTAGGTGGGAGCACACTCTTCACCGAAAAAGAAAGGCTGTTTCACTGCTTCGTTGACTTTCGTAATCACATTGGTAACCGAGGCCTCGTCATCGGCTTGAAGTAATAATACAAATTCATCGCCGCCCCATCTTATGGCTACATCATTTTTTCGAATGGTCTCCTTTAACTGCTGAGAAACAAACACAAGCACTTCGTCACCTGCGTCGTGTCCATAGATGTCGTTGACTGCTTTAAAGCCATTTAAATCGATGAGTGCCAATGCAAAGTGATGGCCTTTGTCCATTAATTTAGCAATGAGCTTTTCACCGCCGTTTCTGTTGTATATGCCCGTAAGTGTGTCGAAGTCTGCCTGAAGCGCCAGCTTTTGAAGTTCTTGTTTTCTGCTTGAAATATCAATCAGCGTAAGCTGATAAAAGCGCTCGCCGTTTTCGGTCAGAAGTGGATTTGCGATCAACTGCACCCACATGGTCTCAACATTGTCGCCAGTTTTTAGTTTAAATTCGCCAGTGGCAAATTCGTTTCTTTTGAAGGCTTCTTGCAAAGTATTTTTCACCACTGAGGCTTGTTCGAAAAGCTCTTCAAGTAGTTCGCCATAATCTTGTTTTACACCCAACCCAATTTTCACGACTAACTCATTAAACGCCTTGTTTCTTAATTCAATAAATCCGTGTTCAGTCATTAACACTATGGATGATTTGGCGTTCTCAAAAAGCATTCTAAAGCGTTTCTCTAGAAACTCTATTTCTTCTCGAAGTTGTCTTTCCTGTGTAAACTTTTCTTCTACCTTACCTAACAGGTTGTTCGTGTCGCTAACCAGCGTGCCTATTTCACTGCGGGAATGATATCTAGGTACGTCAATGCGTTGAGAGGTGCCAGGTTTTATCTTGTGTAACGAGCGCCCCACACGTAGCATGGGGGAAATGGTAACGTAGTAGGTGGTAATAAGTGCAACAATAGCCACTACTAATGCTTCTACATATAAAGAGAAGCTGTTATCTACACTTATTTGTTCAGCTTGCTCTTCGATGTAGTTCAAGTTTGGGTAAATATTCACCTCTGCAAGCGATTCTTCAGGGATAAAGGGGTGGCGAACAACAAATACACGAGGTTCTGTGCTTTGATTAATCGCATCAGTTACATTAACTTGGTAGTAAAGAGATTCACTTTTAATCGAGGCGGCTAGAATTTTATTACTTTTAGCCAAGCCATTGATGGCCTCCTTAGCAAGGTCTTCGTCTTCCAAAAACGCGGCCACTGATGCAGTTGCAGACACCGTCTCGTAGAGTTCTTTTATGTCTTTGTTCGCTTCGTTTATTTCATTCTCAAACGTAGTACGATAGAAAAACTCTGCAGTAACAATAACCACAAGCACAGACGCAGCAACTAAGAACAGTGAAAACCGAACACCTAAGCCATAGATATTAATCAAAACGATACACTACCTTCATATTGTTAGTAACCTTTGATTCATAAATATAGGCCAGTGCAGAATTATCGTTGTCGAGGCGTTCGGCTACGTCTTCCTGTGTTTTTTCAACGGCAGGTGGCGTTGCCCGACCTGAAAACTTTAGTCTAGACCAATAGGCATTAACGCGGGCAAGGGGCAAACCAACCAATGATTTATAGAATTTTTCTTTCAAGCTCGTCTCTTCTTCAATATCGATAGGGGTTGCTCGTTCGCCATTTGAAAACGCCGAATATTTACCCATGTATAAATCAATGAGTCCTTTTTTATCAATAGACTCTATGGTGTTGTTTTGACTGGTAACAACGACAATATTGTCTTGTGCATAAAGCGAAGACGGCCATATCAGCAGCGCTGCCAGCACCAGTATAATTTTGGAGTAGGGGATAAGTAACTTCATAACTACTCCTAAAAGCTAAAGCTCAGCCCTAAAAACAAAGTATGGGCTACGCCTTCCCCTTCATTAATGACAAAATCGTCACGAGCTCTAAGCCCAGCTCCCCTCTCATCTATGTCAGTACGTTCAATTTGAGTTTTAAATGCTAAGTTTTCTTTTAAGTCCCAACGCCAGCCTATCGAATAACTTTGTTGACTATGTGCAAGCGAGTTCGCCACTTCCTCTGCTAACACAGCCAGCTCTAACGTATTGGCATTAAGTGGAAAATCCGGTTGAGATTCACTGATGAAATATGCATTCGTATCAGCAAACGAAAATAGTGCATAGAAGGTATGTGCACCGTAAAAATAGCTAATATTAAAAAAGCCATTGATAGAATGACGCAGCCCAATTGATGTTGAATCGATGTGAGATAATTCGCCCGATAGTTCCCAATCGCCTAGAAAGCGGTTGAAGTAAAGAGAGGTATAGTGAATGTCGGCACCTTTTATGGACAGCTTTTCAGCAAAGCGTGTCGCGCCGCTCCATATAGGTTGTAATTGCGCGATAGCGTCAGAAACAAACGCTGAATCAGGCGCTTCGTTTTCCGCTGTTGTTTTAGTATGCTTAAGTGCGACACTCCAATCTAATGCCGTGAGTTCAATGCCTAAAGTGTGCAGGTTGTTAAATTGTATTGGCACAAAAGCATTTCTGGTGAAGTCACTCTCTCCCTCACCCCAAAAGGCTTTTAGAGATAGGTCAAAACTGCTGTATGGCTTTAGGTATGAGATATCAGCACCATCAAAACTGCGAGCGGGTACAATACCGTAGATTTCGGTTGGTACTTTAACCCAAGGATACGCTATCGATACATCACGAGTATCACTGAAGTGAAAAATATCTGCGGCCATTCTGCCTGCGCGAACTTGCCATGACGGAGTAATTTGGTATCTCAAGAACGCCATTTGCGTTGTAGAGTCAAGGTTTTGAATATCTTGCTCTCGATACACAAACTGCCCAACAAAATCTAGTTTGTCAGTAAGCTTGTAATCTATTTGAATACCTATCGAGCTAAGGGGCCTGAAGGCAAACCCATCTTTCTTTGCCTGCGCCTCTTGAGAGCGATCGCTACGAAACTCTAAATTGTCTGTATCGGCGGTTGCTGTCGCGAGCGTGCCGAAGCCGCTTATATTCAGTTTCTTTTGCTCTGCAGAAACATTAAAAGTCATTAAAGCACTGCATAACAGTGCTACCACAGAAAACTGCTTAGAAATCATTAATACTTACCCAAATTGAGGCGAACATTTCTCGCTTCAATAGTTTTAGCTGTTGAGTGTGTTACCTGACTAAAGGATAGTAAAAATTTGAAAAAATGAAGAATATTTTGGCTATGTATTCAAATTTGGGGCATTTTATAGGTATTGGCTATGTGATGATTAAAGGGTGATAAGTGAGCATTGCACAGATTATGTCGACACGCGTTGTAAGTGTGCACATGGACGACAGTTTGCAGTCGCTTCGTGCGCTTTTCGAGGCAACAGGATTTCATCATTTGGTGGTGGTTCAAGACAATGTAATGAAGGGAATTATTTCCGATAGAGATCTCCTAAAGGCGGTAAGCCCTTTTGTAGATACCATTAGTGAGCGTATGCTAGACCGCGCAACACTTGATAAAAAAGCCCATCAAATAATGACGCGTAACGTAATTACGCTGACACAGAAAGATTCAATATATACGGCTATTGCTTTGTTTAATGACAACAAAATTTCTTGTATTCCTGTTATTAACGAAGAAGCACATCCGATAGGAATAGTGAGTTGGCGAGATGTGATGCGTTTTATGCAATCACGGGTAGAGGCAAAACGCTAGTATCTACTGGTAGCGGTAAGTGCGCTACCAGTAGGTGTTGCGTGCTTATACTTGAGTACGTCTGTAACTTACCTTAAACAACAAACTGTACAGCACTGGCACAGCAATTAACGTAAGTACCGTAGCAAACGCTAGCCCACCCATAATGGTTACTGCCATATCAGCAAAGAATGCATCGAACAGTAGCGGTGCCATGCCTAGAATGGTGGTGACGGCAGCGAGTGCCACTGGCCTTACACGGCTAAGCGTTGCTTCCACAATGGCATTACGAATAGCTAGCCCTTCCTCTATTTGAAGGTCTATTTCTTCAATAAGCACAATGGCATTTTTTATCAGCATGCCAAACAGACTAAGGAAGCCAAGCAGAGACATAAATCCGAAAGGCATATCGGTAGACAGAAGGCCAGTGACCACGCCTACTATGGCCATTGGCACTACCAGCCAAATAATGAGGGGCTGTCGCGCTCTGCCAAACAATAGCACCGAAATAATAAACATTACGAGAAAGCCAGCCGGTAAGCCCGCGCCAAGCGCTTGTTGGGCTTCACTCGAACTTTCAAACTCTCCGCCCCATTCAAGGTGATAGCCCGGAGGAAGGGGAATGTCTTCGATGACAGGTCTTATGCGTGCAAGCGCTTTGGCGGCTGTTTCTCCTACACCAGGCTCAGCTTCTACAGTAATAGTGCGCAGGCGATCTTTGCGATGTATTCGCATTTCTTCGGTCATCAATTCAAGGCCGTGAGATACCTGTGTGAACGGAACGTATTGACGCTGTTGCGACGACCACACTTGCGATTCACGGATAGACTGTAGTGCGTCACTTTCGGCATTGCCCATTTTGGCAATAATACTGTAGGCATAGTCACCGTCTTGAACTGTACCTAACTGCACGCCATTGCTGGCATATTGTACGGTTTGACTGAAATCGCCGTGGGATACGCCAGCAATACCCGCGTTGTAATTATCGAACTGAGTATTAATGGCGAAGCCTTTTTCACGCCAGTTGTGTCTGATGTCAATTATACGGCCGTCTGCGTAGAGTCTTGCTTTAGCTTCTTCGGCAAGTTGGCGCAACACCTCCGTATCGGGACCTGAAAAACGCGCTTCAAGTTTAGCGCCAGAACCAGGCCCAAATTGCATTCTCTCCATGTAGAAGTTGGCGTCTAAGTCTAAATCGGTAAGCGAGTTAGACAGCTTGTTTTGAATTGCTGGAATAGCCTCAAGCTTATTGGCGCGGACAATAAAGAACGCATAATTTTCGTTCGCACTTTTCGGGGCATAAGTCAGCGTAAAACGATCAGCGCCTTGGCCCACAAATGTGGTTACTGCAGTGACGTTATCCAGCGATAAAATACGTTGCTCAGCTGCTTTAGCAACATTTTCAGTAGCGCGAATGTCTCGATCTTGTGGTCCCCAGTAGTGAACAAAGAAAAGAGGAGCGTTTGATGGCGGGAAGAATCCCTGTTTCACCATGCCAAAACTGCCATAGGCTATAACAGTAATTAGTGCTAGTGTGCCAATGGTCACCCATCGCAGTTTCAAGGCACTAACAAGCATTCCTTTAAACCAACGTTGCATCGCAGATGGTTTGTCGCCGTTAGACTGTGAGATACCTTTTCGATAAAAGTGGGCACCAAGTACCGGTACTAACGTAACGGCTAACACCCAGCTTATCATCAGTGATACAAGCACTACGGCGAAAAGCGAGTAAAGAAACTCACCGGTAGCATCATTTGATAACCCGATTCCAGAGAATGCAGCAATACCGATTACGGTAGCACCCAGCAATGGCCATTGTGTTCGCTTCACAATAAAGCTCGCGGCTTCTTTTGCTGTTCCGCCTGTAGCCATGCGAAGCATCATGCCTTCTGCCACAACAATAGCATTATCAACCAGCATGCCCATTGCAATTACCATGGCGCCAAGTGAAATACGCTGTAGCTGAATACCCATTAGCCACATGACTAAAATGGTGCCTAACACCGTTACAAGCAATACTGTGCCAACCACTACACCAGAGCGCCAGCCCATAAACAAGCACAGAGTTAATGTAACGACGGCAACCGACATAATTAGGTTATTGATAAATCCAGTAACCGACTCGTCGACAACAGATGCTTGGTCGTAAATTGGCGTAAGTGTGATACCGACAGGAAGCTGTTGTAAAAGCGCATCCACTTTTGCATTCACCCGTTTACCCACGTCGACAATGTTTACATCGGTCAAAGCCGATACGCTAAGGGTAAGTGCTTCCGCTCCGTTATAGCGCACTAGCACCGGCTGCACGTCGGCAGGCTCTAATTTAAGTGTAGCGACATCTGCCACGCGCAAAGAGCGATTTGTACCGGGAATAACAACCGATAAGTTTGATATTTCTTCTAATCGGTCGGGCGCACGTTCAACAATTAAGCGCACGTTTTTTTCGTCAACTTTAACGCGGCCGCCGTTAAAAGGGCGCAAGTTGTCTTCAAATAGTTTGGCTAAGTCGGGAAATGAAATGCCTAAACCAGCAAGCTGATAAGGGTTTATGTAGGCAACGATTTGCTCTTTTTGAACACCGGTAACGTTTACTTTAGCTACGCCGCTGGTGGTAAGCAGGTCACGTCGAATAATACGTGCAAACTCGCGTAATTCACGTGTGTCGAAATCAGGCGCGCTTAATGCGTAATACAGTCCATACACGTCGCCAAAGTCATCATAGACCACTGGCGCTCGTGCGCCCGCAGGTAGAGAAGTTTGTATGTCTCGAAGACGTTTACGTAATTCATCCCAAACTTGTGGCAATAAATCACTGTTGTACGTACTTTTTACTTCAACGGTTATTTCTGAACGTCCCGGCGATGAAACAGAAGTCACCTCTTTAAGTTGCGGCATTTGCTGAATGGCAATTTCCAACCTTTCGGTTACTTCACGTTCTACTTTCTGTGCACTGGCGCCGGGGTAAGCCGTATACACTTTCACCTGTTTAATGGTAAATGCAGGGTCTTCTAGTCGACCTATTTTAGACATAGCCAACATACCACCAAGCAGCAGTATGACAACCATAAGCCAAACGTTGACGGGCTTGTCGATGGAATAACGTGCGATATCCATAAACTACTTTTCTCCCTTATAAGGAAGCACATTCAATCCATCACGCATTTGCGCAGCGCCTGCTGCAACAACTCGCTGACCAAGCTTTACATCACCTTCTACAACAGCAAGCTGGTTTTCGATGTGTTTTACGTCTACCGATGTCTTCTGTACCGTTTGCGAATCCTCATCAAAAAGCCATACCGCAAAGCCGTTATCTTCATCGCCTACCAATGATTTGACAGGTACAACAACACCGTTAGTAAATAACGTGCCCTGTAGGCCTACTTTTACAACGGCGCGAGCTCCCGGCGTAAGCGGAAGGTCTTCCCTTGGCGCCATAGCGAACACCACTTCGTAGGTTTGTGATATAGGGTCAGGCTGGGTAGAGTGTTCAACATAATGTACGGGGTACCACTGGTTTCGGTTGCTTGCTAGCGTAGCACTTGCGCGATCAATACCTCTTCCTAAATTAGCGGTTACCAAACGCTCCGGTACATTTATATTAAAGTAAATTTTCGATACGTCCTGAAGGCGGGCAATTGGTGTTCCTGCCGATACAAAACTGTTGTTTTCAACTAAACGTTGAGACACCTTTGCGTCGAACGGGGCATAGAGCTGCGTGTAGCTCAAATCTTCCTGTGCATTTTTCAGGTCAATAACGGCAAGTTCATAAGACGTTTTTGCAGAGTCTAAATTACTTTGCGCTACTAAGCTTTGCGAAAACATCTTCTCAATTCGATCAAGCTCTCTTTTAGCTTGATCTAGGCGTGTTTTAGACTCTTCAACGCGCCTTTCAAAGGGTTTTCTATCGATAGTGGCGAGTAGCTTACCTTCATTAATGTCACTGCCGGTAACTAAGTCGGTTTGAACAAGGCGGCCTGATACTTCAAAGCTTAAATCAATGGTCTTCACAGCAGACACAACTGCGGGAAAAGTAAACTCGTCAAAGTCAGGGATTGTGCTTACCGTTGCAAGCTTTACATAGCGAGGCGTTGATGTTTGTTCTTCAACGGCTTCCTCAGTGGTGCAGCCACTTAGTGATATCAGCGATGTGATTGAAAATAGACTAGCAAACAGCGTTTTTGAAATTCGCGTCATGGACATGATGATATGGCATCCATTTTTGTGTTGAAAAAAGGGCGTTACTTAGCACTAGTACAATGTAGCAAAGTAAACTGGTGAGTGCATTTTAGTGCCTTCACATTGAAAAGTAAACTGTTCAGTGTAAAATGTGCGCAGGTTAATAAAGGAGCGTGTCTTATGACAGGCAATACACGAACGCGCAGCGACATTAAACGTGAAGCGATAATTCAAGCCGCCACACAGGCTTTCCAAGAGTTCGGCGTGAACGGTACTAGCATGGACAAGCTAGCTGAATTGGCGAATGTGTCAAAGAGAACGGTGTATAACCATTTTTCAACGAAAGAAGACTTGGTAATGCATCTTGTTACTCAACAGTGGCAAACTGCTATTTTGAATACTAAGGCGCACTATGATGCTAATGAGCCCTTAGACAAGCAGCTTGAAGCACTTATCCTTCAAGACATTGAATTTATGGTCAGTGAATCTCATCTTGACTTAGCACGGGTCGCCATTGGGCATTTCTTTTACAAGCCCGACAAATTAAAAGATGAAGTTGCTCAATTAAAGGCGCAAGAGACCGCCATGCATCGCTGGTTAAAAGAAGCGAAAGCAGATGGCAAACTCGCTTTCGATGAGCTAGAGCGTGTGGTTGAGGAAATTGACAGCTTAGTAAAAGGGCAGTGCTTTTGGCCGCAGCTATTTAAAATTAACGATGCACTTAACAGTGAAGCGCAGCAGAAGGTTGCTAAAAATACCGCTGCGCTCATTTTGAGCCGCTACACGGCATAGGCTGCTTTATGCGCTTGAGAAGTTAAGACGCCTAAACAGTAAAAAACACAATATATACCTACCAATTACATCTTTTTCTCTTAATTGTATATGTAATGCCCTAGGCCAGTACGTACTGGCCTAATTAGCCTTGTTTCTGAGTTCACCTTTCTCATAACAGAATGCTGAACACTGCTTTTCCCATGTTGACTACTGAACATAATTTGCTTAATCAATACGTTAACTTATTTTTAAGTTTTTACAGTGTCGCAGGCAAATTTACCCACAAACTACAAAAAATATGACTTTACCCCTCGTCAATCACTATTTTTTTCTATATGATGCCAACCGAAAATAACAACGATTCTTATTAGCACTTAGAGATGAAGTGTAAATACACTCTTTACTTTCGTAAATCGCTCTCTATCTGCCACCTGAACACATTAGAACTGTTTAAAACTTGGAGACGAAAATTGAAGTTTAAACTTACCAGTATTGCTACAGCCGTATTATTAAGCCCATCGGTACTTGCTGTTGACGTTGAAAACATTGAGCGCGTAACCATTAATGGCCAATACCTGTCAGTAAACCAGTCAAACTCAATTAAAAGCCCAACGCCAATCATCGATGTGCCACAGAGCTTGTCAATTATGACCTCTGAAGAAATTACGGCTCGTGGTATCACTAGCGTTGGTCAAATTATCGATTACATGCCAGGTGTAAATACTTCTCAAGGTGAAGGTCACCGTGATGCGGTTGTATTCCGCGGAGTTCGTTCTACAGCAGACTTCTACATTGACGGTAACCGCGATGATGTACAGTACTATCGTGCACTTTATAATGTTGAGCAGGTAGAAATTCTACGTGGTCCAAACGCGCTATTGTTCGGCCGTGGCGGCACAGGCGGTATCTTAAACCGTGTATCTAAAAAAGCGAAAGTAGGTGAAGAGTTCGTTAACTACAATGTGTCGGCAAATACGTTCGGTGCTTACAATCTTCAGCTAGACACAAATATCAACACGGGTGATGAGTCTGGTGTTCGTATTAACGCTATGTACGAAAGCCTTGATAACCACCGTGACTTTTTCTACGGCGACCGCTATGGCTTCAATCCAACAGCGCGTTTTGAGCTAAGTGATGACACCATTGTAGATTTGTCTTACGAATATATCGATCACGAGCGTTTTATCGACCGTGGTATTCCAACGGGCGCCAATGGCGAGCCAGTTGAAGCGTTTGAAGATATTGTATTTGGCGACCCAGAGAACAATTATCAAACGCTAGACGCAGACGTGTTCCGTGCAAACCTACAGCACAACTTCTCAGATAACCTAAAGGGTAACTTCAATGCCTTTTACGGTGACTATGACAAAGTTTACGCTAACTTCTACGCCTCAGGCTTTGATCCAGAAACAAACGTAGTAACGCTTGACGGTTATATTGATACTACGCAGCGTGAAAACCTTATTTTGTCTGCAAACCTTGTTGGTGAATTCGCAACGGGTAGCATCGAACACACGGTTATCTTTGGTGGTGAGATGATCAACACCAAGTCAAATCAAGACCGCTTTAACCCAGTGTTTGATTCAACCGGTAACGATAAAGAAGCCTTTAACGTTATGCGTCCACTAAACTTCCGTGGCCTTCAAGGCGTAAATTCAGAAGGCGTTGCTGTAACGACTGCGTTCTCAGCGCTTAACGACGACACGCACGTTGACCTAGATGTTTACTCGTTCTACGTACAAGACGAAATTGCACTATCTGAAAACTTTGACTTGGTGTTAGGTGCGCGTTTCGATAGCTTCGATATTGAAGTGTTCAACGTGGCAGCCGATGAACTTCGCGACAGAACTGACGAAGAAGTGTCGCCTCGTGCAGGTGTGGTTTACAAGCCTCAAGAAAATATCTCAATTTACGCAAGCTACAGCGAGTCTTTCTTGCCGCGTTCTGGCGAGCAATACGCGAACATCAACGGTGACGCAGACCAGCTTGACCCAGACACGTTCACTAACCAAGAGATTGGTATCAAGTGGGACTTCATGGAAGGCATGAGCTTTACAGCGGCTATCTTTGAGAATGAACAAGTATCACTGGATAACGATCCGAACGATCCTGAAGGCTTCATTGAAGTTGATTCAGACGTGTCTGGTTTCGAGCTACAGCTTCAAGGCTATGTAACTGAGCAGCTGCATATCACAGCTAACTACAGCAACCTTGATGGCGAGAACTCAGATGGTGTAGCGCTACGTGAACTGCCAGAGAACACATTCTCAGTATGGGCTGCTTACGAAGTTAGCGACGTATTTGGCTTTGGCGTTGGTGCAACGTATCAAGATGAGAGCTTTATCTTAACAGCAGATAGCTCACCAGTACTTCCTAGCTATCTACGTGTTGATGCATCTGCATACTACGATATTAATAGCGACATGCGTTTACAGCTAAATGTTGAAAACCTGACTGACGAGCTTTACTTCCCTAATGCTCACTCACGTCACCAGGCAACAGTTGCTGCGCCAATTAACGCAAGATTGTCACTTATTGGTTCGTTCTAATAGTAACGAAATCGAGTGTTTAATATTGAAAAGCCATGTACTAATACATGGCTTTTTTGTTTGTGTGGCGTTTAAATCTCTACGGAGTAGGGAAGAAGTTCGTTAGCCGTTTTTTGCAAAGTCGATTAGCGTTTGCCCGTCCATGCGATAGCCAAGCCATTCGCTTTTAGGTTTAGCGCCAAGTGAGTCATAGAAGTCAATTGCTGGCTTGTTCCAATCCAGTACACTCCATTCAAAGCGCCCGCAGTTGTAGTCTACCGCAATTTTAGCTAGGTGCTGAAGTAACGCTTTACCTGCACCCATTCCTCTTGATGCTGGCGACACATACAAATCTTCCAAGTAAAGCCCGTTTCTACCTTGCCATGTAGAGTAGTTGAAAAAATATACCGCAAAGCCTATGGCAGCGCCGTTGTTCTCGCACATCACGCAATGTGCCGTGGCGCCGTCTCCAAATAGTGTGTTATGTAAATCGGCTTCAGAGGCTTCAACTTCATGTTCGGCCTTTTCATAAATGGCAAGCTCTAAAATAAACTGGCGTATCTGTGCAATATCATCACGCGTTGCTTTTCTAATTGAAACCGCATTGCTCATGTGAATGTCCTTCAAATAGTCAAAAAAAATCAGCCTGATAAAAGGCTGATTTTCAAATTTATAATTAACCTACCCGCTAAGGGTAAACGTGTTTAATCAACAGCGCTACTGGTTTGTGGTGACGTATCCAGTGTGGCTTTGTTTTGCGTTGAAGACGTTTTACGTCTTGTTACTACACGTTTTATGTAAGAAAACGGGCCGCGTAAATCCAATAGGATAACGTACAAGCACGGTACCAAAATTAGCGTAACTAGTGTGGCGTACAGCACGGCAAAGCCAAGCGCTGCGGCCATTGGTATAACAAAGGCAGCCTGAAGGCTAGTTTCAAACATAATAGGTAGTACACCTACAAACGTAGTAATAGATGTCAGCGTAATTGCTCTAAAGCGCGCTGTTCCCGCTTCAACCACTGCCTCTTTAACGCTGTAGCCTTGTACTCTTCGTTGATTAACAAAATCAGTCATCACTAGCGAGTCGTTTATTACAACACCTGCGGCAGCAATCAGGCCAAAAGTAGACATCATCGAAAGGTCTAAACCTAAGAAGAAGTGCCCCCAGATGGCGCCAGTAAGGCTAAACGGGATTACTGACATTATGATAAGTGGCTGGCCATAGCTTTTCAGCGGCACAGCCAACAGGATATACACCATTACCATAGCAGCAAGGAAGAATAGAATTTGCTCGTTTTGCTGCGCCTGTTGCTCTTCGATATCGCCGCCTAGCTCTGTCATCACGCTTGGGAACTGCGTTTGAAGTTGAGGCAAAAGCTTATCCTGAATTTCATCTACGACTTCGTTAGGCTCAACTTTTTCTTCGTCGATGTTGCCCCATACGTACACACTACGATAACCACTTTCACGGCGAATATAGCTAATGCCTGGTTTTTCCTCTAGTGCCACTACATCACCTAACATCACATCTTCACCCGATGGTGTTTTTATTAGCGTGTACTTAAGGTCAGCAAATCGCTCTCGAGTAAGCTCGGGGTAGCGCACCATCACACGTACTTCTTCACCATTTCGAATTACGCGTTGCGCCTCGCCACCATAGAAACCTGCGCCTACTTGAGAAGCCACGCTAGAAAGCGTTAGGCCTAGGTCATAGGCTACTGGTAGAAGCTGCATCTGCACCTCCTTGCTCGGTGGGTCAATAGTAGAACTTACATCAAACAGACCTTCTTGCTGTTGCAGCATCTCGATAAATTTAAGGCCAGCGGCATTTAACGTATCGATGTCTGGGCCAAACAGCAGGTAACCAAACTCGCCGTCGTCACCGTTACCGTTTACATCGTCAATGACGGTAAAGGATTTCATACCAGGAACGTCAGGAATAGCGGCACGCCATCGGCGCGCTAGCTCAAAGGTGTCAATTGGGCGAGCATCTTCATTAACAAGAGGCGCTAAAATACGACCTTCGGTTCTACCTTCATTAAATACAAGACGATCGCGGATCATGCCTGTACCGAACTCATCCTCAATTTCTTGTTCAACATCCAAGATGGTTTGCTCAATAATCTTCATCGCATTGATGGTTGTCATATCTGACACATTTTCATTCATTTCAATGCGAACGC
>ENA-OWNT01002174-OWNT01002174.1-seawater-metagenome-genome-assembly--contig:-NODE-2174-length-21172-cov-4.402418_pt1 | contig 21172 bp, 24 predicted proteins | sample MGYA00238136_ERZ651165 | MGnify/ENA primary metagenome ERZ651165 (study PRJEB26861, sample SAMN08777766) | seawater metagenome | isolation source: coastal seawater | place: USA: Florida | collected...
CATCGGCATCCTTTTTGTAGACAAGGGTGACCTTTTTCTTTTTTCGGTGCTTGGGCTTCGCCTTCACTGTCACGGCACTTGGCTCCAAGCTGGCTGCTGAAAAAAAGCCACCTTCCTCCGGCATTTCTGGCGTTGCTCCACTGGGCGACCCCACTGAACTGCCGGTGCCAGTTGCGGATTGCGCACTCGCGTTGTCGGATGCTTTCGGCGATGCGGTGGTCTGTGTCTTGGTCTGATTGGCTGGCGATGAGCTCTGAGCTGTGTTTGTTTGACTCCCGCGACGGGAGACTGGGGTCGGAACAGATCTCTGCGAACGAAATGTGAACAGCACCGCCCGGTTACTATTGCAGGGCTGCACAGATAATCAAGCAGCACGCGAATACCCACCCTCTCGGAGTAGTGATCGGCCGCGACTTCAATGGGCACGGGCATTTGCTCGAACTCCAGGCGGGGCGCGGGAGACCGCTTTGTACTGCTGTGAACGTGCCAGCCTGATGTCGGAGGCAGAACGTCTTCTCTCCGCTTTGTTAGCACATAGTAGTACAATGCGCTGGCGCTGGGCTGCCCAAGGCACCACTGCCACGACGATCCACTCGCGAAACGAAAAATCTCGAACCCTTTATCGCTAACATACCATGCCGCGCCGTCCTTGTCACCCTTGGGGTTCCTTGTGTATAAGCCATTGCTTTGCACCATACCGGCACCTGTCACGTGAAGTGCTTGCGTATTAACTTGCATTTGCACACCGGACGTGGCTTTCGCGCTCTCGAATCCAGCGCTGCACGGCAAAAAACAACGGAGTTTTCGAGGCCAGTGAGCAACGGTACACCGCGAGGAGATACGAGACGGCAGGCATAGGAAATACAGGGACCTCCCCAGCGGCTGTTATACCCGCAGAGAGAAACACAGCAAACACACGAATCAACAGCTCCCACGCACCCAGCTTGTTGAGTTGATTTTGGCTTCGGTGGTTCTCCGTCCAGGCGAAGCTAAAGAGATATTTCCAATTTGGCATGAACAGACGCAGATGAATGTTTGCTAGTATCACGCCACTTGCACCAAAGCGCAGCACTCACTTGACCCAACTCAATTCGAAACGCAAACCCATCCAGCGTCTGCAGCATTGTCACCAGGATCTCGCTTGCCTGCATCAGTCATTTGGGTCCAAGACAATCGCCGAGGGACCAGCACGCTTCAACACTTTTTATAGATGTCCAAACTCAACAACAAACGACTGCGCACACACCTCCATATCGCGCAGGAGGGCCCACGGCTCGTACGATTGAGCGAGTAAATTTGGGTGCTTCCGCATGGTTTGCAAATTGAACGCCTGCCCGATGAAATGCACACAGTCATGGGATTTTATTGGCATCATCTACACTGGCAGTAGCTACAATCGGCGCAATGGCACGATTGATACTTACGAGCGAATTCTCGTTCAAGATCTTGCGGATCCACGCGCGGCAAAGGCCATATGGAGTCTGTACCGTGGGCAGCTGACGCACCATGAATAACGTCGGGCCGAAAGCTTGTTCTGATACCTTTGCAAGACCTTCGACGACAGGCCAGAAGTGCGGCAACTTCGTACATGTGCGGACACAAACGAAAATTACGTTGTTAGAGGAGGAGGGCAGGCGACACAACAATCCGACCACCTCCGCCGGCGTCACCGGCTGTGCTGCAACACACACCTCGGATGCATCCCGGCTCTTTTTGACGCCATGGAAAAGGCAGGCTTCAAGAGCTTCGCATAGTTTGTTGACAACCTCGCTCGATTCATTCAAGGCCGAATGCTGTGCCTGCTCACCGAGATGGTCCTGGTGCGAGAAGGAAACAAAGGATTGCGAGACGATACACACAAAATGTTTTGCTATGAGAGAGGCTTGAAAATCACTCTAGCGCCAGGTTAGAACAATCTCACCTGTAGCAATGCTTTGTAGCTGGTGCGCAGCAGACCAAGTGCCGCGTCTTTCTTCCGGGCCGCGTCGGCACTGTTGGGAGTGCCTCTCTTTTTCAAGTTCTGTCCAATACGAGCTTTCTCCTTTTTCAACACACGACCCAGACGCTGAAACATGATCGAGCTCTAGACGCCGGACGCCGTCACGACGACGCCGGCCGATTTGGGCCTACTGGCTGGCAGCAACTGGTATGCGGGGTGTATGCAATGGAAAACGGTGACAGGAATCTTGACAACAGAACCTCCTGTCGAATTTTGCGTAAAATGAATACTGCAAAGGAAGGCAACTCTCCCCAAGGGCGTTACAAACTTTTTTTCACCATTTGGATATCCGACCAAGTCACCACTAGTCCGGATGCTCGAGTGCTTGTTCGCGTCGGAGCCGTCGACTTCGTTTCTTCTTGCTCCATCGCATCCTTCCTCTTTCCAGCAAAGTTGTGGAAGCGTCATTGGGGTCGCGTGGCAGCGTGCGTCCGCGTCCCCCCATCACCAAATCTGCAAACAATCAATAACAAAGAACAACGACAAACCGCAAACCACAAACCACGAACCACAACGCACAAACCACAAACGAACGAACGAACAACAATCGAACGAACGAACGAACAAAGCACTGTCGTGTTCGGAGCCCTCACACTCGCTTTGAATGTACTATCACCCTCACTGCATTGCACTAATAGTGTACTAACCATGTACTAGCGTTCCAGTGCACGCACCCACAGTATCCGGGTGTTCGCTCGCGTGGCTTCCAGCCCAGCCACGTGTATGTACGTGCGTTGAATTATAGCCCTATCATCTATGAAGTTCGGGCGTAACCACAACGCCAGAGTGTTGACACATTCAGTCTTATCTTTGAAGATCGTGGTACTGAGTACTAAGTTACATACTATGGCTTGTTTATTCCTATTTCTGGACATTTTAATTTTACGACGCATTCGGTGCGTCGTGTGACAATTTTAAAGCCATAGATTTATTTTACGTACTGTTCAGTACGACACCATGATCACTTGTGTGCTCCCACAGCTTTGCGTCCCCGTTCCCGGCGTCCAACCAAGCGCTTCGCAAGACGCCGCCGCGTCAAGTAAACCAATTCAACTAATTCACTGTGGCATAGCGGCGGCTGCGGTTGCTGCGCAGGAACCCTCCCACAGCCTTCGACGGTGGGCGGAGTACAACAGTACCCTTGAAACACAAGCACTATGAACCTTGTACTCTAGTACTGCGCATGTACGCCGCCACGCCCACAACCTAGTTTTGCGGCGCTCCGGCTGTCTGTCGCTGTGTCGATGCGTCCGCCTTTGTTTGTTTGATGAGTGTGAGAGGAGAGATTGATAGAGTCAGCAGTTGTCAGCTGTGGAGGGCGGGTGGGCGTTCCCGACGGAAAACGGTGTTATGTCGTTTGAGGATATAACGCATGGCGGTCAATGCTACAATTAATAATGTATCCGTATTCGGGAATATAATTACTTCGATCGAACTTCGATCGATCATTCTGACTGTCTTCTTCAGTGAGTGAGTGAGTGTTTGATTTTCACCTCCCCACTCACTCTTCCGCACCCACGCCCACAAATCAGTCAGTCTGTCAGTCACCGGTTCGTCTTTGGAATTCGGTGTTTTGGTCGTTTGTTGGCGCGCTGGCGCTGGCGCTCGCTGGCGCTCGCTGGCGCCCCGTCAGCTGACTGTCCACTCGTCGGCGGCCACGCACTGAAGATCAGTCATCACGCTCGCCCGCAGTTCGCGTTGTTGGCGCCGCCGTCCGTCCGTCCGTACGTTCACACGCTCCCTCCCCCTCACTCACTCACTCACTCAAACGAACGAACGAACGAACGAACGAATAAACGAACGACGCGCCATTATGTCAGTCGTTCACTGTCAGAACCCATAAATCAATCACCTCCCAGCCTGGCGCGGGGTGGCTGGCTCGCGCTGGCTGGCGCTCTGTATGCCATAGTGACACTGACGTGGGGTGAGTGAATTTTGAATGACTGCCGACTGAAACGATATGGCTGGGCGCCGGAGAGTGAGCCGCAGTTCGTTCACAGCACCGATCGAAGTTCGCTCACTCCGCTCCGCCGCGGCGAAGGGGAGGACGGAGTGAGTGGCCACCTCACTCGTCCCCTCCCACGCCACTGTAATCAATCGCCTTGACGTGGGATAGAGCGCACCGCGCGTCGCGCTCGCTCGTTCCCTCCCACGCACTCACGATCAGTCCATTGACACAGCGCCGGCGCCCCCCGTGCCCCCCCGCACACACACACACACACACGCAGGCAGTGTTCGTGTGTGTTCGATGTTCTGCCTCCGTTGTTGTTCGCCATGGCGTTAGTGCGTCCGGGCCTTCCCTCCCCCCCCCCCCCCCCCCCCCCCCCCCCCGCGTCCCTCTCCGCGTCGGGACAACAACCAACTGCTTCGGAGTTGCGTGCCGCGTGTCGTGGTGTGGTGTGTACATGTTGTTGTTGCTGTTGTGTTGTTGTTGTTGTGTTCGTTTGGTCAGCTGCGACGCACGCGTTGAAGTGTTTGTTGGTTGATGGATCGAATGTAGGCGATTGATCGTGATTCAAAACTTGGCAGACTCCCGAAGACGATTAGTTCGCGTCGTGGAGGAAGGGCACCGGATGCACGCAGGAGTCTTTTGCGTAAACGTCGTCGTGGCCTTGTTGTTCTTTTGTTTCCTTTGTTTTCTTTTTTGTTTTCTTTTACGTATTTTGCTTGTTAAAACCGCTCTCGATATTCGAAATCCGATCCCGCATCACAACGACTCCAAGCTCTAAGTTCTACTGCTATCTACTCCAAGCAAAATCACGCGCCCGACGGTGCCCTTTCCACTCCGTCAACCCACCTCCTTCACATTCTCTTCCAACTCTCTCTCTCCAACTCCTTTCTCTTTCCTCCAACTACCCCGACCCCGACTCCCGACAACCTCAGGGACGTTCGAAGACCTCCTTCCAAAATGTCTTCCGTGTACTCCCCTGCTGTCCGACGCACTCCCGTTGGACTGAACTTCAACCGCCTCGACGACGGTTTCACAGCGCCGTCCGCCACGGCATCGCCTAGCGTGATGTGGATGGCCGCAACACCTCCGCCATCGGACCGTGTGCTCAACGAGTTCATTGACAACGACGACACCCCAATGGACGGATTGTTCAACGACGCAGCTTACGGCTCGTTGGACAGTTTTTCCAATTTCTTCGACTTCGAAGGCGAAGAGCCGGCTTTCGCCGCTCCCTCCCTCGTGGCTGCCGCGGCGGACACCTCCGCTTCGCTTCCGGTCGCACGTGACGGCGCTTCGGCCCATCACGCGGATGAGACCGCCCAGCAAGTTGCCCCCGTCTCGGCGGTTGCAACTTCAACTGCGCGCGCTCCATCCAAGCGCAAGAAGCCCGTTGCTGCTGCGAAGAAGAAGAAAACCACTGCACGCAAGCGTACTCGCATGCCAGTTGAAGAGCAGAAGCTCCGCAACTGCCTGTCCGCGAAGCGTTCTCGTGAAAAGAAGAACCGCGCCCTTGCGGAAGCCACTGCCGAGGTCGCCCGTCTCACTGCCGAAAATAAAGCACTGCGTGCTCGCATGGCACAGGCGCGCGAACTCGTGCTGAGCCAAATCTCGGCTTCCCACAGCGGTGCCGGCTGCGAGACTTCGGTGTTGGACTCCATCCAACAAACGCTGTCTCCGCTGGCAGCGGAGTCGTCGCAGTGAGTGGTGCACCCATGCACCCTCGCCCTGTCATATGCCAAAAATCAATCAATACGAAACACATAAAACGGAACAACCTTTCAAAGAGAGGGGCTGAGGAGAGAGTCCCCAATACTACAATGAAGAATACCAAGGAAAATCAACAAAACAAAAACAAAAACGGAAATACCCAACTACCCAACAACCAAATTCAAGCATCTTTCCAAAAAAAACAACCAAACCAAAACCTAAGATGCCAACAACAATCGCGACTTCGAAATCCTGACGTGAATGCGACCTCCGTGAACGAGGCCGACCTTCCACGCCACGCGATGAAGTCGCGCCGCTACGGCGGCGACCGCCTTTTGAAGAAAGAACCTGGGGCATGGTGTGGCGACTCGGTCACCACTGTGTACCCTTTCAACCTGAAAATTGGAAACAAATGGTTTCCACCTGAAAATTCAAAACTGCAAACCACTACTAAAAATATTTAGCCACGTCCACACGGGGGCGCGCATCAGTTCCTCGGAGCTTGTTGCAGCGGCGGGTTCAACTCCCGCCGTGGTTCAAATTATTTTTGCTTGTGTGCTCCACCAGGACGGGCAATCACGCGTTCACCTAGGAATGTCAGTAGTTAAAGCTGACAGGAGGTCTATATCGCGAAGCAACCCATCACCGCCCTTGTGGTAGTGTGTATTGTATCCTGTTGAGCGACACGGCATTGGTGCGTATGCAAAATTTTAGTGATGCGGATGATGATGCGCTCGCTGGCCCGCACTCCGCACTTCTGTGCACAGGTCTCTCTCTGTGTGGCAACCGAATACCAACGGCAATCGTCGCACTGGAGGAGCTGGGAATTGCTGTTCTGGCACGGTCCTCAGGAGCAGTCACCGTGAAACAATCAAGGTCTGAATTGCACGAGGCGTCTTTCTTTCTCGATGTGCGCGTGTGCTGGTGCACCTTTGGTTGTGTGTTGCGTCAACAGGGCAAGGATGGATGCTTTCAGGACTCTTTCGTGGGGACTCTAAATACCTCGTCGTTGTACTTCGTCGTCGTAGGATTGGCAAAGGGCTGCTTTAATCTGCGCAATTGCTCCACTTCGAACTTTCTTCTCGAGTCGTACTTTCATTTCAATTCAATGTAAATTACTCAATGTTGGGCTTTCTTTTGTCGTGCTTGTTCCTGTACGTCTCGCCTTGATCACATTCCACCCACCACGCCAGGACGCAAGCTCAACACACGATGAGGGCATTATCACGACGCTCCAGACGACTACGACTCGAAAGGAATAAAGTTTTATAAATTGTCCTCAGTCACCACGCCGTGCTCACCACAGCGCGCGTGTCTTGTGGAACTTCTGTGCTGCTTTCTTGCGGTGTTCGTCTTTCGCGGCAGTTTCTGGGGCGTACTTGGCCGGGAGTGGATAATTGTGTGCTGCGTGGTCCTGCAGTTTTTGTTGAATCACCAAGTTTACACGGTGTTTGTAGATCTCGCCTTCCAGTGCGTTTCGTTGATCTGCTTCACGCTGCAGGCGCTCAGCCTCGCGGCGGTCGGCCTCCCTTTGTTGAATGAGGCTCTGAAGCTCTGTCTTATATTGCTCACGCACCTCGCGGCGTTGGTGGACCTCCCTGTCGCGCCTGCGGTTCACCTCTGCGGCTTCGGCCCTGATCCGCTGTGCATATTCGGCATCAGTCTCTGTCTGTTGGTAGGCTACGCAAATACAAGTACAACGAAGAATACACAATGCCCACAGAACAGAGCGAGAGGGTGAGCGATTGTGCAAGTGGGTTCGGGCACCGAGCATGACAGTGCCGACTAACCTCGTTGGGCCTTCAGTCGTTTTTGCTGCTCCAATCCCCTGAGGACCTCCGCCTGCATCTCGCGGCGCTCGCGCTCTCTGCGAGCCAAGTCCTCCTCTTCCTTCAACTGACGCGCTTCCTGGTACGCCTGCGCCTTTTTGGCGTCTTCTTCTGCGCGCTGGTCTTGGTGCTTTTCCTGCAGCGCCCGCATGCGCGCAACGTTGAGTTCTTCCTCCTGTTTCAGTTTCTCCGCTTGACGCAGACGGTGCTCTTGTGCAGCTGCCTTCTTGCGGAGATACGCCGCGATGTCGCGGTCCTCCTTCTCGCTTTGCTCTCGGGCAATGACCCGATACTTCTCGGCCAGTTGGTTGGATTTGGCCAGTTCGCTATTGCGGCGTGCTTGTGCTGCCTTCTCTTCCAGCTTCTTTTTACGGTCCGCTTCGGCGAGTTTCTCGAGGTGGCGCCGCATCTGGAGGTTCTCTTGCGCGAGGCGCTCCTCCTCCAAGAGCTGGAGCTGCCGCCGGTGGTCCAACTGCTCCAGCAGTGCCTGTTGTGCCACTTTCGCAGCGGCTCGGGCTTCGGCGGCCTTTTCAGCGTCTTGCCGCAGGCCGCGCTGGCGGACTAGCTCCATCTCTCGCTCCTTGGCTCGCTCGTAGGCCTCGATCTCCTCTCGTCTGCGGTTCTTCAGCTCGACTCCCTTGTCGATCTGTGCCTTGACCTTCATGACCTCAAGGTGTGATTGGAGCTCTTTCACCTCGTCAAGTTCTTCATTGCGCATGTTGAAAGCGCGGATGTTGGCACCTCCGATGCCGACCTGCTCTCGGTATTGACGCTCGTATTCCTCGGCCGCGGTTGGTTTTGGCTTGTGAAGCGGTTTGATCTCGACACGGTGCTGTTTCCGCTGCCTCGAGGTTTGCTGTGACGGGCTGTGCTGATTAACGGAAGACAACGGGGCGTTCGCGCGGCGTTTGATCGCCTCGTAGTCGCTGCGCGAGATACGCAGGACGCTATCAGCTTGTCCCACCATGCTCTGGCCATTCCGGGCAGCGGCACGGCGACGAGCCGCGGTCTTTTTCGCACGTGACTCACCAAACAATGTCTCGTCGACGTAGGAGCCGCCCATAGCGAACTCGCGCGGGACTTGGTACGTCGTCATCTTACTCGTGCAATCTGACGGGTACGAGAGTCCACCGGTTTCGTCCACAAAATGGTCTTCTCCCGAATGAAAATAGAACAAAGAAACGCACTCAGCGGCGCACTGCGTTGGCGTGCGAGTGGTCAATATAAAATAAAGTTTCTTCCTCCTGCGCTGGTCAATAAAACCACGGAATATATGTGCCCCACCTTCGACGTTCCGCTAACGTCGAATAAGGCTGGGTGTGGTCAAAGGTTCCTTCGCCCAGTACGCCTCAGCCACCCAGTCGCAAACTATCGGTGTGCCACAACTGCGGCACAACTTCCAGACAGTTGAACACAACATCACTAGCACCATCACATCACCACGCTGACGACGACGACCAAGAGCAGCAAACACTACAACGGTGATGACAAAGTGAGGAAATGACAGAGCACACAGCAACATCGTATCAACAACGACGACGAAGACGACGAAGACGAAGACGAAGACGAAGACGAAGACGACGGTTAACGACGGCAAATCTAAACGCCAGCGAACGACGAACTATGACGACGACGCGAACGACGACGAACTACCGACGACGACATTACAGCAACAACGACGACGACGAACGATGACAACAACGACGACGAACGAACGATGACAACAACAACAACGACGGCGACGACGACGAAGGAACAGAAGGAACGACGAACAATGACAACAACGACGACGACGAACGACGAACGACGACGGACGACGGCGTTCGTTGACGCGTCTGTAGTGAGTGAGCGAGTGAGTGACTGTGAGTGACTGTGAGTGAGGGCGATGTGCACTGTGAGTGAGTGAGTGAGGGAGTGAGTGAATGGTCAGTGAAACGTCAACCACCGCCAGTGAGTGACTGTGAGTGAGTGACTGTGAGTGAGTGACCGGGGGCGGGGGATAACGTTCACTCTCACAGTGCACTCACTCACTCACTCACTCACTCAGTCGCTCACTCATAGTCTCTCACTCACAGTCTCACAGTTCGCTCACTGTCACTCACTCACCGTCTCATTGCTGTGGTGGTTGCTGTACCACCCATTAGCAGTCATCTTAATGGTTCACCAATGACCCATTACCATCCACACGTTGTGTGTTTTTACTGAATTAAACGGTACTGTTTGTACGTGGTACTCTGAAATACAGAGTAACACACAGTGTAATGTAAGTGATATCTTTGAGAACATTCATGTAGTACCAGGACGGAGAATACGGCATTTTACAACGTAAAGCGCCTGTTCTCTGTTCTGTTCTCCTTTCCCCCAGTCAGTCAGTGAAGCCAAGTGAACGAACGAAGTTCAAACGAACGAACAAACGAACGGTTCGTTGGTTCGTTTGTTCGTTTGTTCGTTTGTTCGTTTGTTCGTTTGTTCGTTTGTTCGTTTGTTCGTTCGTTTAGTGTCGTTGTGTGTGCGTTGCTCGCCGGAGCGGTTGTGGGGAGGTTGCATACCTCGCACATGAACATGTACAGCCGTGGAGTGCGGTGGCCGTGGCCGTGGTGGTTATTTGTGGCGTCAAATGGTCAACAGCGAAGTCGCAAAAGGCACTTTCATCCGTTCATTCACGTCAGGACTTTGAGCGACACGCAGGGAGTATTTGAGTTAGAACACCCGCATACGTACGTTGTGCTGACCGCGACGACTATGTACACACACAGCGAAACGGATTAATGGAGCCAAGTGGGCTCGAATGTCGCCCTCAACTTTTTGTGAACGGCTCTTCGCGTCGCAAGTTTGTGGACGGATTTTATCGACACGGCACCAAAGCAGAGGACTTCGAAGCTCGTGCCGTTGACAACAAAGGACTCTTTCTCCAACAGTTGCGCTTCGCTGCACGTTGTTGCAGTGCATTATGCCAACTTGAGCTTGCAGAACACAAGATTCGCACGCAGCCACAATGGAGCTTGTGGGGTACCGCTTCTTTTTCCTGATCCTGTCATTCGTCTTGACGTTCCTGTCGTTATTGGTGCCTTTCACAAACATTGAAACGGAAATCAGCTATTACGGATACGACGCCGCAGCACTCGATGCCGCTTACCAAGAACAGCTCCTCCGCGTCAACGCTATTGGAATCATCGGCATTGTATGCCATGTGCTGGAAATCGGCGAGCTGTTACTCGCAGTGTCGTTGCTTTTGAGGTATGTCTGAACTGCGGCTGCCATCGCGTCCCCGTCGTGCTCGTCCTAACTCGGTGAATGTGTACCGAATGCAGGCCTTGGCATATTATCAGCACCGTTTGTCATGCCTTTCAAGTTTTCGTGTTGACATGGTACCTCATTGCCGGATGGGGCGTGTGGGTGTTTGAGGCTGCCTGTATCCTTTTCAATGTTCTGCCTGCGATTGCAACTGTCTTCATTTTGCTCGCACTGTTCTGGCACGACGTCGGGAGTTGTGTCATCGCAAGGTTGCTTTAGCACTCGGTCCGCACGATGCGCAGCAGTTCGCATCACTTGCGCACTGAGTGGTTTCCTTAAAGTGACTGAGTTCCCACGATGTAGCGTAGTAGATTAGTATAACCAAAATGTATTGTACATGATTCAATTTCGAGAGTTTGAAGAACCCGCTTTTGTTTTGTGTGATCTGTCGGGGGAGTGATGTGCCTGACTCATGACTCGGCCACAGAGCGGCGCGACTGCACTATCAAGTCTTCCAAATTTCCACCTGCAAAAACAAGGATCGAAGAGGTCACAACGGATGCCGGCGTGGTAGCACTGTGCTGAAAATCATGCGTACCTGTGTTTGTTTCAATCAGCGAATCGGAAGACAGCGACCAGTATTTTGCCGAACGTTTAGATTCCTGCGAAAAGTCCATTGACCGCAGCCGCGATCACACAACCAAGGGCCGGCCGTTTCAGAGGCGCTATCAGGGACAACGACGCACCTCGATCAAGCGCTTCAGCACAAGAACAGGATCGGTTCCGTGTGCACAGCCGAGGCGATTTGCAATGGACTGGCCAGGAAGGACACATCAATCGATCGTCATGGCCTTGTCAATTGCTCTGGTCTCAGAGCAGAACAACCACACCGACATCCACTCACTCACCGCTCTATTGACTCGCATGTAAGGGTTGGTGTCCATCTCCGACCCGACAGTCGTCGGATTGGTGGTTAGTGGAACCCGATGGCCGTAGCGTTGCCGAAGCATCCAGCGAATCTGTGTGTCCAGCCAGCAACTTTACTGTGTGACCAGTGCAGCATGCAGGTGAGGCAACGAGACGATGAGCATGTACCTTGCTCCGAACTCTGGTGCTGCTCGGTTCCATCCACAACGCAAACGGCAGCAGCATCTCGGTGTACTCGTGGCCGACGAACACGTACGTGTCGCGCGGAAGCGTTTGAATCTGTTGCAGGCAAACATGCGATCAATTCAACACGTGGATGGCAGCACACCGGGCATAACAGGAACAATTGCAACCTGCTGAATGCCATTCCACCACTGTTCCTCGTCGCCATCAAACAGCGCTCCAATGCCACCGACAAACAAACAATCGCCAGTAAATAGACAACCTTGTTGCCCTTGTTCTGTAAACCAGCACAACAACCACAACTGGATGTGAAATCCAAAGCAGCACGGATGCGTTTCGGCGTATCGGCATCGACCGCACGTACGCCATTGAGCCACGACACGATCAGCCCAACCGCTGGGCGACAAGAGTTCCTCGACCTCACCCTCACCCTTTTCTGCAGTCGTGCCGTTGTGCTCGTCCCCAGGCGCGGATAAGCCATCACACACGTCAATCTTCACATCGTCTTGTGTGCCCTCCACGTTCGAAGGAGTGATCGATGAATCTGAGTCGCTGCTGTCGTGCGAGTCTTGCGACAGATTATTCGCGCGGGACATTGGTGCCTTGGTGATGGAGAGCCTTGGTTTCACCCCGTGGTTGGAAAACAAATAAAATGCATAGTGTCCGTCTGTATGGCCCGGGGTGTGCAATGCAACGGCACGAATATGGGTCGTTAGCATGATATTCTCCACCGGCTACACACAGCATCCCATCACATAGACAACAAGACAGCGCCGTCATTCTAGTCCGTCATGTGTCCAACGCAGACAGCCAACCACCCAAGTGAAGAACCTACCGGCCTAACAACGCCCCTCGGATAATGAATTCGTGGCTCATTTGCGTGCAGGCGCTTGTGACGGACGACTCGCATTTTGTTGATGGCGCGCGTGTCAAATACAACAGCATCAGGGAACCGACGCTTCCACTGCACACAACGCGCCGCGCGGTCGGTCGGTCGCATGTTCCAAACAGAGAGATTCATATACAAAAATGATTTGGCACGATGACGATGAGAAGCAGCGAACGGGCACGAAACATGCAAGTTTGCTCAAAAGGAACCTCTGCATTTCCTCCGGAGTGGTCGTGATGGTCATGGGTGCTCATGATAGCGACAATTCGCAGCTCTTCGGTTGGTGTTCGGTGAACGTTGGGTTCACTCTTGGAGGCGGACGCGTCCGCGTCTGCGTCGCCCACTTTCTGTTCCCTGTTGCCCTTCTTCACATAGTATGATTGAATGGAACGGAAAACTCTATACACCTCATCCACCTCTGCTGCATCAATCAAGACCACCTCGCCCGTGGCAGTGTCGACGATCACGTATGCGTAGTTGAAGTTGGCCATGGGAATAGAAACAGGAACCGGAAATACTTGCATATGTCCGATTCGATACGGCCGCATGCCACCGGTGTGTTTGTGCGGTGTCGTGGACTTGTAGTTTCCAAAACAAATACCACAACAGCATGAGCGCCTACAGCCACAAGCGAAAGATGCAGCACGAACAACCCAGTGAGCACATAAACTTTCACTTCCACCGCATTGCGAGTGTGAGTGGCCCTGAGACTGAGACCTGTCTGGTTCACGTACTGATACAAGTCGCACAAACACTTCCTATGCTTTGCGTAACACCGGTAGCCACACTCCCGGCATGTTGTGGTGTCCAACAAGATGACCTACGGAGGCAATCGCATGCAAGTTTCAATCCATTGCTGCTGACTGTCTGGTCGTCAGCATACAACGTACCCCGGGTCCACAGCGCCAGTTCAGGCGGCAGCAGCAGCAACAACAACAAGCAAAGACGAACAATAAACACCCCACTAACAGCCCGGCCGTGGTCAACGCGATTACAGAGATGTCGAACTCGTCGCCATCGTCGTCGTCGTCGTCGTCGTCGTCGTCACCGTCGTTGCCGCCGTCAATGCCGCCACCGCCAATCGGAGGCGGCGGAGTCGAAAACCCCACGCAGTCGCCAGCATCAAAGCCGAAGGCGGAGCAATCGAACATCAAATCACAGACGCCGTCACCCAACGCATCAGGACCTCCGACGCAAGTTGCACCATTGCAGTCAACGCAGTTACCCCCAAACTCGAATCCAAAAATACCGTTGAATGATAGTGACCCGACCACAATAAGTGCCAATGACGCCAAAACTGTTAGTATCCATAGCACCAAGGAACCCGTAGATGTTGTGTAACTTGGGTAGTCAGATACCACATCGAACCGAACGCCAATGCACCGAGAACACTTCCTGGAGCAATCTGAAACACCGCCTTCTTTGCGATCCTGCCGCTCCTGCAGTCGAATGATCTTAGCGAATGCAAAGCGGATTCTCTGTAAGGCGTCTGGAACTGCCAACACGCTGTTAGACAGAGCGGCATCGATGATGTTGTTGATGCTTCTCTCTCGGTCCTCGAACATTGCAGAGCTCGTGTGGGGGAAGTGCGTTCCGTGATGCGGCGGGTGGCTGTGGTCGGTGCAGTCAGTACGTGTGTCAGAAACGCCATTGGCGTTCGGGCCTCGCGCGGAACGTGACGCGTCATGTTCGTTCGCACCAGTGGTGGGAGTGACACTAGTGTCGACTGATGGCTCCGATAAGGATGCAATGTGCGCATCGAGTGACGTGCTGTCTATGTGTACAGCAGGCGCATGCAAGGGCACCAGTTGCAAGACAGCGGGCGGTCTGTTTAAGTCGCTCGCAACTGGTACGTTTCCAACACCACCGCCGTCGCCATGTTTCTCGCGGCCCGAGGGTGACTCATGTGTACCATGAACGGCCGCGCCGCCTCCACCCCCAATTTCGTGGTGTCCGGGACGAGGATTGTGACCATGACCATGTTGATCGTGACCATGGCTGTGGTGTTCGTGGCTGTGGTCGTGGTGGCGGTGACCGTGAACATGCTCAGAACTTGGTCTTCGCCGGTGCCTTTGTCGATGCACGTGCGCATGGATCCCCTGGTCAGATCCAGTCGCAAGCTCTCGACTGCGTGGCCGATCGCGACTGCGTGGACGACTTGGATTGTGATGGCGGTCAAGGCTACCTGTGCGAGAACGACTTGCACGACGTGGAACAGAACTTGCACTGTCGTGATGCGTTGCAACCTCACGGTCGATCGTGTCCTCGCTCATGGTGGTCGCGAGCAACGAAACTTACCGACCGAGTCGACTATACAAAGTGAGACGGTGAACAGTGCCGCATCGCTAATTTTCTCAAGAGAGTGCTCATTGGCTGCTCGACCTCGCAGTCCCGCCGAGGCCAACTTTCCGCGGCAATATTTGAAGTGGAAATACTGACAACCAGTGTTTCGGGCCCACTTTGTTGTGATCGTGGTTCCATTCTTGAAGTCACCAGCGGATGGGACTTCCTTGCACGTGCACAGGCTCCAAGACACGCTGTCCTCCACGTTAGTATCTTTCATCAGTAGCTGTCCTTCCTGCACTCACGCCCATCCCCGTTGCCACCACAGTTACCATACCTGAACCAAGACCAGGATCAGCAGTGGAATTCGTAGAAGCAGAAACTGAACCGGCAGCAGCAACAACAACCGTTGCAAAGAGCAAACTGTCGAGCCCGTGGGGATATTCATGCTCGCATCATCATCGTCCGCCGTATCCACAACGTACAACAAGCTTGGCTTTCGTTCACCAGCTCGCCAGACGCCCCGCGCCGCGCCGTGCCGGGCCAGGCCAGGCCGTGCGTGCGTGCGTCACGAAAGTAATCATGCCCATCACCTAACAAACAAGGCATAAAGGGAGGAATATGCCATAGAGGACGGAAGGAAGGAGTCCATAAACGCCACCCCGCACCAAACCAACAACGACCAACAACGACCAACAACAACAAAGTCCAACCAAAGTCCGCCGAAGTCCAAACGCCAAACTCCCCAGAATCTGCATCCGTACTTTTTGTACTACCTCTGTGTACCAGTACGTTCATTATCGGAATTGCCAACCGGTGTTTCACTGCCTTCTGCACTGTCACATTTCATTCGTGTAATTACACACATTTCGACGTCGAAACGTGTAATTACACGTGTAAGTAAGAAATTACAGTGTAAAAATGGATACAAACGTGTAATTCAATGAGAATCGTTGACATGCTCGCGAAATAAATACACGCGTTGGAAAGGTGATTTTTGCGACTTTACGCGCAGTGCTTAACCGCTGATAGTAAAGATTGAAACATGTACTGAACAGTTCGATCCATATCTTTGCATTCCGTCTAAAAACCACGTCGAATTTTTCAACGCGCACTTTTTTGGACGGTGATGTGGCGTCGAAAAAAGTCTTCGCTTCTTTTTTAGACGTTTCTGGACGACCTTCATTCTGATGCTGAGCTGAGTGAGTGAGAGTGAGAGTGAGAGTGAGAGTGTGGGTGTGGGTGGGTGCCGTGGGGGCGACTGCCTGTGAGCGAACGAACGAACGAACTCCCCCATCGTCGCAGCTCTCACAGCGGAACCACATCCTGGGGACTCACCGTTAGTGCGGGCTGGTTTACCCGCCTTCCGCGGGCGTCCCGAGGCCCCTTGGTCGCGCACCACGCGCCGCAATCTTATCTGTATCTATGCAGGTATGCCAAACACCTTCAGTACAAATTCAGTACTCCATGTACACATAAATACAGAATAAATTACTCTCCATGAGTCGGGGCGTAAACCACCGCACTGCGCCGCGGAAAGCCGTGTTCCAGTGCGGCGTTCGTGCCCACTGAATTTGCCGGTGCCTAGGGACGTAGTGCAGGTAGATCGAACGGTGTACTACGCCGTTCGTTCGTTGGTGGTGCTTCCGACTTTCAGCAGTGAGTGAGTGAGTGGCTCCTTGCAAACAAGTCGAACGAGGTGGTCAGTGCATCATTCACTGAGCTTCGCCTTCGCTGGGGTAATGTTTAGTCACATTCGAAGGGAAATGAGCACTCAGTCGATCAGCGCGGCGGTCAGTGGCATTGAACGGATGCCGAATAGCGGTGCAGTCAATCAGTCAAACAGTGCGGCGTTCGTTGGTACATACAAAGAGTCAAACGAACGACGAACGACGACGAACGACGACGAATGACGACGAACGACGACGAACAACGACGCGAAACGAACTCTCAACGGACGGACGCCACAGTGGGCAGTGGGCAGTGGGCAGTGGAAAGCAACGGCTGCTGGGTTGCTGACTGACTGACTGCCTGCCTGCTGAGCAACGGCTGGCTGGCGTGTACTTTTCGTACATCAGTACACCTATACTCGGTATTTCATTAGCCCAGGTTACTGTGACGACATTCGCTTCAGAGGCGCAGTACTAGGAAGATAGTACAATAGTTTACACAATAGACTGAGGTCGGTGCGCTCCCTCCCGAGAAGAAATAAATGTGGTGACGGACGTTCGTTCGCTGGACGCTGATTCGATTTCGAATGGATTCGAAGATTCGACGACGAACGACGACGACGCAAGACGACGACGACGACGACGACGACGACAGCGAACAGCGACAGCGACAGCGACAGCGGCGACGGCGACAGCGGCGGCGACTCCACTCGAAACCCCGCCGCGTCTGAATTCAAGGTCAATGGCCGTGGTCAATTCGTTGAATACGTACGAGTACGGTATTTCGTTTCGTTATTGCATGGCATGCCAGTGAGGAGGTGTGCAAGTGGACGGTGGTGGTTGGTGCCGACCACGCCACGGCTCTCGTCGCCCCGTTTGTGCCGACCTCGGACGACTTGGCAAACGAGACCTCAAGAGTGAACGAGAAAGGTGATGACGCTCGCCGACGAAAATAGTGTCAAACCCAAGGAGATTCGTGGTGCAGATGCGCGGCTGAAGCATGCGCCATTTCGGTGTCAAACAAGGTTTATTTTCACCACACAGTTGTGCAAACGCAGAAAAACGACGCATATTGACTTTGTTCGTCAATCCTCATTCTCACGGACGAATCCTCTACCTGTCGAGCACGTACCATGAAGTGCTTCTTGCTCTCTGTCGGTGCACTGTTTGCATGTGTCAACGCAGACTCGGTGAACTGCACTTTCCGTAGCCCGGACTCCCCAGTCCATCTGACTATCACGGACAACGCGAAACATTCCAAAAGCATCGGGACCAAAGTGCGCACCTGTGACTCGTCCACGTGCGGAGACCGACAGGGCCAACACAAATTCATTGACTGCCCTGTTGACTTGGCGATCGGAGGGAGCACAGATGTGTTGGTCGATAACGACTTAACGTGAGTTGAAAGCAGCGGTTTGCCAGAAAACTCAGCCCCCGTGCGCATTTTGTACGCTGACTTGCTGCATTTGCTTGTAGCTACATCCAATTCTTGAATGAAGACACCGGCACTTTTGAGAACTATTATCCTGCAACACCCCCGATCCAAGATCGCAACATTTCTCTCCCGTTGCACAACTACTCACAAGATTGTACATACCGATCCCCTGACAACCCCGTGGTTCGTTTGCAATGTCTACCTCCCCACTCATGACACATCTTTCGGCTCAATGTTCTTGCCCCGTTCAACGGCGAACATATGCAGACGATCACAGTCCACAACAAAGAAAACACTGTGCACGGCATTAAAGTGCGCACTTGTGATCAAGACGAGTACGTAGTGATTGTACAGCGGATTTCGTTTTTGTTGTGTGGGCATTGTCGTGAACAAATATTGTGCGTTGCTCAGATGCTCGGATTCGGACCACCACTATGTCGACTGTCCCACCCACCTTCCTCTCGGCACGAGCACTGTTTTGGTCGACAATGACTTGTAAGACCACACACGCCGCTGTTGTTCACTTTGTGCAGCTGCTAATTCCCAATTGGGTCGATTGCAGGCACTTTATCGTGTTCTTCAACGAAGACAACAAGACTGACGAAGAGTAAGATGCCGCCCTTACATCATTTGTTTGCGAGCGGCAATTTGACTTGTCGATATTTCCGTAGGTACTGGCCGCAAGTGGCCCCAGTCAAAGACACTGAAATCAGTCTCCCGCTCCCGTCCAACAGAGGTTTTTAAAACCAAAACCTGCATGTAAATTTATATTTTCGAACGATCGGTGCTTTACCATTTCAAGTGCGAAAACGATCGGTGCATCGCTCTCGTCCAAGTGTGAAAACCGACATGGTGCGTGCTTAGTTTTTGGCAATCCATGCGTCAAGCACGTCCAAACTCTTGTCGAGCTTCTCGATGCCCTCCTCAATCTGCAACGCAACATCAAATACATACTCCATGAATTGCGTGTCACACAGCAAATTGAAGCGATGCACCAAGAAACGCAAACCTGCTCAGATGAGATAATGAGCGGTGGCGTGCAGTGCACGTGATGTCCACGGATCAATGTGATGAGACCGTTCTCCAGCAAGGCCTCCTTAAACACAGCAACGCCTTGGCTCGCTTCGTGCATGTGCATCAGGAAGTTACCGTCTTTGCCTGCGAGATCGAAACCGCCACCCAATCCTGTGGTGCGCGCACTCTTGACACTTGGGTGCTTCTCCACCAACTTTGTCAAGCCAGCTTTCATGGTCGGTTCCACGGACTTCACGTGTGACACCAGGTTGGTTTGGATCACGTGCTGCAGAGTAGCATACGCCACGGCGCAGCACACGGGGTGAGCAAAGTAGGTGGATCCGTATCCGATCGGGTTTTCGCGGAAATGGTCGAACACATGGTCACGCATCGCAACACCGGACAGGGGCAAGTAAGCGGCTGTGGTGCCCTTTGCAAAAGTGTACCTGCAACGTGATGTAATGGCAAAACGAAGTCATTGGCTGAGCACCAAGGCACAACACAGGAGAAGGAACAAGACAACTCACATGTCAGGAACAACTCCCTCAAAATTCTGGAAGCCAAACATGTGTCCGGTACGGCCGAATCCTGTCATGACTTCGTCGCACACCAACAGGATACCGTAGCGATCGCACAGGGCGCGGACTCCCTGCATGTACGCGGTGGGTGTCAGCATCCAACCGTTAGCGCCGGTGATCGACTCCAAGAATATGGCCGCGATTTGTTCCGGACCCTCGGTGAGAATTTGATCGTGGAGAGCACCAAGGCTGCGCTCGACCATCTCCTCCTCGCTATCACCCCACGAAAACGTGAACGGAAACGGGTCCATGATCTTGACGAACCCGGGGACTCCAGCATCAACGGCCCAGCGACGCGGGTCGCCAGTCATTGCCAGAGACGCCGTACTGCCGCCGTGGTACGAGCGAGCGCGGCTAAGGATTTTGGGGCGGCCAGTGTATCGCCTCGCCAATCTAATCGCTGCTTCGTTTGCCTCAGAACCTCCAGATGCGAACAGGAAGCCATTGAGATCGGCGGGCGAAATCTCGCCGAGAAGCTTGCACAAACGAGCGCGAATTTCGGTGGTGTACAAGTCTCCGTACACAAACGGGAGCTCCTCCATTTGCTTCGTGACAGCATCTTTGATGGACTGTGGCATATCGTGTCCAAGGTTAGAGCACACAGCACCGGCAGACCAATCCAAAATTTGCTTGTCATTTTCGTCGTAGATGTACACTCCTTCGGCACGCTTCGCAAGAATGGTGGACTTGCGGAGCGGGTCCGAGGCACCCCACGAAAAGACGGAATTGTCACGGATAGCGTCGTCGATCTGCTCGGGGGTCCAAGTCTTCTCTGCGTGAAGAGACTTGTCGTGGAATCCGCTGGAGTTGTCCTGCGGTTTGAACTTTGGAAACTGAGAAGTGTTAGGTTCGTATCCGAGGCCACTGGACGACATTGCTCGCGCGGCATGGCTGCTGGCGCGGCGTTGGAACTGCGTCGCCGCTTGGCGACAGAGAGTTGACAAGCTCATCTTCACTCACGTGTATGACACTACTCTGGACAAGAAGTGAATCAGCGCGAGTTGGTTCGTGTAGGTGCAGGTGCAACAGGAACACGGCACCACGAAAAAGAGGCAGACAAAGAAACACGAACGCACTCTCAGGCATTAGAGAAAAGTTCGGCACCACCGCCCTGCTCCGCAGTCCACGCTAGATGACGCGACACCAACTTGTCAATAGGCGTTGCACTCACAATGCCAGTCTTCTTCTCCAACGTCGTGGTCTCGTGCCACTTGAGTCTTCAGTTTTCTTCCCTTCTTCATCGTTGTCTTTCAAGGTCGTCTCTCTGCGCCGTGTCGCCAACCTCTTGTCATCGTAGTTGTGTGAGTGGCGGCAATTGAAGAAAGTAGCAATAAATTGTACTCGAGTAGTGTCCGCATTCGTCGGTCCGTCGCCGTCATTTGCTGTTCGCCGTCGCCGTTCGTCGTTCGTCGTTCGTCGTTCGTCGTTCGTCGTTCGTCGTTCGTCGTTCGTCGTTCGTTGTTCGTCGTTCGT
>ENA-OWNT01002175-OWNT01002175.1-seawater-metagenome-genome-assembly--contig:-NODE-2175-length-21171-cov-4.476676_pt1 | contig 21171 bp, 21 predicted proteins | sample MGYA00238136_ERZ651165 | MGnify/ENA primary metagenome ERZ651165 (study PRJEB26861, sample SAMN08777766) | seawater metagenome | isolation source: coastal seawater | place: USA: Florida | collected...
AAACCACACGCCTTGAGGAAGTCCACTGTCAGATGAACGAAGGCTGGGATGTGCGCCTGAAATCTTATCCGCCAGAACGATGAAACCTCCAAACAGTTCGTCAACACTCCAATCGTGACCAGCAATGAGTCGAATTTCAAAGAATTCTTTTGCAGGGCGTCAATGTTTTCCGCCAAATCGCTCGGACCGGGAACGTGCTTTTTCAAAAATGCAACAATCGCAGCCAAACCGTCTAGTTCCAGCAACGTGCGGCAATGTGTGGGATTCTTGTTCGTTAGGTTCATCATCATGCGACAGCAACTCAAGAAGACATCACCCGCAAGCTGTTGGGATGACAACCAGCTGACTTTGTCGCCATTTCTCACGCTATCATTCGCATCCTGCCGGCCCGAGGCTCTTGAAGGCTTACAATACATGATAGCTTGAGTCAACTGGAACCCAGACAACACCCACGCCAAAGTTGGGCGGACTTGAGCTTCGCCAACATCGAATAAGAGCACGTGGCAAGACGTCGATAGTGCTCTGCGCTTCGTTGATGACTGAGCTGGGGGTGCACCATGAGAATTTTTCGTGATTGTCCCCAGTTCTGAAGCTCTGGCGGCAGCTGCTGTCGCGGCCGCAATTGCCGCGGCCGCACACGAATCTTCCGTTGAAACCGATGTAGATTGCTCGAGTAGGTACGAAAGTGCACGTAGTCCGGAAAGCAGCGACTGTTGGCTGGGCGAAGCATTTGAACTTGTTGCTGCAGGCTTCTGTGCAATGCAAGCACGCAGTCGCACAGCTTCTCGCAGCAAAGACGAAAACGCATGTGAACTGAGCACGCATTGCTTTCCGGACACATGATTGATCCTCGAGGCAACGACGAAGGAACGCTGAACCCACGGAATTCGCACACCATTCTCATCGATTTCGTTCATGACCAGATCCAAAGTCACGAGCGTGATACCAGAGCAAGTGGCTGTTCCGTTGACTTTACAGTCACTACTTTCATCATCATCTGATGACATCTCACTGTCGGACGACTCGTTGTCGTGCTCCTGAATGCACCACGTGTGAGACGGCGGGATTTCTCGAAGCGCGAAACGCAGTAGGCGGCGGTGGTGCCGACTGTACTTCCGATCAATGGTTGCCTCCTCAGCATGCTCATCAAGCAAAAGAAACATGGAATCCAGAATATCGGTCGTGAAGAAAGCGTGGCACAGAGTTGAACGGAAAAAGCACAGAGCTAACGCAGCAGCCCCAAGAAGGAGTGTGGAGTTTCGGTCGGGATGGTCTATCAGTTGAGAAAAACGCTCTTGCACTTGAGAAATAAGACTGCGTTTCTGCAGTACGTACCTTCAAGATTCCGCACAAAAGTCAGCAAAGAGCTCAATGTAACCACATGAATGCTGCATACCACCAGGACTTACTTGTTGGAGCGGTCAGCACACGCTTCCACCAATTGCACGGTGCTTGCAATCAGAACGGTCAATCTCTTGCTTCGAAAACCTTCCATAATGTACTGAAGGTTTTCCATTTTGGCCTGGGTGTCACCACTCTCTACTAATTCCAGGGCGCTCTGGGTAGTATTGAAGTCACAGTGAGCGGTCATTACATCGTCATCTTCTTCAGCGCGTCTGTGTGAGTTGTTAGGCCCAGAGGCGATATCGGACAACGCTTTCATCAAAGCTTCGGTGCTCTGTTCCTCGAACGGTACTGCTGAGACATTGCTTCGTCGAGGTCGACTATGTGGAATTGCTGTGGGACCATTTGGTCGACTAGACAGAGAACTTTTGCGCTTGCGACCATACGTGCGCACTACACGTCTCATGTTGCTCGCAAAAGTTAAACCCCACGTCAGCTTTGCATCTTAAATTGTTTTGCGCCGTCCACCAGTATTCGTCAAAAAAGTCTTGGCGAGGAAACCGAACGCAAAACACGACGTTGCAGAAGAAGAACAGCCACATGCCTGATGTCCAGCGCGCGATTTCTATCTTCCCTTTGCTACTCAACGCAAGAGACTCCGTCTCAACGCTGCAAAACCTGTCGCTGGCGCGTTCACGACTTTATTCCAGTGACACCACTAAACTAATGGCGCGACCGGCGATCCTGTCATCTCGGCACAACATCAAAAACACAATCCAATCACATCACTTCACGCTGTTGAACACAACACTACTGTTTCAAAGAAGGGAGTTCCAACGCAAAACCACAAGCACACAAACAGTCACACTCTCATCATAGGCATGCTTCAACGCAAACGCAGTCCACGGCCCACGGCACACGGGCACACGACACGCGGCACATACTTAAAGTCCGGCGACCATTGATTGACCATTGATCCATTGATTGACCAGTGAGTGAACCAGGGCGCGACGGCGCGACGAGCGACGACCGGGAAGAGAAAGAACACAACACGCCGCCAACTCGCCGCGCCATTTTCGTTTCGTTTGAATGAACGAAAGAATCCAACGAACGAACTCAAAGTTAGTTAGCTCGCGTTGAAAAGTGAATTGTAGAGTTGAATAGTCATCGAAAGTTTGGCAAGTTTTGTGGGTTGGTTGACCGTAAGGTGGTATTTCACCTCAAATGTACATTACATTGATTGCGGTGTTCGCGAAGCTGGCGCCAAAAGTGTCCTTGGGTTGGGTGTTGGGTGCGTCCATGACAGTCAAACCTCACCTGTACACTGTGTTCGCTGTTTGGAAGCAGGGCATGTTGTTTTCACGAACTACCCGGGGCCCAGGTAACTATACTTTCAACTTTCAATCAAGGTATCATAGCGACTGGCGACATCAACATCATGTTGTTGTGGTAACGAACATGGCATGGTAGTAAAGTACTCGAGTATACATACAATGTTTTAGGCAGGAACATGGTGGCCAAGGTTGGATTTTCTTGCTCCGCCCTCATTCCCCGTGGTAGCGGAAACATGCATGAGGCAACGAACTTCATGTCCCGGGTTCGACTCCCGGCGGGGACTCTCGTTTCTCTTCTTCCACTCGGCGCTTGGGTGTTGTCATAAAGTAAAAGATTGAGCAGTTTGCATTGAGTTCATCCAAGGGATACTTGCTGCCCGACTTGTATATCCTGTGGTTCATCGGTGGATTTGGTCGACGTTGCGACGCATAAGCAGCATGAACGGAGAGAGAAATATAAATTATTGTGAGACGAGCAAGTGCAACTCGAGTTTCAAACATTGCGATGAAATATCAGCATAGCCTCTTGGCACGGTCGATAATTTCCGCACGGTTTGTGCGAAGCACTTTTAACTCAAGACATGTTCAATCCACGGCAACACCTGTGGTGGCGAACCTGCACTGCCACCACCACCTTTGTTGCCCCCGTTTTGAGGGACTCTAGCAAGGAAGAAGTTTATTTGGTCTCCACTCCCACAGTGTCCGCATTTGAGGCCTGCAGTGGATGCTTTTAATAAATCTGCCTGCGATGGCTTCTTCTTCGTGCCCTAAGCAACAGCACAAGACCACAAGGTCACACAATGAGTCGTCGCCGATTCAAATCACACAGCATCCCTGATGCACATACCTGGGTTACGTGTTTCCCGCTTTTCACAGCAACGGGAAGTCCTGCATGGCCACACTGCCAACATATAGTTGCTCGCCTAGAACACGACACAATGGTGAGGAGCCAATGCGAATCAAGGATATCACGATGACCGTGCGACGAGTACGGACCCGACGGAAACTTTGGAACGCCCATCTGGGCCTTTGGCCAGGAGAACACGGTAAGCATCGACACAATGCTTCACCTAGGTCACCAACGCAAGGAAGCTTAGGAACTCAACAAATGGGCATACGGCAGTGGATGCACGTAATTGGCGATCGACACAAAACAGCGAACTCGACGAACCCTAATCGCGCTCTCAACGTTGCCCGTCCGACAAAACAATTCACATGCGTTGTGCAAATTGTATGGAAAATTGGGATTGCCCTTTTCATCGTCTTTTGGAAGTACTTTGAAGTCCGCGTATCCCTCGTCAATGCGCAACACCCCATCATCTTTTGGTTTGGGTGCACCACCCTTGGGCGCGGCTTGGGCCTGAGTCGCGGCGGCCTTCTTCTGCTCCGCTTGAGCTTTGAGAGCTTCTTTCTTAGCGTATTCTAGATCTTGCTTTTTGCGTGCGATTGCGACCCTCGCCCTGATCTCCTCTCGCTTACGCTCAATCTCCTCCTGCTTTTTGCGCTCCGCATCAGTTTTCTCCATGGTGGCTGGCAGTCGACGGACTGGGCAAGGTAATCTGTGCGCAGAAAAATTGTTGCTCGTTTGCACAATTCGTCCACCTTCTTTGGGAAATTTATGACACCATCCCCTCTTCAAGTTGCAGTTCAGGACGCATTCATCCACTCACATGGAGACATGGCTGCACCTAGCCGCTTGCCATCAAATGTATCTTTGTTGCGCTCCATTCCACGTTCGCCCCGTGACTCCCTTTGACATTGATTTGTTATGACTTTGGCCAGTTGCTGGGCACCCGACATCTTCGTACCGCTGCTGTTGCTTAAAGTCTCTCCACCACAGTGCGTGGATCACAACACAACGTAGTCAGCAGCGTCGATGATCGAAGGCACATGGTCGAAGACAGACAGCCAAGTCGTCGAGTCGACGTTATACAGTGTATGCTGTGTCGTTGGCGTGTCGTCAGTCAGGTCAGGTCATCAAATTGTCGGGTCGTCACCAGAATTGTTGGTCGGTGTCGGTCAAGTCGTAGTTGTATGTCGGCAGAACAAAGTTGGCCACAACGAACGACAACAAAGAAGAACAACGAACAACGACAACAGCGTGACCACCAAACCGATGTCAGCTGACGACGGCATCCCCACTTCCAAAACTTTTACTCCGAATATCACAGTACCAAGTACTTCTACTAAAATACCTAGTTTCATAAAATCCACGGTTTTCAACCATCCGTACATCATGACGTCACAGTCGGCGAGTCTGCGGGTGGCAGTGCGTGACGCACACCTGCATCGAAATGGGACGTTTCGGTGTTCTGCATGACGGCGAGGTGATCCTCGCCTTCGCGCGTGTTCGAGTGGGCGACATCTGAGTGTGTGAGTGAGTGCTGGAAGGGGGCACAATTTGTCCGTCCGTCCCATTCGCCCCGCACAACGAAGACGACGACGACGACAACAAACACAGCTGCACAACGGAGAGAAGGCGGCGAACCAGTTCGTTCCCGCGCAAACGCGTGGCGCTGCGACTTGCGACTTGCGACGGTGCTGCTGCTGTGCTGCTTTGCGCTGCTTTGCGCTGCTTTGGGTTGCTCTGCACTGCGTTGCGTTGCGTTGCGCTATTCTGTCGAGCACCAGCCAGCGCAGGCGATGATCTGTTGGCACATGTGCTGGGAATTCCAAGAGCATTCATTCGGTCGAGGTGGTCGGAGAATTGTAAGTTGTCAAGTTGTAAGTGTATCGAGGTGACGGAGGCGATGTTGTCGAGGTGTATGGTTGATCGGACTTCCCCTTCTCGGTTGTATCGGCTGTATCCAAAGGATCCCCACAACAGCAAAAGAGTGTGACGGTGCTATGTTGCTTCCACCTCTGCCCAGCACCATGCCTAGTCGCGTGGACGTTGAACGCATTCATACATCAACTATGGCTACGCCGCGGAGCGCTTCAAAACTAGCGTAACATTTCAAGTTTTTTTCAGTCTTTTCTTTCAACTCCACTTCTTCGTCTCAAAATGTCTGCCTCTATTCGCCGTCAATCTACGCTCAAGACGCGTAACAAGGATACCAGCGATGGTCTCCGCCCGCAGCACCGCCTTGGTGGCGGTAAGGGTAAGGGTAAAGGCAAGGGTGGCCGCGGTGCCGCCGGCAAGAGCGTCTCCCGCTCAGCCCGCGCCGGTCTGCAGTTCCCGGTCGGACGCGTTGCCCGTTACATGCGCAAGCAGAACTTGGCACCTCGCCTCGCTGCTGGAGCACCAGTCTACCTCGCTGCTGTGCTCGAGTACTTGTGCGCTGAAATCTTGGAGCTCGCTGGAAATGCCGCCCGCGACAACAAGCGCAGCCGCATCATCCCCCGCCACCTTCAGCTCGCTGTCCGCAACGACGAAGAGCTGAACCAGCTCCTCGGCAACGTCACCATTGCTGCTGGTGGTGTCCTCCCCAACGTGCACCAAGTGCTCTTGCCCAAGAAGTCCAAGAAGTCCAAGTAAATTCTGTGCTCTCTTCTTCGTGTGGAAACAAGAAATACTTTCATCCAATGGTTTTTGTAAAAACCACCCCGTAATCAAAAGGGATTTATCGTTATCGAAGTTGTTGATAGTGTTGTTCACGGTTTCGTCACCAGGTCTTGGATAGCCTAGAAAATTTCTCGACTGTTGTCACAAGGGTGCTGTTGCGTCGCTTGCGCACAACTTGCATAATTTGTCGTCTTGCTTTGCGTATTTTGGAATGAACCGCGCTGGTTTGCAGTCAAAATCGATACACGATACTTCATACTGTAAGCGTTTGCAGGTGCTTGGATTGGACGGGGATGTGATATGAATGACGTGATCTTGAGTGTCGACGTTGAGACCTTTGTGATCATGGCGCTGTGTGCACTGTTTAGCATCGAGTGCGGGAGCCAAGGTGACGAATACTGACACGTCGTCAGCAGAGTGGGCGAGTAAAAACCGCCGAACGGCAGCGACAATCTGCATTGGTGCGAAGCTTTGATGTTTGAACTCAAACTTCGGGATGTGTTCCAATCTCAGATGGTGAAGAAAGTCTTTTGCGGACTGAGACAATGGGACAACAGTCGTTTTCTCCTGGCCAGCATTCGTTTGTCGTACCGTGCGCACCGAATCCGCGTCAGTGTCGTCGAGAGCTAATGCGCCAGCCAATACCTCATCTAGAAGATCTACCGATTTCAGTCTGGAATTCTAAGACAGTGCAAGCAGCGTGCAGTGTGATGTGAGCCAATTCAGCTGGCACGCGAACATCATGCACTTGACAAAGGTCCTACCTCACTCTCAACAAACTGGTCCGCAATTGTTGTGAGAAAGCTATAGGCTAATCCCACAAATTCGATCCCCCTGTCGTCCAGTTTCTGAACGGAGAGCAGCCGAGCCAAAAATTCGTCTTTGAACAAAATTGCTCGAACGACGTTGACGAGCTTGTCCTCTGTCCACACAATCGAATTAGTGAACTTTTCTGTGCAGGTCTGTGAAAATAAGACCAATGTGTCAGCCAAAGAGACTCCCGAGGCCGCCTGAGACTGCGAAAAAATCTGGCGCCCTCCACCAAATACCCTGAAGTTGTTTTGCGGGGTCACCACGAGATTCCAAAGTGCCGCGCTAATAAGTTCAGCATTCCCTGAAAAAAGGAGCAAAGGGTCGTAGTAGCTCCTCCGCACATGTGCTACGCCTTCATTTCCCGCTTTCGCACCCTGCTTCTGCGTCTGCACCTTGAGTAATTGTTTCATGAAGAATTTCGAATGTCGCAGTTTGATGCGATTTGTTACGAATTCAGCGGGCGGTAGTTTGCCGCACTTGGGCTTTAGCTCCACGGACATCGTTTGCCGGCGTACAGTCTCGACATCGAGCTTAGGTTGTGGAATGTGTGTCAGTGACTTGAAGAGAAAGGTGGTGTTTGGGAGTAGCCATCCCAATTGTCTAGCTGAGTCAATCCCTGCGCCAGTTGTTCTTGACGGATCGCGAATCGGCAGCAAATGAGCATCCAAGCTCTGCAGAAAAGTGGTTGGCAGGTCCAATTTGAACGGAAGCAGTGAATAATGTTCAGCACATTTCATGGCACGACAGAACAAACGGTCGCTGTGCAAAGCTTCAGTCTCTGATATGCTCTTGGCCGCAACCACATTTTTTGGGATGCGTACCACATGCGCTCGGAGTTGCGCAGCAGAGACGATGTTATCATCCCGACCATCATTGTCATTTTGACTGTCAACTTGTGGTTTATTGGGCGCGCCGTTGTCACTACCTTGACACAACCCTACACCAATATACTTTACGACAATGTGAACTGCACCCTCGCCCACCAAGGTCCAATGCCTAGCATCGAGGACCTCTGGAGCGAGTTCTAATCCGGAAGTCCCGCTCATTTGCGTTGTTCCATCTGCATATTTGATACGAATAGCAAAAGGCAGTGATTTCAATTTCCGCGTCCAAATGATAAAGTACGCAATCATCGACAACATCATGGCGCAGCCTTAAGACCGATTCTTTGTGACATTACTGATGCATCAATCCGATTTGAACTCCAGGCGCTCGACAGTGATCTATTATTGCCGGACAGTCGCCTTTGCGACATCGTCGCTGTTCATCACCAATGTTCTGTGCTGTCACAAAACATGCCTCAAGTGTGAGCGATCTAGCAACTTTGCCTTTGCTGTTGTGACCAATTCAGAAGCAACAAGGCACCATCACGAATCACGAGGCACGAGGCACGAAACGCGAGATGCGTCGGCGGTGACGTCGATGCAAGTGTTGTGTTGCTGCCTCGGCTGCTTCGACTTCGTCGACTTCGTCTTCGTGGCCGTGTCCACCCTGCAACTTTCGCGTTGTTGCGTTGTCGCCATTGTATCGACTATTTTGGTCTTTATACACGAATGACGCGTTGTATTGAACTATGCCGTCAATACACGTAGGCGTTACTACAACACAATACGTGGATTTCCAACCCACATCGCCTCGTACCTTCCCAATCTCACTTCTCACTCTCACCTGCTTCCTATTTCCTATTTTGATGTACAGTTAAAATAACGTAAAGTGGTGTATGTAAACCAGTACTTTCAAAAATAAAAATTAGGCAATCAGGGAATGAATGAACTACAACAAACAACAAAAGTGTCCACAAATGGATTGACTGATTGATGCTGCAGCCAGGAAGCCAGCCAGCCAACAACAACGAACAGCCGCCGAATTCGTTGGCGCTCACTCACTCACTGTCACTCACAATCACTCAGTGAGTGAGTGAGTGAGTGAGTCACCGTTTGTTCGTTCGTTTGTTCGATTTTTGAGTGCTGCACTCACTCACTCACCGTCACTTGTCACTCACTCACCGTCACTCACTCACTCTCAGAGTCTCACAGTTGGTCCGTCCGTCCGTCTGTGCGTCCTCCGTACTCCTCACTGCCGCACGACGTCGCTATTCAATGACTTCAAACCTCAGTCAGGGTCACTGTTTGAAGTTTGCAGTGAGCCACGACGACGACGACGACGACGACGACGACGACGCAAACGACGACGACGACGACGACGACGACGGAGGACAGTGGAAGACGCATCATTTGCACATGACAAACGTGGAAGTGACACACGAAAATGAAAGATGATGGATCCTTGGAACGGATGGACGAGGAAGAGAACGAAACCCTACCTCCTGCCGTCAATTTATTGCAGTTTCAAGAGCAGCGAGAGGCTGAGTGTGTCAACGTCGGTTGAATGACGAAAGACTGCCGGGAAAATCTGCAGATCACGAAGTGCGAACGGCACTCCACCGCAGTGGCGTGACGGCGTGCCAGAGACGCGAGAAGCACAATTGAAGAAGTCCAGTGCCATTCCACGTGAGGCCTGCTGTGGATTGCTGTGCGCATGCTGCTGTGTTGCGTGGCTTGTGCGTGGAACAAGTGCGAGTTAAAACCTTCAGCTGCCACTCCTGTTGCCGGGTGGTTCCCAAAAAGTCGAATTCTGCGTCGCACACTTTCAGAGAATCAGTTTAGCTTCAGTGCACAGGTGTGCCCATGTGGCGATCCCGCTAGAGTCGCGGTAATAGCGATTGACCCATTGGTTCAAGCCAGTATTTGGCGGCCATTTGAGGCTTGCCGCCGCCAACGCTCATGTCCTCGAAAGGAGGAGCGATGAAGTTTAATGCAGGCGACGAAGTCGTAATTGTTGGCCTAGTTGCAGGTGCACAATGGAACTCCCAGCACGCCACCATTATTAACTTCAGCGATGGGCGCTACCTGGTTGAAATCAAAGCCAAGCAAAAACAGTTGCGAGTGAAGGAGCTCAATCTTCGAAGCAAACAGGCACATGACCACGCTCTACTGATCAAGGATCGTTTTGTCGCTCTGATTCAGGCGTTTGTGACCAAAGTGCACTCTAAATTGGAGCCCCAGTTGGGCGCATCGACTAGTCCCACGAGTGGTGACGAAAATGCTTTGGAGCGCACGAAGACGTGGTTATTCGAGCTGTTGCTCGACGAAGTGCAGCTGCAGCGAGAACTCGCAGATCATCACGCCGTCCTCGAACAATCTGGTGATGGTTCGATCATGGAAGCAGTTGCGAGTAGCCAAGCCAAACTTAACGAAACAAAAGCGGTGCTCGATGAACATCTAGAAAAGTTTTGCTCTGACTTTCTGGTGTCTAAGAAATTTGTGGTGACCAAGAGCGCCGCAAATTCAACAGACGAAGCTGGTGCATTGAATGAGGTCGACAAATCGTACGTCGACAAGTTAGAAGACATTCACCAACAAATAGTTAAGCATGCAGATCGCCAGCGGGTTTTGATGGACAACTTTGCGATCTCATACGCTAAAGACCACAGTCGAGACGCATTCAGTTCAACAGGTGGGATAAATTCCGCCGTCACCAGCGCCCTCAAGGAATTGCGTGGCATCAAGGTCATGCTCAACAAGCTACAGGGGCAGAAAGACTCTATGTTCCCATTGACTGGGAATGTAAGCGAAGCGGGAAGGAAGCAAATCAAGGCACTTCGGGCCAAGGTTCAAACTCAAGTTTCTCTTGAAATCGAGCGTGTGGACAAAGTGATTCCAGATCTGGAACCAAGAACGCCGGCAATGGACAGAACTTTTGATACTGGCCACACGAAGTCTCACACCCGGCGTCCACACTCAACGCATGCACAGCCTTCCACGCCTCTTGATGTCAGTGATACGTGGAACAGCTTCAAGCGCGGCGACACGGTGCAGCTTGTTGTTCCGATGCCAGATAACCACAAGTTGCGTGCGTTCGAGGGAAGAACGGCGCGTGTCCTGAAACACCTTAAACCAGATGCCAAAGCGGCTCAAGCGCTGCAGGTACGTCGTTTCTCGCGTCGAGTTTCGGTCGGTCTGTCAATTTGCATAATCTCTGTTGTGAACAGGAAGTAAACTCGGTCAAGGAGCTGAAGGAACATTTGAAAGCTCTCTCAATACCGTTCTCGGATTGTGTTGAGAAGAAACACCTTCGTGATCGCTTCACCAGTTCGCAGGTGAGCTTGCAGTGCTCTTGCGCCTTGTGTGTCCGTGACGCGTCCAATGTGACAAAATGTTGGTGTTATGGTGTCGTAGACGCGGTATAGAATTGTTTTTGAGCACGGTGGCACACACGGCGGCGAGGAAGTCGACATTTTGTCAGCATATATTAGAGCTCCAGGCGCGCACGAACTGAAACCTGCACGGACGCAGGAGTCGAAGGAAGAACCTAGCGAACCTGCATCTGCTGCGAAAGCCAACCACGCTCATTCGCGCTCATCGAAGCCGACGTATTCATCCACTCCCGGTCGTCCATCTCGCGGCCATTCCAGTGCTGCTCAACAGCCAGCGACCGATCACAAAAAGCCCAAACAGACGGTGCCCCCGGAATCTTTTCATCGAAGTCAATCAATGCCATCAAAGACGCGGCCACCGACCGGCCGGCTTCCGGGTAAACCCGAGTTTGTCGGGACCGAAAAAATGCCAGATGCGCTGAAGGTCCATTTCGATCTCCCAATGTACAGGGGATCACCACCAGCCACGCACATTCGGTTGCGTATCCAAGGACCAGGCGTTCATGGCCCTGGAATAACGCATGCGCAACTCCCCGCGTCTGCGACAGCCCCAGTAGCCTCCGCCAACAACCGCCGCTTCAACTATACGTTCCCCAATCTGCGACCGCAATGTGACTATCGTATCGAAATCTGTGCTTGCACAGGTGAGAACGATATTCACCCTGGAACGCCGCTGGTTGTCAAGGAACGAACTGAGCCCGCGCCAGCTCGATCTTACGACCACTACGGCTACAAACCGACGAGGTAGTTGTGTGGGGTGTTGGAGACCTTATCCGCGTGGATAGTTTCGTTAGAATTTACATAGAAATTTATGGTTTCACCCAAGCGTTTAAGTATTCCTTTTTCCAAGACGAACACCAACGACGTTTTCTCATTGAACGCGGTGCACTACATTTTAAACTTTCCATCGTACACAATCGGCTCTGGGGCAATTTCCTTTTCCAAGTTTGTCACGAAGGCAAGTTGGCGAAGTTTTTCCTTAAGTTGCTGCTCCGTCTGTTCGAGTTGCCTTTGGTACATCTGTTTCTTGACGCGGTGGCTTCGTTTGACAAGATCATCCCCCTTGGAGTGAGTGGGAGTGCTCACACTTTGCTCCATGTCGAATACAAAACACGGCAGTGGCAGTGCGGGAGCGTTACATTGTCGTGTGTATTGCACTGGCTACAAAATTGCGATGACTTCGGAAAGAATTGAAGAATCAGAACTTGCGATTTCAACTTTGGATGACATAAACCCATTCCTGCCACCTCATATCTCCCACAAATTCTACTCCAACCCATAACAGCGTGAACTCCTGCTCTCACGACATCATCGCCATTAGAAACAAACAGTCAAACTGCCTTCACAAGCATCAAGGGCTGAGCACATATCAAGCACAAGGGCTGGACGTTTCCGGCTCAAGAACCGGAATTCGCAACAAAAGTAGCAACGAACACAATGAACACAACGCAGACAGCGATCGTAGAACACAAACTACAAAGGCATCGAACACGACGGAGACAACAAACGCATCCAGAACGCATCCAGAACGCATCCAGAACGTTGCCAGAACACACGTAGAACACGTGAACGCGGACGGAGCGCAGACAACAACGATGACGACAACGAACGACAACGGCAACGACAGCGACAGCGACAGCGACAGCGACAGCGACAGCGACAGCGACAGCGACAGCGACAGCGACAGCGACAGCGACAGCAACAGCGACAGCGACAGCGACGAAGACGGGCGGGCGAATGAACGAACGAACGAACGAATGAAGCCAACGATAACTTCGACAACGACGACGACGACAAACGACAAACGACGAACGAAAACGAAACGGCGACCAAAACGACCGAACGACCAAACGACAACGACAACGACAACGACAACGACAACAGAAGAAACGTCGTCGTCGCTTGTCGTCACTCCGTCACTCCCACTCCCAGTGCCCGACGACCGACCTGCAGCATGGTTGACAATGTACATTTTCTGTACACACCGTACATCACAATGTGTAGTGGGTATATGAGTGAACGAGTATCGTAGCGTACATATATTGTACAGATACCGTACACGTCCACGCAACGGTGCGTTCGCTGGGAGAGATTGTGTAATTTTGGACGTTGACGCATTTTTACACGTTTGCAGCTTCAAAACGTGTAATTACACGTTACGAGTGTGTAATTACACAGTACGTCAATTTTTACACGTGTAATTACACATTGCAGAGTAATAGTGTAATTACACGTATGTAGTGTGTAATTACACAATGTAAGCGTGTAATTACACGTGTATAGTGTGTAATTACACGTTTACAGGAGCACAGAAATTACACGTTTTAAGACGACGGCGGCGGCGACGACCGACGACGTTGTGGTGACGACCGCGTGTTCACAACATCAATTTCAAACGAACGAACAAACGAACGGACGCACGAACGAACGAACGGACGGAGGGACGACGCGAGCCGCGGCCCGCGGGGGTCCGCGATCATCTAGCTGGCCTGCGAGTGCAGAGGCAGAGGGATCGACCGACACCTGAGGATCTACCGAAAAAGCACGAGTCGTAAGACAAGGCAATGTAAAAACGGAAAGGCAGTGTGGTGTCCGGGGATTTGGGTGGGACGTCCCGTCCCTCCCCGTTGGGTGTTGGGACGAGGGATGGGGATAAATGAGGACTGGGCCGGCAGAAAGACGATAGCAGTGCTCCTTGTGGTGGATCACGATGGGTCGTCGGCGGGGGCCGGTGAGTTGGAACCAAATGCTCAAAGTTCAAACATTATTGAAGGACCTGGTAAAGATTTTTATTCATTGTGCAAAATTGTGGAGTTGCCACGAACTGAGTATATGTGACGATCGCCAGACTGCTTGACTTCGCTTGAGGTCATTCGCTGGTTTTCAGCATGTTACGCCAAACGCTGCGACCCGCCACAACGGGGTGTAGCTGGTTAAGGCATGTTCGCGCGACACCAATCCGCTCGGTGATCAGTCAAAATCAGCGGACACCCACAGTTGACCGCGTCAGATGCTTTGCCACGCCTGCGGTTCCCACCGACACAGCCGACGATAAGAAAGCAGAGTCAAAGGGGTCGACACGCATCACCGCGGCTTCTGGTGGGCGCAACAATACTTTAGAAGCGAAAGGAGCCAAGATGGGGAACGTTGCAATACTGAAGCAATTGTTCAAGTACGTGTGGCCGCGAGACGATGGGGTAGTCCCCAACGTCACTGGCGTGAAAGTCCGGGTCCTCGCCTCGGTAGGACTGCTCGTCGCAAGCAAAGTTGTCCTCATTCAGGTCCCGTACTTCTTCAAAGACCTAATCGACACAATGGGAGCCATCGATGTTCCTGCGAATGCCAGTGAGATGGGCGTCATGGTAGCGTCGGTCCCCGTAGCCTGCGTCCTCGGATATGGCATGTCCAGAGCGATGGCCACAATATTCCATGAAATGCGCAACGGCATTTTCTCCGTGGTGTCGCTACAAGCGGTCACTGCGTTAGGCCAGCAAGTTTTCGAGCATCTTCACTCTCTAGACCTTGGGTTCCACCTCAATCGGGAGACGGGAGCTGTTACACGCATCATGCAGCGAGGTACCAACGCTCTGAACTGGATCCTTACGTCCCTGACGTTCAATGTCATCCCGACTCTGTTTGAGGTCGCACTCGTGAATGCAATTCTGACCTACCAGTTCGGCTGGGAGTTTGCCGCTGTCTCGAATGCTACGTTGCTCGCATACATTGGCTTTACCGCAGCAATCACGGAGTGGAGGACACAGTTCTTGAGGGAGAAGAACCGGCTTGAAAATCAGAGCAGCTCTTTCGCAACAGAGTCACTGATGAACTACGAGACTGTCAAGTATTTTGGCAAAGAGCAAGACGAGTCACAGCGCTACGTTGACATATTGAAAGGCATCCAAAACGTGAGCAGCGCACCGCCGCCGTTGTTGTTGGAGCCATGAACAGCGACGTTACAGTTGTTCCCGTTGATTTTGTTTGATGTCAGGCGGGATTGCGCCAAGCATGGTCCTTGGCATTCCTGAATGCAGGGCAGAACTTAGTGTTCAGCATTGGGCTCACTGGTGAGCATGTAGTTGCGCGTGTTGTAGTTTGCACAATCTGGTACTCATTGCGCCCGGTTGCTTGATCATGTTGTCATCGCAGGTGTAATGTACCTTGCTGCCAAAGGCATTGTGGCAGGGACGATGTCGGTTGGTGACCTCGTCCTCGTCAACGGATTGCTGTTCCAGCTTTCCGTGCCATTGCACCTCTTTGGTACAATTTATCGCCAGGTTTATCTCCACGCGCTGGCAAGGCTGCGGTGTAGATTCCATCACCTAACTGTGATTTTCGTTTGCAGGTGCAACAGTCACTGATCGACATGGAAGCTTTGTTTGCATTGCTGCGGGAAAAACCCGCCATGGTCGATCGGTCAGTGCAGGTTTTGCGTTGCAAGATAACCACACGTTCAGATGCTAACCCCATTTGCTGCTGCCAAATGCTTAGTGAGGGTGCTATTGACATCAGCGGGACGGGCGACATAGAATTCAAGAACATTGCGTTCGGATACACCCCGGAGAAACAAATTTTGCGTGATGTGTCTTTCACGGTTCCGGCCGGGGAAACCGTCGCCATTGTTGGCCCATCGGGCTGCGGGAAGTCGACCCTTCTCAGGTTGCTGCTGCGGCACTACGATGTTAAGGTTCGTTGTTCGGCGACTTATCGACATCATTCTTTACCATGACGGGTTCGTGATACTTTGTTTTGTCCTGTCCAGGGTGATAAGGCTGCCATTTTGGTGGATGGCCATGACATCCGAGACGTCACTTCGGAAAGTTTACACGCAGCTGTGGGTGTTGTCCCGCAGGACACCGTCCTCTTCAACGAAACCATTGCTTACAACATCGCTTACGGTGCGCCGTGTGCCCACTGCGGCCTCAACCACGGGTTGGAAAAGAAACATGATCACGACGACGAGCACGCAACACTGCCCCCGACGTTGGACGACGTTATTCGGGTCGCCAAGAAAGCCCAAATTCATGTGCGTGGTTTTGTTCTGTTCCCGCCTCTGGAAACATTGCGTCAGTTGTTGTTCTTGTGCCCTCGCTCAGGATCAAATCCAGGCCATGCGCGACCAATACGACACTGTGGTTGGTGAACGTGGACTGAAGCTGTCCGGTGGCGAAAAGCAGCGCGTGGTACGGCCCTGTGATAGAGTATGTCATCGAAGTCACCTCGTGCTAACGCGCACCTTGATTGCAACACAAGGCTATCGCGAGAACCATTTTCAAAAACGCTCCCATTCTCTTCTGTGACGAGGCCACGAGTGCTCTTGACACGAACACGGTCCGTGCTCGGTTCTATGCTGACGCAGTTGCCCTAACAACATTTCATCGGTGTTTCTGTGATGTGAATGTAGGAACGAGAGATTTTGGCGCACCTGCACAAACTAGGGTCCGAAAAGACAACTATCATGATCGCACACAGGGTCAGTTCGCTCTTTGTCTTGCCCTATCCCATGCTGTTGATCAACTTATTGACGGATCATGCTGTGTGTGCATGATGCAGTTGAACACGGTGATGAACGCGGACAAGATTGTTGTTCTCTCGGACGGTGTCGTAGCTGAAAGTGGAAGTCACGACGAATTGCTCGAGCACAATGGAATATATGCCGGAATGTGGAATATGCAGCACAGTTCTGAGGGAGACGTCGAGGAAGCTACTGATGATCGGGCGCAAGGGTGATGTGGAGCACGAGAAGTGTGTTTCGCAGCGCATTGTGTGGTGTTGCAAACGTGGCTGCGTCCGTGTTATTTGTAAAAAAAGTTTTACAAACACAATTGTTTCTTTCTATTCGTCTTGTTCTTTCATTCGTATCAAAGCTTTAGTGACACACGAAGGGCACGAAGATGATACCACTGCATCGCGTATTTTCCTAAACTTGGAACTGAACACCATTGACGTTGCGCTTCTTGGGCCGAAATTATCATTCACAGCCGATTGGTACTTGGGCCGAATCACCTTGTCGAAATGCTTCAGGCTCCACGAATGTCCACATGTGAATGCTACGACAGGCTTGGGAACAACAACAAGGGGGGTAATTGTGCCGCACAACGCGATCAGCTGCAAGAACGCACACAACGTACACAACAGACCTGATCTCGACATTGCAAAGCGGCTCCTTCCACCTCAAACCTGGCAGGACCGCCGTGCGCACCAAGCCACCCTTTGGCTTGCGCACTGTTAATGACGGAGAAACGCAACACAGCACGCGAGAGATCAAGGAGCTCCGCCGCAGACGGTGCACTGTCCTCATCGTTGTGGAAACAGTATTGGAACGCATCATCGAAATAACCACTTGCAATTCGCCGAACATGCGCCAAGCAGGCTTGTGCTCGAACGCGGTCCTTGGGGAGCGTTTGACGGAGGAATTGTTGCGCAACGGTTGTGACGGATGTGTCCGAGTGCCGCCGATGCTTGGAACGGCCATCACCAGATTCTGGCCCAGTGTTGTGGTGCTGAGTTTCTAGCCTGAACAATGCCTCGCCAAGCGACGCGATGTATACTTCAGCATCATCGAGAAGGTGTTCCGCGGTGGGTTCACGAAGCTGGCTGTCGAGCAGCAATGCCATCAGCATCAACGACAGACACGGTGCGCGATCGGCAATGGGAAGAACTCGGAAAACTTCCCGAAAACTCTGAAAGGCCCCAGATGTCAGCGCGGTGGAGTCGGCTGCTTCCGATCGAACTGCACCAGCTGCCAACGAGGCCACCTGCCATTTGCAGTGTTGGCGCGACGTCTTGGACACCTCGTACCACCGTGAGTAGAGGGCCATGACTGTCGCTGCACACGCGGAGGAGGAGGTGGACACCAGGTCAACGGTCGAGTTAACCTCGCTGGCCAACCAAGAATCAATTAACTCAATTGTCCAACTGGCACCGTAGTCATCAACCGAGCGCACCGAGGTGGAGTGCTTGACCAGCTGCTTGAAGCAGGTCAAAAGTCGTTGCGAAAACCCGTCGTCGTGCAATGGCCTGTGTGACGAAGCGTCGTAGAGCAAGCCTAAACACTTACGCACGAGGTCCACAGCTTCGTTTTCGATCGCCTCAGCTCTCTCAATGTGTTGCAACAACAACTCCGCCAATCGCAAGATCTGCAACGTGGACACGGCACCTGAATGTAGCATCAACTCAATTACGTCGATGTGTACTTCGCATTCCGTGAAGACGGCGAGTACGTGTCCGGCTGTTACACCGGGCAGTTTGCCGCCGCGATGCTCATGAACAACACAGGCAATGCATTGGGCAAAATCGAGCTTTCCTTCGTTGTGACCGGCCACTAAGATGGAGATTGCGGCGTCAAGGTTTGACGTCGCTAAACTAGTGTCAAAACAGCGTCGAAAATCAATGAACCGACGGAACTGAGACAGGATGGCCGACAGATCGTTTGTCGGCACCGCATGGTCATGAGGTGACGAATCACCAGAATGCCTAGAGTCGCAGATATCGCTGTACAATCGACAGATCACAAACAGGGTGACCACGTCGCAGTCGACGGTCGTCGCAGGTGCGTCACTATCAATTGGGTTGGGCAACAAAGGCTCCAAATACTTGGAAACTGCCATTGGTCCTTGCGTAGCTGCCAGAAATGAGATTACTTTGTCGACGGGGCAGTTTGAATCCTGATAGAGGCTCAAAATCCGCGACTGCAGCTGAGCATTTGGTGACTGCTCATGCTTCCTCAGCTGCAGCTGCTTTGACAAATGGTCTGCCGCTTTTTCATACAGAGTAAGGACGTCCAATCTCAGGGCAGTCCCAAAATCATCGGCATTGTCTCTGGTATCCTGGTCTTTGCATATCTCTTGGAAGAAGACGTTCTCTAGGTGTCGCGACACGCTCACTTTGTACAACGTGGTACGTGACATCAGGAGTAAGTCGTAACTCTCTACTATTTCACCATCAGTGTTTCCGACTGGCTCGGAATCGAGGCTGGTCGCTTGTCGCTTCGTCTTGACTAACTCAACACGCACGATTTCATCATGAATAACAAATTCTTGGAGAACGCATTTGCGTTTATTGAAGCCCCACGCTGCACGGTCTGCATCGTTGGATCGCTTGCTGCGCTTGCGCTGTGCAAAGTGGTTCGCTACAATGGTTACCCGTGAAGTTGTGTGCTCGCCCGACACTCCTGCCAAAGTTTTGTGTTCTTGTGCTTTGGGGTAAGATACCAGAAACATGTAGGTAGGACAGTACTTCACGAACTTGGGATAGTACGGCAGCATCAGCTCGAATAGGACGTAGCCGGTGCTTGCCTGGAAAAGATGCATGCGGCGGCTTTGGGACAGGAGACCCACTCCAAGTTCGCCCCGAAGAGTCTGTAGCGACATGTCGGCGACTTTAGCAAGCACCTTGTCGGCAAACCGCATCTGTGTCGACACTGTCAACTCGTGGTCGTCGCCGACACTCAACACACTCATTGCGCTGGTGTCTGTCACCAAGAAAATCCGTTGCCCGCCAGATTGTGCTGCGCTGTCTGTGCCGCCAACGACAGTATCCTCGTGCTCGGCATTGACGGCCGCAAGCCTGACGGTAAATCCTAACGCGATGCGGGACACCACAGATTGTGTAGAAACATTGATCCCCAATGCGTATCCGCTGCGAAGGACAATTGTGAGATGCAGATCGCTTGTCTCCGGAGACCGCCACGCAACGGTCAACACAATGTTCGCCGCTTCAAGTGAATGCGTAAAGCGTCGCAAGCTCGAACGGAGGTTGATAACTAGTTCAAGACCACAACTTTTGGCCTTTTTCTTGTCGCCAGACGATCCTGCTACCCTGCGCAGTAGTCCTTCCCTTTTCGTTAGATTCGGGTCTACGAAGCCTGGACTGATTCTTGCAAATTGCGTCAACGAAGGCAGACCTGTCGCCATGCGACTTGATGAAGTTGAGTTCCCTGTGGCAGCGTACTTGGACTCGAACTTGTACACACATTGCTCGCGAGTGGTGATGAGGAGAATTGGCTGCGGTCCAGGCTCGATTGCGACGCTTTCGATGCTTTTATCATAATCTGCGAACCACGGAAACGAGCGCGTGAAGGTCCTATGTCGGTACGACGAGCGCCATAAGATGTAGTTGTTCGACAACACCAATACAAATCCACTGGCTTGGAATGCACCAAACTTGATGTGCACACGACTCTCATGCACACCCTCAAGTTCTGTCGCTGCACCACAATTGTTTTCTCGAGAGTGTGTATGCACAGTCGTTAGCCGCTTCAATCGAAAAAGGCTCGCAGCCGCTTTCGACGAGTGGGTGGAAGCCGGCATCACGGCGCGTGCCTTTCACATGAGGCTGGCGTCTCACAATGTCACATTGCAGCGATCAAATTTGAATGCATTTGGCCGGACAAATCGAAGGCCACCAGCACGCGAGACAAAAAATGCTCACGGTGTCTGTCACGAAGATTCAGAGACACCTGTGTTGATCAGCATCGGCCAAGTCGGCCATCTCCACCAAACACACCAAGCGAGCAGCACCACCACCGAACAAGATGACGAAAGGCACAAAGCGAACACTAAGACAACCAGAGCCAGAGCCAGCACCAACACGAACACGCCAACGCCAACAATACCCAATGGCGTTACTGCAAAGGGTTACGCGTAGTTACGGTTTTAAAACGTAACTTTGTACGAACCTTGCACCACACCACCACCACCACCACAACCACCACCACCACCAACAACAACAACAACAAATACTACTACCGCTGCTACTTCCAAGCTCGCTTCCGTTGGAACTGGCACCATCACCGCCAACACACCGACACCGACATCTTCAATAACGAACAACGACGAACGAACAACGACGAACGAACGAACGAACGAACGAACAACGACGACGACGACGACGACGACGACGACAAATTCTGAATTGCGGATGTATGCAAACTATCTACAACTGCAACTGTGACGAAGCGC
>ENA-OWNT01002176-OWNT01002176.1-seawater-metagenome-genome-assembly--contig:-NODE-2176-length-21168-cov-6.614480_pt1 | contig 21168 bp, 16 predicted proteins | sample MGYA00238136_ERZ651165 | MGnify/ENA primary metagenome ERZ651165 (study PRJEB26861, sample SAMN08777766) | seawater metagenome | isolation source: coastal seawater | place: USA: Florida | collected...
CACGACGGCTAGCACGGCCGCCGGATCGTGTCACTCCGACGTCACGAACCTCAGCGCCACAGCGTGCCCGCCGGCTCACCCACGCCCATGACGAACAGATCGGTCCCGAAGAGGGAGGTGATGTACTGGGCACAGGGATCCCAGCTCTCCCCCACGCCGAACGCGTTGCTGGCGGCCCAGGTGGCGCCCTCGCCGACGGTCTCCCAGGTGTGGGGGTCGCCGGGGATCACCCGGTCGATGCGTCCGGCGATGTTCTGGGCGGAGTAGACGGCCCCGCTGGCGCCCACGGCGAGCCCGTCCGGCGCCACGCCCGGGCCCCACTCCACCATGGACTCCGGCGTGCCGGCGGCGCCGTCGCTGATGGGGATCCGCCAGGCGGGAGCAGGCTGGCCGAAGGTCGTGACGACGTAGGCCCAGGCGCCGTCGGCCGAGAAGCCGATTCCGTTTGGGGAGGGGATGCCCGTGAGCCAGACCGTGGCGTCGCCGTCCTCGGTGACCTCGTAGATGTCCTCGGTGCCGGTGTCGTCGGACACCAGCAGCGTTCCCCAGGGCGTCACGGCGGGGAAGTTCGCGTCCTGGATGCCGGTCACGAGCAGCTCGGACGTGCCGGCGTCCACGTCCACGAGCCAGACGCCGCCGAGGTCGTTGTTCAGGCCGGAGTCGAACGCCGCGACGGCGAGCCGGTCGCCCCACCAGGCCACGCCTACGCCGAGCGGCACGTCGGCGATGTGCACGTGTGATCCGTCGGGCAGCACCTCCTCGACCGCGAGGTCCCCGGACGTCACGAACATCCGGCCGTCCGGCGAGAACGCGATGCCCTCGGTGCCGCCGTCGAAGTCGGTCGCCACCACGCGCAGATTGCCCTCGGGGAGCGAGTCGGCGCAGACGTCCGGGGCGGGCGTCGGATCGGGGTCCGGGTCGCCGCCCGTGGGGCAACCGACGAGGAGGACGGCGAGCGGGAGCGTGACGCGCATGCTTGCAGTGTGCCTTGGATGGGTCGGGTTGAGAGGGCCGGGGCTCACTGGTCCACTTGCGGGATCCGCAAGTCGGCGCGGTCGCGTTCGGGGGGCCGGGGCTCACTGGTCCACTTGCGGGATCCGCAAGTCGGCGCGGTCGCCTTCGGGGGGCCGGGGCTCACTGGTCCACTTGCGGGATCCGCAAGTCGGCGCGGTCGCGTTCGGGGGGCCGGCGCTCACTGGTCCACTTGCCGGATCCGCAAGTCCAGGCGGCTTGCGTTCGACGCAAGTGGACGAGCGGGGTGTGCGGTCCCATCGCCTGGCCGTGCGACTTGCGTTCGGCGCAAGTGGACGAGCGGAGTGCGCAGTCCCATCTCAAGTCCCGGCGACTTGCGTTCGGCGCAAGTGGACGAGCGGAGTGCGCAGTCCCATCCCAAGTCCCGGCGACTTGCGTTCGGCGCAAGTGGACGAGCGGGGTGCGCAACTCTCGAGCACCTGCCCTGGACAGCGCGTCGAGTCGGCCCCATGGTCCGTCCGAACAGACCCGGGGGGGAACATGTCCAAGCGCTATCGATCGTCTGCGCGGCCACCGCTGCCGTTCTTCGTCACGCCTTCCGGCGGAAGGGGCCTCCGCGACGTGCGGCCGATCCGTCCGATGATCCGCACGTCCGCGGAGAGGCGCTCCGCGGAGGATGCGCTGTACTTGCTCGAGCGCGATCTGGAGCGCCACCTCGCGCAGTTCCAGACGCTGGGCGTGCCGGCGCCGGTCGTCGCGCGTCTCCAGACGACCATGGAGGCGCGCATCACGCAGGTTCGCGGACAGATCGCTGACCACGACGCGGCTCTCGCTGGGGACCTCGCCCCTGCGGTGCCGCTCACCGACCTGGGTCCCGCCCTCATCAAGCTGCGGCTCGCGCGGGGAGTGACCCAGCGCGCGCTGGCTGGGGCCATCGGCGTGCACGAGAGCGCGATCTCGCGCGGCGAACGCAAGCTCTACGCAGACATCACCGTGGAGCGCGCGCGCGCGATCTTGGAGGCGCTGGGGTGCGAGGCGACGGTCGACGTCACTGGTTGATGTAGGGTCCCGCGCCAAACCGCCCGGGAGCCCGTCACATGGCTGAGTTCGTCTTCCAGATCCACAACCTCGAGAAGGCCACCCCCCAGGGGCGGAAGATCCTCAAGGACATCAACCTCAGCTTCTTCCCGGGCGCCAAGATCGGTGTCCTGGGCCTCAACGGCTCCGGCAAGTCCACGCTGCTCAAGATCATGGCGGGCGTGGACACCGAGTTCACCGGCACCGCGCGCCCCATGGAGGGCATCAAGATCGGCTACCTGGAGCAGGAGCCGACGCTCGACCCGACCAAGACCGTCCGCGAGAACATCGAGGAGGGCGTCGCCGACTCCCGCGCGATCCTCGCCGAGTTCGACGAGGTGAACATGAAGTTCGCCGAAGAGATGACGGACGACGAGATGAACGCGCTCATCGCGCGGCAGGGCGAGCTCCAGGACATCATCGATCACCGAAACCTGTGGGAGCTGGACCGCGAGGTCGGGGTCGCCATGGACGCGCTGCGGGTCCCGCCGGACGACGCCGACGTCTCGACGATCTCCGGCGGTGAGCGGCGCCGCGTGGCCCTGTGCCGGCTCCTCCTGAGCAAGCCGGACATGCTGCTGCTGGATGAGCCCACCAACCACCTGGACGCCGAGTCGGTGGCCTGGCTCGAGCGCTTCCTGCACGACTTCCCCGGCACGGTGGTGGCGGTCACCCATGACCGGTACTTCCTGGACAACGTCGCCGGCTGGATCCTCGAGCTGGACCGCGGCGAAGGCATCCCCTGGAAGGGCAACTACACCTCCTGGCTCGAGCAGAAGGAGAAGCGCCTCGCCCAGGAGAAGAAGGCCCAGTCCCGCCGTGCGAAGACGCTGGCCCAGGAGCTGGAGTGGGTGCGCAGCTCCCAGAAGGCGAAGCAGAAGAAGGGCAAGGCCCGGCTGCGGCGCTACGAGGACCTGCTCGCCATGGACACGATGGACGGCTACGAGGCCGGCACCATCAAGATCCCCGGCGGCCCGCGCCTGGGCAGCAAAGTCATCGTGGCCGAGGGCGTCAGCAAGTCTTTCGGCGATCGCCTGCTGTTCGAGGACCTGAACTTCACCCTGCCGCCAGGCGCCAAGCTCGGAATCATCGGGCCCAACGGCGCCGGCAAGACGACGCTGTTCCGCATCATCACGGGGCTGGAGGAGCCGGACAGCGGCTCGGTCACGCTGGGCGACACGGTGAAGATCGCGTACGTCGACCAGTCCCGGGACGACCTCGATGCGGACAAGACCGTCTACGAGCTCATCTCCGGTGGCTACGAGCGCATCATCCTGGGCGACCGGGAGTTCAGCTCACGGGCCTACCTGACCTGGTTCAACCTCCGCGGCGACATGCAGCAGAAGAAGTGCGGCGTGCTGTCCGGCGGTGAGCGCAACCGCGTCCACATGGCGATGCTCCTCAAGGAGGGCGGCAACGTCCTGCTGCTCGATGAGCCCACCAACGACCTCGACGTGGACACGCTGCGCACGCTCGAGGACGCGATCATGAACTTCGCCGGCTGCTCGGTGATCATCAGCCATGACCGGTGGTTCCTGGACCGGGTCGCGACGCACATCCTCGCGTACGAGGGCGACAGCAAGGTCGTCTTCTGCGAGGGCAACTACAGTGACTACGAAGAGGACCGCAAGAAGCGGCTCGGCGACGAGGGCCCGACGCGGATCCGCTACCGCTCCCTCAGCGGCGGCCGCTAGTCAGTCGATGTAGGTGTAGGAGCGGATGCCTGCCTCGTAGCACTCGAGCAGGCGCTTGCCCTCGGCGACCGTGATCCGGTCGTCCTCGTAGGCCTCTTCGAGCGCCGCGCGCACCTTGCCGAGCAGGTGGTCGCGCTCGTACTGCACGTACGACAGCACCTCCTGGACCGTGTCGCCCTCGACGAAGTGGCGGATGCGGTACCCGCGCGGGTTGTGGCTGAACGCCACGTGGACCGCGTTCGTGTCCCCGAACAGGTTGTGCATGTCGCCCAGGATCTCCTGGTACGCGCCCAGGAGGAAGAGGCCCAGGTAGTAGGGCGCGTCGCCGACCTCGTGCACCTCGAGGACCGCCTTGACGTCCCGGGCGCTGATGAAGCGGTCGATCTTGCCGTCGGAGTCGCACGTCAGATCCGTGAGGACCGCCCGCCGAGTGGGCTCTTCGTGCAGGCGATGCAGCGGCACGATGGGGAAGAGCTGGTCGATGGCCCAGCTGTCCGGCGCGCTCTGGAAGACGCTGAAGTTGCAGAAGTAGATGTCGGCCAGCTCCCGCTGGATCGCCCGGAGCTCGTCCGGAAGGCCGTCCTCCTCCGCCAGCACCCGCTGGAGCCGCCGGCACACCTGCCAGAACAGCTCGTCGATCCGCGCGCGCTCCTCGAGGGAGCTGAGGCCTGCGTTGAACCGCTCGAGCACCTCTTCCTTGATCGCCTTGGCGTCCTCCCAGGCGAGCATCGGATCCCGCCGATCGATGGAGCGGAAGAGGCCATACATCTTGTGCAGGGCGGGAGGGGCCTGCCCGGCGGGCGGGGCCGGCTGCTCCGGCGGGTGCATGCGGGTCACGCCGACCACCGGCACGATCAGCAGCGAGCTGTGCGCCACCATCGCGCGTCCGCACTCGGTCACGAGCGTGGGCTCGTCGATGTCCGCCGCCTCGCACGCCTGCTGCACGGTGCGGACCACGACGTCGGCGTACGCCTGGAGATCGTAGTTCACCGAGCTCGAGTAGCGGGTGCGGCTGCCGTCGTAGTCCACGCCGACCCCGCCGCCGACGTCCAGGATCCCCATGGGTGCGCCGAGGCGGACCAGCTCGCAGTAGGTGCGCGCGCCTTCGGTCAGGGCCCGCGTCATCGCTTTGAGCGAGCTGATCTGGGAGCCGATGTGGAAGTGCAGGAGCTGCAGCACGTCGAGCTGCCCGTGGCGGCGCAGGATGTCCACCAGCTCGAGCATCTCCGTCACGGTGAGCCCGAACTTCGCGCGGTCGCCGGCGGACGTACTCCAGCGGCCGACTCCGCGGGTGGCGAGCTTCGCGCGGACCCCGAGGACCGGAGCGACGCCCAGCTCCGCGGCGAGCGCGAGGATCGCGTGCACCTCCTCGAGCTGTTCGATGACGATGACGACGTTGCGGCCCAGCTTCCGGGACAGCAGCGCGAGCTCCAGGAAGGCCGGGTCCTTGTATCCGTTGCAGACGATGAGGGCTTCCGGGTCGTTCTGCTCGGCCAGCACCACGAGCAGCTCCGGCTTGCTGCCGCACTCGAGCCCCATGTGGTGCGGACGGCTGAAGTGCACGACCTCCTCCACGAGGTGCCGCTGCTGGTTGACCTTGACCGGGTAGACCCCGCGGTACGCGCCGGCGTAGTTCAGGCGCTTGATTGCGGAGTGGAAGGCGCCCGCGAGCGCGTCGATCCGGGCCCGCAGCACGTCCGACAGCCGCAGGAGGAGGGGCAGCTCGATCCCGCGGCTCAGCACGTCCTGCACCAGGACATGCAGGTCGATCTCGCGCTCCGGATGGCGCGGCCCCCGGACCACCATGTGGCCCTCGGCGTTCACGCCGAAGTAGCCCTGCCCCCAGCCGTCGATGTTGTAGAGCTCGACGGAGTCTTCGATGGACCAGGTCATTCGCCGAGCAGCCAGGCGAAGATGAGCGGGGCCACGATGGTGGCGTCGGACTGGATCATGAACTTGGGCGTGCTCTCCTCGAGCTTGCCCCACGTGATCTTCTCGTTCGGCACCGCGCCCGAGTAGCCGCCGTACGACGTGACCGCGTCGCTGATCTGGCAGAAGTAGGCCCAGTAGGGGGTGTCCTCCAGGAAGCAGTCCTGGATCAACGCCGGCACGGCGCAGATGGGGAAGTCGCCGGCGATGCCGCCGCCGATCTGGAAGAAGCCGACGGACGGGAGGCCGTCGTCCTTTCCGCAGTTCGCCAGGTACCACCGCATGAGGTGTTCCAGTTGTTCGGTGCCCGGCTTGACCAGGGCGTGGTTCGGCAGGTGTCCCCGGAAGACCTCTGCGGCGAACTTGTTGCCGAGCGTGCTGTCCTCCCAGCCGGGCGTCCAGATGGGGGTGTTGGTCTCCTTGCAGGCGAGGACCCAGCTCTCCTCGCGGGGCAGCACGAACTCGTCCTCGATCCCGGGGGTGTCCAGCACCTGCCAGAGGTACTCGTAGGGGAAGTGGCGACTGCCCTCCGCTGCAGCCCGCTTCCAGGCGGCCGCCAGCGGACGCTCGATCGCGCGCATCACCGTCTCCGGGATGCACATGTCGGTGACCCGGTTCATCCCGCGCTCGAGCAGCGCGGTCTCGTCGGCGGCGGTGAGGGCGCGCCAGTCCGGGATGGACTCGTACTCGTTGTAGGCGAAGAGCGCGAAGAGGTCCTCTTCGAGGTTGGCGCCCGTGCACGTGACGCCGTGCACCTTGCCCGCGCGGATGAGCCGCCCGAGCAGCCCGCCGATGCGCGCGGTGCTCATGGCGCCGGCCAGCGTCACCATCATCTTGCCGCCCGCGGCCAGGTGGTCTTCCCAGGCGCGGGCCGCGGCGACGACCTCCCGGCTGTTGAAGTGCAGGAAGTGGCGGGCCATGAAGTCGCGAACGGTGCTCATGGCGCGGAACTCTGCCCGAGCCGCGAGGCCTGATCCAGCGCCGTCGCTATTGGCTGCGCAGAGTCGCCCCCGCGAGCTTGTAGAGCAGCCGGGCGCCCACGTTCGCGTCCCACGGATCTGCCGCCACTTCGCACAGGTCGAAGCCGACGATCGTGCGGCCCGAGCGGACCAGGATCGCGAGGACGGCCATGGCCTGGCGCCAGTCGAGCCCGCCCGGCACGGGGGTGCCGGTGTGGGGGCAGAGCGACGGGTCGAGACCATCGATGTCCCACGTGATCCAGACCCGCTCCGGCAGGGGCGAGATCGCGCTGCGCACCATGTCCTCGAAGTGGGTCCCCGTGGCGAGGCGCCGTCCGATGGCGGCGTCGGTGAGGCAGCGAATCCGGGGCTCCGATTCGATGCGCTGCCACTCGGCCCGGCCCAGGTCCCGCACCCCGATCTGCACGACGGATCCGATGTCCTCGGGGGCTTCGAGCAGGTTGTGGGCGATGGACGCGTGGGACCAGCGGTAGCCCTGGTAGGCCACCCGCAGATCCGCGTGGGCGTCGATGTGCAGGACGCCGAGCCCCGGGTGGCGGGCGGCGGCCTCGGTGATGGCGCCGTAGGGGACCGAGTGGTCACCGCCGAGGACCGCAGGGATGCGCCCAGCGTCGAAGAGCGACGCCGTCCGGCCGCGGACCCACTGGTTCAGCAGGTCCCCGATCCGGTCCACGCCGGCCGGGTCGTCGCGCTCGATGGCCCGCTCGGCGGCCGCCTCCAGGTCCGCGATCCCGGGATCGATGGGCTGCATCGCGATGCCCGGGATCCAGGGGTCGCCGTACTCGACGTCGAACAGGTCCACCTGGTGGGACGCCGCCACGATGGCCGTGGGGGCTCCTGCGGTGCCCTTGTGGAAGCTGGCGGTGGCCTCGAAGGGCACGGGGATCACGACGATCGCGGCGCGCTCGGCCCCGTGGGGCAGACCATAGAGGCCGTCGCCCGCCTCGGCGGGCGCGTCTTCATCGAAGTCGGACAGGAACTCGGGACGTTGGGTCATTCCCACCCTATCGGCGGTCAGAAGCCACCAAACAGGTCATCCTCGTCGACCTCTTCTTCTTCGTCGTCGTAGCCGGGGACGTTGAGCCCTTCGAGCGGATCGGTCTCCTCGTCCGGGTCGTCGGCTTCGAAGTCCTCGAGCACGTCGTCGTCCGGGTCGAGCTCGCCCCCCAGGGCGTCGAGGAGCGCCGCCACGAGGTCCTCGTACGCGATCTCGAGGAGCGCGCACAGCTGGCTGAGCGTCGTCTCCTCGTCCGCTTCGGACGTGTCGATGTCGTATTCGAACAGGGCGGCTTCGAGGTCCGGGAAGGCCTCGAAGAGTTCACCCAGGCGGGTCTTGCGGGTCAGGCGCATGCTCGTCGCTCCACGGGACTGCTCGTCTTTTGCCACGAGCGGGGCGTCTGCGCTACGGGCGGCCCGGAAAAGTCGGTAACGTCGCGCCGATGTATCCCCATGACGAGGTCGTGGACGCTGCACTGGTCGGCATGGACGGCGACCGCGTGGCCACGACGATCGCGGCGTTCGAGCGCCAGCAGCGCACGGGCGGATTCCCCGGCGGCCAGATGGCCGTGCGCCGCCACGGCAAGCTCGTGGTGAACGTGGCCACCGGCCTGGCCCGGGGACACCGGCCCGACGAAGGCCAGGACGAGCCCGCCCCCGCGCAGACCGACACGCTCTTCCCCTGCTTCTCGGCGGGCAAGGCGCTGTTGGCCATCGTCATCGCGATGCTGGAGGAGCGCGGGCAGCTGACGGCCGAAGACCGCATCGCGAAGCACTTCCCCGAGTTCGCCACCGGCGCCCACGCCGCGACGAAGGAGAAGATCACCATCCTGGACGTGCTGACCCACCAGGGCGGCATCCTCATGCGGGACTTCTGCACGCGGATGGACGAGTGGCCCGACTGGGACAAGGTGCGGTCGGCGATGATCAACGCCGCCCCTACGCACCGGCGCGGCAAGCTCGCCTACCACCCGCTGGAGTACGGCTGGCTGCTCGCCGAGGTCGCCATGCGGGTCACCGGCGAGTGGCTGCCGGACTGGATCAAGCGCGAGATCTCTGACCCCTGCGGGCTGCCGCGGCTGCGCTTCGGCACCGAGCCCCACGAGATCGACGGCGTCGCGCGGCCCTACTGGCTCGGGCCGGCGAACGGGCTGCTCGCAGGACTGCAGGCGGGACAGGTGTTCGAGGACATCGCGACCCTGCCGGAGCTCGCGACGGCCTTCATCCCCGGAGCGGGCCTGGTGACCGACGCGGCCACCCTCGCGGGGTTCTACGGGATGCTCGTGGCCGGCGGAGTCGCCCGGGACGGCACGCGGGTCGTGGGCAGCGACGCGGTGCGGCGGTACACCACGCGGGCGGTGATGGGCTGGGACCGGACGAACAGCGCGCCCATCGTGCTCGGGCGGGGCTTCTTCATCGGGACGCAGGGCCCCGGGCTCTTCGGGCTCTGGAACACCAGCGGCTGCTTCGGCCACGCCGGCGCCTTCTGCACCCTCGGCATGGCCGACCACCGCACAGGCCTCGCCATCGGCATCACCACGAACGGCAACCGGAACCCCGGCGACCTCGTGAAGCGCATGTGGCCGCTCGTGGGCGGGATGCGCCGGGCCTGCCTGTAGGCGGTCGACGGCTCCTAGAGCCGCAGCCCCTTCGTCAGCCGCGTGGGGATGCTCGGCGTCTCCTCCTTCAGCCGATCCAGCAGGTGCTGCATGGAGGCCCGCACGCGGCGGTCGAGCTCGTCGATCTGCGCCTGTGTGGGCGACTCGATGGGCCCGGCCTCCAGCTGGATGGGCCCGCCGAAGCGGTAGCGGAAGCGCGCAGGGAACGGCAGGTTCGGCATCGGCCCGATCGTCAGGCCCCAGGGGACCGACAGGCTGATGGGGAAGACGTCGCTGCGGGTCAGCTTCTTGATGCCCAGGGCCTTCGCGATGCGGCGGCCCCGCTTGAGGATGATCAGGGTCTCGTGTGCGCCGGAGTTGGCCACCGGGACGATGGGCACGCCGGCCTGCAGGGCGATGCGCGCGTAGCCCTTGCGGCCGCCGAAGCTGACCTTGAAGCGGTCGCCATAGGGACGGAAGACGTCGACGTCACCGCCGGGCATCACCGCGATGTCGTGCCGCGACTCGCGCATGGCCTTGATCGCGTTGGCGCGGCTGGCCTTCAGCGCTCCCAGCCGCGCCATGGGCTCGCCGGTGCCGCGGACCTTGAAGAGCATCTCGTGCCCCATGCCGTGCAGGGGCCGCTCCAGGCCGAAGTGCTTGTACCAGACGTACCCGAGCCCCCAGGCGTCGGGGATGAGCACGCCGCCGCTGTGGTTGCTGATGATCAGCGCCGGCGCGTCGGGGATGTCCTCCATGCCCTGCGGATCGCACGGGTAGGGCCCGCTCTCGCAGAACAGGGGCGACAGCCGGTCGATGGCGCGGCCCACGGCGTCCCGGTCGAGGTCGTCGACGCTCTCGCCCCACACCCGCGGCGCTCCGGTGTCCTCGCCGGGAGGAGCGAGGAAGTCGATGATGCGCTGGAAGGCGGCGGGGGGCTTCTTGGCCATTGGCTCGAGTGTAGCGGCGGCTCAAGCCCCCAGCGTCACGGTCGCGCGGCCCGCAGACTGCTCGATCACGCGCGCGGCCAGCCCCTCGGCCTCCGCCGTGGGGACGGAGAACACGAACGTCACCCGGTCGCCGTACGTGGGCGCGGGACGCTCGCGGCCCTCCCGCGCGCAGAGCGCCTCGATGACGCCGAGCTGCTCGTAGCCCACCTCTACCACCACGTCGCGGGTGGGGACGATCGTCTTGACGTCCGCGTGCGCGAGGCCCGCGGCGGCGGCGTCCCCGTAGGCGCGGACCAACCCCCCGACGCCGAGCTTCACCCCGCCGTAGTAGCGGGTCACGGCCACGACGACGTGGGTGACGTCGGCCCCTTCGATGGCCTGGAGGATGGGGCGCCCGGCCGATCCCGACGGCTCGCCGTCGTCGCTCGACCGGCTGACGGAGCCGTCCTCCCCGAGCCGGTACGCCCAGCACACGTGCCGCGCGGCGTGCTCACGCTTCCGGACGGCCTCCACGTGCGCGCGCGCCGCCTCCGCGTCCTCCACGGGGGCCACGTCCGCGATGAACCGCGAGCGCTTGATCTTGGGGATCTCGTGCGTGACCGGCGCCTCGATCGTGCGCCACGCGTCCGTCATCTCAGTCGATGATGCCGTCGCAGTCGTCGTCCACGCCGTTCGCGGGGATCTCGGCGGTGGCCGGGTTGGCCTGCGGGTTCGCGTCGTCGCAGTCGCCGCCGTTGGGCGTGAAGCCGTCCTGGTCCGCGTCCGCGGCGCCGCCGTCCTCGTCCACCTGGCCGTCGCAGTCGTCGTCCTGGCCGTTGAGGATGTCCACGACGCCGGGCAGCACGTTGGCGTCGCTGTCGTCGCAGTCGCCCGCGTTCTCGGAGAGGCCGTCGCCGTCGTCGTCGTAGCAGTCGGTGCCCTCGTCGATGATCGTGTCGCAGTCCTGGTCGTTGCCGTCGCAGATCTCCGGCTCGTTGGGGCCGATGGTCGCGTTGGTGTCGTCGCAGTCGCCGCCGTCCGGGGCGACGCCGTCGCCGTCTGCGTCCGGGCCCTCCTCGTCCGGAACGAGGCCGTCGCAGTCGGTGTCCACGCCGTCGGGCGCCTCGGGCGCGCCGGGGAACACGTTGGGATCGGAGTCGTTGCAGTCGCCGTCGTCCTCGGTGAAGCCGTCCCCGTCGTCGTCCCCGCAGGACGTGTCGTTGTCGATGACGCCGTCGCAGTCCTGGTCGACGCCGTCGCAGGTCTCCACCGCGGCGGGGTGGATCGTGGGGTTCGTGTCGTCGCAGTCGCCCGCGCAGGACGAGAAGCCGTCGAGGTCGCCGTTCCAGCTCTGGTGCGCCGAGCCGAGGCATACGTTGCTGCGCACCACCAGGGACGTGTCCGGCGCCGAGGACTCGACGTCCAGCGTGGACTGCACGGCCTGGTCGTCCGCCGCGAGGTAGGTGACGGGCACGTTCAGGCTGTCGCCGGGCGCGATCTCCACCGGCCAGCCCTCCGCGGGGGGCGTCACCTGGTAGGCCGCGTTCTGGGGGATGACGTTCTGGGCCTCCACCGGGACGGACCCGACGTTCACCAGCTCGATGATCTCCGTGGCGGATCCCCCGCTGTCGACCTTCCCGAAGTCCAGGACGGCGGGCAGCGCCACCAGGTCTCCCGGCACCGCCCACGCCCGCACGATCCAGTCGTGCACCGCGGAGTCTTCGCCGACGCCCGTGAACACCGCCGTCAGCTCCGCCTGGGCCGAGCCGGACTGGGGGGAGCTGAATCCGACGATGATCTCGCGCGCCTCGTTGGGCTCGAGCGGCCCCTCGGCCCCGTCCACGATCCAGAAGAGCCCGTTGTCGTTGCGCAGCTGCACGCCGGCGATGTTCACCACGCGGGTGCCGATGTTCGTCACCAGGATCGAGCTCTGGATCTCCGCGCCCGCCCGGGTCGAGCCGATGTCCAGCAGCGTGTCCGGCGTCAGCACGAGGCGCCCGGGGACCGCCTGGAACTGCACGTCGTTGTTGCAGGCCGACTGGGGCAGCGCGAGGGCCAGCAGGAGCAGCGGAGCCCCGGCCCGCCAGACCCGGCGCCGACGCAGCGCGATCAGCGGGACGAGCAGGAACGCGAGCGCGGCTGCGCCGTTGCCGCCGACGCTGCCGGAGCAGTCGCAGCCGGCGTCTGTGTCCGGCGGCGTCTCCTCGATGGTGAACTCGCCGTCGCCGCAGTCCGGATCGATCACGTCGTCGCAGTTGTTGTCGAGCCCGTCGCAGACCTCCTCGGCCTCGGGGCTGATCCACGGGTTCGCGTCGTCGCAGTCGCCGTCGGTGGGCGCGAAGCCGTCGCCGTCCTCGTCCACGCAGTCGCCGTGCTCGTCGGTGATGCCGTCGCAGTCGTCGTCGACCTCGTTGCAGATCTCCGTGGCGCCGGGGAAGACGAGGTCGTCGTCGTCGTCGCAGTCGCCGCCGTCCTCGCTGAAGCCGTCGCCGTCGAGGTCCGCGCAGGGCGCCACGTCGTCCGTGATGCCGTTGCAGTCGCGGTCGATGCCGTCGCAGACCTCGGTCGCCTCGGGGAAGACCGTGTCGTCGCCGTCGTCGCAGTCCCCGTCGTCCTCGGTGACGCCGTCGCCGTCGTCGTCGAAGCAGGAGGTGCCTTCGTCGATGGTCCCGTCGCAGTCCTGGTCGACGCCGTCACAGGTCTCGTCCATGGCCGGGCTCACGCTCGCGTCCTCGTCGTCGCAGTCGCCGCCGCCGACCGTGTAGCCGTCACCGTCCAGGTCGTCGTCGAACAGGCCGTCGTCCACGACGCCGTCGCAGTCCTCGTCGACGCCGTCGTTCGTCTCCACGCCGCCCGGGAGGATCGAGGGGTCGGAGTCGTTGCAGTCGCCCGTGTCCACCTGGGCGCAGGTGGCGTCGGAGGTGCCCACGCAGGGGCCGACCTCGCAGAAGCAGTCGCCGTCGTCGTCGTAGCAGGCGGTGCCGTCGTCGATGATCCCATCGCAGTCCTGGTCGATGCCGTCGCAGACCTCGGTCGCCAGGGGGCTGATCGACGCGTCGTCGGGCGCGCAGTCGCCGCCGTCCTCGGTGATGCCGTCGCCGTCGTTGTCGTAGCAGGACGTGCCTTCGTCCACGACGCCGTCGCAGTCGCCGTCGACGCCGTCGCAGGTCTCGGTGCCGCCGGGGAAGACGAGCCCGTCGTCGTCCCAGCAGTCGCCGATGGCCAGGGTGCCGCTGCAGAGCGGATCCACCGAACCCACGCAGGTCAGCCCTTCGCAGAAGCAGTCGCCGTCGTCATCGAAGCAGGACGTGTTGTCGTCGATGACCCCGTCGCAGTCGCCGTCGATGCCGTCGCAGACCTCGATGGCGGCGGGGTTGATGGTGGCGTTGCCGTCGTCGCAGTCGCCGGTGTTCTCCGTGAAGCCGTCACCGTCGTCGTCGAAGCAGGGGGTGCCCTCGTCGATGATGCCGTCGCAGTCCTCGTCGACGCCGTCGCAGGTCTCGAACGCGCCGTTGAACACGGTGGGGTCGAAGTCGTCGCAGTCCGACGCGTCCGGATCGCCGTCGTTGTCGTCGTCGTTGTCGATGCAGTCGGGCTCGCCGTCGACGTCGAAGTCCGGGAAGCCGTCGACGAGGTCGTTGTCGCAGTCCGAGTCGAGGTTGTCGCAGAACTCCGGGGCCCCGTTGTAGATGTTCGGGTTGAAGTCCTCGCAGTCGCTGCTGTCCGGGTCGCCGTCGTTGTCGTCGTCCAGATCGATGCAGTCGGGCTCGTTGTCACCGTCGAAGTTGGCGAAGCCGTCGACCAGGTCGTTGTCGCAGTCGCTGTCGATCTGGTCGCAGAACTCCTGCGCGCCGTTGTAGATGGTGTTGTCGAACGGGGCGCAGTCGGACACGTCGGGGTCGCCGTCGTTGTCGTCGTCCGTGTCGGCGCAGTCGGGGATCGCGTCGCCGTCGAAGTTGGCGTACGTCTCCACCAGGTCGCCGTCGCAGTCCTGGTCGATCGCGTCGCAGAACTCCGGCGCGCCGGTGTAGATGGTGGGGTCGTTGTCGTTGCAGTCGCTGACGTCGGGGTCGCCGTCGTTGTCCGAGTCGATGGGCCCGGCGCCGCCGATGATCGAGCCCGCGGGGGCCGACCACGCCATCGTGTACGGGCCGCTCGAGCCGCCCCAGCCGCCGACGCGGATGCGGTAGGTGCCGGTGCCGGGCGCCGTGAAGGTCGCCTCGGTCTGCAGCCCGCACGTGTCGTCGATGCACATGCGATTGACCGTGTAGCCGGTGCCGTCCCAGGCCGAGAAGCCGGTGTCCCAGCTGGCGTTGCCGCCCCCACTGCAGAACGACAGCCAGACCTGCTGCCCGGCGTTCAGCGTGATGTCGAAGTACTGGTTGCAGCCCGAGCTGCCCGAGCAGTTCCCCGAGTACAGCTGGATCGCGCCCGTGGGCTGGCCCATGCCGGGGCCGATGTCCACGTTGAAGGTCGCGTTGCAGTGCGTCGCCCAGGCCGCGGTGGGCAGGGTCAGGACGGCGGCAAAGGCCAGCGCCATCCAGGTGTGCAGTCGGTTCATGTCGAGGCTCCCGCCGGCGTCCCCACGTCGGCGGAATGAACGTAGCAGGAGTCGTGGGGCTCTACCGCGCGAACCAGCCGTTCAGCACGTCCTCCGCCGGCTTGCCCCGAGGGGTGAAGCCGCCGTCGTTTGGTCCGCCGTGGCCGAACCAGTTCCAGAGGAAGAACCCGTCGATGGGGGCGGTGCCTGCGGCGTCCTCGCGATCGACCACCGTGAGGAACGCCTCGATCAGCGTGGCCTGCAGCTCCTGGTCCGGCGCCTCGCTCGGGCAGACGCACCAGGGCTTCGCCGCCGCCGACACCTTGCTGGCATAGCCGATCTCCGTCAGAAGCAACGGCAGGCCCACTTCGGCCCGCAGCGCCTGCAGATCCGCCAGCGGCTCGTCCCATGCGGCGACGACCGCGTCGTGGTCGGGCCGCTCTCCGTCGGCGGCGAGGCGGAAGTATCCGTTGACGCCGATCTCGTCGAGCGCGTCCCAGAACGTCACCTTGCGGAAGTGATCCCAGTTGGCGCTGTAGAGGAGTCGGCCCATGAAGATCCGCCGCGTGCGCCCGATCAGCTCCAACCACAGCGCGCGCTCGCCCTCCATGGACAGCAGCTCGGACCCCACCACGAGTCGCTCGGCGCCCGCTCGTTGGGCGAGCACGGCGTGGGCCAGCAGGAAGTCGGTGTAGCTGAGGAACCAGCGGGCCGTGGCGTCCCCACCCCGCACGGTCGGCTCGAGCACGCCGCGCCACTGCTTCGCGTGCTCGGTGTGCTGCAGGAGCACGATGGGCATGAGGGACGCGCGCAGGCCGGCGGCCCGCACCTGCTCGAGGGTGCGCAGGACGGTGGGGAGCGTCGGCGAGTAGCCCGGACGCGGCTGGATCACGGTGGCGTGGACGTCGTACTGGTACCAGGGCACCACCACGAGGACGTCGCTGGCGCCGAGGGCCGCGATCTCGTCGATGAGCGGGCCGTAGTCCCAGTCGGGGTCGGTCGCGAACAGCCCGAGGCCGACTCCGGCGCGCGTCTCCTGGGCGTCCAGCGGCGCCGCGATCAGCAACACGAGGGCCGCGACGGCGGCGCGGATCACTGCGTCGCCGCGGACAGTCGTCGGTAGACGGCGCGCTCCATGAGGCCTTCGGCGACCCCGGGGAAGCGGCGGCCGATCCAGGCCATGAGCTGGTTGCTGGCCCCCGGGATCAGCTGGTCGCGCCCCGCGGCGAGGGCCTCCCGCGTCAGCCGTGCCACGGCGGCCGGGGCCATGCGCCGGTGCTCGGCGCTGTTGTCGGGGCTGTACCGACGGGCATGGTCGGTGCGCACGGGGCCAGGGAAGACGGTAAGCACGGAGAGTTCGTCTCGCGGGCGCGTCGAACGCAACGCTTCTGCGTACGCAGCGAGCCCGTCCTTCGTTCCCGCATAGACCGAGGCGCCCGGGTACCCCACGAAGTGCGACAGCGACGACACGAACACCACGGACCCGCCGGGCGCGAGACCGCCGCTGGTCAGCAGCGCGTTGGTCAGACGGATCGGCGCCTCGAGGTTCAACGCCACCACCTTCAGCGCCTCGTCGAGGGGCGCCGAGGCGAAGGGGCCCACCTGGCTGATCCCGGCGTTGTGAATCACCAGGTCCGCCGGCCGCTCGGCCGTGCAGGGGAGGGACTCGAGGGTGCGCAGGTCCGCCAGGCGCAGGCTCGCCGGGGAGCCGATCTCGTGGAGCTCGGTGAGCGTGCGTGCGGTCGCATCGGCGTCGATGTCCACGCCGTTGACGATCCAGCCCCCCCGCGCGAACTCCAGCGCCATCGCGCGGCCGATGCCCGAGGCGGCTCCGGTGATCACGCAGCGGCGGGCTTCGGGCGTCTTGCGGGGGGCGGCCGGCGCGGAGGGCGCCACGAACCGGGCCGGCGCCATCGACACGTCCACCGTCCCGCGCAGCTCGATGCGCAGCGACCGCCCGAATCCGTGGATGGCGGCGCCGTGGGCCGCGTCCATCAGACGATCCCCGGAGGGCACGTGGACCAGTCGGATCCGACGTGGGCTGCGGGCGAGGAGGCTGTGGGTCTGGGTGACGGCGTCGGCGAAGGACGTGGCCTCGACGACCGCCGTGATGTCCGGAATCGGTGCGTTCATCCGGGCGGGATCCTACGCGAACCCGCGGGATCCGTGCACTGGCCGCGGAGCCTCCGGCAGCCGGTGATCTAGCATCGCGTGATGCTCGCCCGCGCCAACGCCGTCGCGCTCGCTCTGCTCCTCCTGGGGTGCCCGACCGATCCGGATCCGCCGATCGAGGATCCGACGCCCTTCGACGCAACCCACCCGATGGACGACGTCCTGCGGGTCAACCAGCTCCAGGCCGAGGGCACCCACAACAGCTACCACCTGCTGCCGGACAGCGACGTCATCCAGGACTGGCAGTACGACATGCCCCCGCTGGACGAGCAGCTCGGCGAGCACGGCGTCCGCCAGTTCGAGCTCGACGCGTGGTGGAACCCGGGCGGGTTCTTCGAGGTGTTCCACGCCCAGATCGTGGACGCGAACACGTCCTGCTGGACCCTCGTGGAGTGCCTGACCACCCTGCGGAGCTGGTCGGACGCGCACCCGGGGCACCACCCGCTGTTCGTGTGGATCGAGCCGAAGTCGTCGTTCCCGGTGGGCGAGAACGACGTCCTCATCGACACGATGCAGGCCGAGATCGACGCCGTGTGGCCCGATCGCCGCGTCGAGCCGCAGGACGTGCTGGGGGACGCCGCAGATCTGGCGACCGCCATCGCGGACCCGGGACCCACGCAAGGCTGGCCGCTGCTGGGAGCGAGCCGTGGCCAGGTCATGTTCGTGCTGCTCGGGCTGGGGGCCCTGCACTTCGATCTCACCCAGCGCCCCCTGGAGGAGCAGCTGCTGTTCACCAACGGCGACGTGGGTGATCCCTGGGTCGCCGTCACGAAGATCGACGACCCGGTCGCCAACGAGCAGCAGATCGCGGACGCGGTGGCCGCCGGGGTGGTGATCCGCACCCGGGCCGACGGCGGACTGGTCGAGCCCCTCGCCGACGACACGAGCCGCCTCGAGGCCGCGCTGCGCTCCGGCGCCCACTCCATCAGCACGGACTTCCCGGGGCCGGATCCGCGGTTCCCGTACTTCGTGGAGATGCCCGACGGGACCCCGTCCCGCTGCAACCCGATCACGGCGCCCGCGGACTGCACCCCCACGGACGTCGAGGACCCGGCGCTCCTCGCGCCGTAACCACCCGTTCCCACGCTGTGCCTCCGGCGCGCGTACGCTCAGAGCGTGCGTACCCCCCTGCTCCTGCTGCTCCTCGCCCTCGCCGGCTGCGTCCAGACGTTCGACGGGATCCTCGCCAACGACGACGACGCCACCTTCGGCGACGACGACGACGCCAGCGCCGATGACGACGACGCCAGCGGGGACGACGACGATGATGACGGGACCACGGGGCTCGAGCCCTGCGACGAGACCGTGGGCGCGGACCCGACCTCCGACGATCCCGCCTGCCTGGGGCTGAACGCCTACTCCGAGTTCAGCCCGAACCAGGACATCGAGTGGCAGTGGTCGAGCGGGAGCGTCGAGTCCGCCTACGACCACGTCATCAACGCGCCGGTCGTCATCAACCTGACGGACGACGACGGCGACGGCCTCATCGACGCCAACGACACCCCCGACGTCGTCTTCTACAGCTACGACGACGGCGCCTTCGGGGACGCGAACACCCGCGCGGTGTCCGGCGCCGACGGCACCGAGCTGTGGACCCACACGGCCAACCGCGCGCGCCCGCGCGGCCACATCGCCGCCGGTGAGCTGGATCCGCAGAGCCCCGGCCCCGAGCTCGTCATCGTGACCCAGAGCGACGAGGTGGTCTTGCTGAGCGCGGCGGGCGACGAGCTGTGGGCCACGCCGCACCCCGACGGCCTCGCGCGCGCGGCACCCGCCATCCACGACATGAACGGCGACGGATCGCCCGAGATCGTGGTGGGGCGGGCGATCTTCTCGTCCGGAGGCACGCTGCTGGGTGTGGGCGACCAGGGCAAGGGCGCCAACCAGGACCGCGGCCAGATGAGCTTCGCGGTGGACATCGACGCCGACGGGCAGCTCGAGGTCATCGTGGGCAACGCCGCCTACGACATGCAGGGCAACACCGAGTGGGCCAACGGCGAGCCCGACGGCTTCCCCGGCGTCGCGGACTTCGACCTGGACGGCGACCCCGAGATCGTGGTCGTGGTCGCGGGCGGCGTGCGCCTCCAGGACCACACCGGAGCGGTGCTGTGGGGCCCCAACGACATCGACGGGAACGGGCGCGGCGGCCCCCCGACCATCGCCGACTACGACGGGGACGGCCTCCCGGAGATCGGCGTCGCCAACAGCGGCTTCTACACCGTCCTCGACACCGACGGCACCGAACTCTGGAGCAACCCCACCAGCGACGCGAGCTCGGGGATGACCGGCAGCTCCGTGTTCGACTTCAACGGGGACGGGGTCGCGGAGGTCGTCTACGCCGACGAGGTCGACCTGTTCGTCTACCAGGGCACCGACGGCGCCGTGCTCCTGCAGGAGAGCAACCACTCGAGCCGCACGCAGCTCGAGTACCCGGTCATCGCCGACATCGACGGGGACGACTTCGCGGAGATCGTGCTGCCCGGCAACGACTTCTTCACCGCCGGGTGGACCGGGGTCACGGTGCTGGGGAACGTGAGCGGGCGTGGATGGTGGAAGGCGCGACGCATCTGGAACCAGCACGCCTACTTCGCCACCCACGTCACCGACGACGGCGGGATCCCGGCGAGCCAGGCGCGTCCCTGGCTGGTGCACAACAGCTTCCGCCAGACCTTCCCGCCGGATGCCTGGCTCGGGTATCCGACGCCGAACCTCGTGCCCGAGGCGATCGGGCCGTGCGAGGGGGCTGACGGGCTGCGGTTCGGAGCGCGGGTGCACAACCAGGGCGCCGAGGACACCGGGCTCGCCCCCACGGTGACCCTCGTGCGCACCGATGGCGGCGAGCAGGTCCTCGGTCAGTCCAGCGTGGGAGGGCCGGTGCCGGTGGGCATGACGTCCGCGCCGGTGTGGTTCGCCATCGACGCCGCCCCGCCGGAGGCCGTCTTCGAGGTCCGCGTGGACGAGGCCGGGTCGATCCTCGAGTGCGACGAGACCGACAACGTCGCCGTCTGGCCATAGACTTTCCCGATGGCCACCAGCTCGATTCGTTGTCCCGCGTGCGGCGCCGCGGACCCGTCGTCCGCAGACAACGCCGGAGTGCACGCCTGCGTCTACTGCGGAAGTCGCTACCGGATGAACCTGCAGGGGCAGGCCCACATCCTGCCGGTGGTGAAGCCGCCCTCGGAGAACAAGGCGGTCGTCCTCGTGGCCGCCATGTCCATCGCCTTCATCCTCGCGGGCGCCCTCGGTGCGCTCTTCGTGCTGCGCGCCACGGATGACGACGGAGGCGGAGTCTCGATCCCCGAGATCGACTTCGAGCTGCCCACGCCGAAGGCCCTCGAAGCGCCGCCGGAGAACCCCAGCGTGGCGCTGACGCCTGCGGACGAGCCGACCCCGGAACCCGAACCTGACGCCACAGCCACCTTCACCGAGCACCACCGCAAGCGCAGCGGCGGAGCGCTGTGGATCTACGGCATGGTCGAGAACACCTCGCCGTTCATCGTGGACCGGGTCGAGGTCATCGCCGTCCTGAAGGACGCGGCGGGCGAGGAGGTGGGGACGAAGAGCGGCTACATCGAGCGCGACGTGCTGGCCGTCGGCGCGACGAGCCCCGTCACCATCCTCATGCAGGACAAGGACACGCCGGAGTTCGCGTCGATCGCCTGGGAGCTCGACCTGGACAAGGCCAGCTACATCCCGAAGAAGGTCGCCGGCCTGCGCATCGAGGCGACGTCACCCACGAAGAACTCCTGGGGCGCCTTCGAGTGCGAGGGCAAGGTGCACAACGACGGCGAGCAGCCTGCGCGCTTCGTGAAGGTGGAGCTGCAGGGCTGGAGCGCGGACGACAAGCTGCTCGGCCTGGGCGACGCCTACGCCAAGGGCGAGGTGCTGCAGCCCGGCGAGTCCGCCCGCTTCAAGCACGTCGGCGTGCAGTTCGACCAGGAGCCAGCGCGCTTCGAACTCTACGTCGAGGGCGCGCTCGCGAACTGACGAGCAGGGTCCGGAGATCCGACAGCGCGCGGTGGTCCTGACCCAGGCTGGTTTCATGAAGCACGGAATGCTGAAAGCACGGAAGCATCGAGCCGACCGCTCGAGTGGCCGGGATTTTGGGGATTTGGGGATCTGGGGAGTCTGGGATGGCCTGGAAGGCGGGAATTCTGGAAGGCGAGTGAAGCCAGAAGACGCGATCGACTGCCAAGTCGCCGTCTAGGAGCCTGTAGCGAGAAACAGCAGTCGCCTGCCGGATTCCCCCCGCCCCGACCTTACGACCCGCGCGTTCGGGGT
>ENA-OWNT01002177-OWNT01002177.1-seawater-metagenome-genome-assembly--contig:-NODE-2177-length-21165-cov-4.142783_pt1 | contig 21165 bp, 21 predicted proteins | sample MGYA00238136_ERZ651165 | MGnify/ENA primary metagenome ERZ651165 (study PRJEB26861, sample SAMN08777766) | seawater metagenome | isolation source: coastal seawater | place: USA: Florida | collected...
TGTGGGCTATTTCAGCGCCGGCGGTGACATGGATATGTGCATCGCCCTTCGCACGGCGGTTCTGAAGGACGAACAGCTCTATATCCAGGCAGGCGGCGGCGTGGTTTATGACAGCGACCCAGAGGCCGAGTTCCAGGAAACGGTGAACAAATCCCGCGCCATCCGCAAGGCCGCCGAAGAGGCAAGCCTGTTTTCGGGGCGCGGAAACAGGTAGCGCCGCCCGGCAGGCGGCGTTCTTGTCCTACCCCAGCTCCTCCGCCAGCAGGTCGAAGACGACCCGGATGCGGCGGCTGTTGCGCAGCTCTCGATGCGTCACCAGCCAGTTGGGGAAGGTGATCGGCGCAAGGCCCTCGATCTGCAGCCTCTCGACTTCGGGCGTCTCTGCCGCCACCAGGTCGGACCCGACGCCAACGCCCAACCCCCGCCGCACCATTTCCCAGGCCACCACCGAATTCAGGGTGCGGATCGGGAAATTGACATGGCTGACCGGGATGCCCCGTTTGTTCAACTCCGCCACCATGCGTTCGGGCTGGTCGATACCGACCATCTCAATGGTCTCCAGTTCGGCCATCGTTCTGGGCCGCCCGTTCCGTTCCAGCCACTCCTTGGAGGCATAGAAACTGCCGGTCCCGTCCCGCAGCCGCTTGCCGATCAGCTCCGGGTCCTCTGGGCGCATATGGCGGATGGCGATATCCGCCTCTCGCCGCCTCAGGTCGGACACGCGGTTTTCTGCAAGGATTTCAATGGTCAGGCCCGGCGCCTCCCGGCGCAGCCGCTTCAGGATTTCCGGCAGGATATAAGCGGCGTAGCCATCGGCGACCGAGATGCGGACCTCGCCCTGCACCTCTTGCACATGGCCCGCCGCCGACAGGGAAATCCGGTTCGCAGCCTCGCCCATGGCGCGCACATGTTCCAGCAGATCCAGCCCGGCCTGGGTCAGGATCAGACTTTTGCCAACCCGTTCAAACAGCGTAACATTCAGCGCCTCCTCCAGCGCGGACACCTGCCGCCCAAGCGTGGGTTGTGTCAGCCGCAGCACCCGCGCCGCGCCAGACAGGGTGCCCTCCTCGACCGTGGCAAGGAAGGCGCGCACCTGGTTCCAGTCAAAGGATATCGCCGCCCAATTCATGCAAATTCGTATATAGCGACTGCACAATTATGCAATTTCTTTTGCATCACGCACAGGATATTCCCTGCCGCAAAGGAGAACAGCCATGACAGCCAGCCCCGCCTTCTGGGACAAGGTCGCCCGAAAATACGCTGATCGTCCGATCGGCAATATCCCCGCCTACGAGGCCACGCTCGACCACACCCGCCGAAATCTTCACCCCGGCGACCGGGTGCTGGAAATTGGCTGCGGCACCGGCAGTACCGCGATTGCCCTTGCCCCTGCGGTGGCGGACTATATCGCCACCGATCTGTCGGGCGAGATGTTGGAAATCGGACGAGAGAGATGCCGGGATGCGGGCCTGTCAAACCTGCGTTTCGAACAGGCCGCAGCCGATCAGGGCGTCCTGCCCCAAGGCCCGTTCAACGCGGTACTGGCCTTCAACACCCTGCATCTGCTGGACGATCTGGACCGCGGCTTGTCCGAGATCCACAGCCGCCTTGCCCCCGGCGGGTTGCTGATCTCCAAATCCGTCTGCCTTGGCGGCCCGCTGTCGCCCTTCCGGCCGCTGGTTGCCACGATGCAACTGTTCAACAAGGCGCCGCATATCCTGTATCTGACCGCCGCCAGGCTGCGCGAAAGGATCGAGGCCGCCGGGTTCGAGATTGTCGATGTGCAGGATTTCAACAATTCCGCCAAGCGCCCCTACTTCGTGGCTCGCAAACGCTGACAGGCTTTGACAGCCCCGCGCCCGGTTTCTAAGTTGGCGGCCAGTGGCCAGATCGGCGGGGCGTGCGGCATGTCAGAGTTACCAGAGTTCTATTTCCGGGTCCGTGAAAACGGCGCGGCGGTGTATCGGGTCGACACCGAAAACCGCCAGCGGCGGATCGAAATGACCGAGATCGCCGTCGTCAACATCAAGAACGGGCGCGTGAAACCCCATGGCGATCACGTTCTGACGGCAGAGGAAAAAGGCGTCATCGCCGGTTGGATGGCTGAGCGTGAGGCGCTGCTGGCGCGGCGCGATCTGGATGACATCCACCGCACCATCGACCATCTGAATCTGACGGCGCAATGGGCCCAAAGCCGGGCCGAGGATGACGCGCTGGAGGATGTCACCGACCGTCTGCTGATGGCGATGCACGACCTGCGCAGCGTGCTGGTCCGTAAAAAGGCCGACCGGCTGATGAAGGGCGACAGGGGCTAACACACCCGCTGCGCCCGCGACCTAGTCTTGATCCGGGGCCAGACCCGGCGCGGTCATCTCAAAGCTTGGCTGTCCCAAGGATGCTGTGGCCAGTTCCAGGCAGCTTCCTGCGTCATCGCTGATCATGAAGTAATGCCCTGAGAAAGCGTCAATCATTATGGTTTCGCCTTGTCTCAGCGCGTCTGCATGGTGCTGTTCACCATGCCGGTCGATCCACGAAACATGGCAATGTCCATCCGCCGCATTGGTAATGGTCATCGGCATCCGATGGCGCGTCGGTGGCGAGGTTATTCTGTCCAGATGCGCGGAAAAGGTCGTCATTGCTGCCGGGAAACCCATATCGCAGATGGAATGTGACCGGTTGCCCGTCGCCGCTCAAGTCCAGGATGTATGTGCCCCACTCTGGGTCCGTTTCCTGTGCAGCCATGCTGGAGGAAGCGCAGCAGAGCGCCATGGTGGCGCAGGTGGCAATGAGGAAGAAACGGGTCATGAAATCGCTTTCATTGATCGGTGTGGCTGACCTGTCTTGTCACAGACTGGTCAGCCACACAGACAGTGCAGGCAACACGCCAGGGATCATTCGTTCCCGAAAAACTGCCCGGGCGCGGTGATGGCAAAACTGGACTGACCGCCTGTGGTCACCATAAGCTCAAGGCAATTGCCGGGGCCATCGGTGAGCATGAAGGGGTGTGTCACATAGCTGTCGATGGTAATCGACTCGCCCGCATTCAATCCGCCCATATCGACGAAATTGCCGTTATAGTCGATCCAGACCACACCGCGATACGCGTCGGTCATGTTGCTCAGGGTGATCTGCTGCGGCTGGTTGCCGTTCAGCGACAGGACCTGGCCCAGCATCTCGCAGCCATGGGCGTCTTGGGCTGGCTGGGGCAGTTCGCCCCCGGTGACCGGCGCAGCGGTTGCCACGGGATCGGCGCACGCGGCCAGAAACTGGTCCAGCGGCCCGGCGACGCCTGCGGTCTGTATCTCAAACCCCTGCCCCGCGGGAATGGCGTAGCTCAGAAAATCGCGCACGCGCATCAGGTTGAACAGCCCGTCTTCCAGGTCCAGGGCCATCTCGACCCCGGTCACCCCGAATTCGGCATTCACCCCGATGATGGTTCCGTCCAGAATGGTGCCGGCACCCGCCCCGTCGGTGAAGGACAGCGACACAGCCGCGCCATTGGGCAGACCGGCCGTATCCGCGGCGATCTGCACCAGCGCATAGGGGCCGCTGGCCCCGATCTGGCAGCTGGCGAAGAATTGCAGGTCATCGGTTTCCGGTACGCCATAGACCAGTGTGATGTTTGACTGGAACGGATCGGTGGAAAGATCGGCATAATGCTGCCAGCTAAAACCCTGCTGAGCATGGGCCGCGACAGAACTGAGTGCGACGGCCGCACTGGCAAGGATCAGGGGAAGACGTGTCATGGAATCGCTTTCGTTGGTTGGTCTAAATGTGATGCGCCGACCTTACGGCAGGTTCCGCTTGATTGATAGTGTTAAAATAACACATATTTAGAAATCTTCACCCCCAAGCTGCCGCTGCGCGCCCTGTCACCGCAAGATCTCGAAGCGGACCTGCCCGGCTTGCGGGTGCATGACCTGTTGGCAGGTGCCGGTCATATCGGTGATCAACCAGGGATGGGTCAGGTAGGTGTCAATCGTCACCCACAGCCCCGGCTCCAGGATGGTGATCTGTGTGGGCTGGCTCTGATAGTCGATCCAGAACAACACCCGCGCGCCATCGCTCATGTTCGAAAACGTCACCTGTTGCGGCACATCGCCTGAAACCGAGCGGGCGGTGGCATAGCTGTTGCAATCCGTTTCCACTGTGGGGACGGGCACAGCAGCCCCGCCCGGCGCCGTGGCCTGACAATCTGCCAAAAACCGCGCGATGTCAGCGCGCCCCCGTTGGATGGGCAGCTCAAAACCCCGCTGTCCGGTCAATTGAACCGACAGGTCGGGCCAATCGCTGAGGGCGGCAAAGAACGGATGGGACAACGGCAGCGTTGCCCGGGCGCCAGTATGGCCAGTGCTGTCGCGATAGTCGAACACGCGGCCCGGCACCTGCACCCCGATCTGGCCCGGGGCACTGACTTGAACCTGCGTCGGCGCCCCGTCCCGCAGCGCCCCGATCTCTGAAAAGAAATCCACATCCGCCATGGCGCCGCCCGGGCCGCCGTCACAGGCCAGGCTGAACTGAACGATATCGGTAGAGGCAACCCCATAGTCCAAAGAGATAGAGGGCGCGCCGCCCGGCGTCGGGGTCCAGTTTGTGTAGACCCATTCCATTCCCTGCGCCGCCACGCCCCCGGTCCATCCGGCCCAGGCCACAATCGCACTCATCACCAAAATACGCATGATCCGCCCCCGGATACCCTGATCACGACCAGATTAGCCATCGGTTGCCCCAGGGCAAGCGCGTTGGCGGCTGTAGTGGCTGGTCATCACATAGTCCTTGCGTGGCCCCGTGACCTGCCAGATCGCGCCCCAATCCGGCCAGGCGCTGAAATCATAGCGGACGTGGTAAAGATCGGGCGGGCAGTTATGGCTGGCTTGGGGGGTGTCGTGGGCAAACCAGTGAAAGGGGCGTCCGTCGTCAAAGAACACCGCGATGCCGCCCGCCTCGTCGCGCCACAGGTAGCGGCGTTCAGCCTGCATCGGCGGGCCGTCACCATAGCGCAGGCTGCCTGTCTCGGTCAGGATCAGCCCGCCCTGCCCCGGCTCGAACCGCGCCTCGCCCTCCAGCCGCCCGGCCTGACCGGCCCTGCGGTCGTCGATCCGGCGGCTGAGCTGCCAACGGCCTGCGAAATCGGCCAGCCCCCTCACGGCAAAGACCGGCCAATGGTGCTGTTGCCATTGGCATCGTCCCACCGGACCGCGCCGGTTTCGTCTCCGAACACATCATAGCAATCCCAGCCCGTGCCCGGCGGCCACTGGCTGCAATACTGCCCGTTCTCCACCCGCCAATAGCCCCAGCTGGGTTCTGCCGCCGTATAGCGCGTGCGGCCCGAGGCGTAGAAATGCTGCGTCGCCGTGTCGTCATAGACGAAATCCCGATCCGACAGCGCCGCTGTGATCCCCGCATCGTCCAGCGGCACCCAATCCGCATGGGCCATACCCGTCATCAGCAACAGCGCCAGCCCGGTCTTTCCCCTCATCCTGCGACACCCCTTAACTTGTGGTCCGGTGGCTCTGCCCTTAAGAGGACGCCATCTCCTCCTCAAAGGCAAGGCTGCGCCCCATGATCCCCCGTTATTCCCGCCCCGAAATGGTCGCCATCTGGAGCCCGCAAACCAAGTTCCGCATCTGGTACGAGATCGAGGCCCATGCCTGCGACGCCCAGGCCGATCTGGGCGTGATCCCGCGCGAAAACGCCGACGCCGTGTGGAAGGCCAGGGACGTGGAATTTGACGTTGACCGGATCGACGAGATCGAGGCCGTCACCAAGCATGACGTCATCGCCTTCCTGACCCATCTGGCCGAGATCATCGGCAATGATGAAGCGCGGTTTGTGCATCAGGGCATGACCAGCTCGGATGTTCTGGACACCACGCTGAACGTGCAGATGGTCCGCGCCGCCGATATCCTGATCAAAGATGTGGAGGCGCTGCTGGCCGCCCTCAAGCGCCGCGCCTACGAACATAAAGACACCGTCCGCATCGGCCGCAGCCACGGCATCCACGCCGAGCCCACCACCATGGGCCTGACCTTCGCCCGCTTCTACGCCGAAATGGACCGCAACCTGTCCCGCCTGCGCGATGCGCGGGCCGAGATCGCGACGGGCGCCATTTCCGGCGCGGTCGGGACCTTTGCGAATATCGACCCCGCTGTGGAAGAACATGTCTGTGACAAGATGGGGCTGGTGCCCGAACCGATCAGCACCCAGGTCATCCCCCGCGACCGTCACGCGATGTTCTTTGCCACGCTTGGCGTCGTCGCATCGTCCATCGAGAACATCGCGATTGAGATCCGCCACATGCAGCGCACCGAGGTGCTGGAGGCCGCCGAGTTCTTCTCGATGGGGCAGAAGGGATCTTCGGCGATGCCGCATAAGAAGAACCCGGTTCTGACCGAGAACCTGACGGGTCTGGCCCGGCTGGTGCGCATGGCGGTCATTCCGGCGATGGAAAACGTGGCGCTGTGGCATGAACGCGATATCTCGCATAGCTCCGTTGAACGGATGATCGGGCCGGACGCCACCATCACACTCGACTTCGCGCTGGCGCGCCTGACCGGTGTCATCGACAAGCTGCTGGTCTATCCGCAGAACATGCTGGACAACATGAACAAGTTCCCCGGGCTGGTGATGAGCCAGCGGGTGCTGCTGGCCCTGACCCAGGCGGGTGTGTCGCGCGAAGATGCCTATCGTCTGGTGCAGCGCAACGCCATGAAGGTCTGGGACCACCGCACCGATTTCCGCGAGGAATTGCTGGCCGATGACGAGGTGCGCGCGGCACTGTCGGAAGACGAGATCAACGAGAAATTCGATCTCGGCTACCACACCAAGCACGTGGACACGATCTTTGCGCGGGTGTTTGGCGAAGACTAAGGCGCCGGGGGTTTCGCCGCGCCTTCGGCGCGCCGACCCGCGGGGGCCAGCCCCCGCACCCCCGGGATATTTAAGGAACAATGAAGGGATGACCTGGTCGAGACACGACAAGGGGGTTCGCGATCCGGCTTATTCGTGCTAACGTCTTGGTTGCGCCGGAACATGGCGCGGATACCCTGTTGCAGGAGGCCCCATGCGCCCCGCTGTTTTGATCGTTGCCCTATCCCTCGTCCTGTCGCCAATGGCGGCACTGGCCCAATCGGGCTGCGAGCATGGCGACCGACGAGCCAGCTGCATGGATGGCACGACCTGGGATCCAACGACAGGCCGCTGCGAGACTTCGGTCAGCAGCTGACAAGAACCCACATCGTGCACCTGATCCTGCCCGCGCTTTCGCGTTGAGCCTTTCCACGATTCACGCTACCCCCCGACCACCACTTGACCACAAAGGAACAGCCCATGACGGCGAAGGTCTTCATCGACGGTGAGGCCGGCACGACCGGCCTGCAAATTCTCGACCGGCTTCAGGCCCGCGAGGATATCACCCTTGTTCAGGTGGAGCATGAGCGCCGAAAGGACCCTGCCGCGCGGGCCGAGGCCTTTGCCAAGGCCGATGTGGCGATCCTCTGCCTGCCTGACGCGGCGGCGATTGAGGCGGTGGCGCTGGCGGGCGACTGCCGGATCATCGACGCCTCGACCGCACATCGGGTGGCCGAGGGCTGGGTTTACGGGATGCCGGAACTGCCCGGGCAGACCGACGCCATCGCAGGCGCATCCCGTGTCGCCAATGTGGGCTGCTATGCCACCGGGTCCATCGCCCTGATCCGGCCCCTGCGCGATGCAGGCATCCTGTCGGAGACGGATGCTTTGGTGCTGACCGGCACCTCTGGCTATACCGGCGGCGGCAAGGCGATGATTGCGGAATGTGAGGCGGACACCGCCCCCGATTACTTCCTCTACGCCACGGGCCAGACGCACAAACATGTGCCCGAGATCATGCGCTATGGCCGCCTGACCCGGCAGCCTGCGTTCCAGCCCGCCGTGGGCAACTATGCGCAGGGAATGATCGTGCAGATGCATCTGCATCGCGACATGCTGACCAGCGCGCCGACCAAGGCACAGTTGGAAGACGCCTTGCGCGCCTTCTACGCGCCTGCGCGGTTCGTTGATGTCGTCCCTGCCCCGGCCCGCGTCGATGTGCAGGCGATGAACGGCACCAACCGGATGGAAATCTCGGTCCATGGCAACGATGAAACCGGGATCATGACGGTGACCGCGACGCTCGACAATCTGGGCAAGGGCGCATCTGGCACCGCCGTGCAGAACCTTAACCTGATGATCGGCGCGCCGGAGGATGCCGGGCTGTAACCCCGCCCGATTTTAACAAAACCCGCCGCGCTTTCCCTGCGGCGGGTTACCGGCCCTTAACCCCTGTGGTCCGATCCTGCCAGGCGGGTGAGTGACAACAGATGTGGGGCCGAACATGCAACTGACCGAACCACTTGTAGAGGCGCCCGCGCCAAGGGTGCGGATGTCGAATGCCGACAAGGCCGCCGTGATCGTGCGGCTGCTGCTGTCCGAGGGGGCGATGCCACGGCTGACCGGGCTGTCCCTGCGCCAGCAGGAAACCCTTGTGCGGCGATTGGCGGGGCTTGGCCCGGTGGACCGGGACACGCTGTCCGCCGTCGCACGCGAATTCGCCCATACGCTCGACATGATCGGGCTGACCTTTCCCGGCAGCGTCGCGGGCGCGCTTGATATGGTGCGCGATCACCTGTCGGACGAGGCGCGCGACCGGCTGGCGGAACTGGCCGAGGGCGAAGGCCCGCCCGACCCCTGGCGCCGCATTGCCGCCACCGATCCCGACCGGCTGAAACCCATCCTGGCGCGCGAAAGCGCGGAGGTCTGCGCCATCCTGCTGTCCAAACTGCCCGTCGCCAAAGCGGCCGCCCTGCTGGCGGAACTGCCCGAGGACCGAGCCCATGTGGTCGCCCATGCGGTGGCGCTGACCTCGGCCATCGGGGCCGACACCATCACCCGCGTGGGGGGATCGCTGCTTGATCAGCTTCAGGCGCAACCGACCCCGGCCTTCGCCAGCGGCCCCGCCGACCGGGTCGGCGCAATCCTGAACGCCGCCGCCGCCGCGACCCGCGACAAGGTACTGGACGGGCTGGACAGCGCTGATGCGGGCTTTGCCGGGCTGGTCCGCAAGGCCATTTTTACCTTCGATCACATTCCCAAGCGGCTGGAGTCAAAAGACGTGCCCAAAGCCATGCGCGCGCTGGATTCTGAGACCACCGTCACCGCCCTGGCCGCCGGGATGGAAGCGGCCCCGGTTGCGGTCGAGTTCCTGCTGGAGAACATGTCAAAACGCATGGCCGAACAGTTGCGCGACGATGCCGAGGCACGCGGGCCTGTGCGCGGGCCCGAGGGCGAGGCCGCCATGGCCGACCTGGTCACCGCCATCCGCGATCTGGCTGACAGTGGCGACATTCGGCTGATCGAGCAGGAGGAATGACCGGCGCTTGACCCGCGGGCCGCGCCCGGATCATCATGGCCCCCCACCCGACGCCAGCCCCAAATGAAGGAGGACACCGGTATGGGAACCAGCGATCTGATCCAATATGCCCATGCGCTCTATACCGCCCATGGCGACAAGGCCGAGGCGGAAGCGGCGCAAAAAGCGACGCAGGCCGAGGCCGCCAATGACACGGCAGAAGCCGACAAATGGCGCTTGATCCGCAGTCATATCAAGGAATTGCGCGGCCCCAAAGCGACCTAGCGCCGTTACCAAAGGGCTGTGGCTCAGGCCACGCCCTGAACAGACACCGCGCGCCGCCCTTCGGCCCAGGCCCGGGCAGCGCGGCCAAAAGCCTCGAACAGCGGGCGCGACACCGGGTCTTCAGCGGCGCGGTATTCCGGGTGCCATTGCACCGACAGGGTAAAGCCCGGCGCGTCCTTGATATAGATCGCCTCGGGTGTGCCATCTTGTGCGACCCCGTCGATCACCACGCGGGCGCCGGCGCGCTTGATCCCCTGCCCGTGCAGCGTGTTCGTCATCACCTCTTGCGATCCCATCAGCCGGTGAAACGGCCCGCCCTCGGTGAAGGATACCGTGTGGCGCAGGGCGAACTTTTCCTGCAACGATCCATCGGGCGGCATCCGGTGGTTCATCCGTCCCGGCAGATCGCGAATCTCGGGATAAAGCGTGCCGCCCATGGCGACGTTCACCTCCTGAAAGCCACGGCACACACCCAATATCGGCTGGCCCCGGTCCACGCAGGCCCGGATCAGCGGCAGGCTGACCGCGTCGCGGCAACGGTCGAAGGCACCATGCGCTTCGGTGGGGTCTTCACCATATTCCTCGGGGTGGACATTGGGCCGCCCGCCGGTGAACAAAAACCCGTCGAAGATTTCCAGCAGTTCAGAGGTCGAGGCATACCGCGGATCGGCCGGGATCAGCAGCGGGACGCAATCGGCCACCTCGGCAATCGCCTCAGAGTTCATCGTGCCGCCCGCATGGGTCGGGTACTGATCGTTGATCAGATGATGGTTTCCGATAATGCCGATGACCGGTCGCTGCATGGGATTCCTCTGTTCTCGGCGCTTTCCCAAGCATATACGACGCCCGGCCCCGCGAGGAAAGCAGCGCCAGCGCACAACCGGCCTGCGAATTGTGCACTGCCCGAAATTCGGGCGCTCACGCCGCGCCCGTAAGCCCGGCTGCCTCGATCCCGGCCATCGCGGCCTTGGCGTCATTGTCCGAGGTATCGCCGGTCACACCCACGGCGCCGATCACCGCCCCCGAGCCGTCCTTGACCAACACGCCGCCGGGCACCGGCACCACCTTGCCGCCGAACGCCCCATTCACTGCAGCCATGAAATAGGCCTGATCCTCGGCCCGCGCCATCTGGGCGCTGCCGGGCATTCCCAGCATCACCGCCCCATAGGCCTTGCCGCGTGCGATCTCGAACCGACCGGGGCTGGCCCCGTCCTCGCGCTCAAACGCCAGCAGATGCCCGCCCGCATCCAACACCGCCACCGACAGCGGCTTCAGCCCCAGCTTTCGCCCCGTGTCACGCGCCACGGAGATCATCGTTTTCGCTTGGTCCAGAGTGATCATGTCAACGTCCCATTAAGGTTAATGGCGCGCCCGGTCCCGTCAGGGAAACCCCGGATGCGCCTTCTTCTTGGCAGAAATACTCAAAAACCCGACACCAGCCAAAGGCAAGCCCGGTCAGGCAGAGCCCTTCAGTTCCAGCCGCCGCCGATGCAGCACCGGCTCGGTATAGCCCGAGGGCTGAACCCGGCCTTCAAACACCAGATCGCAGGCCGCCTTGAAGGCCACCCCGTCAAAGCCCGGCGCCATTGGCCGATAGCTGGCATCGCCCACGTTCTGACGGTCCACGACCTCTGCCATTTTCTTCATCGCCTCCATCACGCGGGCTTCGCTCACCACCCCATGATGCAGCCAGTTGGCCAGCGCCTGGGACGAAATCCGGCAGGTCGCGCGGTCTTCCATCAGACCGACATCGTGGATATCGGGCACCTTGGAACAGCCCACACCCTGATCGACCCACCGAACGACATAGCCCAGAATGCCTTGCGCGTTGTTCTCGATCTCGCTTGCCACCTCGTCATCGGACAGGTTGCGCCCTTCCATCACTGGGATGGTCAGCAGATCCGCCAGCGTGCCGCGCGCACCGCCTGCCTTGATCTCATCCTGCCGGGTCAGCACGTCAACGGCATGGTAATGCGTCGCATGGAGCGTGGCCGCCGTCGGCGACGGAACCCAGGCACAATTCGCACCCGATTGCGGATGGCCGATCTTGGCCTCCAGCATCGCGTGCATCAGGTCGGGCATTGCCCACATGCCCTTGCCGATCTGCGCCTTACCCTGCAAGCCACAGGCCAGCCCGATATCCACATTCCGATCCTCATAGGCCGCGATCCAGGGCGTCGACTTCATCTCGCCCTTGGGCAGCATCGGTCCGGCCTCCATGCTGGTATGAATTTCGTCGCCGGTGCGATCGAGGAAGCCAGTATTGATAAAGGCCACCCGGTGTTTCGCGGCGCGGATACATTCCTTGAGGTTCGCCGATGTCCGCCGCTCCTCATCCATGATGCCCAGTTTCACCGTGTATTGCGGCAGGCCCAAAGCGGCCTCTACCCGGGTGAAGATCTCATCCGCGAACGCCACCTCTTCGGGCCCGTGCATCTTGGGTTTCACCACATAGACCGACCCCGTAACCGAATTGCCGCCCGCGCGGCCCAGATCATGCATGGCAATGAGCGTCGTCACCATCGCATCCATCAGCCCCTCGCCCACCTCGGTTCCGTCGCGGTCCAGAATGGCGGGGTTGGTCATCAGGTGACCCACATTTCTGATCAGCATCAGCGACCGGCCCTTCAGCGTCAGCGTCTCCCCCTGGGGTGTCACAAACGCACGGTCCGGGTGCAGGGCGCGGGTAAAGGTCTGGCCGCCCTTGGTCACCTCCTCGGTCAGGTCGCCCCTCATCAGCCCCAGCCAGTTGGAATAGGCCAGCACCTTGTCCTCAGCATCCACTGCGGCGACGGAATCTTCGCAGTCCATGATCGCGGACAGCGCGCTTTCAAGGATCACATCCGCGATGCCCGCGGGGTCCGATGCCCCGATCGGGCTGCTGGCATCCACCTTAACAATGACATGCAAGCCATTGTTCTTGAACACATATTCAGACCCATCTTCCGACTGCCCGATATAGGCCGGATGTCCGGTCATCGCAGCCATATCGGTCACTGACGACCATCCGCCCGCAACCGGCAAGGCCGTGTCAAGAAACGCCTTGGCCCAGGCAATCACTCGTGCGCCGCGCACGGGATCATAGCCCTTGCCCGCAGGCAGATCGCCCAGGGCATCGGTGCCATAAAGCGCATCATACAGACTGCCCCAACGTGCATTGGCTGCGTTCAGCGCAAAGCGGGCATTCATGATCGGCACCACCAGCTGCGGGCCAGGCACGGCTGCAATTTCGGGATCTGTCGGGCCTGTCTCCAACTGGAAATCCGGCCCCTCCGGCAGCAGATAGCCGATGTCGCGCAGAAACGCGGTATAGGCTGCCGCATCATGGGGCTGCCCGCGCCGGTCCACATGCCAGGCGTCGATCTGCGCCTGAATCTCTTCGCGCTTTTGTAACAGGGCCCGATTTTTCGGCCCCAGATCGTGCACAAGCCCCGACAACCCGGCCCAGAAATCTTCGGCCAGCACCCCGGTGCCCGGCAGGGCGCGCGATTCGATGAACGCCACCAGGCGGGTGTCCACCTGAAGCCCGTGTTTGTCGCTGCGCGTGGTCATGGCCCGTTCCCCCTTGATCGTGTCGATGCGTATGCCGTCGTATGCCGCTGCCTAGGGATTAGAGCGAAAGTTTCCTATAGGCAACAAGCGTGGTCAAGAAATCTAACCAAAAAGACTTTCAAATTGGCAAAGAGAGTTGGCGCGGCGTCGGTCGCGCCTGTCTCATGCGTCCCGCCCCGGGCGTGGCATGTTGGGACAGCAGCATATCCTGCATCTCGCGATAGCCCGGCATGTCGCGAACCGCCCAGATCCTCTGACGGGCGCTACGGGCGGCGCGTATCGGGTCCACCACCGGCGCAGGATAGACCCGGCCCAGGAACCGCCCGGCCCCGTCCCAAGTCCAGGGCGCGTGAAGGCAGGCATCCGGCACCGGGCGCAACTCCGGCAGCCAATGGCGCAGGAACCGCCCCTCAGGGTCCAGATCCAGCCCTTGCCGGACCGGGTTGCAGATGCGCGCCGCGGTCAAACCGGTGACGCCCGATTGCATCTGCACCTGCGGCCAGTGAATGCCGGGGTCATAGTCGGTCATCAGCCGCGCCAGATGCTGCCCCGTCACCTGCCAGTCAAGCCGCAGATGAAACCCCGCCACCGAGATCAACAGGGCCCGCATGGGAAAACTGATCCAGCCGGTGTGAATCAGCGCCCTCATGCAGGCATCGACAATGGGCAACCCGGTTTCGCCCTTTTGCCACGCCTCCAGACGCGCGGCATCGGGTTGGCGGGGGCGCAGCGTTTCATAGGCGGGGTGCAGGCAGCGGGTCTCGATCTCGGGCGCGCTTGCCAACAATTGCGTGACGTGATCGCGCAAGGCCAGCCGCGACGAAACCCCCTGTAACGCCCGTTTAGAGGCGTCTGCCTCCTGCCTGCGATCCGCCAGCGCATGACCCACCTCTCGGGCGGACAGGGTGCCGAAGGACAGATGGGGCGACAGGCGGGACGCGCCGCCAGAGCGCCCCACCGCATCTGCCCCCGGCAGACCCTGACACAAAGCCAACCCCTGCCCCCGCCCGCCCTTCTGCCGACCCGGGCAGGGATCGAACGGCAAGCGCAGATCGGCGGCATCGGGAATCGCCCCGGGGTCAAGCCCGTGGGTCGGCAGCGCCTTGGGGGGCGTGGCCAGGGGCCCGCGCATCGCCCGATCCCGCCCTGCGGACCAGCCCTTGCGGTGGTTCAGCCCCCGCGTGATGCCGGGCCGGGGCAGATCCAGCCATAGAATGCCTTGCGCCCGCGCCCAATCATCCACGCATTGGTCACGCGTGGCGGTCCATTGCGTGCCGATATCCGCATTGCTGATCAGCCGGGTCACCCCGTGGGCGGCGCGCAGCGTTTCCAGAACCGCCACAGCATTGCCCGTCCGCACCAGCAGCGGTGCACCAAGCCCGGCCAGATCGGCGCGCAGACCCTCAAGACTTTCTGCCAGAAAGCGCCATTGCCGCGCGGCGCGGTCGGGTGAGGCCCACAGCCCTGGCTCAACGATATAAAGCGGCAGAACCGGGGTTCCCCCGGCGGCTGCCGCCGCAAGGGCCGGATTGTCCTCGACCCGCAAATCCCGCCTGAACCAGAGAATCGTGTTCATGCGCCAAACAAGAACATAAAGAGAACATATGGAAAAGGGCCTATGGCGACAGGCCGCGTTGTTCCATGATGCGATAGAATTCCTGCAACCGCTTGCCGCGTTCCGGCTTGAAGCCCGGGCCTTCGGTCAGATCCTCCATCCGGTCGAGGCGGAACATGCGGAAATCCCCGCGCAATTCGCACCACCCCACAAGGGTCCAACTGGCGCCCCAGAACCACAGGCCAAGCGGCCTAACCGTGCGCCGGGTCGCAGCACCGTCCTTGTCAGTATAGGCAAACCCCAACCGCACCGACCGATCCACCGCACCCTCCAGCCGGTCGATCAGATCGCGCAGATCATCCGAAATGCGCCACCCCATGGCATGGACCTGGACCTGCCCGGCACGGGCGCGTTCCGCATCGGGAAGGACGGCGTTGATCTTGACCAGGGCCTCTTCGGCACCGCGCGCCATTGCCGCCCCGCCAAAGGCCCGGATCAGCCGTGCCCCCGCCACCAGCGCCGTTATTTCATCGCGCGTGAACATAAGCGGCGGCAGGTCATAGCCTTCCTCCATCACATAGCCGACCCCGGCCTCGCCATCTATGGGCACGCCGGTGGACTGGAGATCCGCGATATCCCGGTAGATCGTTCGGGTCGAGACCTCCAGCCGCTCGGCCAGTGTCTGCGCCGTCACCAACCGCCCGCCCCGAAGGTGCTGCACGATCTGAAACAGGCGGTCGGCGCGGCGCATGGGGTTACTGGGCCTCGAACAGGCCGATGGAATTGCCATCAGGATCAGTGGCATAGAAGAACCGGCCAGCCGGGATCTCGATCGCGGGCGAAATCACCGTGCCGCCGGCGGCGGTGACCCGTTCCATCGCCTCTTCCAGCTTGCCCTCAGCGGCCAGATGCACCGTCGGTCCGGTGCCATCGCCAGCGGGCTTGCCCTCATAGAGATGCCCGGCAACGCCGGACATGAAGTCGGCCGCCTGGAAAATCGCGGTTTCATTCGGACCCATCTGTTCGCGCTTCAGCGTCAGGCCGGTGGCCTTGCTGTAAAAGGCCATGGCGGCGGTCAGGTCGCTGACGGGAAGTTCGATCCAGATCGTGGTATGGGCGGGGGCGAAACTCATCTCGGTATCCTTTCAGGTGAGCGTATCGAATGCGCCCTGTCTGTCACACCCCTACTGACAGCCTGATGTCAGCAGTCGCAGCCCCCACAGCAAAACCCCCGCATTCCGGGATGCGGGGGACAGCAGACCTGTGGTGCAGTCGCCGGTTCAGGGCCGCCCTGGAACGGAACCGGTCCCGCGCGGCGGTGTCGCGCCGCCGCCGCCGTCTTGATCGACGACAGGTGGCCGGTCGCAATAATCGACATTGGTTCCGGGCAAAGCCTGACCCGGATCGCACTCATCATCCGCTGGCGGCAGGCACTGGTCCTGATAATTCGCATTCGGGATGTAGACCCCTTCAACACAGCCAACGGGATTGCCGTATTTGTTCAGAATAAGCTCACCCTGCAGGGGCGGCGGCGGTGGTGGTGCTGAACAGGCTGACAACGCCCCAATCGCGCCCGTGGCAATGAGATGTGAAATGCGCATGGTAAATTCCTTTCGACCAACTAACGCCCCGCAATCGAGGACCATTGTCCTAATGCTCCCCACCTCCTTATAAGTCACACTGACAGCACTGTGGTTCATTTTTTTTCTCAGGGTCAGGAACGCGACAAAAGCAGGGCAAGCCTGCCGCACCTCAAAGCCCAAGCCAACCGTATATGAACGAGGACCCGCATAATGCGTGACGCCGCCCCGCAGACCATTCACCTCACTGACTACACACCGCCCGCCTGGTTGGTAGACCTGGTCGAGCTTGACTTCACCCTCGATCCGGCCGCCACGCGCGTCCGGTCGCGGGTCCGGTTTGTCCGCAACCCAGAGGCATCGGGCGGCGATCTGGTGCTGGATGGCGAAAACCTGACGCTGATCAGCGCCGCAATCGACGGCGCAGCCCTGACCGACAACGAATACCAGCGCACTGACACCGCCCTGACCGTGCCCGCCGACCGCCTGCCCGGCGATGCCTTCACATGGGAGGCCGAGGTCGACATCGCCCCCGAAGGCAACACCGCGCTGGAAGGGCTGTACATGTCAGGCGGCATGTATTGCACACAATGCGAGGCCGAGGGCTTTCGCAAGATCACCTATTACCCCGACCGCCCCGACGTGATGGCCCCCTTCACCGTACGCATCCATTCGCCGATGCCGGTGCTGCTGTCCAATGGCAACCCGGTGGATCGCCACGGGCCAGTGGCCGAATGGCACGATCCCTGGCCCAAGCCCGCCTATCTGTTTGCGCTCGTCGCGGGCGATCTGGTGGCCTATTCCGACCATTTTATCACCATGTCGGGCCGCAACGTGGCGCTGAATATCTGGGTCCGGCGTGGGGATGAGGACAAGACCCACTACGCCATGGGCGCGCTGAAACGGTCCATGACTTGGGACGAACAGGTCTATGGCCGCGAATACGATCTCGACGTGTTCAACATCGTCGCCGTCGATGACTTCAACATGGGCGCGATGGAGAACAAGGGGCTGAATATCTTCAACTCCAAATACGTGCTGGCCAGCCCGGAAACCGCCACCGACCGCGATTATGAACTGATCGAAGCCATCATCGCCCATGAATATTTCCACAACTGGACCGGCAACCGCATCACCTGCCGCGACTGGTTTCAGCTCTGCCTCAAGGAAGGGCTGACCGTCTTCCGTGACCAGCAGTTTTCCGGCGACATGCGCGGCGCCGCCGTGCAGCGCATCGACAACGTACTGCAACTGCGCGCCCGCCAGTTCCGCGAAGATGCGGGGCCCCTGGCGCACCCGGTCAGACCCGAAAGCTTCGTCGAGATCAACAATTTCTACACCGCCACCGTCTACGAAAAAGGCGCTGAGGTGATTGGGATGCTGAAACGCCTGGTGGGGGATGACGGCTATGCCAGGGCGCTTGACCTCTACTTCACCCGCCATGATGGCGACGCGGCGACGATCGAGGATTGGCTGGCCGTGTTCGAGGATGCGACAGGCCGCGATCTGAGCCAGTTCAAACGCTGGTATTCCCAGGCCGGAACGCCCCATCTTGCCGTCAAAGATGATTTTAAAAGCGGCACATATACAATTGAATTTACACAAAAAACAAAACAAACGCCCGGCCAGACAGATAAACTCCCGCAGGTCATCCCCGTGGCCATCGGCCTGTTGGACGAAAGCGGCGCCGAGGTGGAACCGACCCGCGTTCTGGAGGTCACCGAGCCCTGCCAGACCTTTCAGTTCCCCGGCCTGGCATCCCGCCCCGTGCCGTCGATTCTGCGTGGCTTTTCCGCCCCGGTGATCCTTGATCACAGTCCCAGCTTCGCCGACCGCGCGCTGCTGCTGGCCCATGACACCGACCCGTTCACCATGTGGGAGGCCGGCCGCTCGCTCAGCCGCGAAACGCTGATGGCGATGCTGACCGATAACGCAACGCCAGCCCCGGCCTATCTGGATGCGCTGGTCCGGGTGGCGGGCAATGCGGCGCTGGACCCCGCGTTCCGCGCCCTTGTGCTGGCCTTGCCATCGGAGGACGACATCGCCCAAGGCTGCGTCGAGGCGGGTCTGGTCCCCGATCCGACCCGCATCCATGCAACCCGCAAGGCGCTTGCCACCGCCATCGCAATGGCCGCGCGTGAGACGCTGGAAGGCCTTTATGACCAGATGGTTACGGATGGTCCCTACAGCTCTGACGCGGGTCCCGCGGGCAAGCGCGCCCTGCGCAACACCGCACTGCGCCTGCTGTCCCTGCTGGAAGGCCCCGTCCGCGCCCGCGCACAATATGACGCCGCCGCGAACATGACCGACCAGCTCGCCGCCTTTGCCTGCCTGTTGGAAGCAGGTGACACTGACGCCGCCGCGCGCTTCCACGAACAATGGCATGGCGACCGGCTGGTGATGGACAAATGGTTCATGATGCAGGTCGCCCATGCCGCACCCGAAGAGGCCGTGACACGCGCCAAAATCCTAACCGAACACCCGGATTTCGACTGGAAGAATCCCAACCGCTTCCGATCGGTCATCGGCGGGCTGACAGCGGCCAACCCGGCCGGGTTCCACGACCCGTCCGGCGCGGGCTATGCGTTTCTGGCCAATTGGCTGATCCGGCTCGACAAGGCCAACCCGCAGACCGCCGCCCGCCTGTCCACCGCCTTTGAAACCTGGCGGCGCTACGACACCGACCGCCAGCAGATGATCCGCAATCAGCTGACGCGCATCGCGGACAGCGACGGGCTCAGCCGCGATCTGGCCGAAATGGTGGGGCGAATGCTGACAGACTGATCGCAGGCACCACGGGCTTTCCGCGGCTTTGCCATGAAAAGGGCCGATTGCGGGGGCAGATTGCGCCCATGACAGCGCGATACACATATCTGGTGCGGCAACGCTCGGGCCTGGCCTGGATGGGCCTCGGCTCGGGGCTGACCATGCTGGCACTGGCCGCCGAGCGGGGCGCGCCGCTATGGGCCTGGATCCTGCTGGCGCCCTGCGTCCTGATCTGCGTGCTGCAAATTGCCCTGCGCCCGTCTTACGGCATCGGCTATTCCGCCCGAACGCTGGCAATCTTCAACGGCTTTTCCCGGCAGAACCTGCCGCTTGCCGGTGTCGATCATCTGCGCCTGACCGCCAATAGTGCGGCCATCGTCCTGCGATCCGGCACAGAGGTGGCGCTGCCCCATCAGGTGCTGCGCAACAGCCTGGCACTGATCCGCGAAACCACCGAACGCGGCATTCCGGTCCGCGCCCTCTAATCGCCCGTGCAATAGTCCTGGACCGACACCCAGGCGCGCATCCCTTCGCGCCGCTGGCTGCTGTGAAATGGCCCCCATTCCGCCGCGACACCGCGCATTCCCCGCGACACGACCCCATCGCGTTCCACATTCTGCGCCATGATCCGCACCGCGCAGCGCAGATTGGCCGCCCCGTTCATCAGCGCCTCGCCCGTGCCCACCGCGCAGCCGCGATAGCGCGCCGTGGCGGGTGCGATCTGCACCAGCCCGAACCAGCGCCCGCCGCCGCCCACCGCATCGGGCCTGTGGGTGCTTTCATACCAGCTCAGCGCCGACACCAGCCCGGCCCAGAACGCCGCCCGCTGATCCGGTCCCGCCTCGGCATAGGCCGGGCACCAGGTCTCGATATCCTCCGGCACCACGTCCAACAGCCCCTCCTGCGCCAGCACCGCCCGGAACAGGGCCGGTCCCCAGGCGGGGCGCGCGGGTGCCTCCATGCCGGGGCGCGGGTCATCCCAATGCAAGGGCGGCACCGCCAAGGCCGGGCGCGGCAGGGGCGCGGGGCTTGTATCGGGCGCAAAACCCGGGCGCGGGGGCGGCGCGGGACTGTCCGCCGGGGCCAGGTCTTGCGCCCAGACAGCCGGTGCCCAACACAGCAACAGGCAGAGTATCAAGGTCCGCATTCGGCGCCCTCTCCTCGCGTTCATGCTGCCCGTGCCGGTCACCGCTGGCAAGCGCCTAGCCCTGGCAATAGCTTTGCTGATGCAGCCAGTCGCGCATTTCGGCGTTTACATGCGCCTGCCGCATCGGCCCCCAATCGGCAGCGACACCCCGCCTGCCCTGGCTGACGACCCCGTCACGCGGCACCGTCACCGCCATGATCCGCAGCGCACAGCGCAGATTTGCCGCGCCGTCTGTCAGCGCTGCGCCCGACCCCGCCTCGCAGCCCCGATAGCGCGCCGTTGCAGGCGAAATCTGCATCAACCCGAACCAGCGCCCGCCGCCGCCCACCGCATCGGGGTTCCAGGTGCTCTCATAGCGCGCCAGCGCCGAGACGAACCCAACCCAGAACGCAGCCCGATCCTCATCGCTGGCGGTCTCATATCCCGGACACCACAGCTCGGCATCCTCCGGCACGATGGCGGTCAGCACAGCGGCATCGCTTTCCAGCATGTCGATCGAGGCCCGCGTCCATATCTCGGCCTCGGGCCGGTGATCCCAGCGCGTGGCAGGCAATGTATCGGGGTCAGGCTGGCTCATTGCACAAGCCGACAAAAGGACAGAGCCCAAAAGCCCTGCTAGAATGAAAGACAGCCGCATGGCCAGACTCACCAGATGTTTCAGACCGCCCGTCTTTGCGCCCGTTTCCGCCCTTTGCAAAGCCACCCCCCATCCGCCCTCTCGAATCCGGCAAAGCCCCGCCGATCCTGCCCTTCTTCTTTGCCCAAATACCCCCGCCGGAGGCATCCCATGCGCAAGGCCCATACCGACGCCCATCCCGAGGCACCGCCCTCGCCGCTTTCCCGTGGCAACGCGGCCCGAGGAGGCCTCCGGCGCAAGCCGGGGGGTGAGGAGGGCCGCTCGCGGGTCGACAGA
>ENA-OWNT01002178-OWNT01002178.1-seawater-metagenome-genome-assembly--contig:-NODE-2178-length-21158-cov-4.386936_pt1 | contig 21158 bp, 26 predicted proteins | sample MGYA00238136_ERZ651165 | MGnify/ENA primary metagenome ERZ651165 (study PRJEB26861, sample SAMN08777766) | seawater metagenome | isolation source: coastal seawater | place: USA: Florida | collected...
CCGTCCAGCCGCTCACAGAGCCTGTCGTTCACTCATTCGTTCATTTGTTCGTTCGTTCGTTCGTTCGTTCGTTCGTTCTTCGCGCTGTGTGGGGCTGTGTGGGAGCAAATCCCTTCACTGGCACCCCCACCCACAGCCCTCAGCCTTTCCGAAGTGCTCAGTCAGTCGAGTTCATGTCTCATCCCTCACTTCTCGCTGCTTACAGGCAGTTTGCTGGTCGAACAGGCGAACTTTGGATGTCGCTGGCTGTGTTTTACAAAAGTGCCGAGCACGCAGGTCGTCAGAACCGCTCTGTCGAGCAGAACTCTGCAGCTCGGTGCGGTGTGATGGACCAGTTGGTTGTGTTCGCGTTTGACATGCAGTTCTTCCACAATGTTCGTTCGTGTGACAACAGCAACGATCACACACAATCGAAGCGAGGACATCAGAAGTGCGCTTTCGATGGCGACTTGTCCCGAACGGACCGTCGAAGGCTCCGCATCTTGAAAGCTAGACGAGTGCTGGATGCCACGCTGCACCCCGAAAAATACTTAGAAAAGAAAGTTGTCAATTGTTCTGTTGTCTTTTTGTGGGAAGGTGTTTGGTATTACGAAGTCAATTTTGTGAAGGCTTAATCCGCAAGCGACGAAGATGAAAGTCGTCCTCGCTGCACTCTTGTTGGCTCGCGTTGCTGCCGACAACACGTTCGACTATGATGACGACTCCGGTAAGAATTTAGTTCGAAACCGTTTCTATGTGCAGTGTGCCTGAACCTGGTGTGCGTGTGGACTCACCGTCTTGTGATGTGCTGTTAAACTGTTCTTTGATTACTAGATGCGGCTCTGCAGTACTCTGTAGTTGCTGGTGGTGACGAGAACACTGTCACTGAAGAATACGGGTTTATTGGTGGTGGTTTCAAGAACAGTGTCGATGGTGCGTACGGAACCGTTGCAGGTGGCTACAAAAACATGGCCCTTTCCAACTACGCAACGATTTCCGGCGGTTTCCTTAACGCTGTCACTGGCCGTTTCGCCACCGTGACTGGTGGAGCAAGGAACAATGCCCGCGGTCGGTACAGTCTTGCCGCTGGCTACAAAGCAGACGCCAAGGGCGACTACACCGCCGCTTTTGGATTCAGCGGAGAAACTTGCGCTACGTCGCAAGCAAACCAAATCGCATTTTGCGCTGATTCGGTAAGCCGTTTGCGCCAGCGTTGCCACTACGCTCCATGCTTCTCTCGCTGACTGTCTGTGTTTCTTATGCATTTGTGCGTATGCGGCTCAGTTCCTCTTCAACGGTCTTGAGCTCCTTGACCTTTTCTCGCGACGATCGTTGTCGACGGAGGAGTTGGACGAAGTTGTTTCTGCTCAAAACAAGGTGATCGAGGCGCAAAACGAGCGCATTGCTCGTATTGAGGCCGTGCTTCAGTTGTGATCTGAGCCAACGCGTGAACCGGGAGAGATGCGTCCACAGGTTGCATCTTCCACGTCTATATTTTTGTTGTCGAGCAGCAGTTGCGTTCATAAATCGGCAATAACATTGTGTTATTTTTACTTGGGGACGTTGTTTTGTTTTGATTGACGTTACGTTACTTAAGTCTGGTGATTGAACGTATCCGTCGGGTTCAACCCCACACCAGCAATGGCTTTGATGTATTTCTCTAGCAAGGAGCGATAATGAGTGATCTCTGTTTGACCGATTTCGTTTTGCATTGCAGAAGTTGTCAACCCCATAGCACAACATTCTGCGTACAGTAGGCAGGCAACTCCGCAGTCGAACGAGTTCTGTTGTTTCGCCGTGGTTAGAACACTGCTGCTGCATGACTTCCACTGCACACTAATGTCACTGGGAGCCGTTGTCGGTGATGGTTCGCTATCCGTTGGGGATGTCGCCGCTGGGGCATTGAGTTTGCTCAGGGGCGACACGGCGTCTAGCCACTCTAATACGCCTTCAGGCAATGACCGCCGAGACACGCCCCGAGATCCGCCGCGGCCAGAAGGCTTGCCCATCGGCTCGAACAAATTCATTTGTGGTCCCACTTCTTGTTGTTGCTCTGCTTCTAATTCTATGGTGCGCTCTTGAGCAAGCGACTCTTCTGCAACCAACTTCTGAACATGCCTCAGCGATACCCAACGCCCTGTGGTAAAATCCCATGTTTTACCGGCAGGAGCAAGTTCGGCAGGAGCGGGGAAATGCTTCAATGGGGCGGTGGCCTTCGGGGATCCTGCACGCTTCGCGGGAGGTGCCTCGTCACTCTCCGCTTTTAACCGCCCATGGGCAGGCGGCTCTGGTTGGGACAGTTTCTCTGCTGCTGCTTTCTTGGCAGCAGCGTGTTTTTTCGATGCACTAACTTTCTTAACGAATTTTGGAGGGATGATACGAATCAAAGTCCAGTGGTTGGCGCCTGCGTTGTGGAGCAAGAGAATTTGCCTGTATCCAGCCGACGACTGCCTGCGTCGGTTCCATATCCCGGGAGAAATCTTGCGACCGAGAACATCTACCATTTCAAAGCTTCGAAATTGATCGACCTTTGACACTTGCTCAGAACGAGGTCCGTTGGTGCTGCCTCTGCGGATCCCGCGGTAGAGTTGAGGTAATTGCACTGCGGCAAAAGCAGTTGGGAGAAACACTGTGTCCTCGTACCGGTGCGCAAATCGCTGGAAAATATAATCTATGAAAACACCAGTTAACCAGCTGTCGGACTCGTCGGCACCTTCGGCCCGCAAGTCGATTGACATCACGAGATGTTTGTCACGAATTTCCGACTCGCGAGAGGAGCGGCTGCCACCTCTGAACTTGGCTGAGTTTGGGGTCAACAACACACCCTGGCTGGTCCCACCAGGACTCTCGGCCTCAATTGCGAGGCAAGACGGGATAATAAATGGAGTGTTTGTGGGCGTTAAGGCCCTGGGATTGCCAGCTTTCTCGCTGGCATCAGGTGCCGTGAAGTTTGAGTCGGAAAGGTCAACATGCATCGACTGCACATGCTTGCGTTTGGCCCGACCGGGCGATTCTACTGAAGTTGCTTGCATTGGAGGCAGTCGGGTGAAAGGATGCTGACTGAAACTCTCTCGGTGCAACGGTATGAACTATCAGCAATTTTGGAACGACGGTCGTGTCTAATCAGGACCAGCTGCCCCGAAAGATCAGCTGGCAGTACGTGTCATTGTCAGTCACGGGGCCATCTCGTTGAACCAGTTTGATGAGACGTCGTGGCACTCGCGGCCGCAACGGTCAAAAACTAAACAAAAATAATGCACCGGTTTGAAACTGGTGGAGGTTAGCATTTAGCCGCGTGCGCTCGTCTCGATGAGTGGGTTGGCGGCATATCTCCGCCAGTCTTTGTTTGCCGAAACCTGATCGTGTGCGCACCCAACGCACCCAACTGCAGCAAGGGAAGTATTCACAGCATCCCACGCTAACTGCTTTATCCTTGACCGCTGCCGTCGTAGCACCTTCTGTGTAGTTGCAAGCACGCTCCGGCAACGCAGTCAACGACAACGAGCATCTCGGCGAACAACAACCACAGCACGGCACCGACACCAACGGTGTCCGTCCACCAGACATCATCCAAGGGCATCGACGATAGGTCACAAACTTGTTGGCACTGAAGGCCGATACACCACCGCAGCCTGCAGCTCGCAACTCGCAGCTCGCAAGATGCCGACACTCAGTCAACAACAACCCAAACAAGCACACAGGCATGCAACACGCAAGGCGACTGCACACACAAGACACTAGCACGGCACGGCATGGCACGGCACCGACCACAAAGCACAAACCACAAACCACCAAGCACAAACAAACCAACGACTTTGCCCAAGCAACGACAACACGACAACCACCGAACGCAAACAGCTCGCTAACTATGATAACAGCAATCAGCAATCAACCAACGCAACAACAACAACAACAACAACCACAACAACAACAACGCAACACTCCGTCCGACCAACCTTCCAACCTTCCTTCAACGCTGACTGAGACAAAGGGAGTGAGTGACAGTAAGTGAGTGACAGTGAGTGGCTGACAGTGAGTGACTGACAGTGAGTGAGTGAGTGACTGAGTGAGAGAAGAGTCACCCACTCACTGAAGTTGGGAAGTGGTCACTGTTCTGTATCTCACCTACAGCTCACAGCTCACAGCCACTTACTCACTCACTCACTCACTAGGACGAAGGAAGTATCCAACAAAGTGACAGTGAGTGAGTGAGTGACGGTGAGTGAGTGACGGTGAGTGAGTGACGGTGAGTGAGTGACGGTGAGTGAGTGAGTGAGTGAGCGAACTTCGATGGAAGGATGGATGGCTGACCGACGGTCTGTCTTCGTTCCTTCCTTCCTTTCTTTCCTTCCTTCCTTCCTTCCTTTTCCTTCCTTTCCTTCCTTCCTTCCTTCGTTGGTTATTTGGTTGATTCAAACGGGCGGACGGACACAGAACACAGACGGACGGACGGACGGACACCATCACCACTGTCCACCGCCCTCCCTCTGCTCTATCTGATCACTAGACTATCTATCCTTCATCTGGCATCCTCACTGATGACCGTCGTACCGCCAATCGCCGACTGACAACGGGCACTGAGTCACAAACGGCGAACGAACGAACGAACGAACGAACGAACGAACGAACGAATGCATGAAGGAACGATCGAGCTGTCACCTGGGAACGGTTGAAGGACGTTGTGTTGGTGAGGTGCCGTCTAGGGATCTGTTTGCCGGTCCAGTGTCGCAGGCGACAGTGTATCTTGTCATCCAACCATTCGAGTATTGTATCATACTCTCGAGCATTGTGCGGCGGTGCAAGCCCATTGCAGAGAAAGCAGTGTCTTTGTGGAAGTTGGCGCGTGGCGTGGCGACTTTGGAGGGACTGTCCGTTGCAACGTCTCACGCAGTTGCAGACGGTCTCCAACACCTGTGCCGTGGTGTCCCGGAACACCTGAGGGTGGTGGCAACAAATAATGTGGGGCGAGACCTTTTTTCGACGCTCACAAATGTTTCGATCTCAATCGTATTTAGTAGGCAGCGGCTGAATCCCGCATCCGCTTGGTACTTGTTGATCCCCACCTCTCGCTGTGCGCGGGAGGTTGTTGCAGCGCAGTTGGGGCAACAATGGGCGTCGGTCTACCATACACCCTGCAAGGGTGTGGCAGTTTGTCTTTCGAGAACACGAGTACCCACGATGACAACTGGCTTTACGAAACACACTCTGTTTTTGCCGACGAAGTGGATGACACGTTGTATTCGTACTGTTACCCGTCCACTCCAGAGTTCGGAACGCAAGAATATAACTATTATGTACACGGCGCGTGTGTTTTACTACATGGAAACTTAACGGATCGAATATCAACAGCCCAAATGCTCTACGGTGGCCCCGGCAATATTGTCGCAGATGTGGCGGAGTCGTTTTTAGCGGTTTCTTACATTGGTATCGTATTTGGGATCCCATGTGCTGTCATGGCACTCCTCAATTTTGCTGGGGTCGTGCGTTTGGCTGTCAAGTGGGAAGAACAGCGGATTCTGTCCATCACGGATGCCTTTGGTCGGTTGCTCTGCGCTTGTCTGGGTTGCTATGGTGTTTGCTTGCTAATTGATGAGCATGTGTTGCATGTTATGCAGGGCACAGCGCGATAGGGCCGTGTTTTCTGGCAGCTGCAATGTTTGCTTTCTTGGCCACACAATATCTGTACATCTTCTCGGCAACCGTTACGCTCACATACACGCTGGAAGTTCTTGTGGTGCTAACGACAGTTGTGTTGGCCAATATTTTGGTTCTCGCCGTAACTGGACTTCTGCGGTATGGGTTTGGATGCCTTTGCAACAAATATTGCACTTTTTTGTTACGAATTGTTGTTGTGATGTACACACTCACTTCTTTGTGCGTCGATTTGACTCTGGTTTGATGGCAGCGCGGTCCACGACGTACACTCAAAGATGAGAGACAAATCGATGTCAGAGCGGGTTGGAACCGTGGACAAAGTAGTCCATTACGCCAAGTCATTGAACATGGTTTGGTTTTGGTACGTGATCTGTTGCTCTGACAGAAATGTTTGATCAATCGACGGAACTAACTTTGTTTTTCGAACCAGGGTTGTTGTCGTCGGAATATTCCCCTTGACTCTCCCCAACGTCAACAGTTTCAACGACACCACGAAAGCGGCCCTGGCACAATTTGCGCGTTTGTAAGATTCTGAGCTATTTCTATGAAGAGTCGTGCTCAAAATGCCTCTTTTCACTCCGCAAGACACTCTGCAATGTGCTACATAATTGCAGATACTTTGATGTGGCATTTGTTCTCTTTGCCGTCGAAATGTTTGTCCTGGCGTACAGCTTACGCACGGTAAGCGGCGGCCCATTGCCAAACACTCTCGGCCAGTCTGGCAGAACTGACAACAGTTGCTATTGTGTTAGGTTTACAACAAACTCAAGAAAGGGTACATTCAAAATGGCTTCACAAGAGAGGTACAGCGCCTTGAGAATAGCTTCCAGTGGTGGATTTATTGGATATTTTCACTCTCGATTTGCATGGGAGTTTCGTCCATCCTGTCGTTTTTCTACGGTGGAATGCGGGTGCGTAGCGTGTGACCTGCAGCGGTATCCATACTCTTTTATTGCACCAGCTCTCGATGATGACATCTCTGCTGGGGCTGTGGACAGATGTTGTGCACGTTTGAGGAGGAAGACATTTTCGGCGACAACTCTGCGAATCCAGTGGACACCCACCCACGTATCTTCGTTTACTTCGCATACATCATGCACCTTTTGCGGCTCATATACTGCTTTCAGGTTCGCGGTGACTACTCAAAGAGCAACCTATTCCACGTCAACTTTCGCTCAAACATTGTTGTTTCGTGTAGGTCACGTATATTTTTCTTCATGTGGCACTGTTCAATACCAACGACAAATTCAACGCAAAGCAGGTGAGATGCGCTGCACATTTGCAGACTCATCATCACGGCATTGAAATTAGACTATGTGTGTAAGATCGTACCAGGAGACATATTGTCAATTCTTCGCTCGACGGACGTTGCTCCAAAAGATTCCTCAAAGGTAACGACTGCCGTACACCAGTGTTGCTCTTGTTACGAATTGCGTTTGGAAGTCACACCTACGTTGGTCTGATGGGTTAGACGGCACCCAACAAGCAAAAGCTTCAACGCACACCAAGTGCAATCCGCGCCCGCAATCAGCGTTACAAAGAAGCGAAAAAGGACATCGTGGACATGGTCCTCAAGGTAGTTTCAAGAGCCTGTGTGCAATCGGCCGTGATTTTCGATTTTGAACAGTGTGTTTGACATTCATTCTTGTTGGCACACCTTCATACCAGATGCCGTACTTCCAACACATTTCACCATCAGCCCAATCCATTCTGATGAACAATCACAGGGTGCCCGTGAGTTCACTTTAGCGTGACAACTTTCTGTGACCAGAATGTATAAAAGAACTGGTATGTTGTCATGTCTAGGAAACCCAAATGCCGACCAACTTCAAAAAGGGGGACCTCATTTTCCCAAACTTGAGTGGCACAGATGAGTCTGGTTCGTGTTTTCTTGTGAATGCTTCATGTCCACCGTCAGTAACTTTCCAGATATTGTGCGTCGTAGATCCGAGTGTTATTTTGGGCATCGTAGTATCGGGGTATGTGGAGCTTTCATTTGACGCGTGGGCTGACGAGGAAGCGAAAACTCGAACAAAGTCAATTGCCAGTAGCCATGGCAAAGCGTTTTTTGGTGCCCAATATAGCAGTCCAACTCGTCAAAAGAAACGGCGCCCGCCGCCTTCCTCTGGCGAGCTCGATGGCATTTACTTTGAGCCGCACTCGTACATTTACAGCCGCCGCATTGTTGTCCCAGTCGAGCAAACGACTTTTTCAGTTCCGGCGGATGCCATTTGCGTCTTTCGGGCGAAGACTGATTGCTCGATATTTTTCATGAATGCTAAGCTGAAGCCTCGTCCAAGCCCATTCGGAGCTGGTGTAGCTGCTCAAATGCGCCGTCAGCTTGATGATTCAAAGGATGAAGTCAATGAGGACAATCCAACGATGACTTTCGACCTCAGTGACGGCGATAACGGAACTTTGTGAGTCGTCGCTTTGCTTGTATTTGGAGGTCGCCGATTTAACAACCCATTTTTTGTTGCCACCAGGTTCGTCTTTCCACTGAATTCACATCGCTTTAGCGCTGATCGTTGTTCGTTGGCAGCCTTCGCATTCGGACTTCGAGATGACGCCTCTTTTTCATTGGACGGATTGGCGTCCGTCGTTTTTCAACGATTGTTGCGCCCGGTACTACCGTCAATGGTATCAACGACAGAAATTCGAGGTCCGTCTGATACAACATACGCGGTCCGAACAACGTTGGTGTGGTGACCGAAGGAGTGCCTGTGTAGGTCAATTGCGTTTAGAGGTCTCCATTCCAAAACCTTGGCGACATTATGCCCAACAACTGCTTCCCGCGAATAAGCACGCAAGTTCTGGTGCCTCTCGCCCGCGCAGTTCGTCAAGATTGGGCGATCCCGGGGGCGATGATTCGTTCCGTATCTGTGCCTGGTTGCGAACCGCGGGCTCTTGTCTCAATGCCAAGCCCTGTACATCTCGTTTCATTGGGCGATTTGATGCCGCAAAAACGGAGTTTCTTGCATTTCCACATCGAGTGTGTGACATTGCTCTCGGAACTGTCATCGTCTTGGCCGTGGTTTCCGGCGCTAGTCACAATAATGGCCCGGAGTTTTCCACAGGCGAAGATGAAGATGGCGGAGAAGGCGGAGGGTCGAAGCGGCACCATCGTGGCCCACCACCAATCTTGGCGTATGGCTGCATCAATATCTTCAACAGCTTTGGTGAGCTTCGAATCGGCCGCCGCAGCGCATCGACATTGGACCTCACCAGCGACTCTAGCCTGGGCGGACTGGATCCAAAAGAGTTCTTTGACGAGGTGATTACTTGCCAATGTACAATAATGCAACTCGTAGCGGCTGAGATGTTGTCAATTGTTTGTGAATGTCGGGCTAGGCTGGTGACGAGTGGGTTCCCAAAGTTGTGTTTACGGGAGCCAACTCTCAACTGCATGATGGAGACGTGGCTCAAATCGACTTTGATTATGTGTTCTCTTGCGGCGGCGAGCTTCCTGTCCGTGATAGCACTAGTGATGGTGACGGCGCCGGCGGACGACCTTTCATCTGTGCCGATCTGAAAATGCCTGACGGTCTTGAGAACCCAATCGTGCAATTCGTCAGCGATCTCAGCTCGACGTCATTCAATGAGCAATCCGGAAGCAACAAGCGAAGTGGTGCATCAGCGAGCGAAGGTGCTGCTCAAGCGCCCAAATTATTCGGCAGCAAAAGCAAGTGGCAGCTCGTCCGAGCAAACGTCAAACGCATCAACGGGCAACGCAAAAAATTCAAGTCTCTACAAAGCATCACAGAGACTTTGCGCAAAAACAATTCGGCCATGGAGTTGCTGGCTTCAACATCGGTGCAAGGCAGCATCTTGTCGTCAGACGGGACAGGCTCTGGATATCGACCAGATAGAGCTACGGAGGGCATCAAGCACCGCTTGACCGATGAGCATGAGTCGAAGCAGAATACCCGGATGCTCGGAGTGCGGGAGGTTATGTCATTGATGACCTCTCATCCTTGGCAAGTTATCCGCGATTGCCCGGAGCTGCTACCGGCCATTTCGCAGAACGTGAGTGAGGTCGACTGGTGGCAACGAGAAGTCAAGCACTCAAAAAGTGACTCCGACAGGTCAAAAAGTTCGACAGAGGTTCTTGCGCTGGCGCAATTGCAGCCAGGACAACAGCGACCCCGCGACACTGGCGACAATGCAGCGGTTCGTTGGCATTTGAAGTGCAATGATTCTGTCCCTGTGTTTCACTGCTTCACTCCGTTCGGTTCAGGCTTCAGAAGTTGAAATGGTCGACATGAGGTCGCATGCGAAGTCTAAGTCCTTGCCTCAAAAAGGCATCAATGGAATTGTGGAAATTATGTGCCATTACGATGTCTTGGCGAGTCTGAACGTTTTCGATGGAGAAAAGTGCTTGACGCAAGCTCTCAAGCTCCTGTGTCCTCTGTCAAGTCATCCATTCGCACGGGGCATCGGAGTCGCATACCTACTGCTGTTAGAAACGCATGATTTGCATGGCCTCATTAAGCTACCGCAGAAACTTGTAAGTTGTGCGGTCGTGCTGCTTTTGGCAGCTGTGAGCATTAGTCATCATCTGGTGTGTTGTTGGAAAGGAAATGGATCTGTCTCTGTCAAATTTCGTGCTGCAATTCGTGCAAGCCCTGAAGTTTGAGACTCACATCGACAATCCACTCGCCCGTTTCTTGCTGTATTTGGCAGACATCAACGTGCAGGTACGTGGAGAACTACTCTGTACATTGTGTGTGCAACTGCGTTCTTTGACAGAGGGAGTCGTATCTGGCAGGTCCGAAAAGAACTTCTTTGGTCGCTGCACGCAGAGGTTGACAGCGGAAGCTCAAACCTCGTGTTGTACGCTGTTCGAGATCTCTTATTACAGCAACTCGGTTAGTTTAGCGTATCTGTCTGTGCGTCTCCTTCGATCATCCTCCGTCAAGGCCTTCTTTGAATGTGTAGATGAAGTAGACTTGTGGCGATTTTATGAGCAATTGTCGTTGGTGCGGAAACTCACGACCATCCAAACCATCGTCAAGCAGGAGCCCAAAGACAAACGGGCTCACAGATTGAGTGAACTCCTCAGCGGTGATGAATGGCCGAAAACTTTTGAACTTGGTTTTCGATTGACGGAATTTGCTGGATTTAGACCCGACAAATGCAAAGTACGCATCACGTTCACCATTTTTCCCAACGCTTCTTTCGTCGTGTCATCCCCGGCTGTGTGGTTCAGGCAATGTCGTCCAAGATGGTGCCCCTGTGGCTTTCGGCTATTGAACATCATGACTCGTCAACCGCGTTGCCCAAGGCAATGCCTCCGCCAACCACAACAATTTTATTTAAGCGCGGTGACGATCTTCGTCAAGACCAGCTGACCGTTCAGTTCTTACGTTGCCTTAACCGAATATGGGTTTGTGTCATCTGAATGCCGGGCCAACAGGGTCACTCGTTCACATCCGGCTGTGTGATCTCTTTCGTCAGGCTGCCGAGGGGCTGGACCTCAACATGACGACATACGACGTTGTGGCAATGGGGAACCGTATTGGGATATTAGAAGTCGTGGAACGGTGCAATACCGTTGCCAACATCATGCGAGATGACACAACCAATGCCAAGAATTCCAGTTTTCAGGTGCCCTTGCACATCGTCATTGTGCTATGCACAGCAGTATCACTCATTTGAGCATGTATTGCAGGCTCGAATCGACATCCGCCAAGCTTTCGATGCTGCTTTCAGTTACACATCGCGTCTATCAATGCTTAAATGGCTTGTGCGCAAACGTCTTGAAAACTACAACGACAAGCGAGTCGATATTTTGGCCACGACACTCGAGTTCGACGACGGAGAGCAGCTTCACAAAATACTGCAGTCGCCTCGCCATGCATTTGTATGTAGCCGCTGCCTCGCTTTGTTGTTGTGCCCCGTCGCGAACGCTAACATGGTGGATGCGCCCTGTCGTAGGTTCTGGAGAATTTCAAACGTTCTTGCGCAGCATTCTGTGTTGCCTCCAACATCTTGGGCATTGGGGACCGCCACCCATCGAATTTAATGCTGCGCGACGACGGCAATTACTTACACATTGATTTTGGTACGTGCGTTCTGTGCCCCACATTGAAGTCAGACGTCGCAGTAACTTCAATGAATTCATGCCGGACTGCAGGACACTTCCTTGGAAACTTTAAGTCAAAATTCGGCATCAAGCGTGAGACAGCCCCTTTTGTTTTCACGCACCAATTTGCCGCCGTTTTAGGGGGATCTAAAAAGAATTCAGACGGTGAGCTTGGCATGGCTCTGCCTATTGGCTTTGCCCGAGCGTGTGGGGACATGTTTGAGAGTTGTGGTTCTTGTAGGAACTTACGCGAGCAAGCACTACGCCGACTTCGTGCGGTTGTGCCGGGAGGCCTTCGTTGCCGTGAGACGGCACTCGTCGCTTTTAATATCTCTGTTCAATCTTATGGTTCGTGCGCTTCGCGGCATTGCAGAAGGCGCACACTGTTTAACACAGTTTCTGCTGCACCGTATCGTTCAGGTTGGAAGTGGGATTCCTCAAATCAGCAATTTTCAGGATGTACAGTGGCTTCGAGATCGGTACGCAGTTGCATTGGTTGGCTGATTAGCTGCTGCACGTTGACGCACGTGTCTGTGCTGGTTGAAAAGGCTGTTGCCAGGATACTCTGAAGAAGAAGCAGCGGATTACTTCGAGTGTTTAATTGAAGACGCCCTTGGATCAGTGAGAACACAAGTGAATTACTTTATGCACTTGATTCGACACGGGTAAAACGGTGTGGTGCAAACGAGGACTGCGACTGGGACACGAATGTCAGTCGTAATTTTTATCAGTAATTTTTATCGCGTGTCAATGCTAAGACACGCTACACTATTTTCAATCAATCGTTCCTTGCATGGTCTGCGCTCACCCACAGCTGTAGGATTCGTGCGGTCCGAGCCATATGTGCGCTTTCTATTCCTCGTCTGTCTTGCGCGAACGATAACGGAGTTCACGAGCGGAAACTTTCGGCGTTGAGTCCTCCTATCAATTTCTTGAAAATTCAGGCACATCACACGATGGCGTGGCTCACGCACCCAGGACGTACTTCTGCATCTTGCGTCTCTCCATCCTGCTCGACCGAACCCGTCGTATTTAGTCGCTGTTGCGACTTTACGTATTCAGCGTCAAGGGCTCGATTGTTTGCTTTAATTTTCATCCTCGCTTGGTACCTAAGAAGCGTTCTTGCTTGAGAACGACTTGCACAAAACGAGACAAAAACCATTGGGCGACCTACATGAATTCGGTGTTGGCTTCTGGGTTAATGGGCCGCGAAGGCTCGCGAGAAGATTCTGCCTTTGACAATTGTATCTGCTTCTTGAGCATGATTTTGACGTAGTGCGGTGTGCACAGTTTCTTACTTCCCCACGGCGATGCCTGCAGTGAAGTAGAACAGTGTCACAAACTAAGGTGATGAGTGGCCCATGACGCGTCGCTTATACAAACCCCGAAACTGGAAGCTTTTGAGGCGCCGCAATATCGGCACCATGCATCCGTTTTTTTGAAAGGCCACCGCTTTTTCTTGTGATACGTTGCAAGCCAGTCTTGAAGCTGTGCTTCAGCAGTCTTGACTAAATCTGAATTTTGTTTTTCTGTGTCGCTTCTTCGTTTCTCGTGTTCTTCCAGCAGTCGGAGCTCTTCGCCAGACATCTCCGACTTCCGGCGCTTGCGGGGAGTCGATTTGGCACTCGCAGGGCCGTCGCTGCGGCGGCGGCCGCGACTGCCACGGACGCCAATACGCCTGACTCGAATGGGCCCTTGTTGTCGCAATTTGTATAGCTCATCTTTGTGGTGCCGAAGAGCAGAATTTTGATCATCAGGGTCCCAAACCTGTTCGAGGAGTCGAGATGAATTCAACAGCGCAAATCATGGAACCTGCGGCGACACGATCACAACAAGAATCCAACTTACCCCACACACAGGCGATGCCTGTAGGACGAAGCGGAGACCCGCCCATGGTGTTGGTGCTCGTTTTCTTGGGCGCCTTTGTGTCTCCTGTGATTCGGTCTTTCTTCTTGACTTCCGCCGACCCATCTTGAGCTCGACACCAACAAGGTCCTCGACAAAAGTGCCTGAAAAAATAATCAAAAACCCGAGAAAAATGTCGTCGACACACAACCACTTGCGCGTTTGTTGATGTTCAAAGAATATCCTTGCCCACGTTGCCGCGCACTTGCCCATCATTTCCTCTGGCGAGCGTGCATTGCCCACGTCTCCTCCTCTTTCTTCGTCGTCGTCTCCCACCTCACGTCTCACGTCTCACGTCTCCTTTTGCTTCTCAATCGTTGTTCAAAAACAAACATCGTCCCCAGCTTTACCCACCGTCCTGTCGTTAATTAATGTTCTTTCGGCGCCAAACTGATGGCGCAACAGAGTGGTTAATGTCAACAAACCTTGGCTGTCGTCGTCCGTCGTCGTCATCGTCCGTCATCGTCCGTCATCGTCCGTCGTCGTCCGTCGTCGTCCGCCGTCCGTCGTCGTCGTCGTCGTCGTTGTTTGCGCGCGCGTTCGATTCAAAACGCAGCCAACGACGCCAAACCACACACAACACCAACACTCCACCTCAGTGAGTCACTCACTCACAGTCACTCACAGTCACTCACTTTCAAAACTTCAAAACTTCTCTGTTTTGGTGGACAACTGCAAGCCGAGCATATTTGAATACACTTGCGGTCACTACGGCTTATGAATAGTTGGTTATTGACAACTGTACACAAAGAAAATATCACTTCACGACTTCACTAAATCCAACAAATGAATTCACGAAATCGTGGTATTTTGAGTACTCCGGTATCACTATGTACGCAATTATGGAACATTATATGGTTGTGTGTAAAGGGGCGATTTTCAAGACGTATTATTTCAAGATGCACTGTACTAGTACGAATGCGTTTTCACTGCGATCCGAGGAAGAAAGCGAATCCAAAAGCATCCGAAAGCCGAAAGCTTGTTTGGTCCGTTCAAAGCAACGAAGCGTTTTGTTGTTTGGTTGTTGGTGTTGTTAGGTGTGGTTGGTTGTCGGTGGGGTGGATGGTAGCTGCAGCTGCCTCCTCTGTTGTTCTTTGCCTGCATGACACGGGGAGGTTGCTCGATGATGTTTCATGTTTCTTTTTCTCTTTTTCTGTCTGTGTGTGAGTGAGTGTGTGTGCGCGCGTTGTGTTTGTTCTTTGCTGCGTATGAGCACTGCGGCAATTTCAGGTGACACGATCCAATGTGTTGTGAAGTGCAACGTGACGTGACGAACCACGTGCCGGACGCGTCCGCCTCTGCTGCGAAGATATCCTCGGGGAGAACGAACGGTAATAATGGTGACTTTGAGCAACGGGCGCCGCGATTTAAGGGCGAATTGGGCAGGTAAACTTGAGGAAGAACCAAAAACGGTTTGAAATTTGACTTTAGCCATTGACGGCATTGGTTTTGGGACCGGCACGCAGTGGCTCCGAACACGTTACAGAAATGTAAAATTTCTGTAAGTTTGCAACCACCATTTGACCTACGGTGCACAACGGCGCTCGGCTTTGTCGCAGCACTGCGACAGACAGAATATGAGCATCAACCGCACGAATATTTTACTCGAAGGAGAGCTGTACCGTTTTCATAATGACGTGCCAAAGAAACGATATCTTATTCTGACGCATGGGGCCATCTACGAGTATCTCGACCAGCGGTTGACGAAACTGCGACATACGTATGAATTAACCAGTCAAACAACGGTTCACAAGGTGCCGAAATCTGCGAGTTTTGAGTTGTCGATTAAGGGTGGAACCGTCACCGAATCTTTGCGCTTCGCTGTCGACTCAAATGCCCTCGGTGACTCAGCCGCACATATGTGTGAAATGTGGGTGACGGAAATCGCTATGCTCGTCGAGAAAATGGCGAGCGAGGAGCGGGCTTTGGAGTCATCGAAGTATGTGTCAATTGCTTGTGCTTCCTTTATTGTTTGATGCTCCGGCTTTGTGTCAATGTTCATGTTGTTAACGTCGTTTGTCATGTCGTGTGACAGCTTCACTAGCTCCAAGCCCTACGCTCATGGTTGGCTCATGAAGTATATTGCCAAGAGCGACTCGTCTTCAAGCTGGCTGGCTGTCAAGTTTCAAAAGCGATTTGTCGTGCTGCGAGACGGAGAGCTGCGATACTTCACGACCGACCAAAGTAACAATCTGAACAAAATGTCGCAAGGTGTGACTGACAACAGCACATGCAAAGGCGTCATCAAGATCACTGCCCAAACTACTGTGTACCGCACCCTGTATCGCAACGTGTCCAGCCAACTTTCGTCGAAGTGTCCCTACGTCCTGGACGTCAAGGTGCCAGAAAAGAGACTTGTGTTACGTTTACAGCCTATGGGTGCGACTCGTGGGGAAGTAATACGGGACCTTCTCCTGTGGGCACGGGCGATATCCGCAACCATTGACCAAGTCAGAGGCGAGAACGCCACGATTGAAAACCCCACAATGCAGTCACTGAACGGTGAGCACTTGAGTTTCAAGGCGTTTCTAGAGAGCGACAACGATTCATATGGGTACGTTGACAAGTTACGCGACAGGTCGCTTCGTGACGCAATGTCTTTCACTTTCGCATGGTAACAATATATACCGCCATCTCTGTCCGACATGTTAGGCGCAATGGCGTTGATTGCCGTATTTTTCAAAACTGTCGAATTGAAGACCTGTTCGGAATCGTGGCATCAAACTTGGGCGTCGAATTGCGCCCGAATCCAACCATGCTCTTCGTTGCCAAGCAATCTGAGGAGGACGATTTCGTATGTGGGGTTGATCGCTGCTGAATGTCCGTACGAATGGACAAGTTAATTTCTTTGTTTGCTCGTTGTCACAGGGCACCGGTTTCGACGCGTTCAATGCGCAACCCACACAAGCAGCTGAACCAATTGTTCTCAGTGTTGGCCATGGAACTGCGTACCCGCTCGACATGGATGTCACTGCTCTTTGTGCTCCATTTCAAGACATGGAATTGGAGGTTCGTTGTTGGGTCTGATAGTCCAGTGCAGCACGATCCAGCACTGACCGCATCGTGTGTTGGCTTTGGTGTTCATCTTTAGTTGTATGTGATGGGCACAAGCGTTGAAACATGGCGCAGTATCCAAACATTGACATTAGTGTCTAGTGATGGTGGCCTCGGCGACTCGCCATCAGTGCACCCAGAACTAACAATTGGTGTTTACATGAAGCCACCCAAGTCCGCATCTTTGACGCCGAATTTTGGTGGAAAATCTGATGTTGTGATTCAGATTGTGTCGGGCCGAAACTTTTTCACGGTTGGTGTTTTTGCCCTGCTGCCGTGTGCAATTCCCAAACTTTGCGCATTGTGACTGGTACACATTTGGCGTCGTGTAGCAAGCGAGTCGCTTATGCTCGCCGCAGGTGGAAGTGGAAAGCTTCGAAATATTGAACTGCAAGCCAGTTAAGGTGTGTGAGATTGTCCTGATTCAACCAAGACGAGTGATTTGTTGAAGTTCGCGTTCTCTGTGCACCATCAACTTGCAGGTCGCGGAAAAGCGGCGCCGAAAACAAACCGTCACCATGAAACAGGACACGAATCCCCAATGGACAGATGAGGTGCGATATGGATTGCACCTGAACCGCGGAGCCGCGTGCTTTGATTGAGTCTGACGACCGATATTTTGCAGATCTTTGAATACAATGTGACGAACTACGGCAATCTCAAAGTCACCCTCAAAGTGATCAACGCGGACCGCGGCGCACTCGTTGGTGACATCACACTGTCCAGCATCCAGCTCTTTAAAATGTGCGTTGATCCACATGCGCTCAAGATTATGCACCCCAAACTCATTTGACATACTTTACCACTGCCGTAGGTGTAACTTTTTTGCTGTTTCGGAAATTGAGACTCTGATGAGTGGCCGTGTGGTGAGGTGGGTGCTCTGTCTCCTTCGCTCTGTCATGCCTAAACCTTGATGTCCAGCAGCCAATAAACGCTCCTGGGTGTCTGTGTAGGCCAACGCACAAAGTTCCACTAAAGCTTGCACGATCGCAGAGGGTACACAGACTCCCGCCGTGACGTGTTGAATTGCACATGTTGATTCGTCACATTACGCGCTGTATTTTGTCAGGCTCGCTACGCGGACACGATGCGGCTTAACGTAGTGTTGAATTGCGCATTGGATGGGTGGTATGTCCGGACACGAGCTCTTGCTGCGGTATCATTCCTGACTCCCCAATGATGCTTAGGTGTATTGGGAGAATTGTCAGTGTCGAAGGTGTTCAGGAGCATTTTGCTGGCGATGTCATTCAATTTGTCGTTGAGCTCAAAGAAACAGGCACGGTGACCGAAAGCGAAGATGTCATTCTTACTGGTTTGTGTAATGAAAAGGTTTTGTGTTGGCTTGATATCGCAGGTGGTGCAAAGGATTACAACAAGCATGTGTCGCCGGGAATGGTGCTCACAATGATGGATGATAAAGACGATTCATTTTCGCAGACTCAAAGCGCCGACGGGTACGTTCACGCAGTATAGAACATGGGATGTGGGGACAACTGCACCGAATTAACGCCTTCTTTTACCTTGTAGCCCGCCGGTTGGCAACACAATGCACCGTGTGTTCCCTGACGAAGATGCGTATTACTTCGTGCTTAAATTGGATCCTCGAAAGGTCAGCGTAGCCGTGCTGTTGTAAAGCAACACATCGTTATTGACTCAATCGCTCTCGGTACTAGGGGAGAAATTCTATTCGCCTAGAGGCACGAGCCGGACGCCGCAACAGCTCCATGAAAAAAGTTGGCCAAGGAAAAGTGCGTGAGCCGATTGGCTCTGCCATAGTATCGACTTAGACTCATGTTCTAGGTCTTCTGTTGCTTGTTCTATCGTTACAAGGTTGACATCGTGAAGTCCAAGGCCAAGCCTCCGGCTGCAAAGAAAGCAACACGCGAAGCGACTTCTCCAGCCAGGCAAGTGAGTGGCCAGACCGAAAAGGTTACGCAAACCGCGTTAGTCCAGCAGGTACGTTCGTTATACCTTTTTGTGCGCTGGTGGGTTCTTTGGCTCAACTATCTTACGCCGCAATGGCCATCATTCAAGGCTGCTCTGGAGTGGGAAAAGCCCCACATTCAAAAGTTTGCAGTGCAGGTTGGTACATTGATTGGTTTGTTCGCTGTGGCATAAGTCCTTCTCACTTCCTTGGGCGACACTGCGCTGGCAGTTTCTTCAATTTGATGCGGGATCTGATGGTTTCATTAACAGTAGCAGCGTTGTACGTGTTTTGACTGAGTGGTCGTGCTCGGAATTACTCGGCCATCACCATTCGTTCCCGCTGATTTAGGCGGTGTTTCTCCTGAGTCTTGGGCTTCAGCCCTGGCACATCCCGGAGCAGTTCCAAGAAGAAAACTTAATGTCAGTGGTCACATTGCTGCGACATCGGCTGCTTCAAAATTTGACCTGCGTATGTGGCGTTTGGCGTAGGTTGGATACCGTTAGCTTCTCGCAGCTGATGCGATGGTGGATGCAAGATGAAACACAGGCAATGCTCGAGGACTCTCGCAGGGTGCACGAGCTATGCATGCGTTGGGAGGTACGCACTCCGCAGTCATGGTTGGGTGGTATTCTGTGTTCTTATGTGTGATTTGTGTGATTTGTGTGGGGTGTGCAGAGCGGTGGTTCGCTTGACAAAAGCGCCGTGGTCAACATATGCGCTGCTTCGGATGTGCCGGTTCGACTACTGTTGCAATCCGCTGCGTGAGTGCGACCGTCACGCCGTGTTACTTCCACTGAAATAGGCACAATATTTCCTCAATAAGCACTTTTTAGGGGACACGCCCATGTCGGTCAGCGCCTTCATGGCCGACTACTGCCAGGTTTGTTTGTGAAGGTGTGTCGGTGAGAACCACATTGCATGCTCATGACACTTGCCATCCTTTGCTGTATCAGTTGAAACTGCAAGCCTCAAAGCACTCAACTTCCTCAAAGCAAGGAGACGGAGGCGCGTTGCACGGTTTTGGAGCAAGTGGGGAGCGTGCCTTTGAGCAGTGGTCGAAATCATTGGACCAATCGTTGCGACTTTCGTTTGCGGAAGTGGAGAAGATGTACGTTCAAAGCGACTACTAGCCCGCGTTTGTTCGTCCACGGAACTTAGCCCGCCGATGAAACCACTTGTCATTTGCTAGGTACAACGAACTCAAGAGCAATCTGATAGCGAGCGACGACAACACCTCTGCGCGTAAAACAAGTCATAGTTGAAGGGATACCAGCGTGAAGTTTCGTAAGAAGTAATATATAGTATACCCTTTCTAACCCTTTCTAGCGGTATTGATGAGGGTACGTTTTTTAAATCCACACTGGTGAGTCTCACGAGGTGAAGAGATCATGGTATATTGTCTTCAATACCATTTGGTTTCATCGTCCCCGAGCACTCGATCCATTCCATCTATCCCAACCTGTCCTTCTAGAGCTAGCTGGTTGGCTGTCATAGATCTTACTTGGCGATTCGGCCGGCACAGGGCGCGCAGGGCACAGGTAGGTCAAGGTTGGCGATGGCGAGATGGCGAGCGTCACAACCAACAAACAATCAACGATCAACAACGACAGCATGTATGTACCCCGTATGTATGTACCCCGTATGTATGTACGTATGAATGCTGCAGCGAAGCGCTAATGTGGGGAACAACAAACAGCCAGCCAACCGGAGACAAACAGAGTGTCTCTGTCGGTCGGTCGGTCGGTCGGTCGGTCTAACTTGGCGATTCCTTTACTCCACTCCACTACCGGTTGTTGAAACACCCCACGCTGCAGCGAGCCTCACAAAAAACCAACCACGAATCCGGGAAAAACGGTCCAAAAATCCGCAGAAAAAAGCAGACGAGCAGAGCAGAAAAGCATTCGTATGGTACAGGCTACGTGTCAAAATTCATTGTTCAGTCAGGTATCATAGGTGTACAGGGTTCGCACATTCATTTTCGTCGCATCATCACAATGCGACAATGCGTGGCTTGCCAAGCAAAAGTCAGCTGACGTCGACACCAAAGCTCACTTCACAGAGAACCCAAGCCCACAGAGAACCCAAGCTCACTCTCACTCTCACTCTCACTCTCACTCACAAGATGAGAGTGAGTGAGTGTGTGAGTGAGTGAGTGAGCGGGCATTGACGCAGTGCGGTGACTGATGACTGCACGGAATCCCATCTTATCTTGCATATTGGACTGTTTGTTTGTCATTTGTGGATACATACACATGACGTATACCTACACTAATTCATATGTATCTTCATTCGGGCATTTACTGCAAGTGAGATTCGTGGGTGAGTGAGTGAGTGACTGACTGACTGACTGGCTGGCTGGCTGGTTGGTTGGCTATGAGTGAAGAGTCAAGTGACTATGAGTGAGTGAGTGACTGACTGTGACTGACTGTGAGTGACTGTGAGTGACTGTGAGTGCGCAGCGTGTCGGGCGGTTGCCAAAAAGCGCTCCTGTAAACCCACGTGCACTACCACGACATCCACCCCACCCAGCCTTTGTACTAGCCCTCTCTCCCT
>ENA-OWNT01002179-OWNT01002179.1-seawater-metagenome-genome-assembly--contig:-NODE-2179-length-21157-cov-4.870683_pt1 | contig 21157 bp, 26 predicted proteins | sample MGYA00238136_ERZ651165 | MGnify/ENA primary metagenome ERZ651165 (study PRJEB26861, sample SAMN08777766) | seawater metagenome | isolation source: coastal seawater | place: USA: Florida | collected...
GAACGAACGAACGAACGAACGAACGAACGAACGAACGAACGAACGACGAACGAACGAACGAACGAACGAACGAACGACGAACAACAACAATGATCGAATCACGAAAGGTTTGCGCTATCGCAGCGTAGCTTCCATGCACTTTCGGCCCGCAAGGTGATGGTATCTATTACCAGGGCTATGTATGACCTCTCATCTATGAGTACAGTACGGTATTCCTTCATTCATTCACTCACTTCTTCACTTCTTCACTTCTTCGTTTTGTTGTTTTGTTGCTTTTCTTTTTTGTTGGTGTGGAAAAAAAAGGGAGAGTGCGAGAGTGCTCTTTTCTCTTTTCTCTTTTCAGTCCAGAAGAGGCGTGAATGAAAGAAAAAGCGTGAATGTCCGTGAAGCGAGACGGAAGAGTTGGAATTGATTTTGGTAATTTTGAACTGTACACCGAATTCGATCGAAGCACTGACGATAATTGATAATTGATAATTGTTAATTGTCAATCGTCATGGTTGCTTATTTTTATGAGGCCCGCGTGTCGTTGTTTTGTTCACTTGCTGTCTTCTTGTTCTTTGGTTCTTTTCTTTTGTGGCTTTTTGTTCGTTTTATGCTTGCTGTTTTGTTGCTAATTTTTATGAGACCCGCGTGCCGTCACTTCTTGCTTTCTTGCTTTCTTCTTTATTTTCGTGGCTTTTTTGTTGCTGTTTTTGTTGCTTATTTTTATGAGGCCCGCGTGTCGTTTTGTCGAGTCGAGTCGGGTCGGGGGGTGGTTGGGTGGTTGTTGGTTGGTTGGTTCGTCGTTGGTTCGTTCATTTTGTCGTTCGCTCCTTTGCTCAATTGTTGGTCCTGCGATGCTCCCCTCCCCTCCCTGTCTGTGGACTGGAACGTAACAACTCCTCCCTCCTCTTCGATCCTCTTCAACAACCCACCGACCTGCATGCACCACACCGTGCAGTCGGTGCCGTGGCTGTTGGTGTGTGGCAGCGAGCAGCAAGCATCATGCAGGCAGGCAGGCAGCCAAGGCAGACAGACAGTGACACACGGAGGGAGGGAGTCGCAAGCAGGCGGGGAAAGCCACTGAGAGCCGGAGAGTCAGGCGAGCGAGCGAGGTCCGTTGAAGGTCCTGCTCCCGACACACAGACACACACAGCCTTTCATGCCTTCCCTGGCTGATCGTGGGTTCTTTCGACCTATCACGGTGTGCTGCGCAATTACGCTGCCAGCGAGGGACCGGGCCGTAATCTCAACACGCTGCAAAGTATGGACAATCGCCTCCGCATCCACGCCGTGACATGTAAACACAAACCGCGGAAATGTACGTGCGGTCCGGGCCGGGCCCCGTCCCCGTCGCGGTCGTTCGTTCGTTCGTTGGTGTTCTGCGTGTTATGTCCACGGCGAACGAAAGCCACGGAGTCCCTACTGCTCATGTGGCTCGAACCCCTCCGCTAGAGGGACTCTTCCCACTTTTTCCCCACTCTTCCACGCCGGAAACCGCTGTCAAAACGCCGAAAATGTCCCCGGTCTTTATTTTATTATCCCGTGAAAGCACCGCGCCAGTACGCCGAACGAGCACTTCTAAGGTAATAACTGAGTTCCAGCACTTTCGCACTTTGCATGTGCCGCCTTTCCTATCTGCAACAGCACGAACTCCCATAAAAAAACAACCCCGGGGGAAAAGTGCCCTCCGTCACTCATGTCGCCTCCGCCTTGAGGCCCACTTCGCGCCCTCCACTCCTCGAAAAATCCCTTCTTCATTCACCTCATCCCCGCCCTCGTCCCCATTACCAAAAGTCCCCTCGGGTAGTTACTCAATCAGTCAATTACTTTATGGGCGTGGCGGTGGTAGTAAACCCTCACGTGCCGCACTAAATGCTGCGAAAGTCACCGTTGAGCCGGCGCGGCGCGGTGAGTGGCAACAGCGATTCTGGCACAGTAACAGTATTTCTATACCCAGGAATACGTCGTTCTACCCCTTACACCTCACCAAGTATTACTGAAATCCCATAACCGGGTAACACTGCATGCGAACAACGGTCCGGCACAGTGCGCGCATTTCCCGAAGCGGGATTACGCGGTTTAGCGGCGGTAAGGTAGCGCGGAATGGTAGAAACCCTAGAAGAGGATAGCATATTGCCATATAGGGAGTGCACGAAAGAGTGCGCTGCGCAGCGTGGAAGGGTATCTATACCAAGGCTTACACAGAAGCGCTCCTAAGGCATAGGGTTAAATAGAAAGAATGCCATAAACGGATAACACTGCGCATTTTAGCTTCTTCTAAAGTTGAATGTGGAGTGTACTGTACGATGAAGCAGTGAACCAGCAGCCGACTGTACGGCGGTAAACGGAGGAACAGCGGTTGGAGTTGAATGAAGTTTGGCGTAATGTATAGTGGAAGAAAGCCGCCACAAACTGTGGCAGTTTGGCAGTTTGGGAGTTTCGGTTCGTTCGTTCGTTCGAACTTTTCGTTCGTTCGTTCGTTCGTTCGTTCGTTCGCATTTTCGATCGTTCGTTCGTTCGTTCGTTTGTTCGTTTGCGGCTGTCGTGCATTGTATTCGGTCGTTACGGTTCGTTCGTTCGTTCCTTCGTTCCTTCCTTCCTTCCTTCCTTTGAACCACACGCCACCACACACCACCACACACCACACCACAGCACTGCACTGCACTCGACCACTGCCCACCCACTGCACTGCACTGCACTGCTGCACAGCACTGCGACCAGTTCGTTCGTTCGTTCGTTCTTTCTTTCGTTCGTTCGTTTGCTCGCGCGAAAACCTGATGATGTCGGTCGGCAACGAGTGAACTCAGGGACTCGCGCCTCTGCTGTCTGTCTGTCTGTCTGTCTGTCTGTCTGTCTGTCTGTCTGTCTGTCTGTCTGTCTGTCTGTCTGTTTGTTTGCTTGTTGGTGTGTCTGCACTCTTGCTGGTCGTCGTCGTCGTCGTTGTTGTTGTTGCTGTTCGCGTGCCACTGTCTGAAACTGACCGTTTGTGTTGTGTCGCAAAGAGCGGATGGATCGTGGTTGCGCTGCCTCCAGTCGATCTGGCTTGCTTCCTTGCACCTACCTACCATCACGACTGCTTGGTAACCGACCGGTAGGTATATTGGCGTCGTTGGTCCCGGGCCACGCGCTGTGCTGGAATTTTTTTGACGGCTGGCTGGCTGGCTGGCTGGCTGGCTTGCCGAGCGTGGGGGACGGCAGACCAGACGAAACACAGGTACAGTGCATGTACGGAAGTGACTGTGGCATGAACCAAAGCCAGCCAGCCAGCACATGTTCAAGAGCACGTCGGAGGCCACGTGGGGCACCTGCCGAAACCGCACTTGAACAAATGCGAACCGAACCGAACCGAACCGAGCCGCACCCGACTCGCGTCAATCACCCCACGCACGAGCGATCGATCGAAAACCTTGACGCCTCACCACTCGCGGCAAGCATGCAGCTTCGCCACCGCTCCGCTATTGTGCCTCTCCCGCCCCCCACCGCCCTCCCGCAAACACTTCCACACGCACGCACGCACCAGCAGTCCCAGCGCGGGACGAAGAAAGTTGTCGGCACAAGGAAAAAAGTCGCAACCACACACATGAACAAAACCAAAAACAAAACGTAAAGGAAAAAAAGGACAGCAAGTGAACCAAGCATGAGCAGAACACTCAGCCACGGCGCCAGCCGCGGCCGCTCCCTCGCATGGGGCACGCTGCTGGCGCTCGCAGCGCCCGCTTCCGGCGCAGTCTTTAACCTCGAGACCTCCGTCGAAGGCTGCAACGACGTGGACGCGTCCGCGCGTGCGATCGTCGAGCAGTATCTGGGACCGGACGTCCCCGATTTCTCCCTCTACAACACGACGAGGGACCACCGCATCGGCGCCGTCGACACCCTCAAAACCGCACTCTTCGACTACCTCGGAGGCGACACCGTCGACGGCGACTTCCTGCAGTCCGTCGGCATCGAATACGGCACGTCCCTGGCCGGCTACGTCGTGCCGGGCGTCCTGTGCCTGATCTTCCTCGTGCTTCTCGGCCTCCCGATCATCTTCGTGCGCTGCTGCTGCGCGCGCAAGTGCTGCGCTCCGCACCACCCACTGTGGGGCCAGGAGTACGGCACCCTCGAGGACTACCCCGAGCCCAAGTGCTGCGGAGGCAGCCGCAAGCCGCTGCCGAAGGGCGTGAGCGAAATGACGCCCGTCACCGACATGAGCGGCAAGCCGCAGCCCAGCGCCACGCACCCGGTGCGACCCTACACCTACTGCGAGCAGTGCTCCCCTGTTCTGGTGTACATCATTTTGGCGGCGTTCCTCCTCGGCGTGTCGATCTCGGGAACGCTCGCAGTCGGCACGATTGTGTCCGGCCTCGACGGCAGCGTCTGCTCCGTCGACGTCCTGCTTCTGGAATCCCGCAACTTCACCCACGGACTCAGCGACAGTGTCAGCGCCATGCTCGGAGTCGCCGTCCAGGTGCTCGACAACATCGCCATCATCGTCGAAGACGCGTCCGGGGTCTCGGACATCGCGCGCAACGTGTCGGACGCGGGCGGCCGCGCCGTCGGCCTCATCGACAACCTGCTCACCAAAGTCGGCGGCTCCTACTCATTCGACAGCGGCTCCATCACGGACTCGTTGACCATCCTGGACGATGCGGCTACCATCCTCGACTCAACTCTGCAGGATGTGCTGGAGCTTCTCGTGGACCCGCGCGACACCATCTTGAGCATCGTAGAGATGCTTGACTCGATCACCAACATGACTGACGGGTTCTTCGACAGCGCCGACTACGTGCTGCACGAGCAAGAAGTCGCTGTGCCGGAGGTGCCCTTTATCAGCGACGGCACTCCTTTCAACGGAGCACTGGGGGCCACTCAGATCCTCGAGAACGTACGTCGGGCCCTTTTTGCGTGTGTGCCGTTTCGATGCCGACCTTGTGCCGCGTCCGCGTGCTCATGTATGTATGTGTACTTGTGTGTCGCCGCTCAATTGCAGAATGCCTACACCATTGGATCCATCTTCTTCGTACTCGCCCTGGTGTCAATCCCCTTCACGACTTTCGGGATTCTTGTGATGGGACCCAAGTGCGCGCACAAGCAACACGACAAAAAGAGCAAGACTGCGTACGTGCTGTGCTGCTCGCCACCGCGGCACATTCCAGCGTGCAACCCGTTTGATTGTGTGGTTTTTGGATGTATGTTTGTTTCTTTGGCACGATTCAGTTGGCAGTGCTGCGGTTTGCTATTCAGCCGACTCTCGTGCCTGTGGCTCTTCATGGTGCTCCTCATCGCCTGCATCCCAGCCCTGATTTTGTTTCCGACGTCCATCGTCGTCACCGACGTGTGCGTCATCTTCGAGGACTTCGGAGCCAACAACGACCCCTACATCGAGGCACTTCTGCCGATGTTGACCGGAGGATCGTCGCCGTCGTCGGCACCTGCTCCATCGGTTGCGCCGTCACCGAGTGGCGGCGGCGACGACCTCACCAACGCGTTCAACTTTGACATTGCAACTGGTGCTGAGGCTGTCATTGACGCTTGCTTCGAAGACCGCAGCCTCCTGGAGGCACTCAACATCACGAACACGCTGTACGCCTACGTCTACACCGTTGACTTCACCGACGCCGTGTCGCTCGACCTCACTTCATTGGTCAACATCTCTGAGATCGTGGGCTTGATGGACGACCTTCTCGCAAGGACCATCTACGACATCGTGGCGCCTGTGAACAGCACCGACCACGTACGTGACTTTTTTGTCGGACAACGCGTGGCGTTTGTGCGGCTGCCATGGTCGATGCGGATGCAGTTGGTTGATTTGTGTGTGTGTGTGTGTGTGTGTGTGTTCGTGATTCGTGTGCAGGCCAACCTCAACACTGCTTGCGGCACTTGCTCCAACTTTGGCGTTGCCGCCGACGCATTGAACAAAGTGCCCTTCTACGACTACACCATCAGTCAGTCCGACCGAGATTCCATGGACACCTGTTCCGACTGCTCGTCTGGCGTGTTCCCTTCATCCGCAGACCTGCCCGGCAGCTCTGGGGGTTTCTCGTCGTGTGCAGTGTGGCAGGCAGTGTTTTGCCAAGTCGACAGCAACATCACCACACTCGACACGGAGCTCTCCGCCGTGCAGGATGAATTCACCATCGTGCGTACCGGCATTTTGGACATGTTCGCGAGCCTGCAAGAGCTTAAAGATTCTCTGGACATTGTCTACGGCAACGTGACGGACCTCGCGAACTCCGTTTTCACCCTCAACGATTTCGCTCGATGTGGATTCATCGGCGAGTTCTACAATGGCATGGTGGAGGCACTCTGCCCGGGCTCCGCGTCTGGCCTCCTGTGGTTGGCGTACTCAATGAACATCATGTGCATCACGGTCCTGTGCATCATTGTGACCATTATTCTCATTAACTGCCGCTTGGGCGGCGTTGGCCAGCCACGGCATCACTCTGACCCGAAGAATTTGTTGCCGCACAATATCGTGAGTACAATGTCTTGGTACCTTTGTTTGCAATACACGCACGTCGCCATTTGGCTAACTCGAGAACCTGTCGTTGCCTTCGTGTGCAGCCAAAGCTCTTCAAAGGAGGATGGGACGGCAATTCCGGCTCCAAGGTTGCGCCTGCAAGTGGAGGCAAGCAGCTTTCCGCGCAAGAAGCGGCGGAAGCTGATAATGTCATCGCCAAGTCGAAGGCAGCAGACAGCAACGGCGACGCTGCGGGCGTTGCGATGTGAATACAACTCGATACAACTCGCGCACTCGAGTCTTCTTAGTACGGTAGGATCCTTACTTACGAGCCATCGGCCAATCTAATCACATAAAACACACTCACCAGTGCTCCGCCGCAGTTTGCCTACGTCACCAATGCACACACTGAAATCAATCGCTGCGAGGACGGGAGGTTGGGGTGCATCGACCGCATGTGAATCTGGATGGTATACCTGAACTTCAGCGACAATGTGCAATCGGCGCTCCTGCGATATGCTGGACCGTAGAATTTTTCGCAACGTGCTCATCAGAATCATACGGCCCCCTGTATGCGTTTGCCATTCCGACAACGAGCGCGGCGGCTGCTCTCTGGAGGATGGTGGAACACGAAGCACCCGCGTCAACTCTTTAATCAGGCCAGGGTACAGTCGACGCATTTGCTTCGCATTTCCACAGCGCATTCCGAAGGGCATGTCGACACAGATCACGTCGACACGTCCTACGCCAGCACTCAATGTCAGTGTCGACGACACTGACCGGTGGAAATGACCAGAAAACGTTGCCGTACCGCTGGTGAAGGGGATATTTGCTGCACTCCACTGCACCACTCCACCAGGTCGGAACCCTGGCGGGCGCGACATTCATTACACATGGCGCCGATCGTTGTAACATGCATTTTCACATGAACAATGGAAGACTAGTTGCGTACCGAAGTGATTGCTAAAAGTGGAGTAGTTTGCCGCTGCTGCGGTGACACATGTCGAATCCAAGTCGGCCGAAATTGCGTGGATTCGGGGGACTCCGTCCGCTAGCAATGCCTGGGAGTTTGTTTGACAGCACGTGCAAGGTGGAATGAGACCATGCGACAACAGAACGCGCAGGGTCAGTCAACATACCGCGGCTTCCATGGGTATCGTGCCGCTCCCACCCATACTATCAAGCACTATGTCGCCAACTTGGATACCTGCACTCAAGGCAAGGGCATGTGCCTGGCACGGACGACACAGAAGAGCAACGGTGATGCAAAAGGGCGAGATTTTGCTTCACAGACGAAGCTGTCTCATCCGCACCGTGCTAGGCCGCAGGGTAGCTCCACCACCTTCAGCTGCCTCCATCCATGGGCGACTGGACTTGGGAAGTCGAGCTTCAAGGGGAGCACATACGACGTGTGAGCCGCGAAACATCTGATACTGTCAAACACTCAGGTCACGTGCACAGTTTAAGTCGCACCGACGTGATTCAAATGACGTGGATGAAGTGTCAGGGCTATTCCGATCGTGAGCAAGTTGTCTAGCCGCAAGAAAAGGTAGCACAACTGAGACAATGATACCGCGAAGTGCCGCCGTTCATGTTCGTCCAAGGCAATGGCCAGCGGCGCGAACCTGCGAGGAGTCCAACAACTTCACAGTTGAAGTTGTCCAAGTCGACGGCAATGCTGTCTTTTATACACGGGCTGGGTCCGTCCGCATCAAAGTCAAGCAGAGCGCCGGCAATCGTGCGCGCCACGTCTAACCCCTTGACCATGTGAACTCCACAACGAACCGTTGACGCTCGCGCGCGGACTTCTACGGAGGTAATGCTCTTATTTTTCTGGTGGCACTGTGTAAAAGTGAGATTCCAGGGACGTTAAATCTCCAACCCTTTTGTTTGCGCAGGGTTCAACTACTTGCCTGGAGGTCCCGCCACGTATCCATCGCGAGCGCAAATGCTCGACCAGCTGCCGATGAACGAAGTTGAACGTCTAGTTGCTGCAGTTGCTCCTTGGGTGGCGCGTGCGCAGATGTCGTTGCATCGAAGTTCTTTGCGCCGCTTGAAATTGCTCCTTGGGCAATACCAATGAGCGCGTAGACAAACTGCGTGCTGCGAAGCGAACCATTAGCAATTGCTGCAAGCGCGCCGGGTTGCGCTACCATGTGTGGTGGGAGGCGAAACAGCACCTTGCCACAGTGTGCAATGCCAGACTTCACAGGAACACCGCTCGAGAATCCTTGTCCCTACAAACCAATTGCGGGCGATGAGCAATGTGCCAATACGAGGGGAATGGGAGGGGTCAAGTTATCAAAGGATTCAATGGATTGCATCTGACTGACCTGCACAACTGCGCCGGGCACGAGCTTGCCGTCTGGGGCCAACACTGCGATGTCATGTAAGGGCACGGACAAGGTGCGGTGGATCTCATTCACGCATACATGCTCAAAACCGCCGAATGTGAGAGCCAACAAAACGCACTGTCTTGCTGAGGAATCAATGGACGAGTGTGGCCCTTCAGCGGGTACTTGACCGGAGCCACTGTCATTGCACATCGGAAAGATACTTTGCGCAAACTGCCACTCCGGCTTCGCAGCTAGAGGCTTCGGTGCGGCAGCGCGGACGCCCCTCTTTTTGCTGGAGCGCTTAGTTGGTCGAGAGGTGCGGCGCGCTGCTAACTGCGCAAGTAGCTGCTCTCGAACTCGGCATCGTGACGTGAGCTTTTTGTACTTTTTACGCGGCTTCAATGCGTCGAGGAGGAGACTGTTGCATGTTCGGAGGCGCTCGAGGACAAGAGAGTCCACGGACGCACATCGGCTGAATCGCAAGTCATCATTCGTCACCCCTAGCTCGGCCGCAACTGCAAGCTTCGTCATGAGATGTCTCCTCGATTTTGTGCGAGCTCTGTTTGCACGACTCTGAGCCAGCAACGCCCTGAACTCATGGAGGGGCTTGAGACGCCGGCAATGCCGCCATCGCAACGCGAAAGCACAGAACGAACAAAGTCCCACGAAAGACAGTGCGGCCACGCCACGGCGGCGAGTGGCCATCTCACGCATGTCGTCGCGCAGTTGGAGTCCTCAAGCACTGGGTATGCGAAAATGAACGAGAAGCATGGCGAGAGAAGAAAAACATGCTAAGAAATCTCGCCGATCACCCAAGTAAGCTTCGCACACAGTGACGCTGTCGCCCCAAGAGTTCAATGGACAGAGCGACCATCGTTGTTGGCCGTCAATGAACTGCATTCGCGCACACATCAGATCAGTGATAAGTTGCCCACCAACGAGGTGTCCGCGGTTTACTCATGCAACCACCACGGCCTCAAGACACCAAAGAACACGCGACTGCGTCGCGAAAGCATGGCCGACCCGGCATCGTCTCAATGATCTTGGATGACGTTGCCGTGCCTGTTGCGACCGCTTTGTGTGATTCGAGGTTTGAAAAGATGCAGTCGGCCACACAACAATCAGATCACCTACCTCCACCCAGTCATCCGAACGATCAACGAAGTGTCAGTTCGCACACTCCACGAACGCACAAAAGATCGGTACGAACGACGACAGCGAAGTGAGTGAGCGAGCGACCGAACGGCCGGACGAACGGATGAACAATGAAACGAACGAACGAACGAACGAACGAAAGAACGAGCGAACGAAGTCGTCGTTCGTCGTTCGATTGGTCGGTCGGCAGTTTGGCAGTTTGGCAGTTTGGCAGTTTGGCGTGTTTTGGATTTCGTTTTGGATTTCGGATACGGATACGGATACCATCGTCCGCGCGCCGTTTGTAGCTGTTGGTGTTGCTGTTGTCGTTGCTGTCGTCGTCGGCTTGCGTGTGTGCAGTTAGTTCACCACGGATTACGACAGCGGGCGCGGGCCTGTCATCATTCACTTCAGTGGGTGTGGGTGTGGGTGTGGGCGTGGGTTGCGGGGGGTGTCATGGAGGCGTCATTTGGGATGCTGGATGCTGGATGCTGGACACTGGATGCGATCCACGTGCAAGGGTTGAACACGCCACTGTGAACTGTGCCACCCTCACATACATATTTGGACAGTGCACAGCGACACTGCATTGAATCCCGACCCGGTTCAAGAGGCCGTCTGTTCCAGTGATTTGTGAGAACGTTGTTCAAAGCGGCTGGGCGACGACCGCGCGTCTACACAGAAAAACTTTTGCATACAGGAGTTCATTCCGGTCGATTGCTTCGCCCCATTTGCGAGTCATCTCATTGTACTGGCAATGATGACGCTCACTTTTCTTCGCGGGGTTTGCGCTCTGATTGTTGTCGCAGCAACCAGTAGAGCTGCATCAATTGAGTTTGAGGGTGCAAAAGTGCATGGGACAGAGCATACCAGTTCGTCGGGAGCAACGCGTTCTTTCTTGGAATTGCTGGACACGGCTATCCGTCAGTACTCTGCCGACGAGTATGAGTTCCAAAGCGTCAACCAACTGTATCGTGGCGACTGGGACGGAGTGATGGAAGGTCCAACATGGGGGGCGTGGTGGACTCAGAATTCGTTTGGACCGACAATGGCTGGCCTCCCGTTCATGTCTGATGTCACGTACGCGGCCCATTTCCACTCCATGAGGTGGTGGTTTGCCGGCATTGGCGATGGCGACGCACAAGGCTTGACGCGCGAAGGTCCTGCTCCCGATGGCTGCCTGTGTGACGCGGCCATGCCATGCGTGCCACGTGCGCCGGGAGTCGAAACCTGTGCATACTACAAGCAAGGGGACGGGCTCGTGCCGTTGCATGACTGGACTATTGAGGAGACACTCTCGGGCGTTGTGATGCAAGCTGAGATGTTGTTGATTTCTCGCAATGTCACCGGCACGGAAGAATACATGCCCTTGTTCATGCGGACTTCAGACCTTTTGGAATCTCGTCGGGATCCCGCCACTGCAAATACCACCTTTCTCACTGGCCCCAGCACGAATTTGCTCGCACCAAGCTTTGGAGGTGGCCCGAACGCCACACGTGCTTATCTTGCTGGAGTGTCAATCACCTACACAGCGGCATTGGATCGAATGATCGAATTAACAGACCTCGTTGATGACCGTGCAACCAAAGAGGTGCTGCAGCAGCGTCGACAGCAAACTGTGGAGGGCCTTGGAAGGTTCTTGCAGTCCGTCGACGCACAAACTCTGCGCTCTGCAGCCCTGAATGGGTCGCGATTCCACGAGTCTCTGTCCGCCGGCGCCTCGTTTCGTAAATTGTCGCACAACCTTGAGTGCACCGCTGTCGGCGATAAGTGTGGCCCTTCGCAGCCATCGGCGTCCCCGTGTTGTGGAAATGCGACTTGCCGCCAGCCGTATCACTGTGGGGGTGCTCCCCCGCCTCCAGACCAACCATTCACATGCTTTTATGCTCCACCGGCTCCTGCTCCTGGGTGCCATGCGGTCGGCGAGCCATGCAAGCGCAAACGCGATTGTTGTCTTGATACGCACTGCGACACCATTTTCTGCGACACCGACAACGGTGTGTGCGCCCAATCACCACCACCACCCGCGCAACAGAAACCGGAAGACGCGGCAACTGTCACCAATTCCACGCACTATTTTGTTCGAAGCATCGACCCCGAATCAAGCGGAGGTGCGCGGCATGGTGTCATCGGCGCCACGCAATTCGGTTACTTCGAAGCATCGCCCAATCATGATGCAGTTGCTTGGGGAATCGTAAACGACTCCCTCGCGGAAGAGATCATGCGCACCATCGACCAACTCGGTGACGCCATTCGTCCACATGACTTTATTCTCCCAAACACGGATGCAGGTGCGTGCCCCCAAAACTACGTCTGATAATCGTTGCAGACGGTGTTGGCAGAGTTGTGTTGTGATGGAATACGATATGTCTCACGACATGCAATTACATAACACACAGGAAATGGTGGCGGGTATGACGACATGCTATGTCCCGATGGTTCGACGTGGTGCGATGGCACTGGCCGCGGGTATGCCTCAGTAATTGTCAATGACCCAATGGTGTATGCGAGCATAGGGCACGTTCGTGGATTTGTGTTCATAATTGTGTTGCGAACAGGGGAATTTTCCAATATGGAACGTGGGTAAACGGAGGGGTATGGACGACACAGGAGGCGCGTGCAATGTTGGCTTACTTCCGGACTGGTGCGTCGTCGACACCGCGGTGCCATATTTTGCTGCCATTCACAAGCCAAAAACTCATACAAGCGTTGCATGTGCACCTCTGTCTGTGTGAATTGTGCGCACAACCCTGACGCGGTCTCCATGGATATGACTGCAGGGCGTTCGGACCTTGCAAGGGCTTCATATGAACGCATGCTGCGCCATTTCAGTTCAAAGTGGATCATGGATGCACCCTTGCCGAATTTTGGCCAAGACACTTGGGCACATGACCCCGTGATGCTGACCATTGACGCTTTTGGGTGCGCTGCAGCTATACTCCGGGGATCGTTCGCATATGTGTAAGTTGCGCGTGAACACGCATGCAATTCGCAGCAATAGTCGTGATGTGCCGAATCTGGACATGCAGATACAAAGCAAGCTCCTTGACACTCATCCCTCGCATTCCCGATGAAGTAACAACGTTGGTGCAGCAGTTTGGTGTGCGATGGGGGGCCTATCGGCTGTTCATCTCTAGCAACGGTGTCCCTTCCTCAGGCATCACAGCAGTCACAGTGAATGGGATTCCGGTGGAGACGGCAAGTTGGATTGATGGAGTGTATTGTGACAGTGACATTTGTGGTCGCTCACCATGTTGAATGTTCGCAGGGAGGACACTCTTTTAACAGCAGTGCAGTGGTATTGAATGTGTCTGCCATGCCACCATTGGACCCTTCAGTGTCGGCGGCAACGGACTCGGATGTTTCAACTGCGTCCCAAGCTGTCAACATCAGTATCTCCTTTGCGTTAACGTCTGAGACGAGCACGAACGATATTGTGAGAGATCATGCCTTGCCGAGTGGGTACTCATTCCGCCTTCAAGCTTCGTCGTTGACTGCTACGCACGCTGCTGGTGACGAAGTGCCTGTGTGGACATCAAGTGGGCCGGATGCCACCAAATTCGAAACAGCGAGCGGATACTTATCACCCGTCTATGACACCGACTCAGCTGGAAGGCCGGTGGTTTTGTTCCACGAGATCGGCAACAATAGAAGCGCGCTAACTTCCACGCTTGCCGTGGCAAGTTCAAGTAGTATTTTTGTCGTTATCAGAGACGACGGCACAGAAAACATGTATTCATCGGTTGTGCACTTTGATTCCGATCGTGGACTTGCAATCGATCCGTTGAACTGTGCCACGGGATACCCGAAGCAACCTGAACCATGTGGTCCCCACGCTCCGCGCACAATCGCCATTGACTTCGCAGGAAGCAGCAACTATGGAAAACGAAATATTTCCGGCGAGACCTTTGTGGCCACAGTGGTCTACAACGGAACAGAGGCAACTGCCTTAGTCGATGGTTGCGGCGAAAGAGGCGTAATCTCTGTGCCCGATGCTGCCGAGTCTAGTACCGTGACGATTGGTCTGCGAATGGATGGATATGATCGTCAATTCAAAGGGGCAGTCCTTGACATCGTGGTGTATCCCTCGACACTCGATAACAGCACCCAGCATGCGATCATTGAAGGCCTTCAAAGCACCTACAATATTTCGCCACGGGATTGTGGAAAGGTTCAACCTCCAACGCCTGCACCACCAGCGCCCGCACCCGCTCCGATACCCCCATTGCAGTTGAATTGCACTGCCCTGCGGCAAGAATTGAACTGCAACGGAGGCACGTGGCCTCGAAAATGCGGGTGGGTGTTCTAGTGCCCATGTAGTTCCGTTGTGTTGCCGGGATGCTTTACAACAACCACTTGTTGCGCCACGCATAGGCTGAACGACACAGAGGTTCTACGACTGCAGACCTTTATTTCCAAGCTCGAAGTTGTTGGACCCGCCGAAACTCAAACACTCCCGTACGTCTTCATACGTCATGTTCGATCTCAACTCTTGCGTGGGTTGAGGTGTTGCGGTGCTTCACTCCTGTGCCTCACTCGCTGATGGCCGTAACCCCGTTTCAGGTGCGCCATGGCTCGCGAAGCACTATCATACAACAATGGTTTTGACGCGCGATGTAAAGCCTTGAACGATGGCAGCGTGACGCCGCTTCCTTCCGAAGCAGCGGATAATGCGTCTCTCACTCTCATGCTGACTACCGCCGGCAATTTGTACGACGGCCTGGACAATGCCATCACGAACCGATACGGAGTCCCAACCGCCGAGCCTTTGTCGCAGACGGTAGCCAAAGTGTGGGAATCAACCGCATATTTGCGATGAAGAGTTGGAACTCGACTGTGAATATCCCAAGTAATATTATCACCGACAACTTCAGCTATCACGAAAAGTCAAACGAGAAGTTGTCACGGAACGTCAATTGGAGACGGATCTGCACAATGTCTACAATTTGGAGACAAGTTTGGAGGGATCACCTCATGCTCAAAATGAATGCAGCAGCAATTGCGATCGCCACAGCAAAGACAAGCAGGCGAGTGGTGTGCGCATTTCGGAGAGAATCGAGGCCGATATGGTGTGAAGGTCCCCGACACACCGTCTGAGCGCGTAAGCCAATCTTGGAATGCAAAGCGTGCTGCAGCGTCCATGGCACATGACAAAACATAATGTAGCTCCACAGTGTCTACCCTGCAAAATGTCCCACGCTGTGGAGTCGGCACACCTACAATCCTCCCTATTGCTCTCCATATCACAAATAAATGACCATGACACCTTGCTAAATTACTTACTTACTGGCTTGCTGACTGCATGCTCTGACGATTCCAGAATCGGCGCAGCTATAATAGCTGTGGTTTCGTTGCGGTGATAAAAGGGTGGCATCGAGCACATCATAGAGTGGCATTGCCGCCTGGACGCATGCAGACGCATGCAGTGCATGCATGGAGGTGAGGTTGTACATCATCTTACATAACAGGGCAACGTACATCCATTGTACGAAGTTCTGTGTACAATGCACGATGCACAATGTACAATGTACACGCGATGCATGATGAACACCTACCTACCTCACGGCTGTACATACATACATACATGCACAGGTAGCTGGATGCACGATGTACAGTGTAGTCTACAATGCGTGCATGCGTGTACATGAACGCAATCGTACAGTGAACGCAATCGTACAGTGAACGTTGCACAGTGTACAACGATCAATGTACGGCAGGGTCTTGCGTGCGTTCGTTCGCTCGTTCGCTTGGGCGCTCACTCGCTGGCGTGTTTCTGCGTGCGTTCGTGCGTGCGTTCGTTCGTTCGTTCGTGCGTTCGTTCGTTCGTTCGTGCGTTCGTTGTGTTCGTTTGGTGGCCGCCGTGTGTTCGTCCACTTTTGTTGTTGCTGCTTTGTTGGCAAGAGGGATGATCCAACGACAAGCGAAGGAGCGAACGCGTGCACGGATAAACGAGCGACATTCCATGACTACCACTGTAACGCGTGCCTTCTGGCTGACGGCTTGCTTATTTTTTAAAAAGAACTACCAAGTTACTACTTCACAGTGTGCAGTGTGCTCGTACGCTGGGCATGTCATGTTATGGCCGACAGGTGTGCGGCGATCATGTACTACGAAAGTACTGTAGCTTGTAGAGAATGATGTGTAAGTTTGTACAGATTGCGACTTCATCCATCCGTTGGCTGATGTTGTGCACACCACCTTTCTGCGCCGTTGAGTTGATGGTGACCAACACACTTACTTGCGAGGATGAACGACGCACGTTTCGTGACAACAGCTCTGGTTGTCCATGAAGGCCATGACTCGAAACTGTCGATCAAATGTCGACGTGCCCACGTGTAGACTACGTGATATGTCGCAAAAAAACGTCAACATAATTGTGGAGGGTTAATTTTGTTCGAACGGCGTTGAAAAGGTCACCTCGCGCATTAAGATACATTACCCAACCTCACCATGGACCCGTCAGCGCTTTTGAATAAGCACCGAGAGCAGCTGAACAAGCTGGTTGGCACACTCGAGATTGCAGACCAAAACCAGCTAATGGACCGCTGGGACGCTGACGCGGACCGCCACAACGCATTCAAGGCGGCAACATTCGGGGTGCTGCGGACGCCAGAAGCCAGTGATTACGCGTCGTGCAAACCGCTTCGTTCGTTCGTCAAGAAGCTGAAAGCGGTGCGAGTGCAGCGACTGCCGCGTTACGACGGTCCTGACGCCATTGAATACTTGGGCTCGCACTGCCTTCAAAACGCGCACTTGTATGCCGGAAACCACCCGGAATCGAAGTTCGAGCTGGTCTTTGGCTTCAGGCTGTGGATGTCCGACGGTGCCACACCAACGCTCTGTAGAGGCGAAGGGCATGTATGGCTGCAGAAGCTAGACACTAGCGATGCGGGCGACGGGGACGGCAAACAAGCCAAAAAGAGAACAACGTGGATCGACCCCACACCACCGCCCGACTACGATGACACCCACGTCTTCCTTGTTGAGAGCAAGGATTACCTGAAAGAAGGGGAGAAACAGCTGTTGCGAGAGCTCCGCGAGCCAATTTTGAAAGGTCAGCACTTCGTGCCCCTGAAGATGCCCAGCATTGAAAACTGCAGCACGCGTGCCCTGGCAGGGTGCAGCACTGTCGATCCCATCTTCCACTCCACCCCATTTATGCCAGCACATCAAGTATCGGACTTGCACATGTTGACGCGCGCCGAGTTCCCGGCTTTCCCTTCAAGCAAGCAGGCGCGCTTGCGGCAGAAATTTGCACGGAAGAAGGAGAAGGAGTTTTGGGCATGGAGAAAAACCGTGATGAAACAGATTTATTGAGAAACAACGAAGTGCGAATGCAGAGCTATTATACTGTAACCCACCACTGCAGCGGTGATGCGCAAGCCATCAGTACCAATTAACTTGACAATAATATCCAATGTCTGCACAGTCAACACGACTTCATGAGCTCGCTGCAAGTGGCTGCGCGCATAGCGGTCCAAACTCCAAACTGTTGTAGCGAGCGGGAAGACTGGGGACGCAACACATGACGGAACCACACACATCGAAATTCCTGCTTACAACACTGTCGTAACGCCCGACAGCGACATATCCACAAGTAAACCGACCTGCGCTGGAACGACGCCAGCTTCATGCGAAATTCATCAAACGACCTGGTTCCGGTGCGAATGTACCTTCACCCAAATCCAGGCAGTGAGCACAAACATGTCTGCAACTCCCACGACTTATGGATTGCGATACAGCATGTTGTACTGACATCTTCTGAACCCAACGTTGCTCCAGGGACATCTTGGCGGCCGCCCTGCAACAGTGGCGTGTAGTAGGCAGTCACCACAAACTATGAGGCAACGCTCGAGTGCACGTGGTGCCATTGAACTCACATGTCGTCATAGTGCTCTGGGCCGTCACCTCCACGGATTCTCGAGGCCACCACGAAAGGCTGTCCGCGTTTCAACATCTGCATTTTGCGACGCGCACCACTTTCGTTGAACTTGTCAACATGCTCGAGCATGAACTGCTTTGAACTGTTGACAACACAGCACATTCAAGTCAACTTCATCGGTCAGCAGACGGTCAAGGGGGCACGCAATGGCACTTGCACAATGGCACTTGCGTCATGGGGAAAACTTCATTGACAATATGTGACTCCTCTTGGTCGACAGTGGCCACAGATACACTGGCAGTGGACGCTTTTAAAAACCGAGCGATGACTGCGATATGAGCTTTCTTGTTTTTGATCAAGTCTTCGAAACACAGGAGCAAACAGTTCGGACTTTCGCGCGCCTGCAAATCAATATACACAGCACACAAAGACCACAATTTATGCGAGCGAAGCCGGCAAAAAAATGTCAAACATTCGTTCGTGGCTACACACCTCCCACGCTTCCAAAAAGTAATCCCATATGTCTCCGCATCGAAACGGGTTCAACCACTCTTCGTGCGTCAAGAGATCGCCTAACCGGTTCAGGCCCGGGACCCGTTTGGCCCTGAGGAAGTGAAACAAAGATACCAACGTTTTCAATGGATCGCGAATCGTCACAATGTACTTTCCGTGTTCGTAGGACGCGGCTAAGCTGCGGTGACTCTTGAAAATGCGCGGTCTGACAACACTCGGTTCTACCGGCTGGAACCGCCGAGACTTGCAAGCACAAGCGTCGCCGTTGTGTGGCACGACTGTGTGGTCCGCGCAGGGATCGATGTCGAGGGTCCAGAAGTGCAATGTCCATGGTACGACAAAGTAATAATCGTCAAGGTTCATGCTCCCTCTCCCAAAGGCACGCACCACCCGAATTTGGTGGCAGATGTGTGCCAACAAGGTTGTCCCTGTCTTGTGGTACGTGGCAATAACAACATCAGATGCTCGAGGCTGGAAACGAGATTCAACGCCGTACGTGCGCTGATCTAGCGCTGTCTGTGGGACCCGAAGTCTCTTCGGAGTTATATAACTAAATATCGAGTGTTGCCGCAGAGCTAGCCGCGTGCTGCGCCGCACCCACCAGATAGCCAAAGCGCCTGCTGCGACAGGCACCCAACAAAGCCTGCCATAGGCGGGTGTTGACAACATGCACAACAATGGCCAGACAGCACCACGTCCACTCACGACGGCAGCACGGAGGACTTCATCTGAAAGTGAAGAAAACAAAAAAAATGACGGTGACACCAGGTGCAAGTCGAGCTATGGACGAGATCGGCGTAAGGGTAATGTCCGCGCGGTGTAGCCACTCACAATGGTTGCTCTGTAAATTGCACGATCTGGGTGCGATCTGGGCGGAGTGACGTATGTGCACCGCGGCACGAAACGAGAACCTTCAAGAAAGGACCCACATACACACATTCATACATGCAAACAGGAACACCCGACACCTAGCCAAGCAACAACGCAGATCGAGCCAACAAACGAAGGCATCGTCAACCAAAGTGCAGAGTAGTCAGGTCCGGCAAAACGTTCTCGCGTTGTTGTCAGCCTACCGGACCTCGTCGCCTCCTTACTGTCATACCTTTGAATATTATTTACAGAACGCCACACCCAACTGCAAGTAAGTGATTGCAACAGCAACCATCACAACAGCAACACAAAGACACTGCAGTCCAACAACAGGGCAGCACCACAACAAAACAACTAATAACTAACTAACTAACTAACTAGCACACGAGCGAACTCGCCAAGCGACAACAGCACAACAACAACAACAGAACAACAACAACAACAACAACAACAACAACAACAACTAACTAACTAACTAACTCATGAATGAATGAACAGCCTCTACGCGGTTGCAATCACGTGTTGATGGAAGACACGTACGTATGTATGTTGAAGGTCAGGTAGGTGTGACTGTCGAGCAAGTAAGTGCATCAAACGGACTCCCATCAGTTTTGTTGGCTGTCCGCAAACTTCACAAGCAGCACCGTTCGTTGTGTGTCGCCACGACGAGTTACAGCAGTCCGTAAAATGGCTACTTAGGGTGGGCAATATTCCCACATCCGGGTACCTGCATCAACGGATAACGGCGCACCGTAATTATCTTCAACAAGGACAATGTGTTTATATCCGCGCAATCCCGTTGCACGGTAAACCGTGTTGACCGCGTTATCGGTGACTTCATATATCCGGATTCGACAATATCATGTAAAACTCGACATTTACTGTTGTACGCAGACAAGATGCGCCCTTTTGTGCGCAGGTACGCAGGTTACATCAGCACACGGTTCTATGTGATTAAGCGCGTCAAAAGTAGGAAAGGTTGTCACTCTACGGACATGCGAGATTCGAGGGAGGTGGCGCCACTGCATACTCGAGTGCACACAGGTCGGGGTGCTTGTGTCAACTCTTGGAATCACTGACGGTAGACGACGACGAGGAGGAGGAGGAGGAGGAGGAGGAGGCGGCGGTGAACTCACCCCGTCGATGATGACAGTGACAGTCAGCGGGAGTCGATCGACAGGCGTGTTGATGATGATGATCATGGTGTCGGACGAACAAACAGTATATTCCTGTATGGCGGTAAGTAACGTAGCAGAAATCAGGGCAAATATATATCCACTATCAGGACTGCACTGAAAATGGATGGTTGTTCCAAATCGTGTGATTCCGAGAAGCAGATATATATCAACGTTGCTATAGCACGGTGGCGAATGTATCTACATACGGTAATACAGTGGAAACTCGACACTGAAGGCTGCAACTGCAAAGAGTTCGCGCGCTTTTTCGCTGCGACTGGTGTGCGGACGGACGTCGAGATCATGTCGACACGCGGCGGCGCGGCGGCACAGACAAACACACGCGCGTGGGACGAGGGACGACACAGACTGTCACCGTGGACGTCATCGTCATTCGCTGTGGAAGAGCAGACAGTCGCCGCGGAGGTTAGGGCAAACGCAGGCACGCCGTTGCCATGGTGACAGAGGCAGGGCGACTGCACGTTCGGGTGGGCGCCACGGCACCACCACCGACAACGGCGGCGGCGTCATCTACGGTAGATCGACAATACCCGCATCAACGATGACACCGATGACACCGATAACAAACAAATCGGGCGGACGAGGAAGCGGCGGCGGAAGAGTGGTAGTGATGGTGGTAGTGGTAGTGATGGTGGTAGTCGCGGTGTAGTCGTAGTAGAGTACTCTAGTACTCTACTCGAGTACCTTAGTGGTGGAGGTGGACCAGTAGAAGCACTTGCAGGCAGAGGAGGAGGAGGAAGAGGAGGAGGAGGAAGAGGAGGAGGAGGAAGAGGAGGAGGAGGAAGAGGAGGAGGAGGAG
>ENA-OWNT01002181-OWNT01002181.1-seawater-metagenome-genome-assembly--contig:-NODE-2181-length-21149-cov-3.255125_pt1 | contig 21149 bp, 22 predicted proteins | sample MGYA00238136_ERZ651165 | MGnify/ENA primary metagenome ERZ651165 (study PRJEB26861, sample SAMN08777766) | seawater metagenome | isolation source: coastal seawater | place: USA: Florida | collected...
ATGTGCTGCGCCTCGACAACGAGGAGGACTGCACCGAGCCCCCATGGACCCGCGCGCTGGTGTTCCCGTTCGACCAGGGCTGCCCCAGCGGTGGCGCGGGCTCCACCCGGGCCGGCGTGCACACGATCTGGGTGTCCCAAGTCGACGACCCCACCGGCGTGAACTGTCCGAGCGATGCGCCCTATGCTCTCTCGGTGTGGGTGAATGGCACGGAGGTCGCTCCCACCCTCGTGGGGGACGACGTGGTGTTCAGCCCCTGAGCGTCTGTCTCGGGGCGGCCTCTACACCGCCTCGCCGACGGCCTTCCGGGCGCGATGCGCCAGGCCATAGATGCTCTCGGAGGGGTTCACCCCCAACGCCGTGGGGAAGACGGACCCGTCGACGCAGAACAGGTTGGGGACGTGGTGATGACGTAGATCACTGTCGACGACGCTGCGCTCTGCGCTGGCGCCCATGGCGCAGCCCCCCATCTGGTGCGCGGTGAAGATGGCGTGCTCGTGGGCGCCGTAGGGCACGGTGTCGAGCCGGGCGAGGTGGGCCTGTTCCGAGACCCGTACCGGGGAGAGGTGGAGCGTGCGAGCCTCGGTGGCCCCGGCCGCCAGGTGGACACGACACAGGGCCTCGTGGGACGCCCGCATCGCCTCGATGAGCGGCGCGCGCACCGGGTAGTCCACCGCGACACGCCCATCGCCCCGGAGGGAGACCACGCCGCCGTCGTCCCCCTCGACCAGGCCGTCGACGTGGAGTGCGAGGAGGGCCGAGGTGTGGGCGAGCTGGCACATGACATCGAGCTGTGCCTCGCCGAACAAGGGGAAGGCCCCGCCCGTGAGGCTGGGGTGCAGAGGGCAGGCCTCCATGAAAAAGCCCACGTGCTCGGGCCCGCGCTCGATGAACTGGTGGGAGCTCGCCGACTGGGGCGCGCCGTACCAGGGAGAGATCCGCTCGTCGTACGCGCCGGCCACGGCGATGACCGGGTGGAGGAAGGTGCGGCGCCCGACGGGACCCTGCGACAGTCCCGAGCGGAGGAGCAGCGCCGGGCCGTTGATCGCTCCCCCCGACGACACGATGACCTTGGCTCGGACCGTCAGGCGATGACCAGCGGCTCGGTCGCGGTCTGGGTCCATGGCCACGGCGTGCACGGCGACCGCTCGCCCACCTTCGACCTCGATCCGCTCGGCCCGGGTATCGGCCCACAGCTGGAGCCCCGCCGCCACGGCGTCGGGGAGGAAGGTGAGGTGCATGGCCTGCTTGGCGTCGAAGGGGCAGCCAAAGCCGCAGTAGCCACTGTTGGCGCAGCCCTTCACGTTGCGGCGCAGGACCTCGGCCTCCCACCCCAGGGCGTGGCAGCCACGCCACAGCGCCTGGTTGTTGCCGTTGAGGAGCTCCTCTTTCCAGCGATGAATGTGGAGGCGTTGCTCGACCGCCTCGAAGTGCGGCCGCAAGTCCGAGGGGGTCCAGGCCTCGAGGCCGTGGTGCCGGCGCCAGTGGGCGAGGATGCGGTCGGGGGTGCGGAAGCAGGTGGTCCAGTTGATGGTGGTGCCGCCGCCCACCGAGCGGCCCTGGAGGATGGTGATGGCCAGGTCGCTGGTCGCTCGGGTGCCTCGCTCCTGGTAGAGCATCGGCGTGTTCACGGCTTCGTCGAGGGCTCGGAAGTCCTGCACCGTGTGGTGGCCCCCTTCCTCCAGCATGACGACGTCGAGCCCGGCGGCGCAGAGCCCGGCAGCGAGCACGGATCCGCCCGCGCCGCTTCCGATGATGCACACATCGGCGTTGACCTCATGGTCGCGGGTCCACTCCGACGAGGAACGGATGGACCCGCTCATGTGGGGAACCGCGGGGGGCCCGGGTAGCCGAGGTAGGCATGGGTGTCGGGATGGGCCCAGTAGGTGGCCGAGATCAGGCCGGACAGCGCGCGGAAGGCCTTCCGACGGTCGGGGAGGGCGCTGGTGCGCCAGCGCGCGAGGACGCGGTCTTGCTCCGCGGCATCGACGTAGCTGAACCGACCCGCCCGCTGGTCGAGGAGGGCGCCGGCGACGGGGTTCTCGATGAGCCACAGGGCCAGCACCAGCTCATCGGTGTCGCCCGGGTGCTTGCGATCGAGGAGCGCGTCCATGGACTCGGGCACCTGCAGGCCCCATGCAGAGGGAAGCCCCCGCCCACCCGGACAGATCCGGTCGGCCACCGCGGCCAGGATGCTGAAGCTCTCGGGGGTGAGCGCCCGCAAGGGGACGCGGGCGGCTCGGGGACGCGGGGGGAGCCAGCTGAGAGCCGCCATGCCGCCAACGGCCAGCCCCGACGCCGCCGCGGCGCCCATCAGCAACCCTCGGCGGGACAGGCCCGCGCCGCTCACGACGGCCTCACTCCTCGACGCCGCAGGCCTTGGCGTTCGTGGCGGCGGCCAGGCAGACCTGCAGGCTCTCCTCGGTGTCGCGGCCGGACACGGAGGCGAAGTCGACCCACTCGCGGGCGTAGACCTTGGCCTGGTTCCGGAGCGTCTCGACGCCGTCGTTGCTCGCACCTTCGGAGCGCTCGTCTTCGGCGGCCTTCCACTGGGCGGCGGCCGCGACCGCGCGCAGCTTCATCAGCCCGTAGACCCGGCTGACGAACACGTCGCCCGTCCAGACATCCTTTCGCTCGAGGGCCGTTTCCGTCCACTTGACCACTTCATCGGCGCTGGACGGCCCCTCGGTGTTGAAGCGGTAGAAGGCCCAGAGGTAGGCGAGGTCGGGGTCGGAGCGGTCCACCTCGTCGAGGTGGCGCTGCATCAGCTCGGCCCAGTACTTCGTGCTGAAGGCGTAGGCGTTGACCAGGAGCACGCGGGAGATCTTGTTCTTCCCGGTCTGGGAGTCGGTGCCGCTGTAGGCCGACTCCAGGCACTCCTTCTCGTCGTCGGTGAGGGCGCCCTTCCGGGCGGCCGGCTCCAGCTCGCGCAGGCGGTCGAGCTCGCTGGCGAAGTCGGGGCACTCGTATGCCCACGCAGGAGCAGCGGCGCCGAGCCAGACGAGTGCAGACAGGACCAGGGGCAGACGCGTCAACAGAGCCTCCGTACAGCCCGTATCCTGGCGCGCAGAGCCCCTCGGGCGCAAGGGCGGATACGACAACCCCGGGAGACGCGATGTTTGCGTGGGTGACCGAGACGTGGCGCAAGTGGGTGGGAGGCGGGCCGTCACCGTCCTCGTCGCCCCCTACGGCGGCGGAGCTGATGGCGGAGATGAAGGCGTCGAGAGCCTCCGCCGCACCGGCCGACGCCTGGGCGGAGAACCTGGCGATCGTGCGGTCGCAGGTGTTCTCGTCGACCGACCGCTCCCGGCTGTGGCGGCGTGCGCGTCGCCGCTACCCCGGCGAGGTGCAGGAGCTGCGCTTCATCGATGCGCCCGACACCCACGACCTCGCGGCCCTGCGCGACATCGTGCGAGACCTCACGCGCGGGTGAGGAGGTCGATCAGGCGCTCGATGGCGCGCCCATAGGGGGCGTCGAGGAGGAAGCCACTGTTGAGCCGGGGCTGATGGAAGACCGCCTTGCGATGGCTGAACGTGTCGAAGCCCTCCTTGCCGTGGTAGGCGCCGATGCCCGAGGGCCCCGTGCCCCCGAAGGGCAGGTTGTCTTGGGCCACGTGGAGCATGCAGTCGTTGACGGTCACGCCCCCGGCGTGGGTGCGGCGGAGGGTGCGCTCGATGCGGTCGTCGTCGTGGTCGAAGAGGTACATCGCGAGGGGACGCGGGCGCCGGTTGACCGTGTCGAGGGCATCGTCGTAGCGGTCGTAGGTGGTGATCGGCAGCCACGGGCCGAAGATCTCGTCGGTCATGATGGTCATGGCGTCGGTGGCATCGAGCACGAGTGTGGGGGGGCGCTTCGGCCCGTCGGCAGGGAAGGCCTCGCCCCCCGGGTTGATCTCCACCACGGTGGCGCCCTTGGCCTTCGCGTCGTCGAGGAGGGCCGCCAGGCGTGCCCGGTGCCGGGGATTCACCACACCGCTGTAGTCGGGGTTGGCCTGGAGTGTGGGGTACATCTTCGCGACCGCCGACCGGAAGGCCCCCACGAAGGCCTCGCGCTGGGCGGTGGGCAGCAACACGTAGTCGGGGGCGACACAGGTCTGGCCGGCGTTGAAGAGCTTGCCCTTCGCGATGCGCTCAGCGGCCTTCGCGACGTCGGCTTCGGGGGCGATGATCGCCGGTGACTTGCCCCCCAGCTCCAGGGTCACGGGCACCAGGTTGTCGGCCGCCGCCTTCATCACGTAGCGCCCGACCGTGGTGCTGCCCGTGTAGAAGAGGTGATCGAAAGGGAGGGAGGAGAAGGCCGCGCCCACATCGGGGCCGCCCAGGTGGGTGGACACGAGGTCAGCCGGGTAGAGCTGCCCGAGGAGCTCGGCCAACAGCTCGCTGGTGGCCGGGGTGAGCTCGCTCGGCTTGAGCATGACCCGGTTGCCCGCCGCGAGGGCCTGCCCGAGAGGCACGACGGCCAGCTGCACGGGGTAGTTCCACGGGCTGATGACGCCGACCACGCCGACCGGCTGGGGCACCACCCGGGAGCTCGCGGGCAGGAAGTGCAGCGGTGTGGCCCGGCGCTCGGGCCTCATCCATCGCTTGAGGTGCTTGGCCGTATGCCGCAATCCGAGTACAGAAACGGCGACGTCGGCCACCAGGGTCTCGTGGCGCGACCGGTGCCCGAAGTCCGCCGCGATGGCTTTCGCGATGTCGTCGCGGCGGTCGTTGAGCGCGCGTGCGAGCCGCTCGACCCGGTCGCGGCGCTGCGCGAGGGTGGGGAAGGGCTCGGCTCGAAACGCCGCTCGGTGTTGCTCCAGGCTCTGATGGAGGAGCGCCTCGGGGGTGGCGGGAACCGGGGCAACGGACATGGACCCTCCAGGGTCTCAGGCCCGTAACCTCACCTCGACCGCCACGACCTCGTGAGCTCAGCCCCAGCCGCGGAGGCGGGTCTCTTCCTTGCGGTAGAGCGCGATGGAGTCACGGATGACCTGGTTGGCCTCCTGGTGACCACGCATGTCCTCCACGCCCACGGACTTGTTCTCCAGGACCTTGTAGTCGCGGAAGAAGCGCTCGATCTCGAGCAGCGTGTGCTCCTGGAGCTGGCTGATGTCGGTGAACCCGTTGGACGACGGGTCGTTGACATGGACCGCGATGATCTTGTCGTCGAGCTTGCCTTCGTCCTTCATGTGCATGACGCCGATGGCGCGCGCCTGAAGGATGCTCGTGGGGTAGACGGGCTCGTAGCCGAGCACGAGCACGTCGAGGGGGTCACCGTCGTCGCAGTAGGTGCGGGGCAGGAAGCCGTAGTTGCAGGGGTACATCACCGCGCTGTAGAGCACGCGGTCGACCCGAAGCAGCCCCGTGGGCTTGTCGAGCTCGTACTTCACCTTCGAGCCGCGCGGGATCTCGATGACGCAGTTGAAGTAGTCCTCGACAGTGTCTGGGTTGTTGGGCAGATCGTGCCAGGGATGCGCAGCCATTGTCTTTCTCCAGCTTGGTGCGCGACCTAACGGAGCTGCACCGCCTTCGCCCCGTGACGGCGAGGAGAGGTTGGTGTGGCCGGAGGTTCGCGGCTAATGGTGCACATGACCACGATCCTTGCGCTCACTACCCTACTGGGGTGTTCCCGTAGCGAGCCCGAGGAAGCCCCGGCCACACCTCCCGAAGAGGGCTTCCGTGGGGTGCGACACCTCACCTTGGAGCCTGGGGGCACCGTCCTGGTCGCCTGGGATGCGATGCCCGAGGCCGAGGGCTTCGAGGTCGTCGCGGAGGTCGACGGGGAGCAGGTTCGTGCATCGGCGAGCGCCGAGGCCACGACCCTGCGGGTGGATCTGTCCCCTTGGCACGAAGCGAGCGGCGAGGCGCTGGGCACGGTGGCCCAGTTCCGGGTCGAGGCCCTCGGCGGTCCCTCCCGCGATGCTTCCGACGCCGGAGACGGGTCCCTGTCGCTTCGGCTGGGCCTTCGCCGCCTGGAGCTGCTCTCCTTCGAGGCCCTCCCGGGCATCGGTGATGTCTGGGGCCAGGGCGACCTGATCGTCGTGGCGGGTCGCGACAGCGGGGCCAGCTTCTTCGTCTACGACGTGGCCGACCCCACCGCGCCCGAGCTCCTCGCCGAAGTGACCGACGCTGGTTTCGTCCGCGACGTCAAGCTCGACCTGCCCTACCTCTACGTCACCGGAGAGTGCGGCTGCCCCGGTGACCCCGAGGCCCGAGCTGCCTACGATGGCATCGGCGTCCGGGTCTTCGACCTCACCGATCCCACCGAGCCGCAGCTGCTGTCGACCCTCGGCGACGCCGACCCCTACGCCGAGCATCGCATCATCCACAACCTGTCCGTCGAAGGCGACGTGCTCCTGCTGTCCGACACGCCGGCGGACGCCATGCCCATCATCGATGTCTCCGACCCGACCCGGCCCGAGGAAGTGGCGCGCTACGTCCCTCCCGAGGGGGTGGTGCACGACCAGGTGCTCTTGGGCGACATCGCCTGGGTGGCCTGGTGGCGGGGCTTCGCCGCGGTCGACCTCGCCGAGCCCAGCGAGCCCGTGGTGCTGCTGGAACACCAACCCTCCGGGGTGCGCGCGGTGCACAACGTCTGGCCGACCGCCGACGGCTCCCACCTGTTGGTGAGCTCGGAGACCGGCGGCGGGCACCTCTCCGTGTTCGACGTGCAGGACCCCGACGCGGTGGAGCAGGTCGCCTCGGTCGACCCCTACCCGGGCGCCATCATCCACAACGTGGTCGCCCGGGACGACGGCCTCGCGTTCGTCGCCTGGTACCGGCAAGGCGCAGTGGTGGTGGATCTGGCCCAGCCCAGCCAGCCCCGGGTGCTCGACCAGTTCGACACCATGGCCTATGGGCGCGAGGTCCTCGGCCCCCTCGAGGGCACCGACAAGGCCTTCGCCGGCGCATGGGGAGTCTGGCCCTTCGGCGACGACGAGTTGATCGTCGTGTCCGACATGAACGCCGGCCTGTTCCTGTTCCGGCACCACCCGATTCGGGTCGGTCGAGACGACCCGGCCGGATGAACAGCCCCCCCTGCCAGCGAGCTCCTACAGCCCCTCGGCCAGGAGCGCGCGCAGGGCATCGGGGTTGTCGACGTGCAGCCAGTGGCCTGCGTCGGCGACCACATGCCACCCCAGCTCGCCACTGGCGTCGGCCGCCTCGGCCTGGTCGAGGTCGTCGTCGCTCCACCGATCGGACCGCTCGGCCATCACCAGATGAACCGGGTGGGGGCCGCGGGCGAAGGGCCACAGGTCGGTTCGGAAGTAGTCGTCGAGGAGGGCGTGCACGGCGGGCAGGTCGTAGACCCAGCGCCAGCCATCGCCTTCGCGGCGGAGAGACGTGAGGAGCCAGGCCACGAGCGGCTCGGAGAGCCCCCGGGCCTGGAGCACCGCGCGGACGCTCTGCCGACTGGCGGCGGGCATCGGCAACGCGGCGATGCCTGCCAGCACCCCCATCACGTCGTGGTTCTCGACCGTGGGCTCGCCCTCGGGGAGACCAGGGGGGGCGTCGAGCACCCACACCGGGGCGCCGCCGTGGTCGCGCGCCCAGCACAGGCTGACCTTGCCACCGAAGGAGTGCCCCACCACGGCCCGCACCGGACCGAGGGGACGGATGAGCTCCTCGAGGTCGGCCGCGCAGGCGGCGAGGGTGTGGGGGGGAGGGGAGGGCGGCGCCTTGCCGTGCGCGCGCTGGTCGACCAGGTGGAGCGTCAGGTCGGGGCGATCCGCAGCGAGCTTGCGGGCGAAGCTCCGCCAGTTGCGGCCGCTCCCCAGAATGCCGTGGACGAAGGTGACGTGACCGGGGCCCGAGCCGATGGACTCGACCAGGTGGGCTGGCATCAGCTGCGGCCCGTCTGGGCGAGGATCCAGCGCAGCGTCTTCGTGTCGAAGGGCTTGTGCAGCACGGGGTTGTGGATGCGGGCGAGGAAGTCGCGGGTGGCGGGGGTGAAGGCGCCCGCCGTCATGAAGATCATCCGCTTGAGCAGCTCGGAGCGATGCTCCTCGATGTACGCGTACACATCCATGCCCGACACGTCGCCCATCACGAGGTCGCACAGCACGATGTCGAAGCTCTCGCCGCTCTGCAGCAGCTCGAGGGCGCGCTCCCCCGACTCGGCCACCACCACGTGGTAGCGCTTGAGGGCGCGGTTCACGCTGACGAGGATGTTGGGCTCGTCGTCGATGACCAGCACGCGCTTGGGGCCCGCTTCGTCCCAGGTGTCGTCTTCGACGGACTCCTCGAAGCCATCGCCCCAGGAGAGAACCTTCATGCGCCGCACGAGGTCGCTCACCTTGGCAGCGCCGCTGTTCGCGTCGTCGAGGAAGCGGAGGAGCCGCTGCTGCGTGGTGGGATCGTCGGTGACCTGCTCGATCTCCTCGGTGAGGAGGTTGAGGTTCGTGACCACGTAGGCGACGGCGTTGTTCATCTCGTGCGCGAGGCGACCGAACTCCGCGGAGGGAGCCTCGGCGGGCGCAGGAGCCTGTGCATCCGGGGTGGCGTCGTCGTCTCGCATCGGGGCCCTCGGTCCAGCCAGGTCAACCGCGCGACGGCACGGTCGCCCGCCTCCCGTTAACAAGGAAGTTGCGTCATCGGGTTGATGGAGGTGGCATGCCGGCGGAAGAGCCGCAGGCTTCGTTGCTGAAGAACGTCGCAGGTGGAGGCGGCTGTGGCTGCGGCTGCCTGGGGCTGCTGGCCATTGCGCTCGGCATGGCGGCCATCGGCGGGATCTACGTCGACCTCTACACCGGTGATGGTCCGGTCACCGCCTGGTATGGCGGGCTCGGGGCCATCGTCACCGGGTTCGCCATGGGCGTCGTCGGCGTGATCGTGTTCCTCGGGTCGCTGTTCCTCGACTGAGGCAGCGCACCCGGCGCACCCGGTGAATCCGGCGCACCCGGCGGCAATGGGTCAGCTCAGCTGCGGCACGACCTTCTCCATGAAGGCCGTCATGTTCCGCTTCACGCGCTCGTTGTCGTGGTTGAAGAAGTCGAACCACAGCATGAGCCGGTCGTCGGGGTGGAAGCGCTCACGGGCCTGCTCGGCGACGAAGCTGGCGTCGCCCACGAGGGCATTGTCGGCGGCCTTCTCGACCTTCGCGGGGTCGATGGTGCCCTGCAGGGCCGTCCAGTAGGCGCTGAGAGCCTCGCGGGCTTCCTGACGCGCCGCCGCCCGCTTCTCCTCGACCGAGAGCCCCGGCTCCTCGTTGAGGAAGACGAAGGTGGTGCGTGGCATATGGCCTCGCTCCCAGCCCCCTCCGTGGTAGGCCGCGGCCATGCGCTGATGGGTCTCCTCGATGACCTCCCGCCGGGTGATCGAGAGGTTGAAGACCTGGACGGGGAGGAACTGATTGACGCGCTCCTGCACGGCCGGGTCGTGGGAGCCCACCACGAGCTGCAGCAGCTCCTTGCGGACGTCCTGAGGCACGACCTTGAGGCGCTCGAAGTCGAAGAAGGGAGGGACCTCGATGGCATCGGCGCCGCCGGCGAGGGCCTGGACGGCGACCCAGTCGTCGGGCGAGCGGAAGTGCTCCTCGCGCAGCACGATGGGGGCGACCTCGTCGCTGGCGAGGGTGTCGCCGCGTAGGAGGCGGCAGAAGATCTCCGACGCCCGCCCGAACACCTGGCCCTTGAGGGCCCGCCAAGCGCGCTGCTCCAGCTCGTTCCGTGGGCCGATGCCGTAGGCGCGATTCATGAAGTCGAAGCGGCCGGCGGCGAAGCCCACATGGATGCGGCGGGACTCGGAGGGGTCGACGCCGTGGAGCGCGAGGAAGCTGTTCACCCGCTCTGCGTGGGCCACGGGGCCGCCATTGCAGAGGATGTTCATGATGGCGGAGCCGCACTCGATGCGCTCGGTGCGGCGGTAGACCTGGTGTGCCAGCTGGAGGAAGTCCACGTTGAGCCCCACCTCGCCTTGCCAGTGAGGAATCACGGGCTGGGAGGTGGTCTTCTGGACCTCGGACGACAGGTGGGACTCCGCGACCCAGGCCACGCCGTAGCCGAGCTGGTCGGCGAGGGTCACCTGGTCGAAGAAGTTGGCGAACATCGTCTGCTCGGACGGCAGCTCCCCGCGGACCGGCGTCTGGGAAATGCTGAAGAAGATGTCGAACTGCATGCGGACCTCGGTGGGCGTGGGTCAGAGGGCGTTCAGCCGCCCGCCGTCGACAGGGACGGAAGCACCGTGGATGTAGCCCGCCGCGGGGGAGCAGAGGAAGGCAATCGCCTCGGCCAGCTCGTCGGGCCGGGCGAAGCGCCCCTGCGGAATGCCGGACATCCAGCGCTCACGCACTTCGCGGAGCGGTCGCCCTTCTCGGGCTGCCTGGGCGGCGAACAGCTCGGCGAGGCGCTCGGTGTCGGTGGCGCCGGGAAGCACGTTGTTGATGGTGATCCCCGCTGGGAGCTCGCGGGAGAGGGTCTTGGCCCACGACGCGACCGCGGCACGCACCAGGTTGCTCACGCCGAGCCCGGGCAGGGGCTCACGGACACTGGTGGACAGCACCTGCACGATCCGGCCGTAGCCAGCGGCCGTCATGCCCGGGAGCACGGCCCGCACCAGGAGGTGTGCGGCCACCAGGTGCCCCCGAAGTGCGCCGAGTAGCTGCTCCGGCGAAGCCTCCAGCAGGGGGCCCGAGACGGGGCCGGCCCGATTGTTGACCAGGACGTGGACCGGCTCGCTCGCCGCATGCTCGGCCACGGCACGGGCGGCGTCCTCGGGATGGTCGAGATCGGCCGCAAGCACGAACACCCCGGACGCTCCGAGCTCCATCAGCTCGGGCACCAGGGCTTCGAGAGCATCGCGCCGCCGGGACAAGAGGGTCAACCGGGCACGGCGCTGCGCTAGGGCACGGGCGGTGGCGCGGCCGATGCCACGCGACGCACCGCAGACCAGGGCATGACCCCAGTCGCCGCCGTTCAGGCGCTGATGCCCTTGACGGCCTTGCTCAGACGCTGGACGCGGCGCGCCGCCTGGTTCGGGTGGATCACACCCTTGCTGGCCAGCTTCTGGATGACCGAGACCGCCTTGCGGAGCTCGACCTGGGCCTTCTCGCCATCGCCGGCGTCGACCGCGGCGCGGAGGGTCTTGATCTGGTTCCGCATCCGCGTGCGGTAGGACCGGTTGCGCACGCGGCGCTTGTCGTTCTGCTTCATGCGCTTGAGCGCATCCTTGTGGTTGGCCACGGCCAGCCTCCGCTGAAGATCGATGGAAGGGGTCAGACGGGCGCACGTACCCCGTGCGGTCCTGGTGGGCAATGCTTCCCGGTGCGGCCCCGGCCGGATACGTGGCCGGCCACTCGTGGACAGGATTGGCACAAGCATGGACCGCATCCGCAATTTCGCCATCATCGCCCACATCGATCACGGCAAGTCCACCCTGGCCGATCGACTGCTGCAGCTCACCGGTGCGGTCAGCGAGCGGGAGATGAAGGCCCAGCTGCTCGACTCGATGGACATCGAGCGGGAGCGTGGGATCACGATCAAGGCTCAGACCGCCGCGCTCTCGTACAAGGCGAAAGACGGCGAGACCTACCAGCTCAACCTGATCGACACCCCTGGACACGTCGACTTCACCTACGAGGTGAGCCGGTCGCTCAAGGCCTGTGAGGGCGCGCTGCTGGTCGTCGACGCGGCCCAGGGGGTCGAGGCCCAGACCCTCGCCAATGTGTACCTGGCCCTCGACGCCGACCTCGAGATCATCCCGGTCCTGAACAAGATCGACCTGCCTGGCGCCGACCCCGACCGCGTGGTCGAGCAGATCGAAGACGGCATCGGCCTCGACGCCTCGGGCGCCATCATGTGTTCGGCCAAGACCGGCGTGGGGATCGAGGAGGTTCTCGAGGCGGTGGTCGAGCGGGTGCCTCCGCCGGTGGGCGACCCCGAGGCGCCGCTCCAGGCGCTGATCGTCGACAGCTGGTTCGACACCTACGTCGGCGTGATCATCCTCGTGCGTGTGTTCAACGGCACCCTCCGCAAGGACGACAAGATCCAGCTGATGGCCACCGGCGCCCGCTACGACGCGAACAAGATCGGCGTGTTCATGCCGGCCGCGGTCCAGCGGCAGCAGATCTCCGCCGGTGAGGTGGGCTTCGTCGTCGCGTCCATCAAGGAACTGAAGGATGCCCGCGTGGGCGACACCCTCACCCACGCCGTGGGGGGCGCCGAGGAGCCGCTGGAGGGCTTCCAGGAGATCAAGCCGATGGTGTACTCCGGGATCTACCCGGTGGACTCCAGCGACTACGAGCCCCTGCGCGACGCCATCGAGAAGCTCCAGCTCAACGACGCCGCCATCTCCTGCGATCCCGAGGTGTCGGATGCGCTCGGCCTCGGCTTCCGGCTGGGCTTCCTCGGTCTGCTCCACATGGAGATCGTGCAGGAACGCCTCGAGCGTGAGTACGACCTCGACCTCATCACCACGGCGCCGAGCGTCGTGTACCGGGTGAAGACCAAGAAGGGAGAGGAGCTCGACATCCGCAGCCCCTCTCAGCTTCCCCCCATCGGTGAGATCGAGCACATCGCCGAGCCCATCGCCCGGCTCACCATCTACTGCCCGCAGGAGCACATCGGTCCCGTGCTCAAGCTGTGCGAGGAGCGGCGCGGCAACCAGGTGAACTTCGACTTCAGCGCCCCCGGCCGGATCCAGCTCGTCTACGACATTCCCTACGGCGAGGTGGTGTTCGACTTCTTCGACAAGCTGAAGAGCGTGTCCAGGGGCTACGCCAGCATGGACTACGAGGTCCGTGAGTGGCAGATCGACAACCTCGTGAAGGTCGACATCCTCCTCAACGGCGAGCTGGTCGACGCCCTCTCGATGCTCTGCCACCGCGACAACGCCTACCACAAGGGTGCGGCGCTGGCGCGGAAGCTCAAGGAGTTCATCCCGCGGCAGATGTTCGACGTCGCGGTTCAGGCGGCCATCGGGTCCAAGGTCATCGCCCGCACCACGGTGAAGGCCATGCGCAAGGACGTCACCGCCAAGTGCTACGGCGGCGACATCAGCCGGAAGCGCAAGCTCCTCGAGAAGCAGAAGAAGGGCAAGAAGCGGATGAAGGCGCTGGGTAGCGTGGAGGTGCCCCAGGAGGCCTTCCTCGCGGTGCTCAAGGTCGCCGATGACTAGTCGGTGGCGCGTCGCAGCCGCGGGCGGGGTGGTGGCAGTCGTCGCCATCCTCGTCGGTGCTGCCGTGCCCCTGGCTCCGCTGTTCCGGGCCGACATGGCCCTCGACGACCTCGTTCGTGCCGTGGCGCTCGACTGGCGTGACTTCGGCCAGCAGCGGGCCGAGGAGAGGCTCCAGCTCGAGATGTCTCAGCAAGGGCTGGAGCGCTTCGTCTCCGTCGACGACTGCGTCTTCGAGCCGACCGAGGCGGGGAGGGTGGTGCGCTGTGCGTGGGGCACCTCCCTGCTGGTGCCCGTCGTTCGCCGTCGCATCCCGCTGCGGTTCGCTTCCCGGGCCCTGATCGCCCCCGACGGAGACCTCCGATGAACGGGCTCACGACCCTCCGCGAGATGCGCCCGGAGCGAGTCGTGCGCCTGCTCGATGCCGCCGCCGCCCACCGCGACGCCGTCGCCCGTGGGGAAGAGGTGGCCTCGCCTCGGGCCGGCCAGCTCGTCGCGTTGATGTTCTACGAGGCGAGCACCCGCACGCGCTTCTCCTTCGAGGCCGCCATCCACCGTCTCGGCGCGCGGCCCATGGCCTTCCAGGCGGCGGGCTCCTCGGCGAAGAAGGGTGAGTCCCTGCTTGACAGCGTGCGCACCTTGGTCGCTCACGGTGCCTCGGTGGTCGTGGTGCGTCACAGCTCGGTGGGCGCCGCGCGATTCCTCGATGAGCATGTGCCCGTCCCCGTCGTGAATGCGGGCAGTGGTACCGGCGAACACCCCACCCAAGGCCTGCTCGACCTCATGACCCTGCGCGATGCCCTCGGCACCATGGAGGGCCGTCGGGTCGCCATCGTGGGGGACGTTCGGCACTCCCGCGTCGCACGTTCGGTCTGTCATGGGCTGGTGGCCCTCGGAGCGCAGCCCATCCTGAGCGGGCCCGGCACGCTCTGTGGGCCCGAGCTGGCCGCGCTCGGCGCCGACGTTCGGCCCACCATCGACGACGTCCTCCCCGACGCGGACGCGGTGATGATGCTCCGCATCCAGCGGGAACGCCTCGGCACCGCCGCCATGGCCTCGGTGGCCGAGTACCGGCGCCGGTGGGCCCTGACGTCCGAGCGTGCGGCGACCCTGGCCCCCGGCGTGCCCGTGCTGCATCCGGCCCCGATGAACCGCGGGGTGGAGATCGACGGCGACGTGGCCGACAGCCCCCGCTCCCGAATCTTCGACCAGATGGCCAACGCCGTGTTCGTGCGCATGGCGGTGCTCGAGGAGGGCGCATGCGCGTGAGGCTCCATCAGGGCGAGCGGCGAGTGCTGTGGGTCGACGATGTGGTGATCGACGACGACGGCGGCCCGGTCGACGAGGAGGTGCAGGTCGACCGGGGCGTGCTCAGCGCCCCCCTCATCGACCTGCAGGGTGATGTGGCCGGCGCAGCGGCCGCGGAGGCAGGCTTCGGCCTGGTGCTCCCGCGGGCCGGGGTCTCCCGACCCGGGGCCGGTCGGGTCGGGGCCCTCACCGTCGACCGAGCCGGCTCCGACATCGCCGATCATGGGCTCCTCCGTGACGCGGGCGCCCTCTGCCTCTCCGACGGCGACGCGGCCCACGACGACCTGGAGGTGCTGCTCGGCGCCGCCCGCTGGGCGGCCTCGGTGGGCCTGCCCATCCTGGCTCGACCGGGTGTCGGTGCGCTGGAGCGCGGCATGGTGCGGGCCGGGCCCGAGGCCGTGCGCCGTGGGCTGCCGCAGGTCTTTGCCGAGAGCGAGGCCTTGGGGGTGCACCGGTGGGCCACCATCGCCCGAATGTCGGGGGCGCGGGTCCACCTCCTCCCGCTCTGGTCCGCCCTGGGTGTGAAGGCCGTCATGGCCGAACAGGACGCCGGCGCTCCCATCAGCGCGGGCACGACGCCGCACCACCTCACCCTGGAGGCCCCCCTCGACGAAGGTCGGCACGCCTGGCGATGCTGGCCCGTGCTCGGTGACGTGGCCGACCGGCAGGCCCTCCTGGAGGCCATCGAGCAGGGGAGGGTGACCACGCTCTCCACCGGCTCTCGTGCGGTCGCGAGCCACCAGGTGCAGACCCCGCTGGTCGACCAGGTGCCGCGGGCGCCGTCGCCCCAGCAGGCTGTCGGCCGCGCCGTGGAGCTACTCGGCGCCGCGCGGGTCGCCCAGCTCTTCCACGAGGGCCCACGGCAGCTGCTGGGCCTGCCCGAAATGCCCCATGGCCTGGTGTGGCTCGACCACACCCCTGGGGTGGCACCCGGGCTCTCCCTGGGGTCGCCGATACCTCACGGCATTCGCCGTACCTGGGGCCAGCTCACCGCGTGATGCACGGGGCTGGGCAGCCTGCTAGACTGACCCATCGGCGACCCATGGTCGCCCTCACTCGCACCGGGCGCGTCGTGCCCCCCCAAGTGCCCCCCTCGAGCGGGGCCCATCCAGGGGAGCGACGACCCGGTGCTTCGGTTTCGCGGAGACGACAATGAACCGATTCCTGGTCACCCCGGCTGGCTACGACAAGCTGGTGGCCGACCTCAAGTACGAGAAGGAGGTCAACCGCCCCAACATCGTGCGCGACATCGAAGAAGCGCGCGCCCACGGCGACATCAGCGAGAACTCCGAGTACGAAGACGCGAAGGAGCGCCAGTCCCTCTGTGAAGGGCGCATCGCGATGCTCGAGAACCAGATGGCCTCCGCCGAGATCATCGATGTCACCAAGCTGCCGGCCACCGAGCGGGTGGTGTTCGGCACCACGGTCAGCATCGAGAACGTCGACACCGAGGAAGAGCGCACCTGGAAGATCGTCGGCGAGAACGAGGCAGACGTCGAGAACCGCTGCATCAGCTACAAGTCGCCCATCGGCCGCGCCCTGATCGGCAAGGAAGTGGGCGCTGAGGTTCCGGTGCAGACCCCCGGCGGCAGGCAGACCTGGGAGATCATCGGGGTCGAGTACAAATGAGCCGCGGTGCGCGCCGTGGCCGTCGCCGCCGCGATGCTCGCCCCGCCGACGCGGCGCTGCCGTTGGAGGGCCTGGAGTCGGCCCTTTCGCCGGTGCGTCGTTCGCTGCGATTCGTGGCCCGCACGGGTCAGCGGCCAGCGTATGCGGGGGCCATCGCGGCCGCGCACCTCGGGCGTGCCGTAGCCCTCGACCTTCCCGAGGCCCTCGCCGAGCGCATGCAGGAGCTGCTCACGCTTTGTGAAGGCCTCGACGACGTAGACGACGAGGAATTCGTCGACCGCGCCGCACAGATCTACGCCGAGCTGCATCGCTTCGACGCCCTGGCCGGCCTGCCGTTGCATCGCCCCCTGCGCGCTCCCGCCAAGCCGCCCCTCGTCCGGGAAGAGCCCGCCGAACGCACGGCATCCCGTCGCTCGGCGTCCGAGGAGTCGGGGCGTGGTCCCTCCGAGGCCCGCTCCGAAGCCCGCTCCGAAGCCCGCTCCGACGACCGAGGTGCGGGCTGGGATGGCCGTCTCGACACCCCTGTGATGGACGTTCTGCCCGGGGTCTCCCTCGAGGGCAGCGTAGGTGAGGTCCTGAGCCGTGCGCCCGAGGCCACCCAGATCATCGCACCGGTGCACGGCGCCGGGCGCGAGCTCCCTGCAGGGCGCGTCGCGGTGGGGGGGCGACTCCGTCGGCGCACCACGGTGTGTTCTCCCGACGGCACCCGCACAGGCCATGCCGTGCTCGTGGGTGCCGGGCCTCTTCCGGTTCGGTGGGACGGCCCCGTGCCCCACGCCGACGTGCTTCCCTCCGGCGAGCGGGCGGTGCTGGTCGGCACCTTCGACGGCACCGCCCTGGTCGACCCCGAGGTGGCCCCGGCCGACGGCAACAGCGTGGCCCTCGCACACTACGGCACGAGCGACGACCGCGCCCTCCGGGAGGCGATGCTCCGCCTTCAGCGGCACCTACCTACGCTCCGCGACCCCCTGCATGGCTCGGTGTTGCGCCGGCACGGTCTGCTGTCCCGTGCCGAGGCCTACACCGCCCTCCATGCCGGCCGCGCCAAGAAGGCTCGCAAGCGCATGGCCTTCGACGAGGCACTTCTCATCGCCCTCGGTGGCGCGCTGCCTCGGTTCGCCGCCAGCGGCACCCGCGGCCTGTCCCACACCGTGCTTCACGGCTTCGTCGGCCAGGTGGAGCAGCGGCTCGACATCGTCTTCGACGACGAGGAGACGCTGCACGCGCGGACCCTACCGCAGAACGGGCGCCGTTCCCGGACCCGCCTCAGTCGAAGGTGAGTCCGATGTAGGTCAGGACGCGATGGGCGTGGCCACACCGTTCCGGGATCTGGCCGCCGGGGACCTGTACGCCAGGGTGAGCTTGCTTCAATCTCGAACGGATGCTCGCCGCCTCATCCATCGCTCGCCGGACTCCGACGCAGTTCCTGCCGGGCGTGGGCGGGGCTGCACCCGCTCCAGCGCTCGAACGCCTTGCGAAAGCCTCGCTCGGATGCGAACCCGACGCGCTCGGCGACCTCCTCGTGGGGCTACGGCGGCTCGAGGAGCAGCAGTCGCTCGGCATCGCGGTGATCGGGGGGGTCTCGCCAGGGGCGTGTGGGCGCGACCTCGGGCGACGATGGACGTGGATGTGTTGGTCGACACCACCGATCTCGCGGCACTGCAGGAGGCGGCGGATGCGGCGGGCCTCGTGGTCAACGAACGCGAGCCCGGGTGCTTCGGGGATCTGAATGACGCGTCTGCGTGTGCCGTCCCACCTCGACGGCCCGGTGCGGCTCGACGTGCTGGCCGCTGACCACCCGTACTACCATCGCGTCATCGAGCGGTCGGTGCGCACCATGGTGTGGGGGCAGGGTCTTCCCGTGGCCTGTGCAGAAGACATCGTCGTGCTCAAGACCCTCGCGGACCGGCTCCAGGACCGTGCGGACATCGAAGCCATCGTGGCATCGCAAGGGCCTCGGCTGCGATGGGCTTTGATCGAGCAGGAGTGCGCAGCGTTGGAGCTCGAGGCGCCGTCGCGACCCGAACGGTAGCGATCAGGTGTCGTCGTCGAGCGCGACGGGCTCGTCGTCCTCGAAGCTCACCTCTCCCCAGTCCTCCCACGACGCGGTGCGCACGTTCCGTGCCCGGCCCACCGCGGCCAGGCGGCTGCGGGGCGATGTGGTGACGCTGCGCCACACGAGCTGATCGAGCTCCTCGACGTCCCGCTCGTAGGGCCAGCCGAGGAGCTGCTCCACCAGGTCGAGGCCCACCTTCACCTCGCCGCGCTCGTCGAGCAGGCGGGCCATGTCGGTGGGCTCCTCCAGCGACAGCTGCAGCAGGTGATGACGGAGGATGGACGGGATGTCTTCGCGCCGCTCGGCCAGGCCGGGCAGGCGCACCATGGGCCAGCCCTCGTCGCCACGGGCGTCGACGACGACGAACTGCACATCGGGCCGGCTGCCCACCCGGTCGAGGGCCGAACCCACCTGGGCCCGGGTGATCAAGCAGGTGGCGGCCTGGGGCAGGCCAGGGTCGGAGGCCTCGAACCGGCGTGCCTTCCCCGGCCGCCCCATCAGGTGGTGCAGCAGCCTCCCCACCCGCGAAGGGCGACTCCCCGGGGGGCCCGACACCCCGACCACCGTCTGGGCCGCTGGACGACCCACCAGCCGGCCCACGGCGATTCGCATCGTCCACAGGGCACGACTGTCGCCTACGAAGCCTCCGGCGTCGGCGTGCCCAGCCTCCAGTGAGAAGGCCCGCTGGGCCGGATGGGGCGCCGGCCGCTGCACGACCCGCCAGGCCACCTCGCCCTCGAGGATCACGTGATCACCGGGGACGGCGGTGGCCTGGTCGACGGCCTCCCCCCGGACGAGCAGGGCGCGGCGCCCGACGTTGCGCACCACGATGCCGTCGCCGTCGCGCCGCACGACCAGCTGGGTGCGGCTCACCCGCGAGCTGGTCAGCGGACCGAAGGGGGTGACCACGCCCCGATCGTCGCGGAGCCACGGGAAGTGGCCGTCGGCGCCGTCACGCCCCACGGTGCCCTCGGCCTCGGTGGGACGTAGGTAGGCCCCGACGCGGGCGGGGTCGGAGCGGCACCAGATGGTCTGGAGCACCGGGGATGCGGCACCACTCACGGGGTCACCTCGGGCGCACGTGGCGGCGAGCAGGGCTTGGCCGCGGAGGGGTCTCGTCGGATACTCCGCGCGACGAGGCTCGCACCACACAGGAGGCGCACATGATCGTCCGCATCGGCCTGGCGCTGTTCGTCGGCATCGGGCTCACGCTCGGAGGGTATCAGGGTGCGCGGGCGCTGGAGGCGTCGGTCGAGGGGCAGGTGCAGCAGCTGCAGGCGGCCCAGGTACACGAGCGCGCCGCCTTCCGGGTGGGCGACCTGGAGCAGGCGGTGCGCGAGGGCGCCGCCTACCTCACCGACCGCGAGGTCAACCTGATGAAGTTCAAGCCGCGGCTGCGGATGACCTACGACCATCACCAGGTGTTCCGGGCCGTGGCGTGGCTGCCGGTGGTGCAGCAGGCCGACACCGACGGCTTCCTCGCGCAGGTGCGGCGTGCGATGCCCGACTTCACCTTCCGTGAGCTCGATGTCGCCACGGGGGAGGTGCGGCCGGCGGGCAAGGCGCTGGCTTACGTGCCCTTCCTGATGGTGGAGCCCGAGCACGGCAACGAGGCCATCGTGGGGCTCGACCTCGGCAACCAGTCCAACCTCGCCGACGCCATGCAGCTGTCGTACAAGATCAAGGATGTGGGAGCGGCCTCGGCCTCGGTGCTCCCTCCCGACGACGGGGCCTCGCTGCTGATGCTGCACTACGTGCACGATCCCGAGGGGTTCGTCGCGGGGCTGGTGCGGGTCGACGATCTGCTCGCCCACGTGATGGACGGAGCCCCTGCGGGCCTGGTGGGGCGCCTGGTCGACCACACGGCCGGCAGCGAGACGCTCGCGACGCAGGAGGGCTTCGTCGACGGGGCGTCGGTGATGTCGGGGTCGTTCGCGCTGGGGGGGCGGCGGATGGTGCTCGAGCTCACGGCCACCGATGCCTACGAGCCCCTCGGGCTCCAGCTGGCCGAGGCGGCGGGCTTCGGCGGGGCCGGCGTCACCCTGGTGCTCCTCGCGATGGCGCTGCTGGCGGCGCCTTCGTCGCGCGACGAGTGAGGCAGAGGCCGGGAAGAAGCCGGAAGCATCGGGTGTCGTCGTGCTGTGACGGTGCGCGTGGAGCGCAGCACGTTATGGCCCACGCCGGCCGGAGGTGAGTGCTTGGCAAGCGACGATCTGATCGAAATCGAAGGCAAGATCAAGGAAGTGTTCCCGGGTGGGCACTTCCTGGTCGAGACCGACGCGGGCACCGACGTGCACGCCCACCTGGCGGGCAAGCTGCGCCGCTACCTGTCCCTCGAGAACCTCACCGACGTCGGGCGCGTGATGTGGGGCACGCTGCAGGCGCTGGGCTGGTTCCTGCGCCGTCCTCGGGGACTGGTGTTCTCCACCGGGGGCTTCGTGAGCGTGCCGGTGGTGGTGGCGGGGCGGCTCACCGGCCAGACCGTCTTCGTGCACGAGCAGACCAGCCGCGCGGGCCTGGCCAACCGCCTCGCCGCGAAGTTCGCCCACGCGGTGTTCGTGTCGTTCGAGGCGTCGACGAGCCTTTTTCCCCCAGGCAAGACCGAGGTGTCGGGCTATCCGCTGCGCGCCGCGTGCTTCGCGCCCGCCGAGGGCCCGGTGATGGTGGGCGGCCGCGACCTGACGCAGATCGAAGGGCCCGTCCTGTTCCTCACCGGCGGCGGCAACGGCAGCAAGCTGCTCAACGAGTGGCTCCGCGACCACCTCCCCCAGCTGCAGGAGCGCTTCTTCGTGGTGCACCAGGTGGGCAAGGCCTTCGCCGAGGAGTACGCCGCCCTCGACGGTGACCGCTACGTCTCCAGCGCCTTCGTCGACGACATGATCGGCGTGCTCCGCCGGGCCGACGTGGTGGTGTCGCGGGCCGGCGCCGGCACGGTGCAGGAGCTCATGGCGCTCGGGAAGCGCTCGCTGTTCGTGCCCCTGGCCATCGCCCAGAAGAACGAGCAGTACCACAACGCCATGGAGGCCCACGAGCGGCTCGGGTCGATCGTGGTCACCGAGGCCGA
>ENA-OWNT01002182-OWNT01002182.1-seawater-metagenome-genome-assembly--contig:-NODE-2182-length-21146-cov-4.046704_pt1 | contig 21146 bp, 9 predicted proteins | sample MGYA00238136_ERZ651165 | MGnify/ENA primary metagenome ERZ651165 (study PRJEB26861, sample SAMN08777766) | seawater metagenome | isolation source: coastal seawater | place: USA: Florida | collected...
TAAACCGATCCAGCACGCTCAGCGCCGCGTCCACCCGCTCTCCGCGGACGTCGCAGGTCGAGTCCGGGGTTCGGACCTCCAGCTCCGCCGCTCCCTGACTGTCGCCGCTGACCTGATGCGTCGGCTTGAGACCGCGCCTGGACGACCGCGATTTGTTGCCGCCTCGCCCCTTCTTGTTCGCCTTGACGATGAGAAGGTCGCTCACCTTCGCCTTGGTCCGCAGCGACCCGACCTGCACGGACGGTGACCTCTTCTTCGCGCTGCGCTTCTCCAATGTCGACCCCGGTGGCATCTACATCCACGGCTACGATCCGGGCGACGGGAACAAGGACCTGAGCCCGCCGCTCGTGGTGCTCGAGGACGAGGCCTCGACCGAGGACGTGCTGGAGACGACCACCGCCGGCATCGCCTTCGAGACCGAGATCGGCGCCCTCCCCGACTTCGACGCCGCCGGCTTCCCCCTCGCCACCATCGACAACCGGGCCAGCATCCCCTTCGGCTCCTTCGCCCGGGTGGCCTACCTGTACGAGCTCGACAGCGACTGGGTCTGGGTCTCATTCGACACCCACAGCCTCGCGGTCGACGACCTGCTCCCGCCGTCCACGCTGAACCTCACCAACTTCGACCAACTCGTGAGCAACCTGGTCGTGGACTCGAACACCGGGCTCGTCACCCCCGGCAGCTTCGCCCTGGGCGGCATCGAGTTCTGGACCTTCAACTACGGCGGCGTGGGCAACCTGGGCTACGGCAACGACGGCCTGTACGACATCGACGACACCCAGTCCCCCGGCGACCACGGTTCCTTCCAGGTCCACAACATGGACCTCGGGCAGACCGTCTTCGGCCTCAACCACTTCAACCGAGGCCTGCCGGCCGAGATGGGCATCGGCAACGCGCCCTCCGCCCACATCGACTGGACGGGCACCGCCACGTCCACCAGCTACACCACCCGTCGCCTCACCGTCCTCGTGTCCACCAGCGCCCCCGAGGTGTCCTGCGACGGAGTCGACAACAACTGCGATGGCCAGATCGACGAGCTCGACCCGGACATCGACGGTGACGGCGTCCCCGCCTGTCTCGACTGCGACGACCTGGACGGCGGCAACTTCCCCGGCAACCCGGAGCTGTGCGATGGCCTCGACAACGACTGCGACCTGACCGCCGACAACGGCCTCGTCTTCGTCGACTACTTCCCCGACGCCGACATGGACAGCTTCGGCGACGGGTCCGCCACGGGCCTGCTGTCCAGCTGCTCCGCCCTGTACGACGCCGGCCAGACCACCGACGGCGTGTACACCATCGACGTGGACGGCGGCGGCCCCGGCCTCCCCCAGGACGTGGTCTGCTCGATGAACACGCTGGGCGGCGGATGGACGCGGGTCGTCCATCACGACGTGAGCGGAGGCTATGCCTCGGGGCCTGCGTGGGTCGCGGGCCTGAACGAGGGCGACCCCACCCACGCGCTGTACTCCATCCTCGACCAGTGGGACGACTTCGCCAACGCCGACGGCAGCTACGAGTTGTTGATCACCTGGCCCACGCTGCCCGGCGACTACATGCACTGGACCCAGACGGACAATCCCCTGGTCAGCATCGGCCCGGGCACGGTGCAGCTGCTGGGGCAGAACCCCGCCAACCAGGTGGGCTGCGCGGTGCCCTTCGGAGGCCTGGAGTACACCCTCGACGGCACCTCCGTGCTCGACGGCAACGCCGGCAGCGGCTGTTGGTGGTGGCAGGTGGGAGGCACCGCTGCGTTCGGCGTCGGCATCCCCACCTACGAGGGCTCCGCGGCGGGCGGCGCCGCCGACCAGACCGCTGTGGAGCTGTGGATGCGCACCGACGTGGTGGGCGGCAGCAGCAGCCTGGCCACCTGTGACGGGCCGCCGGCCGGGTACGTCGCCGACGACACGGACTGCGACGACGGCGACGGAGACAACTTCCCGGGCAACACCGAGGCCTGCGACGGCGCCGACAACAACTGCAACGGCACCATCGACGACGGCGCCCCCGACGCCGACGGCGACTCGGTCTGCGACGCGTTCGACCTGTGCGAAGGCGACGACCTCACCGGTGACGGCGACCTCGACGGATTCTGCGCGGACGTCGACTGCGACGACCTGGACAGCGACAGCTTCCCAGGCAACGCCGACCTCTGCGACGGGGTCGACAACGACTGCGACGGCGACATCGACGAAGAGGCCTCCTTCACCGACTGGTACGTGGACGCGGACGGCGACAGCTTCGGCGGCCCGCCCGCGCTCCCAGCGTCGCCCTTCACCATCGAGGCGGCCCCCGGCAGCAACTCCCGCGACGCCGCCTTCGGAGACATCGACGGCGCCGGCTTCCCCGAGATCCTCCTCGCCTCCCCCATCGCTGGCGTCGGCCAGCTGAGCAACCAGGGCGACGGCACCTTCATCGCCGGCCCCTGGGCCCCCAGCACCGTCCCCAACGAGGGCATCGCGGTGGCCGACTTCGACGGCGACGGCGACGACGACGTGGCCATCAACAGCAACTGCACCACCCTCGACCTGTACGAGAACATCGGGGGAGCCCTCGCTACCACCGGCGTCTCCGTGCCGCTCGCCGGGGTCTGCCCCGACCGCCTGGAGGCCGGCGACTACGATGACGACGGCGACATCGACCTGGCCTTCTCCGGCTTCTGCTCCCTCGTCGGCATCATCGACAACACCGACGAGACCTTCGGCGGCTTCACCCAGGGCTGGACCTCCAGCACCTCCATCTGCAGCCGCGACCTCGAGTGGACGGACTGGGACGGCGACGGCTTCCTCGAGCTGGCGGTGGCGGGCGACGGCAGCGCCTCCCACCTGCCGCGGGTCTACGGCAACACCGGCGGGGTGATGTCCGCAACGCCGGTGTGGACCGGCTCCGACCCGGCCCGGGGCATCAGCTGGGGCGACTGGGATGGCGATGGCGACCCCGACCTGGGGACCGCCGGCGGTGGCGCCAGCTTCCACATCTACGAGAACGTGGGCGCCGCCCTGGGCGCGACCCCCATGGTCACCGGCCTCACCGTCACACCCAGTGCCGACATCGCTCTCGGCGACATGGACCAGGACGGCGACGCCGACGTGGCCGTCGTCTCTTCGGCCAACAACTGCTGCGACGGCAGCCTCGTCTTCGCCAACGACGGCGGCACGCCGGTGCAGGTGGCGGCGGCGGCGTCCTCCTTCGGCGACAGCGCCCACTGGGCAGACCTCGACCTCGACGGCGACCTCGATGCCGTGTTCGGGAGCCAGGGCGGGGCGCCCCTGCTCTTCTGGAACGACCTCGCGGCGCCCTTCGAGCGAACCTGCGATGGTCCGCCCGCGTCCGGAGGCCCCTGGGTCACCGACGGCACCGACTGCGACGACGACGACGCGAACAACTTCCCCACCAACCTCGAGGCCTGCGACGGGTCCGACAACGACTGCGACCTGGTGGCCGACAACGGCCTGTCCGACCTCGACAGCGACGGCGTCTGCGACCAGATCGACGTCTGCACGGGCGACGATCTGTCCGGCAACGACGACGGCGACGGCGTCTGCAACGACCTCGACATCTGCCCCCTCGGCGACGATGCCCTCGACACCGACTTCGACACCGTGCCCGACGCCTGCGATGCCTGCCTCGGCAAGGACAGCTCCGGCAACGACGACGGCGACGCCATCTGCAACGACCTCGACGCTTGCCCCCTCGGCGACGACGCCGCCGACGGCGACGGCGACGGCGTGGCGGACGCCTGCGACCAATGCGCTGGCGACGATCTGACGGGCGACACCGACGGCGACAACGTGTGCGACGACCTCGACGTGTGCCCCCTGGGCAGCGATGCGCTCGACGAAGACCTGGACGCCGTGCCCGACGCCTGCGACCAGTGCGACGGCGACGACCTCGCAGGCGACACCGACGGCGACGACGTGTGCGACGACCTCGACATCTGCCCCCTCGGCGACGATGCCCTCGACGACGACGGCGATGGTGTGCCCGACGCCTGCGACCTCTGCCTGGGGAACGACCTGACCGGTGATGCCGATGCCGACGGCGTCTGCAACGACCTCGACACCTGCGTGGGCAACGAGAACGACGACGCGGACGGCGACGGCGTGCCCGACGCCTGCGACCTGTGCCAGGGCGACGACACCACCGGGGACGACGACGCGGACGGTGTCTGCGACGACCTGGACATCTGCCCCGGCGGCATCGACAGCGACGATGCCGACCTCGACGGCGTGCCCGACCACTGTGACCAGTGCCTCGGCGACGACCTCTCCGGCGACACCGACGGCGACGGCGTCTGCGACGACGTCGACCTCTGCGCCCTGGGCAGCGACGGGCTGGACGCCGACGGCGACACCGTGCCCGATGCCTGCGACCTGTGCGACGGCGACGATGCCACGGGGGACGACGACAGCGACGGCGTCTGCGACGACCTGGACCAGTGCCCCGGGCGCGACGACGGCGACGACCTGGACCTCGATGGTGTCCCCGACGCCTGCGACCAGTGCTTCGGTGACGACGCGGACGGGGACCTCGACGGCGACGGCGTCTGCGCCGACGTCGACTGCGACGACGACGAAGCCACCGCCGCCCCCAACCAGGTGGAGCTGTGCGGGGATGGCATCGACAACGACTGCGACCCGGGCACCAACGACCTGTGGGACGACGACGGCGATGGGGCCCACTGTGCCGTCGACTGCGACGACAACGACCCCCTGCGGTCCCCCCTCCTCACCGAGCAGTGCGACGACGGCATCGACAACGACTGCGACCTCGCCACCATCGACCTCTTCGACGACGACGGCGACGGCGCGACCTGCGCCCAGGACTGCGACGACGCCGAGGGGCAGGTCTACCCTGGCCACGACGCCGACGGCGACACCCTCGACGACTGCGACGAGCTGACCGTCCACGGCACCGACCCGCTGGCGGCGGACAGCGACGGCGGCGGGACGCCCGACGGCACCGAGCTGGCCAGCGGCACCGACCCCCTCGACCCCGCCGACGACGGCCTCGACACCGACGGCGACGGCCTGACGGACCTGGAGGAGGCCAGCCTGGGCACCGACCCGCACCAGGCAGACACCGACGGCGACACCCTCTCGGATGGCCAGGAAGTCCTCGTGGAGGGCACCGACCCCCTCCTCGCCGATACCGACGACGACGGCCTCGACGATGCCGAGGAGCTCGACACCACCCAGACGGACCCCCTCCTCGCCGACACCGACGACGACGGCCTCGACGATGGCGAGGAGGTCGACGACCACGGCACCGACCCCACCGTGGCGGACACCGACGGCGATGGCCTCGACGACGGCGACGAGGTCACCCGCGGTCTGGAGCCCACCGTCGTGGACACCGACGCCGACGGCCTCGGCGACGGAGACGAGGTCCTGGTCCACGGCACCGACCCGCTGCTGGCGGACACCGACGGAGGCGGCATCGACGACGGGGCCGAGGTGGACCAGGACGGCACCGACCCCCTCGACCCCAGCGACGATCTCGATGACCGCGACGGAGACGGCCTCTCCGACCCAGCCGAGGCGGAGCTCGGCACCGACCCCGACCAGCTCGACACCGACGGCGATGGGCTCGACGACGGCGACGAGGTGGCGCTGGGCACGGACCCGCTGGACGCCGACTCCGACGGAGATGGCGTGAGCGACAGCGAAGAGGTCGAGCTGGGCATCGACCCGAACGACGACGACACCGATGCCGACGGCATCAGCGACGCCGACGAGGTGGACGCCGGCCTCGACCCCGGGAACCCGGACAGCGATGGCGATGGGCGGCCGGATCGCAAGGAGGGCCTGAAGGACCTCGACGGCAACGGCGTCCTCGACGCTTTGGAGGAGGGGCCCGTCGATGACAGCGGCGGAAGCCCCTGCAGCTGTCGCACCGGTCCCGGCGGGGCCCTGGTGATGTGGCCTTGGCTGCTGTGGGCGGTCATCGGCCGCCGGAGGAAGGAGGCATGTTGAGAGGCAGCATCTCCCACGCCGGGCGTGTGGCCCTGCACACGGCCTTGCTGCTCGGCCTCGCCGGCGCCGCGCTGATGCCGGTCACGAGCCCGGCCAGGAACGGCAAGAAGGGCAAGAAGGCCCGCCAGTCCACCGTGAAGCTCAGCCACGTCGACCTCGGGGAGCACCCCCTCAAGGACACCGGCAGCTACTCCGGCGAGCTCCAGCTCGAGGTCCCCGACGACGCCGTGTCGGCCCTCATCCGCTGCGGCGACTTCGGCGACACCGCCCTGGGCTCCCTGTGGACCCTCGTGGACCCCACGGGCAAGACCATCTGGGACGGCGACACCGAGCCCGACGAGGGCATCCGCTCCGAGTTCCTCGGCAACGACGCCATGGTGTTGCTGCCCCAGTCCCCGCGGGCCCCGCTCCTCCCCGGCACCTACACGCTGAACTTCTGGATCAGCCGCGACAACGTGGGCTCTCTGGACTGCGAGGCAGTCCTGCGCCACCACGAGGTGGCCGAGCGCCCCGTGCTCGACCTGGAGCTGGTCTTCGTCGGCGTGCCGGGGCTCGACGCGACCTCCGCCCGCAATCACAAGGGCTTCAAGCGCTTCCTCGGCCGCATCGACGCCCTCATGGACGACTCGGACATGGCTCTGGACGTGACGCTGAAGGACTTCGAGGGCGACGTGGACCGGTTCTCCGTCGTGGACATCTCCGACGACGACACCAGCGAGTTCCAGGCCCTCCTGGCCCAGGCCTCCCCCGACGATGCCCATCGCATCACGGTCTTCCTGGTCCAAGAGATCGCCAACGCGTCCGCGGGTGGGGCCACGGTCCTCGGCATCTCCGGGGGCCCTCCGGGGGCCGCCGGCCTCTCGGGCACCTCCCACTCGGGCCTCGTGGTGACCGCCCTGGACCTCGACGCCCGGCCCGACGACGTCGCCCGCATCTTCACCCACGAGCTGGGCCACTTCCTCGGGCTGTTCCACACCACCGAGAAGTCCGGCGGGGCCCACGACGTCGTGCACGACACGCCCCAGTGCGACGACGACCAGGACGGCGACGGCATCGTGACCTCGACCGAGTGCCGCGGCATCGGCCCGGACAACATCATGTGGTGGACGCTTCGTCCCGGCATCCCCAGCTTCTCGGAGGACCAGAAGTGGGTTCTGCACCGCTCGCCCGCCGCGCGCTGACCGCCGCCACGCTGCTGGCCTCCCTGCCCGCATCGGCCCTGGAGGCGGAGCTCAGCGGGGGCCCCGGCGTGCTCGCCATCGCCCCCCAGCACGAGCTGGTGGCCTTTCCCCTGGACCCCTCCCCCATCGGCGCGACCTACGGCGCCTCCCTGCGGGGCACGGTCTACCCGGTGCGGCTCCCCTGGCGCCTCGAGGCCGGCCTCTCCTGGGAGGGCGACCTCCAGACCGGAGCGGCCTTGGTGGGCGGTCACCGCGGCTTCGCCAGCCTGGGCCTGCCCGTGCCGCGGGTGGCCTGGCGTCCCGTGGTGCAGATCGGGGCCGGCTTGGGTGTGCTCGGGGCCCGGTCCGAGGCCCTCGGCCGCGACATGGACTGGTCCCCGACGCTGGGCGGCGGGCTCGCCCTGCCGGTCATCGGCGAGCACGGCCGGATCCGGCTCGACCTGCGCTACCACCTCGCTCCCTCCGCCGGCTTCGACACCGGCGGCTCAGGCCACGTCGGCACCTACGCGGGCTTCGGCTGGGTCTTCGGCCGCGCCCGCTGGGCCGCCACCCGCAACCAGGTGCTCGACCTGGTCAGCAGCTACGAGGACTCCCCCACCGAGGAGGAGTTCACCCGCCTCGGAGACCTCGGGCAGCAGGTGCTCATCGCCCTCGCCCGCGAAGGCACCCTGCCCCCGAGCCGGGCCTCGCGGGTGGTCAGCTCCATGGCCTACTTCCCCGACGAGACCACCCAGCGCTTCCTGGAGAAGAAGGCCGCCCAGGGCGACCCCTACCTGCAGCGGAAGGCCGTGTGGGCCCTGGTCAGCGGCTACGGCGACGAGGCGATTCCCTTCGTGCAGGAGGTGCTCGCGTCCAGCGACGACATGCAGATGCGCGTGGCCATCTCCAAGGCGCTGGACCACCTCGACACCCCCGCAGCCGCCGAGGCCCTGCAGGAGCTCCCCGGCATCGAGATCGACGCGGTCGACGTCGACGGCGGCGCGGTCCTCGACGACGTGCGACTGGTCATCACCCACCCCGACGGGCGGACCTCCTCCCACCTGGGGCATGTGCGCTTCGTCGACGCGTCCCTGCCGGAAGGAAGCGCCTGGACGATCGAGGCCCGCCGAGGTCGCTGCGAGCGGGGTCAGGCCCGGGCCGAGACCCTCGGGGAGCTCACAGAGGTGCAGGTCCCGCTGGAGCCTCACCGAGAGGGCACGCTGCTCCTGGCGGTCACCACCCCGGACGGCGAGCCGGTCCCGGGGGCCAAGGTGACGCTGCGCACCGACGAGCCGGCCTGCGCCCCCGGCGAGCCCCCCGTCTTGGAGAGCGCCAGCGGGTCGATCGCGCTGGGCGAAGGAACCTACGAGGTCTTCGTCGAGCGGGAGGGCTACGGCACCACCCAGCACGAGGTGACCATCGCCGCCGGCAGCCAGGAAGTCGTGCTCCCGGTGCAGCTGGCGCCGTCCCTGGTCTCCATCGAGGCGGGCAAGCTCACCACCCAGCACATCACCTTCGACTCCGGCCGGGCCACGCTCCGGGCCGAGTCCCTGCCGGCCCTGCAGGAGATCGCCACGGCGCTGGGCCTCCTCGACACGGGCACGGTCCTCATCGAGGGCCACACCGACGACCGAGGCGATGCCGCCCGCAACCTGGCCCTCTCCCAAGACCGCGCCGACGCCGTGCGAGCGCAGCTCATCGAGCTAGGGGTCGACGCCTCTCGCCTCGAGGCCGAGGGCTTCGGCGCCAGCCGCCCCATCGCCGACAACGGCACCGCCGCCGGCCGCGCCGAGAACCGGCGCGTGGACTTCGTGCTCCGCGACTGACGCCCGTCGGGGAGCGCCTCAGGCCGGCTGGTAGTCCGGGCTCTGGTGCCGGAAGTAGGTGTCGTACAGCGCCTGATAGGCTCCGCCCTGGGCCATCAGGCCATCGTGGGTGCCCGACTCCAGCACCCGCCCCGACTCCAGCACCACGATGCGGTCGGCCGCGCGGATGGTGGAGAGCCGGTGGGCGATGACGATGGCGGTGCGGCCCACGAGCACCTCGTCGAGCCCTTCCTGGATCTGCGCCTCGGTGAGGGGGTCGACGCTGGCGGTGGCCTCGTCGAGGATGAGGATGCGGGGGTCCTGCAGGAGCACACGGGCCAGCGCCACCAGCTGCCGCTGTCCCATGGAGAGCGAGCGCCCGGCCTCGCCGACGTCGGTGTCGAGCCCATCCTCCAGCGCATCCACCCAGTCACCGCCGCCGATGCGCGCGGCGACGTCGAGCACCTCGTCGTCGGTGGCCTCGGGGTGGCTGTAGCGGATGTTGTCGCGCACGGTGCCGGCGAAGAGGAACGGGCGCTGGGGCACGATGCCCAGCTGTCGACGATAGGCGCCCAGGTCGAAGGAGCGGATGTCCCCGCCGTCGATCGACAGCGTGCCCCCTTGGAACTCGTAGAAGCGCGCCACCAGCTTGCCCAAGCTGGACTTGCCGGCCCCGGTGTGGCCCACGAGCGCGACGGTCTGCCCCGCGGGGATGTCCAGGTCAAAGCCCTCGAGGACGGGCTCCCCTTCGACGTAGGCGAAGTCCACCCCTTCGAAGGCGATGTGCCCTTGCAGGTCGACGGGGACCTCGTCGCCGGTCTGCCGCACCCGGGGCTCGGCGTCGATGAGGGCGAACACCCGCTCGCTGGCCGACAGCCCCTGCTGGAACTGACTCCAGAAGGAGGCCACGCCCGTGAGGGGGAAGAGGAAGAGGTTGATGGACTGCACGAAGAGGAACCACTCGCCGGGGGTCGCGAGGTCGGCCGCCACGGCCTGCCCTCCGAACCACACCACCGCGGTGGCGGCGAGCCCGCCGAGGATGCCCAACAGGGGGAAGATGGAGCTGAACACCAGCCCCTGCCGCAGGTTGAGGTCGTAGGACCGCCCGTTGACCTCCCGGAAGGTCTGGTAGACCGCGGCCTCCTGCCGAAAGGCCTTGGCCACCCCGATGCCGGTGATGCTCTCCTGCACCGTGCTGTTGACCTCCGCCTGCACCCGCCGAGCCTGGGTCGTCGTCTGGCGGGCCACCGCGCGGAAGCCCAAGGCCAGCAGCACCACGAAGGGGGCCACCGCCAGCGTGATGGCGGCCAGGGTGGGGTTGACCCACACGAGCACCGCAGCGACCAGCACCACCTGCCCCAGCTGCCCCATGAGGGTGGCCGTCAGGGTGACGACGGTGGAGAAGGCCTGGGTGTCCGAGGTGACGCGGCTCACGACCTTGCCGGACGGAAACTCGTCGTAGAAGGACATGTCGCGCTCGAGCACGGCGGCGCAGGCATCCCGCCGTAGGTCGAGCACCACGTCGCCCACGGCGCGCGACGAGGCCATCTGGCGCACGTAGTTCAGGCCCCACGACAAGGCCGCGAAGACCACGATGGCCGCGAGCAGCCCGCGGGACTGGAGCCACAGCTCCACCCCGCCCTCGACCTCTGCCAGGCGGTCGACCCCCTCGCTGATGAGTACCGGCAGCGCGGCCCCCACCAGGGCGGCCGCCAACACCGTGAAGGACACCACCAGCATGCGGCCGACGTAGGGCCGGAAGTAGCCCCCCACGCGGCGGAGCAGCTCGCCATCGGAGTAGGTTCGGTCGTAGGCCTCGGCGCCGAGGCCGTCCATCACGAACGCCATCAGGCCTCCCCGTGGCGGGCAAAGATGCGCTGGTAGAGCCCGCACCGCCCCAGGAGCTCGGCGTGGGAGCCATGGTCGACCAGCCGCCCTCGGTCGAGCACCACGATGGCGTCGGCTCTGCGGATCTGCGACAGGCGGTGGGTGATGAGGAAGGTGGTGCGACCGGCCAGCACCGCCGCGATGGCGCGCTGGATGGCGTCCTCGGTGGCGGAGTCGATGGCGGAGGTGGCGTCGTCGAGCACCAGGATGCGGGGGTCGGTGAGGAGCGCTCGGGCGATGGCCAGCCGCTGACGCTGACCGCCCGACAGCGTGACGCCGTTCTCCCCGATGACGGTGTCGTAGCCCTCGGGCAGCGCGGTGATGAACCCATGGGCCTGGGCGGCCGTGGCGGCCTCGATCACGGCCTCCCGCGTGGCCTCCCCGAGGCCGAAGGCGATGTTGTCGGCGATGGACCGACTGAACAAGAAGATGTCCTGCTCGATGACGCTGATCTGCGGCCGCAGGCTCTCCAGGTTCCAGGCCCGCACATCGACCCCGTCGACCGACACGCCCCCCACGGTGGGGTCGTAGGTGCGGTTGAGGAGCTTGGTGAGGGTGGACTTGCCAGAGCCGGTCTGGCCCACCACGGCCACCGTGGCGCCCGCGGGCACCGAGAAGGAGACGTCGTCGAGGACCTTCTTGCCGTAGGCCCCGCCGTAGGAGAAGCCCACCTGCTCGAACCGCACGTCGCCCACCAGGGCCGCCTGGTGCCCGGCGGCGTTCTCGTCGAGCTCGGTCTCCTCGTCGATGAGCTGGAGGATGCGCCCCGCGCCGGCCAGGCCGAGCTGCACGAGGAGGAAGGTGAACACCGAGATGAAGGCCGGGAAGCGCAGCGCACTCATCAGCCCCATCATGGCGACGAGGTCGCCGACGGTGATGGCGTCGATGGAGACGAGGTAGAGCCCGTGGGCGAAGGCGCCGGCGATGGCCAAGCCGACCAGCAGCATGGGGAGGTAGCGGGCCTGCACCGCCCCCTGCTCGACGTAGTGGTCGCGGTAGGCCGTGGCGTTGGCCACGAATCGCTCCAGCTCGGCCTGCTCCGAGGCGGCGGACTTCACCACCTCGATGCCGGTGACCGCCTCGGTGAGGCCGGCGTTCACCACGCCGAACTGGCCACGCAGGGCCTGGGTGACCGGCCCGAGCTTGGCCATGTACCGAACCAGCGAGGCGGCGAAGGCCATCGTGAAGAGCATCGGCGCCATCAGCAGGCGCGGGTCGATGGTGGCGATGACGAGGATGGGAATGACCAGCCCCAGCGACGACTGGGTGATCAGCGAGATCCCCGGGTTCATCATCGGGTTGAGCTGCCGCACGTCGTTGGACGCCCGGGCCATGATGTCGCCCACCCGCTGGCGGTTGTGGAAGGTCTGGCTCTTGCCGAGGAGCGCGACGTAGAGCTCCTCCCGGGCATCGCGCTCCACCCGCTGGCCCGTGAGCTCCACGAAGGCCCCCCGGGCCAGGCCGGCGACCCCCTGGCCCACGCCCACCCCCAGCATGGCCGCGGCAATCCAGCTCAGGGAGAGGTCGGCGCGCGCACCGGAGACCACGTCGAAGGCCAGCCCGGTCAGTCGGGGGAGCGCTGCCGAGGCCAAGCTCCCGGCCAGCACCGAGACCGCGAAGCCGGCGAGGAGGTGGGGGTAGCGCAGCACATGGGACAACACCCAGCGAGCGGGAGAGCGTCGGTCGTACGTGGGCGCGCCCTCGACGACGAACTCGGACGCCGGTGCGGTGGAAGGGGTAGTCACGGACCGTATGTATTGGAGCGACGGCCCCGGCGTAGCCACGAATTGCGAACCACGGCCCAGATTGGACAGTGCCCGAAGAAGCAGGCACACTCCAACCCCTCGCTGCTGCCGATGGAGCCACCGTGGTACTCGCCCTCGCCCTGCTGTTCGCCCCCGCCAACGCCACGATCTACACGGGCGCCGACTGGGGGGGCGCAGACCTCATCCTCGCCGACGGCGACGTGCTCGTCGGGCGGTTCACCAACGTCGGGCACTTCGAGGTCCCCGCCGGGGCGCAGGTGCGGGTCCGCCGGCAGACGCCTCTCCGCGTCGAGGCGCAGTCCATCGTCATCGACGGGCGTATCGATGCCCGCGGCTCCGGCTACCCGGGAGGCACGTCCAACGAGATCGGCACCCGCGGCGAGGGGCCCGGCACCAGCCCGGCCTCCGGATGGGGCGAGGGAGGGGGTGGCGCGGGCTTCGGCGGTGCCGGCGGCGCGGCGGAGGAGTACTGCTACTACTGGTGCTCCGACCCCAGCTCCGGCACGCCCGGCGGCCCCACCTACCCGCCTACCGTGGCGGTGATGGGCTCGGGCGGAGGCGGCGGCTCGGCCCACTACAACCTCCGCAGAGGCCATGGCGGCGAAGGGGGCGGCGGCGTGCTCCTGACCGCCCCCGAGGTCCACATCGACGGTCACATCTGGGCCCGCGGCCTGCGGGGCGGCTGCGGCGACCACTCCAGCGTCTTCGACGGCGGCAGCGGCGGTGGTGGCTCGGGCGGCCTCATCCGCATCGACACCGACACCCTCACCGGCGCTGGGCTGCTCTCCGTCCGCGGGGGTGGCTCCTGCGGCACCTTCAACCTGGGCGGTGGCGGCGGTGGCGGCTGGGTGGTGCTCGAGGGGGTGCCCACGGTCGGCGCCCTCCGCATCCAGCTCGAAGGGGGCCGCGGCGCCAACTGGGGCGAGGATGGCCGCCTGGTGGTCGACACCGACCGCGACGGCCTCGACAGCGAGCAAGAGCTGCTCCTCGGCACCGACCCCGCCACGGCCGACACCGACGGCGACGGCCTCCTCGACGGCGAAGAGGTGAAGGCCGGCCTCGACCCGCTCCTCGCCGACACCGACGCCGACGGCACCGACGACGCCGTCGACCTCTGCCCCCTCGACCCCGCCGACGACGTCGACGCCGACGGCTTCTGTGCCGAGGTCGACAACTGCCCGGTCGACTACAACCCGGCCCAGCGCGACGGCGACGCCGACGGCATCGGCACCGCCTGCGATGTGTGCGCTGGCGACAACCTCTCCGGCGACACCGACCTCGACGGCACCTGCGACGACCTCGACAACTGTCCTCTCGTCGCCAACGCCCCGCAGAACGACGACGACGACGACGGGCTCGGCAACGCCTGCGACCTCTGCCTCGGCGACGAAGCCACCGGCGACACCGACGTCGACGGCGTCTGCGACGACCTCGACATCTGCGTCGACGCGTACGACCCGGACCAGCTCGACCTCGACGCCGATGGCGTCGGCGACGCCTGCGACACCTGCCCGAGCCAGTCCAATCCGGCCCAGGAGCTCCGCTTCTTCGCGCGCACCCTCCTCACCGGGGGCGACAACGGCGCCAGCTGGGTCGACCTCGACGTGGCCGACATCGACGACAACGGCATCCCCGACGTCGCCGGCGCCAACACCCAGCGCATCTGGTACTACCTCGACACCCGGCACGCGCGGATCGTGCACAGCCTCTCCGGCGCCACCACCGTGCTCCTGGACGATGTCGACCAGGACGGCACCCTCGAGCTCCTCCGGGCCGGGCCCAGCCACCTGGCCTGGTACGAGTGGAACGGATGGTTCGCGGGCATCGACTGGACCGAGCAGCTCCCCCGGGTGGCCGCCTCCCAGGACCCCTCCGACGTCGTCAGTGTCGACGTCGACGGCGACGGCCTCGACGACCTGGTCGCCCTGGAGCGCACCCTCGGCAGCATCGGCTGGTTCCCCCACCTCGGCGGGGGCAGCTACGGGGCCGTGCAGTTCCTCGACAGCGGGCTGGCCATGCCCGCTGCCCTGGCCCTGGGCGACCTCGACGGCGACGGCGACGACGACCTCCTCGCCGCCGACACCGACGCCGACCAGGTGCACTGGTACGAGCGGCTGGCCACCTCCGTCGGGCCCCGCACCGTCGCCTGCACGGTCACCGCTCCCGGCGATCTGGCCGTGGCAGACCTCGACGGCGACGACCACGGCGACATCGTCGTCTTCGGTCTCGACGGCCAGGTCTCTTGGTGCCCGGCGCTGCCGGCGGGGGGCTTCGGTCCTGCCGAGCTCATCGGCACCTCCCCGGGCTCCCTGCAGCTGGCGGTCGCCGATGTCGACGGCGACGACGACCCCGATGTGGTGACCGGTGGCCACTGGTTCGAGAACCTCGGCGGGGCCTTCGCCGCGGGCCAGCTCGTGCTCGACGGCAGCCCCGTGGTGGAGCTGGCCGACATGGACGACGACGGCGACCTCGACGCGGTGGTGTCCGAAGACCGCTACCTCTACTGGCTCGAGAACCAGCCGCCCTGCACTACTCCGTAGGGTCCTCGCTGCTGCGGTCGGCCGGGAGCCGCGCCCGCATGGAGGCGACCAGGCTCGGCCCGTCCGTGACCCGGTCGCAGGCGCCGAGCGTCACGAACCACCGCTGGCCGGCCGGAGAGCCGCCGCGGTGCACGTCCGCCAGCTCGGCCCGCGTCACCTCGCACAGCGCGTCGTGCGGAGGCAGGGTTCCCCCCACCACCACCGGAGAGCCCGCGTGCAGGGGCACCGGCTCCGTGTCGGTGGGCCAGGTGGCCGCCTGGGACCAGCGGGCGTTCGCCGGCGGCACGTAGAGCACCAGCTCCACCGGCTCCGACAGCAGCATCACGTGCACGTCGGCGGTCGTGACCGCCGGGAGCAAGCGCGGCACCCCCTCCTCGAGCAGCAGCAGGCCCCGGAGGCCGCCGGTCTCGCGATGCCGCGCCTTGCCCTTGCGACGCTCCAGGGCGCGGGCGAGGTCGCTCGCGAGGAGGTCCTCGCAGGCGGTGTCACAGACGCCGCCCCCCGCGCGCCAACCACCGACGGAGCGGGCGTACACATCGCCGGCCAGGGCGTGTCCCAGGAACAACCAGAGCAGGGGGCCCAGCACGGTCACTTCTCCTCCTCTGCCAGGAACTCGTCGACCGTCTTGCATTCCTTGCCGATCAGCTTGCCCCGCCGCAGCTCCCGCAGGTAGCGACGGGCCGCCTCCCGCTCGAGCAGCTGATAGGGGCCGGCCGGCCCGGTGGTCGACAGCGAGGGCGCCGCCGTGGGGAGGACGCGGGCCAGCTCCGTGGGCTCCTCGAGGAAGAGGGCGTCGTCGAGCGACGGCAGGCCGATGACCAGCGCCACGGGTCGCAAATCGTCGAGGGTCGCGGGGTTCACCGTGTCGGGCTTCGCGAGCCCTGCCCAGCGCTGGAGGAACCCACGTGGGCCCTGGCAGAGCGGGCTGCCGGGCATCAACGCGCACACGTTCGTCGGGGCGACGGTGGGGTCGGCCCCGAAGGCCATGGCGCAGGTTCCTGGCCGGCCCTCGAGACAGCCGATGTCGGCGACCAGCTCGGGCAGGTACCCGACGGTGGCCAGCCCGTCGCGCGCATAGCCCGAGGTGCCACAGGGTGCGGCCACGAGCTTGCCCTTGCGGTGGACGAGGCAGCGGGAGACGAAGCTCGGCTCGGGCACGCAGGTCTCGGAGTCCTCGCCCACGCAGTCCCCACCCTTCCGCCACACCCACCGCGGCGCGACCTGGGTGGTGAAGCCGTTCATGTCGGTGCCGAAGCCCATCGGCAGGCCGAAGCTCTGCAGATAGTGGTGGACCTGGTACAGCGACACGCTGTCCCCCGGCGCGACCACCGTCGCCGGTGGCCCCCCACCCAGGGGCGGCGGCGCCTCCACGCAGCGGGACGGGTCGTCGATGCGCCGGGCGCAGTTGGCGACCTGCAGGCTGCTGCCCTTCTGCGGCTGCATGCCCGTGCGTACGCCGAGGGCCACACGGCCGTACTTGGCCAGGTCGACCATCATGTCGCGGCTGGGGAAGTACTCCCACCGGGTGCTCTGGTCCATGGAGAGCTCCCGGGGCGACAGGTGCCCATTGAGCAGGAAGAGCTCCGCTCGCTGCCCGTCGTGCAGGTAGTCGGTGAGCTCGTACGCTGCCTTCTCCGAGACGTGGGTGAGGTCGAGCATCAGGTCGCTCCCTGCCACCGCGTCCACGAAGAGCGCGCCCATGGGGGTGAGCCCGCTCTGGACGGCGGGGTAGCGCAGCAAGCTGTCCGGGTCGGTGCGCATCTCCACGGGGATGGGCCAGGTGTGGATGCGGCTGTCGGCTCGGCCGGCCACCAGCGCCAGCGCCATCGCCGGAAGGCCGATCTTCTCGGGGGCCCCGTAGTGCTTGGCCACGAAGTAGCCGGCGTTGAACAGGTCGGGGAACTGCAGCGCCGAGCCCGAGAGCTCCGAGGGCCACTCATGAGCCAAGAAGGCCGCGCGAACGCCCCGCACCTCGAGGTGGTCTGCAGCGGCGCGGGCCTGACGAAGCTCGCGCAGTCGAGCCCGAAAGACCGGGTCATAGGGCTGGTACTTCTTCAGCCACGCCGCCTTGGCCTCGGAAGCCCAGGGGGCGGTCCGGCCCTGGCCGCTGAGCGCGGGCTTCAGGGTGCGGTGGGTCTTGACGTGATGGAGGTCCGCCAGGTCGGTCGCCTTGCGATGGCGCCGCCGGAAGTGCGGGTCCCCCCCGAGGATGCCTCCGCGAAACCGTGCGTCGGCGAAATAGTCGCTGGCCTCGACCCCCAGCACCACGGCCAGGTGCCCCCGCTCCATCGCCTGGACGGCATCGAGCGGGTCCAGCACCACCTCGTACCACCCGTGCTCCTCGGCGAAGGCCCAGGTCTCCACCAGCTGCCGCTCGATGTTCGGGTGGTCGCGACAGCTGGTCTCCGCGCCGCGGTCGAAGCCGGCGAGAACGGTGCAGATGAGAGAGTTGTTCCCTGCATAGTTGACCATCAGCCGCAGCCCGCCCTTCCAGGCCCTGTGGAGCTGCTCCGGGGAGTACTGCTCGTGGGCAAAGGAGTCGTGGGTGGGGAAGTCGCTGGTGGGGCAGTGCGGGGCCAGCTCCGAGAACATCTCGTCTTCGAGGGCCCCCGGGGCCACCTGCGCGATGAGGTTGAAGATCTCGGGGCGGGCACCGTGGGAGAGGCCGTCACAGGGAGCATCGCCGCCGTAGATGGCCCGGCCGGCGAAGCCATGCTCGTTGGTCTGGTGGGCGTGCAGGTCGTAGAAACCCAGCAGCTTCGGAGACCGAAGGTCGTCGGTGGTGAGGAAGGGCGTCTCGGTCACCGTGCCGTCGTGGTAGCCCCACAGCTGCTCGCGCTGCTGCTGGCGGTGCTCGGCCACCTGCTGGGCGAGGAGCCCCTCCATGGACTCCAGGGGCAGCGCCTTCGGCGCGCAGCCGATGGTCCCCAGCGTCAAGCCCAGAAGGAACGCCGCCCTCATCGCTTCCCTCCCCGCACGTGCACGCTGGGAAGGATCACCCCGGTGAGCGCCCCCGTGAGCGCGGAGAGCGCGCAGGCCCCGGCCTCGGGCTCGAACCGCTCTGCAGCCTCCGTGGCGAAGAGGGTGAGGCAGGCCACGGAGCCCGCCCCCGCCGCCACCAAGGGAGTACCCAGCAAGGTCTCCGCATCGAGCGCCAGGGCTCGCCGCCGTCGAGAGCGCAGGAAGACCGTATACCAACCGACGGCCCCGCCCGTCGCCCCGGCCACGCGGCCGTACTGGGTCGCATCCATGCTGGCCGGCTCCCAGGTCCAGGCAGCCGCCGTGCCGTTCTCCACCGCCATCGCCCCCAAGGTGTAGCTGACCTCGCTCCACACCGTGGCCTCGAGCACCACCAGGGAGCGCCCGACGTTTCGCAGGCCCGTCCCCGGCCCGGTCTCCAGCACCACCAGGGACGGCGCCAGCTGCAGGGCCGCCATCGGCGCCGTGCCAGCCCAGAAGTTGCCCGCCTTGGGCCTCTCGCCCCCTGCACGCAGCGCGCTCACCCCCGCCAGGCCGAAGGAGAGCAGCGGCACGTCGAGATAGCCGAGGCGGAAGTTGTGGGTGTCGACGCCGCCCCGCACGAGGGACAGCCGGTCGCGAGGGTAGTACTCCACCCGGGCGGAGGGCAGCCCCTCGGGCCGCTCGGCCAGGATGTCCCGCAGGCGCTCCTCGCACGCGGGCAGGGTGAGGTTGGCCGACTGGTCGCAGTCGGGGTCGGCCGCCCAGGCCGAGGCGAGCAGGTACAGGGAAGAAACAGACAACACAGCCTCTCTGCGCCGATCACACCCCTCCCCTTACGAAGAGTCAAGCACCATCACGCAGGGCCAGGTCAGAAGGGGATGTCGTCCTCCCCGGTGCCGCCGCCCCAGGACCCGTCCCCCTCCTCGGGGGGCCGACCGGCCGCCGAGAGCTGGGCACGTACGGAGCGGTCCCCTCGGTCGGGCGCTGGTGGTACCAGGGTGACGGTGGTGAGCACCGGAGCCGCGAGCAGGGTCTCGGCCAGGGCATCGTCGACGACACGGTCCTCGCCGAGGAACCACACCTCGTGGAGCTCGGCGAAGGCCTCGAGGGAGGGCAGGTGGGGGACGCCGGTGTCCTCCAGGTGCAGCCGCTGCAACCGATGGCAGTCGACCAGCCAGGAAGGAAGCGCACCGAGGCCGGGAAGGTCGCACAGGGTGAGGTCCACCAGCTCGTAGAGTCCCTCCTCACCGAGCCCCTCCAGCGGCAAGCCCACCACCTCCAAGAAGCGGAGGTCGGGGCACTCCACCGGGCACCGGCTGACCGGCAGGTGCCGGAGCGTGAGGGACTCCAGCCCGGGCAGCGCCCATCCCGCGGGATGCGACAGCTGGGCCAGCCGCTCCAGATGAAGCGCCCGGAGAGGCGCCCCTGCCAGCCCCCGCAGGCAGACCTCGCCCAGCTCGGCCAGGTGCAGCTCGCGAAGGCGTGGCGGGCAGGCCGCGATGGCCAAGGCCTGGCCCCCGCCCACGACCCGGAGCGACTCGAGCCGGAGCAAGGACCGCGGGAAGGGCAGGGCCGTGTGCGACAGCGACAGCGAGCGTAGGTCACCCCCGGGAGGGGCCGCGCCGACACCGATGCAGTGGTCGAGCTCCAGGCTGAGCAGCCGCCCACAGCGGGACAGGTCGACCGCGGACAGGTCGAATCCGCGCAGCGACAGGTGCTCGAGGCGCTCCAGCATCGACTGCACGAAGGACGGCAGCAGGAGGGGGCCCCGCACCGACGACGCCCGGTGCAGCGTGAGGTGGGTGAGTCGCGGCAGCGCGTCGAAGGGCAGCTCCTCCACCGACGCGAGCCCTCGCAGGGCCAAGCGGCGCAGGCGGGGCGTCCCCCGGAGCCGATGCAGGCCGTGCACCACCTGGTTCGCGAGGCTGGGACTCAGGGCGAGGGACCGCAGACGCGCCGTGCACACGCCCTCCGGGAGCTCGCCGCCAGGGGCCTCCAGCGCCACGTGCACCGGCCCCCCGGCAGCCTCGGGACCGCCGAACAGCCCCAGCTGACCGGCCAGCCCCACCGCCCCCGACACCTCACCCTTCCAGCACAGTCGACGTAGGCGAGGGGTCGTCTGGAGGTCGAGGGGCACGGACACGGCGGAGGGATCGAGCAGCTCCAGCACCTCCACCGAGGGCAGCTCCGGGAGGTGCTCGAGGTCGTCGGGCCACGTCGAGAGCACCAGGTGTCGCACCTGCGGTGCCGAGGCCAGCCGGGAGGCCTCGCTGCGGTCCACTGCCCAGTAGGTCAGACCGCTCACCAGGGCGTCGGGAGCGGGCCCCCACACCGACTCGTGCCAACGTGACCACCCCGCAGCCACCGCCTCCGCCGCCACCGCCTCGGCCCCCACCGCCAGGAGGGCGTCCCGGCTGGCGCCCGGCTCGAGGATGGGAGCGTGAAGCAGGTGCAGCTCATGGTCATCGAGGCGCGCGAGGGGCTTCCACCAGGCCTCGACCGCCTCCTGGATGGCCGCGGAGGCGGCAGGAGGCGGCAGCGTCGCGACCTGCTCCCGGAGACGCTGGGCCCAGGACCCGGACCGTAGCGCCGCCAGCGTGGCCTGCAGCGCCGGCAGCACCTCCTCCAGCCGGTCCGCCCGCGCGTCCGCCAGGGCGTCCACCATCGCGAGCTGCGCGCTCACCTCTGGGGCCAGCAGCCCCCTCGGCCCGGGGATCCGCACCAGGGCGGCCCCTCGGTACCGGTGGGCGGACACCGTGCCCTCGTTGCCCGTCCAGCCCGCGAAGCCTCCCGGGGCGCGGTGGGCCTCCAGCGCCACCGCCATGCGTGGGCTCGGGAAGACCTCCAGCCCATCGGGGGCGCACCGGCCCCGCAGCGCGTGCACCGGCCGCACCGAGACCTCGACGTCAGTGCCGAGGTAGGACTGACGCGAGCCCTCCAGGGTGGCGACCTGCACGCTCGCATCGGGGTCGTCGGCCAACCAGGCGGCCGCCAACGAGCGGTCCTCAGATCGGAAGAGCGTCGTGTAGGGAAAGAGTGTAGATCTCGGTGG